>Ga0169931_10000716_pt1 | contig 55107 bp, 49 predicted proteins | sample Kivu_15m_20L_FD_129675 | JGI IMG/M metagenome (GOLD analysis project Ga0169931, IMG submission 129675) | Freshwater microbial communities from Lake Kivu, Western Province, Rwanda to study Microbial Dark Matter (Phase II) - Kivu_15m_20L... | ecosystem: Environmental > Aquatic > Freshwater > Lake...
GTCCGCCGCAGATGTCAGGTGGTTCGGCGCTCCCCGCAAGGCGCGAGGATTCCAGGCGACCTGAATAGGTCGCCGAACCGGAGCAACGCCGCGGGGGGCGGCGAGGCGCCTGAGATGTGCGGCCGAATTTCGAATCAAGCCACTAGAGTCTCGACGCGTGACGACACCGACACCCTCGCCGGCCGCAAAGGCGGAGCAACCTCAGGCCCCGGTCGACACCGGCGCGGCGCTGCGCTGGCTCGCACGCCTGGCGCTCCCCTACCGCTACCGACTCGTCCTCGCCCTCGCGTCGATGCTCGCCACCGGCGCCGCGGGGCTGGTCGTGCCGAAGTTCGCAGGCAAAGCGGTCGACGCGGTGCTCGTCGAACGCAGCGTCGACGGCCTGCGTACCTGGATCCTGGGACTGATCGGCTTGTACGTCGGCGTGGCGGCGCTCGACTACCTCGAGGCCTACTGGCTGCGCTCCGCGGCCGCGCAGATCCTGCGCGACCTGCGCGAGCGACTCCACGTCCACCTCTTGAAGCTCTCGCCGGCGTTCTACGAACGCGAACGCGTGGGCGAACTCATCTCGCGCATGAGCGCAGATGTCGGCAGCGTCGGCGAGGTGCTCACCGGCAGCGTGGTCAGCGCCGCGCAACAGGGACTGGTGCTGATCGGCGCGCTGGCGCTCATGTTCTACACACACGCCGCGCTGACGGGCGTGATGCTGCTCGCCATCCCGCCGATCGCGATCGCCGCCGTGCTGTTCGGCGCGCGCTTCGAGCGCATGTCGAAGGAACGCCAGGAGCGTCTGGCGGAGAGCACGGTGGCGGCCGAGGAGTCGCTCGCGGGCATCCGAACGGTGCAGAGCTTCGTGCGCGAGGGCGACGAGCGTGCGCGCTACGGGCGGAGCCTCGACCAGGTTCTCGAGCTGTCGCTGCGCCTCGCGCACCTGTGGGGCGCGTACCAGGCGCTGGTCTCGATGCTCGCCTTTTGCGCCATCACTTTCGTGATCTGGTACGGCGCCTCGCTGCTGCTCGAAAACGAACTCACGCCCGGCGATCTGATGAGCTTCGTGCTCTACACGGTCAGCGCCGGGACGGCCATCGCGTCGATCACGCACGTGTGGGGCGGCATCAAGAGCGCCGCCGGCGCCACGCAACGCGTGCGCGAACTGCTCGAAACCCAGCCGCAAGTTGCCGACCCCGCGCAGCCGCGCGCGCTCGGCGCCGCACGCTCGTTCGAGTTCGAGCAGGTTTCCTTCGCCTACGCGTCCAAGCCCGACGTGCGCGCGATCGACAACCTCTCGCTGCGCGCGGCGCCCGGCGACGTGGTCGCGCTGGTCGGCCCCAGCGGCGGCGGCAAGAGCACGCTGGCGAGTTTGCTGCTGCGCTTCTACGACCCGACGCAGGGCCTCGTGCTGCTCGACGGAATCGACGTGCGCGAGCTGCGCATCGCCGACCTGCGCAGCGCGATCGGCTACGTCAGCCAGGAGGTGTTCCTGTTCGGCGGCAGCGTGGCCGAGAACCTGCGCTACGGCAAGCCGGAGGCGACGCTCGACGAACTGCGCGCCGCGGCGCGCGCCGCCCACGCGCTGGAGTTCGTCGAGGCGCTGCCGCAGGGCTTCGACACGTTGCTGGGCGAACGCGGCGTGCGGCTCTCGACGGGCGAGCGCCAGCGGCTCGCCATCGCGCGCGTGTTGCTCAAGGACCCGCGCATCGTCGTGCTCGACGAAGCGACCAGCGCGCTCGACGCGCAGTCCGAGCACGCCGTCGGACAGGCCTTCGAGCGCCTGCTCGAGGGCCGCACCACGCTGGTCATCGCACACCGCCTCGCGACGGTGCGCCGCGCCACGCGCGTGGTCGTGCTCGAGGCCGGCCGCTGCGTCGAGAGCGGCACGCACGACGAACTGCTCGCCTCGAGCGGTCTCTACCGACGCTTGTGTGAGCTCCAGATGCTCGTTTGAATGCTCCCCGCCATGCGCACCATCGCCACTCTCGTCGCCAGCCTCTCGATCGCCGCCTGCCAGGTCCTGCCGGCCAACAACACCACGCGGGGACGCCTCGACCTGGCCGCCTCCGGCGCGGCGACCGCCAAGCTCACTTCGCGCGGCACGGAACGCGTCAGCTTCGTGGTCGAGAACCGCGGCCCGGGCGCGCTGGAGTACACCGTGACCGACGACCGCGGCCGGACCGTGGAAGTGGGCCGCATCGAGCGCACGCGCCGCAGCTTCACCTGGCGGCCGCTCGACGCCCACGTGAACTTCGCCGTGCGCGCCGACGCACAACCGGCGAGCTTCGACTACCGCGTCGCCAGCGAAGGAGGCTTCACCGTCGAGTGGGACCTCTCGCGGACGCAGCCGCCGCGCCAGTGAGCGCGGCCCGGCCTCACTTGGAGGCCAGCGCCTTGCGCAGCGTGCTTTCGCGAATCGGTCCTGCTGCGGCGACGACGCAGGCCTGCGGATGCAGGTGCGCGCGCGCGACACGCTGCACGTCCTCGGGCGTGATCGCCGCGTAGACTTTCGGCGCGCGCTCGAGGTGGTCGTCGGGCAATCCGAAGCGCTCGGCGGTGACCATGAAGTTCGCGCGGCGCGCGGCGCGTTGGAACGAGAGCGCGAACGAACCGACGACGTAGTCCTTGGCCGTCGCCAGTTCGGCGTCGCCGACCGGCTCGTCCTGGATGCGGCGCATCTCGCGCAGGAAGCCCTCGATCGCGACGGGCACCTTCGAGGCGGACGTGCCGATGTAGGCGGTGAACGCTCCGGGGTGCACGCCGGCGCTGCCGTGGATGTTGGCGTGGACCGTGTAGGCGAGGCCGAGTTCGTCGCGCAAGCGCATCGCGACGCGGTTGGTGAAGCCGGGACCTGCTCCGAGCACGTGATCCATCACGACGAGCGCGGGATAGTCGGGATCGGCTCGGCGCACGCCCAGGTGACCGAGGAACACGTGCACCTGCTCGCGCTCGGCGGGAAACACCGCGGTGCGCACGGCGCGCGGCGGCAGTTCCGGCGTCGGATACGGCAGCTCTTCGCCGGGCGTCCAGCGCCGCAGCGCGCGGTCGAGCAGCTTGGCCACGCGCGACGGTTCGACCGGTCCGCAGACCGCGATCACGGCGCGCCGCGCCACCCAGTTGCGGCGGTGGAAGGCGACCAGGTGCTTGCGCTCGAGCCGCGCCACGCTTTCGTACGTGCCCGCAGCGGAACGCCCGAGCCAGTGGTCGCCGTAGATCAGTTGCTTGAACAAACGATCGCCTTGCACACGCGGCTCGTCGCGCTCGAGGAGCAGGCGATCGAGCAGTCGTTGGCGTTGGCTGCGGACCTTGTCGGCGGGAAAAGTCGGCGCGCAGATCAACTCAGCGGCCAGCTCGAGGACTGTGTCCCAGCGCTCGGCGGCCGCTGCGGCGGAGAGGCCATTCGACTCGCCGGAAATCGAACCGCCCGACGTTTCGAGCACCTCGGCGATCTCTTCTTCACTGCGCTTTCCAGCGCCCTGATCGAGCAAGCCGCCGGTGAGGTACGCCTGCCCTTCGAGGCCGGGCTCGTCGAGCGAGTGACCGCCGCGCAGGTGCATCTGCAGTGCGATCACCGGCGCGTCGCGACGCTGCGACACGAGCAGGCGCGCGCCGCACTCGAGCGTGAAGCGCTCGATCGGCAGACGCACGACGAGGTCCGCTGTCCCGGCTCGCGCGCTCACCGCTTGGCTCCGCGGCGCGCGTTCTTGCGGCGGCTCGGCGCCTTGGGCGTCGCCGCTTTCGGGGTGCACCAACCGACCACGCGCCGCTCGGGCGCGAGCAAGCGCGCGGCGCAGTCGCGCACCGCCTTGGCGTCGACGGCGAGCACGTGTTCGAGGCTCTCGATCGCGAGCTTCCAGTGCGCGTCGGTTGCGTATTCGCCCAAGCGTTCGGCGAAGTCGCTGGCCGTCTCGTTTTCGAAGGCCTCCGAGGCGCGCAGCACCGCGCGCACGCGCGCCAGCTCCTTGGCGCTGGGCGGTTCGCGCCGCAGTCGTTCGAGCTCTTCGTCGAGCACGCGCTCGAGTTCGCGCGGATCGGCGTTCTGCGCACACTCCGCGAGCAGCCAGAACACGCCGCCCTCGACGCGCGTGTCGCTCTGCGTCGAAATGCTCGTCGCGAGTTCTTCCTCGTAGACCAGACGATCCTGCAGGCGCGACAACCGGCCCGCGGTGAGCAGCGTCGAGACCACGTCGAGCGCGTGGTCGTCGGGCGTGCCGACCGAAACCGTCGGCCAGGCGATGCACAGCCGCTTGCCCTGGTCGTCCCAGTGCATCTCGACGCGCCGCTGGCCGGGTTCGGGCGTCTCCGCCGGGCGGAACGGATCGGCTTCTTCGTAGCTGGCGCCGCGCGGCAACGCTTCGAAGTGCGCACGCGCGCGTTCGAGAGCCACGGCGGGGTCGACGTCGCCGCAGATGACGAGCGTGGCGTTGCCGGGGTGGTAGAAGCGGCGCCAGTAGTCGCGCATCTGCGCGACGCTGAGGCGCTTGAGCGCGTCGGCGTGGCCGATCACCGGCCGACGGTACGGATGGCGCAGGAACAACGTGCTCTGCACGAGCTCCGTCAGGCGCCGCCACGGATCGTCGAGCCCCATCGAGAGCTCCTCGAGCACGACTTCGCGCTCGGCGTTGAACTCGGCGGGCTCGAGCGCGAGCGCGCGCATGCGGTCGGCTTCGATCTCGAGCGCCTTCTCCCAGCGGTCCGAGGCGAGCTCGAACCAGTACGCCGTGTGGTCGCAGCTCGTGAAGGCGTTGTTCGAGCCGCCGAGCATCGTCGTCAGGCGGTCGATCTCGCCCTTGCCGAAGCGCTCAGCGCCCTTGAACATCATGTGCTCGAGGAAGTGCGAAACGCCGGCCTCGTGCTCGCGCTCGTTGCGCGATCCGACGCGGTACCAGAGCATCACCGCGACCACAGGATCGGAGTGCCGCGCGGCGATGAGGACGCGCATCCCGTTCGCGAGGTGGTGCTCACGCACCTTGGCCGGCGCACTGTGCGAAGCGGAGGGCTTGGATTTCGAGGCGTGCTTGTGCGGCATGGAGGCCGTCAGCGTGGGAAGCGCGCGGCGCCTCGGTCAAGCCCGCCGCGCAGCCGAAGCGGGCGCCGGGCGCGGCGTTTCACTCGCGTGGGCGGCGCGGAAAGCGTCCGCTGCGACCTTCGCCGCGCTCGCGCCCCCGTTGGTCGGGCGCGCGAAAACTCGGGCGACGATCCTGGCCGCGCGCGCCGGGACCGCGGTCTGCACCGCGGGTGTTCGGGCGACGGTCCTCGCCGCGGCCGGCGGGCCCGCGGTCGCCGGAACGGGTGTACGGGCGACGTTCGTCGCCGCGTTGGTTGGGGCGACGTTCGTCGCTGCGTTGGCTGGGGCGACGGTCGTCGCCGCGTTGGTTGGGGCGACGTTCGTCGCCGCGTTGGTTGGGGCGACGTTCGTCGCCACGCACCACCGGACGAGCACCGCCCTGCCGCTTGCGCTCGATCCGCTCGCGCAAGTACTCGCGCTTCTCGCCGCGTTGGCGTCGCCCGGCCGGCGGGCTGGCGCTCTGGCGCTCGAGCGACTCCTTGCGATCCCGCATCCAGCGGCTGCGGTCCTTGGGGCTGCGACGTTCGCGTCCCGGGCCGAACGGCCGCCCGCCCTCGGGGCGCGAGCCCTCCTTGAAGTGCTGCGTCCGCGGATCCTCGCGGCGGTCGACGTCCGGGGCCGCGCCCTCGCGCGACTGCTCGAGCAACTCGCGCAGTTCTTCGCGCAGCAGGGGCCGCCAGCGGCCCTCCTTCAGCGAGCGGTCGCTCAGCGTGCCGATGTGCGTGCGGCGCAGTTGCAGCACGTTGTAGCCCACCGCGGCGAACACGCGGCGCACCTCACGGTTCTTGCCTTCGTTGAGCGTGATCGTCACCAGCGACCATTCGCTGGTGCGCTTCAGAACCTTGACGAACGCCGGCGCCGTCCGGCCTTCGGCGAGCCAGATGCCTTTGCGCACCTTCTCGATCGCATCCGGCTCGACGCGGCCGCGCAGCTTCACCGAGTACGTCTTCTTGACGCCGTAACGCGGGTGCGCCACGCGGTTGGCGAACTCTCCGTCGTTGGTCAGCAGGATCAAGCCCTGGCTGTCCTCGTCGAGGCGCCCGACCGTGTAGATGCGGCCCTTGTCGGGGTCGGTGATGAGGTCGATCGCACGCAGGCGCGCTTCGCGGCGCTCGTTGGTGCACACCACGCCGCGCGGCTTGTGCAGCAGGTAGTAACGCAGACGGGTGCGCTCGGGCTTGAGCACGACGCCGTCGATCTCGATGCGCTGGTTCGCCGGGTCGATCTTGAGCCCGAGCTCGGTGACGACTTGTTCGTCGACCGTCACCTTGCCGGCGGCGATCAACTCGTCGCACTTGCGCCGCGAGGCGACGCCGTGGTCGGCGAGGTACTTGTTGAGCCGCACGAGTTCCGGCGCGGCGTCGCCCGAGCCGAAGTGCTCGGCGTCGGAATCCCCACCGTCGAAATCCCCACCGTCGAAACTCTCAGACTTGGGGCCCAAGCCGTCGCCGCCGAGCTCGTGCGCCTCCAAGTTCACGTCCAAACCAGCGGCCGGCATGCGTTCAGCGTCCCGCTTTCGACTTCGCGCGTTCGATGGCCGTCAAACAAGCCAGGCTCTGCGAGGGCGCGTTCTCGTTGGAGGCGCGGTAGTCCGCGAGCGCGGCGTCGTAGCGGCCGAGCATCTCGTGCGCCACGCCACGTGCGTAGAGCGTGCGCCAGTCGGCGGGATCCTCGCGAAGCACGCGGTCGAAGGCGGTGATCGCAACTTCCCACTCCGACTTGGCGAGCGCGCGCACGCCGGCTTCGCAGTCGCGGTTGGGAGAGGACTCGACGACGAGCTTCTCACTGCGGCCGTCAGCGGCCGTGGGAACGTCGATGATGGCCTCGACCGGGCCGCGCACGGCGTGTTCGACGTGCGCGCAGCTTCCGCCGAAGAACGTTGCGGAGAGGCTGAGCAACAGGACGGGGATGGACGGGAGGCGGCAGAGTTTCATGGCGATCAAATGGGCGCGCGGAGCGCGGCTGTGCGCCCGGGGGCGTGGTGCGACTTGCTTTCGGCGGCCGCGGAACCCTCTTCGGCGGCGGCGTACCCCGGCGGGCACACGGTGCATTGTGCCGAGTTGGCCAGCTCGAGGCCAGCACCACGCGGCGAACGGGCGAGCCGCGCATGCAGCGCGCGTCGCACCGCCGCGTCGCACCTCCTTGTCGTTTGAGCTGCAAGCACTATAGTTTGAGTTCAAACTAATAGCCGAGGTCTCCGGGGCGCTTCCCCCGGGGCCGTAACCACCGAGGCGGCCCGCGCCGCAAGGAGCCTTCCATGATCGCCCACATCGAGCCCGCCGCCGAACGCTTCAGCTTGCTGCGCCGTGAACAGCTCGGGCAGCTGCCGCAGCTGGCGCACTTGCCGCGCAGCGAGCGCGACGCGCTGCGCGCCGTCGCGTACGTACTCCCCTTCGCCGTCAACCGCTACGTCGTCGACGAGCTCATCGACTGGTCGCGGGCCCCCCACGACCCGCTGTTCCAGCTCACCTTTCCACAGCGCGACATGCTCGCGCCCGACGACTTCGAGCGCATGTACTCCCTGGTGCGCCGCGCGGCCTCTTCGAGCGAGCTGCGGGCGGCCGCGCGCGAGATCCAGCTGCGCCTCAACCCCCACCCCGCCGGGCAGACCACGTTGAACCGGCCGGCGACGCACCCGCACCTCAAGGGCGTGCAGCACAAGTACCGCGAGACGGTGCTGTTCTTCCCCAGCCGCGGCCAAACCTGCTTTTCCTACTGCACTTACTGCTTCCGCTGGCCGCAATTCGTCGGGCTCGAGGCGCTCAAGTTCGCCGCAAGCGAAGCCAGCGGGGTGGCCGATTACTTGCGCTCGCATCCGGAGGTCAGCGACGTTCTGATCACCGGGGGCGACCCACTGGTGATGCGCGCCGAGCTGCTCGAGCGCTACCTCGAGCCGCTGCTCGCCGACGACCTGGAGCACGTGACAACCCTGCGCATCGGGACCAAGGCCCTGGCGTTCTGGCCGCAACGCTTCCTCACCGACCCCGACGCCGAGCAGTTGCTCGCGCTCTTCGAACGCATCGTCAAATCGGGCCGGCACTTGGCCTTCATGGCGCACTTCAGCCATCCGCGCGAGTTGGAGACCGCGAGCGCACAGGCCGCGCTCGCGCGAGTGCTCGCCACCGGCGCGGTCGTGCGCACGCAGGCGCCCCTGATCCGGCGCGTCAACGACGCGCCCGAAGTCTGGGAGCGCATGTGGCGCGAGCAGGTGCGCCTGGGCGCGGCGCCCTACTACATGTTCGTCGAACGCGACACCGGCCCGCGCCGGTACTTCGAGGTCCCCCTCGAGCGCGGTTGGCGCATCTTCCGCGAAGCCTATTCGGCGGTCTCAGGACTGGCCCGCTCGGTGCGCGGCCCGTCCATGAGCGCCACGCCGGGCAAGCTCGTCGTCGACGGCGTCAGCGTGATCGGCAGCGAGCGCGTGTTCGTGCTGCGCTTCCTGCAGGCGCGCCGCCCCGAATGGGTCGGCCGGCCGTTCTTCGCGCGCTTCGACTCCCAGGCCTGCTGGTTCGACGACCTCGAGCCGGCCTTCGGGCGCGAAGAGTTCTTTTTCCAGCCGGGGATGGAGCAGATCGCTGCCGAGCAGAATTGGCGCACGCAGTTGCGTCCCGCCGCCGGACCGCGAGCGGCGAGCTGAATCCGCGATCGAAGCGCCTGACGCCGCCGTCACTTCCAGTCGGCGGCGCGGCGTGGTTGGATCCTGATCAAAGCCGTCGTCCGCCCCCCCACGGAGCGCAGTTCGTCTTGCAGCCCAACCACGAAGTCGTCCGCGCCGTACTCGACCCGACCCAGCTCGGCCGCACCCTCGGCTTCATGCGCGCGCTGCTCGGCGTGGGACACTCGCTCGACACGCGCTCCAAGCGCATGCTCGCGCGGCTGGGCGTCACGGCGTCGCAGCGCCTGATGCTGCGCATCATCGGCCGATTTCCGGGAGTTTCGGCCGGGGAGTTGGCGCGTTTGATGGAAGTGCACGCCAGCACGGCCACGGGCGTGCTGCAGCGCCTGGAGCAGCGCCAGCTGATCACGCGCCGCGCCGACGCCGGCGACCGGCGCCGAGCGCTGTTCGAGCTGACGGAAGCGGGCGCCAAGCTCGACGCCTTGCGCACCGGCACGGTCGAAGCGGCGGTGCGGCGTGCCATGTCGCGCTGTGACGAGGAGAAGATCTCCGCGGCGCTGCTCGTGCTCGAACAGTTGCGCGTCGAGCTGAGCCGCGAGGATTGATCAGCGCCTCGGCGCCAGCACGCCGCCTTCCGCCGCGGTGCGCACGTTGCGCCACAATTCCTCGACGTGGCGCCGCTCGGTGTCGAGCGCGCCGATCGACAGGCGCACCATCCAGCGACCGTCGAGCACCGCCGGCGTGACGTATGCGAGCCCCGAACGGTTCAAGCGCTCCGCCCAACCCTGCGTGTGCGCATCGAGCCCCTCGCCCGCGAGCCCGTCGGGTTCGTGCCGCACGCACAACGTCTGCAGCGCCACTGGCGCCAGCACGCGCCAACGCGGCGTCGCGCGCACTTCGCCAGCGAGCCACTGCGTGTTGTCCAGGTCGCGCTCGAGCCGCGCGCGCAAACGAGCCAATCCCTGGTCGCGCAGCAAGAACCACAGCTTCAACGCGCGGAAGCGCCGTCCGAGCGGAATGCCCCAGTCGCGCAGGTTGCGCGCGCGCTCGTCGAAGGCCGTCGCGAGGTAGCTCGGCCGCGTGCTCATCACGCGCACCAGGTGCTCGGCGTCGCGCACGTAGTACAGCGAGCAGTCGAAGGCCGCGCCCAGCCACTTGTGCGGATTGAGCACGAGCGAGTCGGCGCCCTCGACGCCGCGCCAGAGCTCACGCATGCGCGGGACGAGCATCGCCGAACCGGCCATCGCGGCGTCGACGTGCAGCCAGGCGCCGTGCTCGCGCGCCAGCTCGGCGAGAGCGTCCAGCGGATCGAACGCGGTCGTCGTCGTGGTTCCGCTCGTGCCGACGATCGCACACGGCGTGCGCCCCTCCGCGCGATCTTTCGCCATGGCGCGCGCAAGCTGCGCCGGATCGAGCGCGTAGCGCGCATCGACGCCGACAGCGCGGACGTTGTCGCGGCCGAAACCCGCCAGCAAGGCGGCCTTCTCGACGGAGCTATGGCTGTGCTGCGAAACGTACACGACGAGCGGCTGCGGCTCGGCCTGCAGCCCGCCGTGGGCGAACGAACAACGCGTCGAACGTTCTCTCGCGCACACCAGCGCCACGAGGGTTGCGGTCGAGGCGGTGTCGTGGATCACTCCGCGCCACGCATCGCTCAGTCCCAGCGCACGGCGCATCCAGTCGAGCGTGAGGTCCTCGAGCTCGGTCAGCGCGGGGTTGGATTGCCATGCGAGTCCGAGCGAACCAACGCCCGTGCTCAGGAGATCGCCGAGCACGCTCGAGAGTTCCGCGTTCGAAGGAAAGTAGCCGTGGAAACTCGGGTGCTGCCAGTGCACCAGACCTGGCGCGAGGACGCGCTCGAAGTCTGCGAACACTGCGTCAAAGGCCTCGGGCTGCTCCGGCGCATTCACCGGCAACTGCGCACGCAGCGAGCCCGGCTCGACCGGCTGCGACACCGGTCCACGCGCGACGTTTGCGCGGTAGTCAGCCAACCAATCGATCAAACGATGCCCCGCGCGGCGGAATTCTTCGGCGTCCATGCCAGGGAGCTTTGGCTGCGCGGGGCCGCGGCGCAAGTCCGCGTGTGTTAGCGAGCGTTCGGAGGAAACAGCGCCGACCCACGCCAGCCGGCGCGCGCCAACGCGAATTGCGCGAACACCGCGAGGCAACCCAGGCCGTAGCGCACGCTGCGCGCAAAGCCGATCGAGCTGGCTTCGGGGAAGTACTTGGTCGGGCAGGCGACCTCGAGCACTTCGAAGCGGCGCCACAGGACCTGCGCGAGCATCTGGTTGTCGAAGACGAAGTCCTCGGAGTTGCGCGAGACGTCGATCTGCTCGAGCAAGCGCCGCGAGAACGCGCGGTAGCCGGTGTGGTGTTCTGAGAGGCGCGCGCCGAAGGCGAGGTTTCCGAGCGTCGTGAGCAAGCGGTTGGAAACAAACTTCCACAGCGGCATCCCGCCGGCCAGCGCCCGCCCGCCGAGGATGCGCGAGCCGAGCACGCAGTCGCAGCGTCCGCTGACGATGAGCTGCGCCATGCTGGGAATGAGCGCCGGCGTGTACTGGTAGTCGGGGTGCACCATGATCGCGACGTCCGCGCCCTGCTCGAGCGCGAGGCGGTAGCAGGTCTTCTGGTTTGCGCCGTAGCCGCGGTTGCGCTCGTGCACGTGCAGCAACGTATTCGGCAGCGTGCGCGCGATCGCAACCGTCTCGTCGCGGCTGCCGTCGTCCACGAGCACGACGGCGTCGACCACGCCCTGCGCCATCACCTCGCGCCAGGTGCGTTCGAGAGTCGCCGCCGCGTTGTACGCGGGCATCACGACCACGATTTTCTTGCCGTCCAGCATGCTCGCCCGCCGCGGGGCGCGCCCAAGCTACAACGCGCCCGCGCGCTTGATCTCCAGGTACTTCTGCGCCAGTTCGACGTGCAGGCGCGCCGGCGCCACGTCGAGGGTGAACACGCCGCGGCCGCGCAGGCGCTCGAGGGTCGCGTGGCGCGCCTCGAGATAGCCCTGCGCGGCGCACAGACGCGCTGCAGAAGCTTCATCCTCGACCGGCGCGTCGGCCAGCGCCTCGATCGACGGCTCGCGCAAGCTGGCGAGCACCACCAAGTGTTGCTTGCGCAGCACTTCGAGCGCCGCACGCAGGTCCTGTTCGTCGTCGTCGCGCTGGTTGGTGAGCACGACCACCAGCGCGCGCCGCCGGCAGCGCTGCTTGACTGCGCTCGCCGCTTCGAGGAAGTCCGAGGGCTCGAGCGTGCTCTCGAGGTCGTACACGCGGTTCAGCAGCGTGCTCAAGGCGCCGCGCCCCTTGATCGGCGGCAGCCAGCGCGACGGCCCACCGAACGTGACCAGCGAAACCGCGTCGCCTTGGCGCAGCGCGATGTACGCGACCAGCAGCAGTGCGTTGAGGCAGTGGTCGAAGTGCGCGAGTTCGCCGTCCATCGCGCGCATGCGCCGCCCGCAGTCGAGCACGAACACGATCTCCTGGTCGCGCTCCTCTTGGTGTTCGCGCGCGATGGGCTTGCGCCGGCGCGAGGTCGCACGCCAGTCGATTTGCCGCAGCGAGTCGCCAGGGACGTAGTCGCGCAACTGGCGAAATTCGAAGCCTTCGCCGCGCCGGCGCGTGCGCCGCACGCCGAGCAACGAGATGCGGCGTTCGAGTGCGTTCAACTCGAAACCCGCGATGGCGGTGAAGTTCGGGTACACGCGCAGCTCGTGCGGCAGCGCGACCGACTGCAACACGCGCCACAAGCGCAGCGGCGAGTCGCGCAGCAACTCACACGGCCCGAACTGCGCCGCACCGCGCTGCAGGGCGCGCAGGCGGTACTCGAGCTTCACGCCGGTGTGAGCAGCGAGCTGCAGGCTGCGCGGCTGGTCCTCGAACACCGTGTGCGGCGGGCACCCGTCCCACAGCTCAAAGCGCTCGCGTGCGCCGCTGCGGTTCTCGACGGCGAGTTCGATGCGCACCCACGCGCCGAGCGCGACGGTGCGCGGCGCGTTGCGGGTCACGCTCAAGAGCGGCCTGCGCCACGCGAGGAACGCGTCCAGCCCAGCGACGAACGCCAGCGCGGCGCCAAAGCCCCACCACAGCGGTGCGAGCTCCGACCACACGACGTACGCCACTCCCAGCGCTGCCCAAGCCAACGCGGCGGCGACCAGCGCCCGGCCCGGCCTCATTCGCGCGGCGCCTCGACCTTCTTGAGGACCGCGGCGAGCACGCTGTCGGCGTCCACGCCCTCGAGCTCGAGCTCCGGCGCCAACGTCAGTCGGTGGCGCAAGACCGGCGGCGCGATGCGCTTCACGTCGTCGGGTGTGACGAACCCGCGCCCGTCCAGCAGCGCGCGCGCCCGAGCGACGCGGATCAACGCGATCGAACCGCGCGGACCCGCTCCAAGCGCGACGCCGTTCCAACCGCGCGTCTCGCGCACGACGCGCACGGCGTACTCGCGCACGCGCTCGACCACGAGCACGCTGGCCGCCGCACGCTGCAGCTCGAGCACGTCGTCCACGCTGGCCACCTGCTGGACCGCGCCGACATCCAGCGCGTCGCCCGGCCGTCCTGAAGTCGTGCGGCGCACGATCTCGCACTCTTCCTCGAGGCTCGGCGCGTCGACCAGGATCTTCAGCAGGAAGCGGTCGAGCTGCGCCTCGGGCAGCGGGTACGTGCCCTCCTGCTCGATCGGATTCTGCGTGGCGAGCGTCATGAACGGCGGTGCGAGCTTGTTGGCCTCGCCTTCGATCGTGATCTGGCCTTCCTGCATGACCTCGAGCAACGCCGCTTGCGTCTTGGCCGATGCGCGGTTGATCTCGTCGGCGAGCAGTAAGTTCGTGAACGCAGGCCCGCGCCGCAGCACGAAGGCGCTGCTCGCGCCGTCGAACACGACGTGTCCGGTCACGTCGCTGGGCATCAGGTCGGGCGTGAACTGCACGCGCGAGAACTTGCCGCCGAACGTGCGCGCCAGCGCGAGCACGAGCAACGTCTTGCCGAGCCCCGGCGCGCCTTCGATGAGCACGTGGCCCGCCGCGAGAAAGCCGAGCAGCACCTGCTCGACTTCCTCCGCTTGGCCGACCACGACCTTGCCGATCTCCGCGCGCATCGCCTGCACCCGCGCGTGCGCGCGCTCGACGCGCTCCTGTGCTTCCACGGACACTTCGCTCTCGCTCATAGTCGCTTTCTGATTCCCTCGAGATCCTTCACAGCGCGGGTGAACTCCGACGCTGCGTTGAGTTGTCCCTGATCCAGGAGCACGGCGACGCGCTCCACGCTCAGTCCGCTGCGTTCCGCGAGTTGCTCCGCGCGCTCCTGCGGCGAAAGCGCTGCGAACTCGGGCTGGCGCTGCGCGATGCGGCGCGCGAGACGGCGCCGCGGGGCCGCCAGTAACTCGCGACGCGCCCCGACGCGCAGTTGGAATTCGGCCGCGGCTTCGATGTGTTCGGAGAAGTCGCGGCGCGCGAGCGGCTCGTCGGGCAGCACGGGCCCCAAGCGCGCCGCAGCGCGCCAGAGCGCGAGCGCCGTCAGCAGCGCCACGCTGACGAGCGCAGGCCAGGCGAGCTCGAAGAGCGTCTTGAGCAAGCCCGGCGGACGTTCGCCGCGCGCGATCCAGACCTTCTGCGGCGGACCGTCGAGGGACGCGAGTTCCCAGGCGAGCGTTGCGTGGTCGCGCCAGCCGAGCTCGAGATTCTCGAGCCACTCGTCGCCCGCGACAACACTCACGCGTCCGGCCTCGTCGCGCCAACTCACCACACGCGCCGACTCCGCGTCAGGAAAGGCGAAGTCGCTGCGCTGCGACGGATCGCTCACCACGATCTCGCCCTCGATCCATACATGCCTGGGGCCCTGGCCCAGGTCGAGCTCGAGGTCGTACGCAGCCTCCTCCGAGAGCGCGAATTCGGCGTCGAAGGACGCGAGCAGCGGCGGCTCGAAGCGACCCGCTTCGATGTCGTCGATGATCTGGTCGTAGGCCATGCCGCTCGAGGGCGCGACGAGCACGACGTGGTTGCCCGCGCGCGCCCAGGCGCTCAGCTCCCGCAGCAGGCCGGGAGGCGCGAAACGCCCGCTCGCGCGCCAGAACAGCACGCCTCGTCCGTCTGGAACGGCGAGCAGGCTCTCGCTCGCTTGGGTGGGCACGCCGAGCTCACCAAACATGCGTTCGAGCGCCAGCAGCGGATTGCGGCGCGCTTCGCCGCGCAGCCCGACCTCGACGTCGCGCGGACGCCACTCGGCGCGGCTGATCAGCCAGCCGAGGAGCAGAACCAGCGGCAAGCCGACGAGCAGTCCCACCACCCAACGCGTGCGGTTCATCGCGCTCCCCCGCCGGCGAAATGGCCGGGCCAGTCGGCGCACAGGGCTTCGAACGACGCGGATTCGGGCTCGCGCCGCGCGTAGGCGCACAGCAGCCACGCCTGGGTGAGGCGCGCGAAGAACTCGGCGCGCGGCCCGGGCGCGACGCTGCGCGTGCGGCTGAGGCAGTCGCCTTCGGTGTCGCTGCTCTCGAGCACGAGCCCGTGCTTTTCCACGAGCGCCGCGATCGACGCGCGGTAGAGCAACGCGAGCGCCGCGCGCGCGTCGCCGGCGCGCCACAACTCCAACGCTGCGGCGACCACATCCGCCGGAAGCGATTGCGGACGGACGTCGAGTCCGAACAGGTGCGTGGGCGCCTCGCGCGGCGCCTTGCCGCCGCCGTCGTTCTGTTGGCGGAAGTAGCGCACGAGTGCGAGCGTCAACGCGATCAGCGCAACGGCGCCGAGGCCCCAGGCCAGCGCCTGGATGAGCGATCCGAGCACCGGCGCGGGGCTGAGCGGAGCTCCGGGCAAGTCCAGGTCCCAGTTGAAGTCGAAGTGCAGTTCGGATTCGCTCGCCGTGGTCGCGAACTCTTCGCGTGCGAGCACACGTTCGATCGCCTCCTTCGCCTCGGTGCGCGCGCTGTCCGACTCGGCGTCGAGTTCGGTCTGCGAGTCTTCCTGCACCTGCGCCTCGTCGACGCCTTCGGGCTCCTGCTGCGGCTGCACGTGCAGCTTCGCGGTTTCGCGTGGAGCGGTGCTCGCCGCACTGCTTGGAGCGAAGAGCGTGAACGAGAGCAGCACGAGCAAAGCAGCGACGCCGCTCGACGCGGCCGCGCTGCGCTGACGGCGCACACGTTCGCCCAAGCGCCGGAAGGCCACGTCGAGGTCCCAGCCCTCGAGCCGCGTGCGGCGCTGCAAATACAGGCCGAAGCCGGCGGCGGCGTGGATCCAGATCCCCAGCATGAGCGCGGCCACCGAGCTGACTGTCACTGCAACGGTGAACGCCGTGCTGTGAGCGAGCACCGTCGGATCCTCGAACCACTCCGCTGTCGGCGGCAGCAGTTCGCTGGGAGTCGCGAACAGGAACAGCCCCATCGCGCTGAACCAGAGCACGGCCTGGAAGACGAAGGTCAGCAGCAGCACTAGGAGCATGACGCCCGCGCCGTCGCTGCCGATTTCCCGCTCGCGGCGGCGGCGCTCGCCGCCGCGCACACCCTCGAGCACGTCGATCGGATGGAGCATCGCGCGGTGCGGCAGGACGCGTTTCCAGCTCAAGGTCCGCGCGGCGCCGTGCACGAACACCGCCGCCGCGTCGTCCCACAGCTGGCGCATGCCCGGCGCAGCCCCGAACATCGAGCGCGCAAGCACGAACACGACCAGACGCTCGAACAGCGGCGACAACCACCAGGCGCCCAGCGTCAGCCACAGGCCCGCGCCCGGAGGAAGCGGCGCGGACAGGACCACCGTCCAAAACGGAACGATCGTGACGAGCGAGAGGCGCAGCAGCGGGCCGCTCCAGTGGCGCAGCATGGCGAGGCCGAGTTCCACGCCCTCCCACGCGGTGCGCGGGCGCAACTCGACCTGCAGCGCTTCGAGCTTCATTCGCCGCGCCCCGCGAGCAGCAGGTAGCTCGCCGTGGCCAGGCTCGTGCAGGCGCCGACCGCGAACTTCACCTCGACGGCAGCCGCCGAGGCCGACCAGAAGCCTTCGATGAACGCCGCGCCGACCGTCATCGCGACGGCGCCGAGGAACAGCTGCAACGCCCGCGCGCCGTTCTCGCGCAGCGCGCGCGACCGGGAGCGGCGACCGGGCGCGACCAGCGCTGCTCCCAAACGCAGTCCGGCCGCGGAGGCGACGAAGAGCCCCGAGAGCTCGAGCACCGCGTGCCCGCAAACGAACGGCCACAACTCGCCGCCGAAGCCGATCTGCGTCACGTGCCCGAAGACCGAGCCGTGCACCAGTCCGTTGTAGATCAGGAACAGCAGTGTCCCCACGCCCCACAACGCGCCGCCGGCGAAGGCCTTGATGTCGCCTCCGACGTTGTTGGAGATGTAGAAACCGAACATGGCGATCGCGTCGTCCGCGCTGCGCCCGTCCGTGTGACCCTCACTCGGGTTGTACATCTCCTCGAACTGCTGAACCATCGCAGGATCGACGGCCGCGAAGAGCAGGTCGGGCCGCTCGCTCGAGATCAGCATCATCGCCACGAGCGGAACGAGGTAGACGATCGTGCTGAGCCAGAAAAAGCCGGCCTCGCTGCGCACCAGCCGCGGGAAGTCGCGCGCGATGAAGCGCACGGCGGAAGCGAGCGGGCGCGAACGATCGCGGTAGACGTGGTTGCGTGCGGCGAGCACGAGCGCGTTGAGGCGTTCGACCAACGCACCGCCGTACATGCGCCGGCGCGCGAGCGCGAGGTCCTGGCACACGCGGCGGTAGAGCGGCAGCAGTTCCGCGGGAGCGCTGGCGCGGGAGGGTGTGGCGCGGAGGGCCTCGAGCTCGGCGACGAGCTCCGCGAGCCGCTTCCAGCTGGCCTCGCGCTGCGCGATGAACGGCCCGCGCTTCAACGTTCGCCTCCGACCCAGCTCGCCAGCGCGAGCGTGCGCTCCACTCCCGCTGGGCCACGCTCGCCCGTCAGGGGCTCGAGGTGTTGCGCGAGCTCCGCGGCGCGCGCCGGAGGCCAGGTGTTGACGCGCTGCGCGAACTCGACCAACGCCGCTTGCTCCGCGGGAGCAAGCGCAACACTCGGCGCGAGCGGAGCGGCCTGAGCGAGGCGCCCAAGCTGCCGGCTGCCGGTCACGTGCAGCACCACCGAGTCCGCGACACGATCTCCGATGCGTTGGAAGCTCGGACTGGAGAGCATCGAGGTGAGGCCGAAGCCGTAGAACATGGGCGCGAAGTCGACCCCGCGCAGGAGGTTGCGCACCAGCGAGTGCGACCAGCCGATGGGCCGGCCATCGCTGCGCAGCACGACGAGCCCCATCACGCTCTTGCCCGGCGTGGCGCCGCCGCGCAGCACTTCGAAGACCACGGGGTACAGCCACTCGAGCCCGAACCACAGCAACGTGCCGACCGCGTAGCCGAGCCCGCCGAGGAATGCGAGCAACACGCCCAGCGCGGACGCGATCCCGACGCGGATGGCGAGATCGATCAGGTACGCGAGCGCGCGCACATGCGGGCCGGCGACACGCAGCGAAAGGTCCACGCCTTCGGGCGTCTCGATCGCGCGCAGCGTGTCGATTCTGGCGAGCAAGGGACTTGGAACGCTTTCGGCCCACCGCGCCGCAGCGGACGTCCTGGCGAAGTTACCGCGGCGGCTCGCCGCCCGAAAGTGCGCTGGGCGCCGGGCGGATGGAGTAGCTCCAGCGCGACGCGACGACGTCCGTGCCGGCGAGCCAGTCGTGCAGGCAACGCCGCCCCGGAACCAGCACGAACGCCACGTCGACCGCGAGCGGCCAATCGATGAGCAAGGGGCTCGTCGTTTCGGTCGCGAACGCCAGGATGAATGCGGTCAGCGTGTAGCGCAGGAACACGATCCGCCAAACGCTCGCAGGAGCTCCGCTGCGTCGGACGATGCGCACGCCGGCGATGCGCTTGCCGATCGTCGCGCCGTGCCGCATCAGCCAAAGCACCTGCGTGGCGAGGAAGGCGACGAACAGGAGCTCGAAAAGGCCGCGGACCACGTGGGGCGTCGAGCGCAGCGAGTCGGAGACCAGTGCTGCCGGAATGAGGAAGAGCGTGGCCCAGAGTCCCACCAGGTCGATGACGTTCGCGATGAGCCGCCGCACGAACATGCGCCACGCCGAAGACGGCACGATGCGCGCGACTGCGGCCATCCCCGCTGGCAACTCGGCCGGCTCTTCCTGCGGTGCGCCGTTCGTCGTCGCCATGCTCCGCCGTTACGCCCCTAGCAAGCGCCGCGCCTCCGCGCGCGCCGTCTCCTGATCCGCGCCGCCCGCGATCATGTCGGCGATCTCCTGCACGCGCGCCTCGTCGCGCAGGTCTTCGACGAACGTGCGCGTGCGGCCGCCTTCGACCGACTTGGCGGCCTTGAGGTGGCGTTGCGCCATCGCCGCGATCGCGGGCAAGTGCGTGACGCACAGCACCTGGTGGTGTTCGCCCAAACCCTTGAGGTGCGCGCCGACCGCCGGACCGAGGCGTCCGCCGACGCCCGAATCGATCTCGTCGAACAGCAACGTGCGGCTCTCGCCGGCCGTCGACAACGCGCTGCGCAGCGCGAGCATGATGCGCGCGGTTTCGCCGCCCGAAGCGACCTGCTCGAGCTTGGCGAGCGGCTCGCCCGGGTTCGCCGCGAGCAGGAACTCGATGCGGTCCATGCCGCGTTCGCCAAAACGCGCGCGGTCGGCCTCGATCACGCTCGTCTCCGACGGATCGCCGGTGGAGAGGCTGTCTTCGTCGGCGCGCTGCGCGACGCGGATATCGAAGCTCGCCTTGGGCAGCCCGAGGTCCGCGAACGCCTTCTCGACCGCTTTGACGAGCTTGGGCCGCACGGCCTTGCGCGCGCGCCGCAGGTCCCCCGCCCGCGCGAGCACGACGGCGCGCGCGGCTGCGAGTTCGGCGCCGAGCGTTTCGGCGCTCGCTTCATCGGCTTCCAGCCGCGCGACCTGCGCGCGCAACTCCTCGAGCTTGGCGACCAGCCCCGCGCCGTCGACGCGGTACTTGCGCTCGAGCTTCTCGAGCTCCGCCAAGCGCGTTTCAAGCTCCTCGAGCCGCGCCGGATCGACCTCGAGCCGCTCACTGAGCGACTGCAGCGCGCGCGCGCCGTCGTCGAGGTGCACGAGCGCCGTTTCGAGCGACTCGCTCGCCGGACCCAGCGCCGCGATCTGCGCCTTCCAACCTTCGAGGTAGCGCACCGTCGCGCGCAGACGATCGACCAGCGCGCCGTCGGACTCCGACAACTCGCCGACGACCCGCGCCAGACCTTCCTTGAGCGTCGCCGCGTGGCGCAGGAGTTCGCGTTCAGGCTCCAGCTCAGTGCGCTCCTCGGGCCGCACACGCGCGGCCTCGAGTTCGCCGCGCTGGAAGCGCGCGAGGTCGAGCGCGTCGCGGCGCGTGGTCGCATCGGCGCGCAGTCGCTCCGCTCGATCGGCCAGCGTGCGCCACGCGTCGCGCGCCTCGCGGTACGCGCCGACCGCCGCCTCGAACTTGCCGAAGCTGTCGACCAGGCGCAGTTGTTCGCTGGGGTCGTGCAGCTTCTGGTGGTCGTTTTGTCCGTGGATTTCGAACAGCCGGGGCGCGAGGTCCGCGAGCGCCTCGCGCGTCACCGGCCGGTTGTTCACGTAGGCGCGCGTCTTGCCGTCGGCGAACACACTGCGGCCGAGGATCAGCTCGTGCTCTTCGGTCGGCGTGCGCGACCACTCCGTGACGAGCTGCGGCATGTGGCGCCGCGCCCAGCGCGCGACCGACGCGCCATCGCGCCCAGGCGGCACGACAAAACGCCCCTCCACCACCGCTTTGTCGGCGCCGGTGCGCACGCGGCCGGGCTTGGGGCGCGTACCGAGCAGCAGCTCGAGCGCGCCTACCAGCAGACTCTTGCCCGCGCCGGTCTCACCGCTGATGACGTTGAGGCCCGAGCCGAAGGAGAGCGTGGCGTGCTCGATGATGGCGAGGTCGCGGATGATGAGCTCGACGAGCATGGCGGTACGGCGTTGAACTAGAGAGGAACGGCTACAGCCTTGCGGATCGGCGCGGCAGGAGCAATCCACCCACTGCGGTGGCGCCCCTTTCCGCGCTCGCGGCGCCCGGCTCAGCGCGCGCGCACGGCGCTTCCACCAAAATCCGCTCCGGAGTCACGCCACAACGTGTGGACGTGGTTGCCGGCCGGCACGCTGTCGTCGTACTCGAACACGCTCGAGCCCACGTGCACGCGCCAGTAGCCGCGCTCGCCCGGCGCCGCGGAGCCGATCCACACCACGCGCGCGCTGGAGAGCCCTTCGCGCAACGCCTCGAGCCGCTCGGTGCGAGCGGTTCCGCGCAGACGACGTGCGAAGAGTTCCACCAGCGAGGCGAGGCGGGCGCGTTGTTCGTCGCTGAGCTCCGAGGCGCGCAGACCCTTGGGTTCGGGCACGTCCTGGCCCGGCTTGGCGAGAATGTCGCCCGTGAGCTGCTGCCCCGCGCCGGCGCGTTCGCGCTGGCCCTCGTCGAGACTCTCGAACAACTCACGTCCCACGCGCTCCTCCTCGCCCAGCGGCCGCACGTCGGCCCCGTTCGAACCGACCGAACGCGCCGGGCTCGCGCCGAGGAACAGCGGCGTGACGCCGACGACACGTTCGCCCAGCGCGGTCACATTGAGCGAGATGTGGTGGCCTTCGAAACGCCAACCCCAACGCTCCTCCGAGCGCGGGTCGCCGAAAAGCGTCACGTAGTACTCGTCGTAGTCGCGCCAGGTCGCGGGCGCGCCGGGACGCGACTCGCGCTCGAAGAGCACGCGCTCGAGTTCGCGGATCTGCTCGAGTTGCGCCAGCGCGGCGTCGTCGAGCACGGCGCCGAGCAGTTCGGCGAGGCGTTCGCGCTGCAACTCGCTCGCGCCGCCGATGCGCAGGCCCGAACGCGCACGCGGCGTGTAGTGCCAGTCGAAGCGCGCCTCGCCATCGAAGGTCGCCAGGGCGCGCGAACGCTGCTCGGCGTCGAGCGCATCGAGCCAGCGCACGGCGGCGCGGCGCACGACATCGGGCGGCGCCTGCGCCTCCAGCGTCGCCGCGGCGAGACCGAGACAAACGAGCGGAGCGACGCAAACAGCGAGGATGCGCGAAGCCATGTGGAACGCCATCCTAAGCGTGCGATGGAGAGCCAACGAGTTCCGCCGCGCGAAAGCGACGACCCGCCGTGCCGCGAGTGCAAGCACCACTACGTGACGTACCAGGCGCAGCACCCCTGGGGCTGCCGCGCCTACGGCATCGCGAGCGCGCGGTCTCCGGCGATCGCCGTGCGTGAAGCCAGCGGCGAGGCGTGCCAGGCCTTCGAGCGCAAGGCGGCGCGGCCGTGAGCGCGAACACAACGCTCGAACGCCTGCAGACGCCGGCGCTGCTCGTACGCCTCGACCGCGTGCGCTCCAACCTCGAGCGCATGAAGGTTCTGCTCGCACCGCACGGCGGTCTCGAGCGCTGGCGGCCGCATGTGAAGACCGCCAAGACACCGAGCGTGCAGAACCTGCTGCTCGACAGCGGCCTCAGGCAGTTCAAGTGCGCGACCACACGCGAGGCCCGCGTGCTGCTCGAACTCGCGCGGGCGCGCGACGTGTCGATCGACCTGTGCGTGGCGCTCGCCCTGCGCGGCGCCAACCTCGCGCGCCTCGCGCAGCTCAGCGAAGCACATCCGCGTTGCCGGCTGTCCGTGCTTACGGAGAACGCCGAGCACGCGCGCGCCGTACGCTCCCTCGCGCCGCGCCTGGGACTGTGGGTCGACGTGGACCCGCGCATGGGGCGCAGCGGCGTGGAGGTGAATGACGACGAGCGATTGGCGAGCGTGCGCAACGCCGCAGGCGACGCACTGCGCGGCCTCCACGCCTACGAGGGGCACGTGCGTCACGCAAAGCCTGCGGAGCGCAGCGCCGCCTGCGAGCCGTTGTTCGAAGCGCTCGCGCACTTGATGCAGACACCGCAGCTGCGCGGTCTCGAGCTCGTGACGAGCGGCACGCCCACCTTCGAGCAAGCGCTGGCGTTTGCGCCCTTCCGCGCACTGCGCCACCGCATCAGCCCAGGCATCGTCGTCTACTGGGACCACAACAGCGCGAGCCTTGGCATCGAGGGCTTTGCAATCGCCGCAACGGTGCTCGCACGCGTGATCAGCTCGACGCGCGAGCGTGTCACGCTCGACGCCGGCTCGAAGGCGCTCGACGCCGCGGCGGGCGATCCGTGCGTGCGCGTGCGCGGCTGGCCGGCGCTCGAGGCGCAGCGTCCCAGCGAGGAGCACCTGCCGCTCCGCGCGACGGACGGGCGCTTGCCGGTCGCGGGGGCGCTGCTCGAGTTGGAGCCGCGCCACGTCTGCCCGATGGTGAACTTGGCCGAGCGGGTCGTGTTGCTCGAAGGCGAACGCGTGCTCGGCAGCGAAGCCGTCACCGCGCGCGGGCACGACATCGAGCCGTGCGAAGCCGACGACACGCCGCGCGCTGTGTGCTGATCGATCGCAGCGCTAGCGCGGCGCGAGCGCCTGCTGCGCTTCGTCGCGTAGCCTTCGCAACTCGGCGCGCGCAACGTCGGGCATCTCGCCCACGAGCGCGCGGTCGAAGTGATCGAGCGCCATGCGATGCTGCTGCTTCTCGACATGCTCGAGAGCCCGCGTGGCGTGCAGCACCGAGCCTTCGCCGATCGCACCGGGCACACGCTGCACCTCGCTGACTTCGATCCAAGGCCGGCCGAGGAACACTTGACTGACGTGCGCTCGCGCCTGGAAGCGTGCGAGTCGCGGTGCATCGCGCAGAGCGCTGTGGGCGACGCTGTCGTGGCGCGCGAACACCGCCGCGGCCGGAGCATCCCAGGCCTCGCGCTCCCACAGGAACTGCTCGTCGGCCCACGCTTCGCAACGCGCCCAGTCCTCGCTGCCAAAGCGCGTGAGGTAGGGATTCCAGGTCGAAGGGTGCGACTGCACTTGGAAGCGGACGAGCACGCTGCGGCCCAGGTACGGGCGCGGGTCGCGCGCCAGCTCGGCCAGCGAGACGTACTCCAGCTCGCGCTCGTCGGCGCGGGGGCTCTGCGCCGCGGGATGCAGCGAGGCGCAGAGCGCCAGCGCGAGCGGGGCGAACGACAGGAAAGCGGAGAACGCCGAACGAGAGGCCATCGCAGCGTTCATCGAGCGCGCTCGCGGCGCGCTTGAGTCGCCGGGCTACGGGCTTCCGGATCCGGCACACGCTGGGCTGAACCAGCGCGTCCGGGCCCACAGCGCGACACGCACGAGCGCGATCAGCACGGGCACTTCCACCAGCGGGCCGACGACCGCGGCGAAGGCTGCGCCGCTGCCGATGCCGAATGCCCCGACGGCGACCGCGATGGCGAGCTCGAAGTTGTTGGAGGCGGCCGTGAACGAGAGCGTAGCCGCGCGTTCGTAACCCGCGCGCGCCCACACGCTGAGAGCGAAGGAGAGCGCGAACATCGCCGCGAAGTACAGCGCGAGGGGCAACGCGACGCGCGCGACGTCGAGCGGGGCGGCGAGGATGCGCTCGCCCTGCAGCGAGAACATCACCAGGATCGTGAACAGCAAGGCGACGAGCGTCACAGGTCCCAGGCGCGGCGCGAAGTGCTGCTCGTACCACGCGGCGCCGCGCGCGCGCACCAGGACCCGGCGTGTGAGGAAGCCCGCTGCGAACGGCACGCCCAGGTACAGCCCGACGCTGGCTGCGATGTCGAGCATCGAGATCTCGAGCGCTACGCCTTCGAGGCCCAGCCACCGCGGCGCCGCGTCGGCGAAGAGCCAAGCGTAGAGCGGGAAAAACAGAATCTGGAACAGCGAGTTGAAGGCCACCAGGCCCGCGCAGTACTCGCGGTCGCCGCCGGCCAGGTCGTTCCACACGATCACCATCGCGATGCAGCGCGCCAGGCCGATCAGGATCAAGCCGAGCATGTACTCGGGCTGGTCGCGCAGGAACACGACCGCGAGCATGAACATCAGCACCGGCCCGACGATCCAGTTCTGCACCAGCGAGAGCGCCAGCACCTTGCGGTCGCGCAGCACGCGCCCGAGTTCCTCGTAACGCACCTTGGCGAGCGGCGGGTACAGCATCGCGATCAGGCCGACGGCGATGGGAATCGAAGTCGCGCCGATGCTCAAGCCCTCGATCGACTGCGCGAAGGACGGCCAGCGCGCGCCGAGCAGCACGCCCGTGGCCATCGCCGCGAAGATCCACAACGTCAGATAGCGGTCGAGGAACGACAGGCCCGCGCTGCGCTGGGTCATGGACGCGCTCCGCACAGGGCGACGACGAGTTGGCGCAGGCGCGCGAGCGCCGCGGGTTCGATGCAGTAACACGAGCGCGGGCCGTCGATCTCGCCGCGGATCAGCCCGGCGCGCTTGAGCGCGGCGAGGTGCTGCGAAACGGTCGACTGCGCGAGCGGCAGCTCGTCGACCAGTTCGCCACACACGCAGCTGCGCCGCTCGAGCAGCAGCCGCACGATCGCCACGCGCGCCGGATGCCCCACGGCCTTGGCGAGGAGCGCCAACTCGCGCTCGGCGGCGGCCCCGCGCACGGCCGCCTTGCTGCGCGAGCGTACCGGCGGCGGACAGCAGGCCTGCGAGGCGCTCTTGGTCGGGCCGCACTTCATCGCAGAACTACGATAAGCTTCGTGCGCAGCGCGCGCCAACCGTCCGCGCACTCCGCCCCAACGATGAAATCCCCCGCCGAGCGCCTGCGTGTCGTGTTCGTGTGCGTCGAGAACTCTTGCCGCAGCCAGATGGCCGAAGCGCTCGCGCGCCTGCACCACGCGGACACGCTCGAGGCGCACAGCTCCGGCTCGCGGCCGTCGGGTGTGGTGAACCCCAAGGCCATCGCGTCGCTGCGCAAGTTGGGCTACGACCTCGCGCAGCACCGCTCCAAGCCGCTCGCCGAGCTTCCGCGGGTCGAGTGGGACTGGGCCATCACCATGGGCTGCGGCGACGAGTGCCCGAACCTGCGCGCGCGCCAGCGCGCCGACTGGGGCATCCCCGACCCCAAGCACCTCGAACCCGCGGAGTTCGACGCGGTGCGCGACGAGATTGCGCGCCGTGTCGCCGAACTGGCGCGCGCGGCCACGGCGCGCTGAGCGCGACGCCAGCGCTCGTCCCGTCAGCGGTGTTCTTCCGACGCGAACCCGCGCGCGACCACCAGCGTCAACGCGACGGTGCGTTCGCGTTCGCCCAGGTCGCTAGCCGTCAGCAAGCGCTCGTACGCAGCCGGGCATCCGCCGTCCTGCACTTCGCGCTCGACGCGCGGCGCGAGCCTCTCCACCAGCGCCGCGCGCTCGCATTGCAGACTGAGCAACTGCGAACGACTGCGTTCGCCCCACAGGCGCAACGTGCGTCGCCGGAACTCGAGACCACGCGCTCATCGCTGCCCCACTCGACGCTGAACACGTAGTCTTCGTGACCGACGAGCTGCGCCAGTTCGCGGCCGCTGGCTGCCTCCCAGACCCTCAACGTACGGTCGTCGGAGGCCGTGAAGATCCGCTCGTCGGCGCTCGAAAACGCCGCGGAGACCACGCTCGACGCGCACCCGACCGACGTGCAGCGACGCTCGACCGTCGTTGCCTCGAACACCGCGGCGCTGCGGTCCCCGCTCGCAGTGGCGAGCAAGTCGCCGTCGCGCGACCGGGGCACGTCGTGCACCGCGGCGCCGTGCGCATGCTCAGGTTGCTCGCCTGGGGCTGTTCCGACACCACGCCTCCCGTCGCAAGCGGCTGTGAATTCCGTCCGCGCGGGTGCGCCTGGGTCCCCCGTGCGGCCCCAAAGACAGCCACACGCGCCCTCGCAACGCAGTCCAGACGCGTTTTTGCTGGCCCTCTTCGTTACGGTGTCGCTCCACGAACCTCCACCATGAGCAACTCTCAATCCACCAAAGCGCGCTCGGCGCACTCCGACACGCTCACCGAAGGCATCCGCATCCTGGCCCGCGCGGAGTGGGTCGAGGACCAGTCCGACCCCGACCGCGGTCAGTGGCTGTACGCCTACCGCATCGTGATGAGCAACGAAGGCACGGCGCCGGCGCGGCTGCGCTCGCGCCACTGGATCATCCTCGACGCCAACAACCAGCGCGAAGACGTGCGCGGACCGGGCGTGATCGGCAAGACGCCGCGCCTCGCGCCCGGCGAGAACTTCAGCTACACGAGCGCCTGCCCGTTGCGCACGCCGTGGGGCACGATGGAGGGCAGCTACACCTTCGAGCGCGACGACGGCAGCAGCTTCGAAGTTGCGGTCGGACGCTTCTTCCTGGTGCCACCGCAGAAGTAGCGCAGCGTTGCGCATGCACACGCGCGGCGGCTGCGGAGCCTGTGCTCCGCAGCCGCCGCGCGTTTTGGTCTTCGTCCGGAAGAGCTCGTCAGCGCCCCAGCGCCGCGACCTCGCCTTCCTTCTTCTTCGGCTCGGCGGGCTTCTCCGCGTCCTTGCTCTCGACGCCCGCCTTGCCTTCCGGCGAGACGTTGAAGTGGCTGCGCACCGGACCGTTCTTGCTGGCGACTTCGAAGTAGCCGCGGCCTTCGTTGTCGACGCCGAAGGTCAGCGCGCGCCCGCCCTTCGCATCGAGCAGCGAAAGTTGCGGCGCACCGCCGGTCTCATACGCGGTGATGAAGCCGCGCTCGCGGCCGCGCGCATCCTTGAGCACAAAGCGCTCGGCCCACACGGTCTCGCACACGACGGCGGCCATGCTCGAGAGCACGGCGGCGCCGGCGAGCGCGGCGAGGCCCAGGCCCCAGCGGCGCGCGGAGGACTTCAGGCGGCGGTTCTCGGCTTCGAGGTGTTGAACGCGGACGGCAAGGTCTTCGATCTGCATGAAACGCTCCTTCGTCTGTAGACAGACTGCGAACGCGGGGCGAGCGGCGCCGCCCGCTCCCGCTGCGCGCCATTGTGCCGCTGCACCCACGGTTGTGGGCGCGCGGCGGAGCGAACTCACACAGCCTTGGCGCGAGCGCTACTTCGCGGACTTCGCCGCAGCGCCTTCCCAGGCGGGCGGCAGAGTCATCTTGGGCGCCAAGAACGCGAGCAACGCCATCGCGGTGCCGTAGTTTTCGCTGCGCTCGAACACCCGGTCGTTCCAGCCGCCCGACGGCTCCTGCACTTGGAACAGGCGTTCGTGCAGGCGCGCGCGGAACGCGGGGCGTTCTTCCTCCGGCAGGAACTCGATCGCGAGCCCGGCGTAGGCGTGCGCATAGAAGAAGTAGTACGGCGCGACGCCGTAGGGCGGGATGTGGGTGCCCGTGCCCTTGCGGCGCTTCTCGAGCCACTCCCAGTGCTCGACGAACATCTCCAGCGACTTGCGCACGCGCGCCACATCCGAGCGCCCCGCGAGGAGCAAGGCGACCTCGGTGATCGGCGTGCGTCCGATGGCGCCAGGCCATTCATCACGGCCGCCAGCGGTCGTGTAGGGAATCACGCCTTCGTCGTTGCGGCACTTCTCCAGCGCCGTGAGCGCGCGCTCGATCACCTTGCCGTCGACCTTCTCGCCCTGCTTCTTCGCTTCGTACAACGCGAGCAACGTCGGCGCGGTCATGAACGGCGACGCAGGCGCCGCGGCCTTGCCGCCCTTGGGCCGCGAGTAGTTCCACCCGCCGCTCTCGGCGATTTCGGTGTCCTGCAGCATCTTGACCAGCGCGGGGATCGCCTTCTCCACCGCCGCGGCGTGCGCCTTGGGAATCAGCTTCTTCGCGCGCAGCCCGAGGAACAAGTTGAGCGCGTACGTGTGGCCCCAACCGCGCACGTCGTAACCGCCGATGAAGCCGTCGTCCATCCGCTCGTGCTCGAGCAACTCGAGGATGAAGCCCACTCCGCGTTCGACCGCCGCCTGCGCCTCCTTCGAGGCGCCGTACTGCGGCGACTCGGTGAGCGCCCAGGCGCAGATCGCCGTGCCGCCGACGCGGTAGCCGATCGGGCTCACGTCATCGCTCTCGCGGTACACGCCCTGGTAGGGCCATTCGTTCTTCTCGCCGCCCTCTTGTTTGCCCTCGGCCTCGCGCTTCTTGCCGCCCTTGCGCGGTGCGGCGGCGCTCGACGCTGCGCCGAGCGTCTCCTGCAGCTCGACGATGCGCACGACAGCGCGGCCGATCGCTGCGTCGACCGACGGCGCCGGCTTGGCCGGGGCCGCATCTTGGGGCTCAGCTTGCGGTGCGGCGATCAGAGCGGGCGACAGCAGGGCGGTGAGCAGGACAAGTCGCTTCATGGAACGAGTGGGAGCAGAGGACTGGACTACGAAAGGTCGACGTCGACGCCGCCGACGAGCACACGCTGGAGCGCGAGTTCGCGGCCGTGGAGCACGATCAAATCGGCGCGCGCGCCGACGGAGAGCACGCCGATCTCGCGCTCGAGACCGAGCGCGCGGGCGGGCGTGGCGCTCGCCATGGTGAGCGCATCTTCCACGCCCACCACGCCGCGCTGGACGAGCCGGCGCACCATGTCGAGCTGCCCCATCGCCGTCCCGGCGAGTTGCAGCTCGGTGCGCGCGCCCTCCGGCGGGTAGTACGCCGTGCCGTCGCGGATCACGTGCGCACGGCCGTGGGAGTGGAACACATCACAACCGGTGCCCGCGCCGCGCAGAGCATCGCTCACCAGCGCGAGGCCACTGGGCCCGCGCGCCGCGAGTGCGAGGTCCACCGCATCCGCGCCGACGTGCACCAAATCGCCGATGATTTCGGCCGTGAGCGCGCGCTCGATCAGAGCAAGCCCCGCCAAGCCCACCTCACGGTGGTGGACAGAGTTCATCGCATTGAACAGGTGCGTGGCGCCCTGCGCACCGGCGCGGGTCGCGCGGCGCGCGTCATCGGCTGTGGCCTTCGAGTGCCCGAGCGACACGCGCACGCCGCAGCGCACGAGTTCGGCGATCAGATCGGCGCTGCCCGGAAGCTCCGGCGCGAGCGTGACCGTGCGCACGCCGCGCCCATCGCCGGTCGCGGGTCCGAGGATCGCGCGCAAGCCTGCGAGCGACGGCTCGGCGAGGTCCTCGGGCGGCAGCGCTCCGGCGCGTTCGCGGTTCACGAACGGGCCTTCGAGGTGCAGCCCAACCGCCGTCGCTAGCCCCGGTCTGAGCGCCTTGGCCGCGCTCCACGTGCGCTCGCACAGCGGCCCGAGCACCTCCGGCGCCGCGGGGAACAACGTGGGCTGAAACGCAGTCGTCCCGTGCCGCGCGAGCGCGCGAGCCATCAGCGGAAGCTGCTCGATCGGATCCGCGCCGCCGTAGCCGTGGATGTGCAGGTCAACCAGGCCCGCAGCGACGATCGGCATGCTCGACAGCGTGCGATCGAGCGGCAACGCGGCGATGGCGCGGATGCGTCCGCCCTCCAGCGTGATGCGGCCCGGAGTGAACCGCCCGTCGATGAGCAACCGGCCTTCGAGCTCCATCACGTCGCAGCGGCCCGCAAGTACCAGATGTCGTTGGTCCCGTACACACGCACGTCGCACGCCACAGCCGGGCCGAATTCGATGTCGTCGACCGCCGCGTGCGGCGCGTGGAACACCAGCATTCCTCCGGGCGCGAGGTGCGCCGTCACGAGCCGCCCGAGCGCGTTGAGGAGCAGCCGGCGCGTCGCGGCGCCGTTGAGCAACGGGTAGGGCGAATCGACGAACACGAGCTCGTAGGGCCGCATGTCGTCGTGCGCCGTCCAGCTCTCCTCGCGCAACGCGTCGCCGCTCGAAACCGTGGCCTGCTGTTCCAGTCCGAGCGAAGCGACGTTCTCGCGCAGCAATTTGAGGATCTTGGGGTCGCGCTCGACCAGACGCGCATGCGCCGCGCCGCGCGAGAGCGCCTCCAGCGCCAGACTGCCCGTTCCCGCGAACAGGTCGAGCACACGCGCGTCGACCACGCGTTCCCCTAGGCTCGAGAACACCGCCTCGCGCACGCGGTCGAGCATCGGCCGCGTGCGATCGTCGGGCGGCGACTTCAGCTGCCGCCCGCGATGCTCTCCAGCGATGATGCGCATGGCGCGATGGTACGTGGGCGTGGCGCGTAACAACAACATCGTCCGCGCGGGCTGCGACGACCCGCGCGGACGATGTCGATGGCGGCGGGAACGTCAGGCGCCGTTCGGCGCCGCTTCCAGCGCGCGCTGCGCGTCCTCGAGCGCGTGCTCAGCCTTGAGCAGCGCAGTCTGTCGATCGAAGGCCGACTTTTGAGCGCGCGCACGGGCGTCTTCGAGCCCGGTCTCGGCCTTGATGACGCGCTCGGCGTGCTCCTTGGCGCGCTTGCGATGGTCGAACTCGCGCGCGATCACCGCGCGCCGTTCGGCCAGCGCCAAGCTGCGTTCGCTCATCTCGAGCCGCTTGCGGCCGCGCATCAGCACCAGTTCTTTGGTGGTCTTGGCGAAGTCTTCCTGCGCGTACATCGCCTCAAGTTCGACCAGCTCCTCCCTTGCCTCGACCACGTTCTGGCGTGCGCCGTCGACCGAAAGCGCGCGCTCGTCGAGTTCGAGCGGCACAACCGTCTTGTCGAAGTGCTCCTGCTCGACGCGCGCGCTGCGCAACTCGCGTTCGGCGGCCTCGACGGCGGTGCGGCTGTTGCGCGCGTCGTTCTCGGATTCCATGCGCGCGCTCTCCAGCGCGAGCTTGGCGTACTCGACATCGCGCGTCTTCTTGCGCTGCGCGGCCTCATCGGACTTGGCGTCCGTCTTCGCGGCGGCTTTGGGGGCGTCGCTGGCGCTGACGGCCGCGGCCGTCGTGGAACAGGAGTTCAACGCGAGGGCGGCGAGCAACGAGGAAACAACGAGCAGGTGCTTCATGGGTGGAGTCTTGGGGCTTGGGGGTATGCGTGAGCGGGGTGTTGCTGCGGTTCAGAGCGGGCGCTTCACGCCGGGAACTCCGGCCTGGTAGGCGAGGATCGAGAAGGCAGTCCCCGCGGTGCGCATGCAGCTCATGTTCGGGAAATCGATGCTCGAGCCGTCGTCCCACTGGACCTTGGCGAGGTGCGCGCGCAGGCGCTTGTGCCAGTCCGCGCGCTCGGCCTCGGGCAGTTCGTTGATGGCCTGCGCGGCGTAGCAGTGCGCGAACATGTAGAAGTAGGCCGCGTTGGCGTAGTACGCCTCGTGCGGAATCGGGCGCATGCGCGCGACGTCGAGGAACTGGTGGTGCTCGAAGAAGTCTCCTAGCGCGGCGCGGATCACGTCGTCGGTGACACGCGGCGAACGCGCGCGGCGCAGGGCCCAGTTGGCGACCTGCATGCGGCCGAGCGAACCCTTGACGTTGTCGATCGACTCGCCGGGGCGGCGCGGGATCGGGCTGATGTCGTACATCACGGCGCCGCCGGGAAGCTTGCACTGCTCGACGTAGCGCACAGCGCGCGCGAGCACCTTCTCGTCGACCGCCCAACCCAGTTCCTTGGCGCGCACGAGCGCGGGGATGACACACGAGGTCGAGAACGACGTCGACCAGGTCGGTCGACGCGAGACGGCGGGTCCTTCGTAGTAGCCCCAGCCGCCGAGCGGCTCCTGGTTCTTCTCGAGCAGCGCGTACAGCTCCTGCCCGCGGCGTCGAATGCGTTCCGCCAGTTCCGGCGCTGCGAAACGCGCATCCTGCGACGCGCTCACCATGGCCTGGAATCCGTACAGCGCAGCCCACGAGCAGTCGACGTCCCAGTCGTTGCCGCGCTTGGGCATGCGTGCATCGATCAGCCACTGCAGCGAACGTCGGAGCGCCGCGTCGCGTTCGGGCGTGGCTTCGACGCTCGAGAGCGCCATGAAGGCGAGCGAGTTGGCGCCGTACTGAAAGACGTAGTAGGTCTCGACCGAGAAGCCGGTGAACTGCACCGAGTCGATGACTCCCGCGCCCCAAGCGCCGTCAGGGCGCTGCGTCTCGACGAGCCACTTCGAGGCGAGGTTGACGCGCCCGCGCACGTCTTCGACGCCGAGCGCGCGCTGGCCAGCGTCACGCTGCTCTGCGCCGAGCTTGGAGATGTCCGCCTCCTGCGCAGCCTGAGGTTGGGACGCGGGCGCCGCTTGGGACGCCTTCGTGGGCGCGCCGGTCTGCAGGAGCGCGGGAAGCACCGCCAGCGCCGCTAGAGCCGGCGCAGCAAAGCATTGCAACATCGAAAGCCTCGGGGGTAGGCGGCGACGCGGGCGTGACGCGCGTTGCGCAGCTGCCGAGCACGGTAGAGGCACGAGTGGTCCGCACGCAAGCGCCGATCGCGCCGGCGACGCAACGAATACGCAGGGTCGCGGCGGGCCAGCGGATGCGCGTGGGGCGCCGAGCGACACGTCGGAGGTTTGCCGTCCGTCGCACTCGCTCCGTACCATCGGGCCAGGATGGTCCGCCTGCACGTCAACGTCGATCACGTCGCCACCGTGCGCCAGGCGCGGCGCGAGCGTTTTCCGTGTCCGGTCGAGTGGGCGCTGGCCTGCGAGAGCGCGGGCGCCGACGGAATCACCTGCCACGTGCGCAAGGACCGCCGGCACATGCAGGACGCCGATGTGCGCGAGTTGCGCAGCCGCATCCGCACGTTGCTGAACCTCGAGTGCAGCCTCGATGACGAGATGGTTGCACTGGCCCTCGACTCCGGCGCCGAGGCCTTTTGCCTGGTGCCCGAAACGCGCCAGGAAGTGACCACCGAAGGCGGACTCGACGTGCGCGGCGAACGCGCGCGGCTGGCGCGCGTGATTCCGCAACTGGCGGAACGCGGCGGACTGGTGAGCCTGTTCATCGACGCCGACCTCGAACAGTTGGCGGCCGCCGCCGACAGCGGCGCGCCCTTCATCGAGTTGCACACCGGCCGCTACGCCAACACGCGCGGCGACGAGCGCCAACGCGAACTCGAACGCCTGCAGCGCGCCTCGAGCTTCGCGCGCTCACGTGGGCTGCGCGTGAACGCGGGCCACGGGCTCGACTACGACAACGTGGGTCCGATCGCACGGCTCGAAGGCGTCGAGGAGCTCAACATCGGCTTCGCGATCGTCGCGCGCGCCGTATTCGTAGGCGTCGATGCAGCTGTGACGCAAATGCGCGACGCGATCGATGCGGCGCTGCGCGCGCAGCGCTCCAGCGGAGCCATTCGATGAAGCACGCACTCGCAGGCAGTTTCGTCGCTCTGCCGACCCCCTTCGCCGGCGAGGCGCTCGACTCCGCCGCGCTCGAGCGCTTGATCGAGTTCCACGTGCGCGAAGGCAGCGACGGCTTGGTCGCCGTCGGCACGACCGGCGAAGGCTCGACGCTCAGCGACTACGAGCGCCGCAGCGTGATCGAGTTGTGCGTCGAGCGCTCGCGCGGTCGGTTGCCGGTGATCGCGGGCGTCGGGACCAACAACACGGCGCACAGTCGTGAGCTGTGCCGCTTCGCCGCCAGCGTCGGCGCCAGCGCCGTGCTCGCGGTGACCCCCTACTACAACCGACCGACGCAGCGCGGCCTGGTGGCGCACTTCGGCGCGCTGGCGGAAGCCTCTGAGCTTCCGATCGTGCTCTACAACGTGCCCTCCCGCACCGGGTGCGACCTGAAGCCCGCCACCGTGGCCGAGATCCGCGCGGCGCACCCCAACGTCGTCGCCATCAAGGAAGCTTCGAACTCGCTGCCGCGCGCGCGCGAGTTGCGCGAAACGTGCGACATCGCGCTCATCGCCGGCGAAGACGGGCTGATCGCCGAATTCATGGGGCTGGGCGCGATCGGCGTCATCGGCGTGGTCGCGAACATCGCTCCGCGCGCCGTGGCCGAACTGTGCCGTGTCGCGCGACCCGGCGGCGACGCCGTACGTACGGCGGAGCTCGTGGCCTACCTGCAGCCGCTGGTGCGCGATCTGTTCATCGAGACGAACCCCGTACCGGTCAAGGCCGCGTTGGCGCTGATGGAGATGTGCTCCGCGCAGGTTCGTTTGCCGCTGGTCGAACTCGAGCCGGCGAACCACGCGCGCCTGCAGGCCAGCCTCAGCGAGGCGGGCCTGCTGCGGCGCAAGTGAGCTGGCGCCGGTGACGTGCGGCCAGGGGCGGAACAGTTGTCCGCGCGCGACAACTTGACGGGATCCAGCTGCGCAGCGCGCGCGGAACTTCGCTCGAGCGCTGCGCCTGGCGCAGCGCGCGCGCAGCACCCAACGGAGTCCTCACCCCCGATCCAGCGAGGCACGCGAGCATGAAGCCCCTGTTTGCCGCGGCGCTCGCCGCCGTGCTCGCACTTGGTGCGCTGAGTACCGCGCTGTGGTGGCGCGCGGACGATGACCGTGACGGCGAGCGTCGCAGCGCACGTCCGACGCGCCGCGCCGACGCGCCGACGCGACGCGACAGCGCGCTCGACTCGATGCTCGCCGAACTCGTGCGCACGCCGGTCGAGCCCGTTGCGGAGGACGCCGAGCTCGACGACACCGAACTCGACAACGCGGGCGAGAACGTCCCGGCCAAACCACGGCCAGCGCCTGACTCGGTGGCTTCGCTGGTGTTGCGCGAACGCGAATCCAACCTCTCGCGCGTGGAGCTGCTCGAGGGCGAGTTCGTGCGCGGTGAATGGCCCGCCGGCGGCGCGAAGTTCGAGGCGCACCAACGTGTCGACGAGGACGGGACTTGGAGCCTCGATGGCCCCTGGCGCGCCTGGTATCCGAACGGGACGCTCGAAGAACTCGGCGGCTACCGCGGCGACCGCGAGCACGGAAAGTGGCTCTGGTGGTACGCCAACGGCGCCGAAATGGCGCGCGGCGCCTTCGAAGACGGCGACCGCGTCGGCGTGTGGACCTTCTGGCATCCCAGCGGCGTCGCGATCGGCGAAGGACCGTATGTCGCCGGCTTGCGGCACGGGCGCTGGATCTTCCGCTTCGCGGACGGTTCAACGCACAGCGAGTTTTCCGGTCTCTACGAAGAAGGCGAACGCGTCGGACCTTGACACGCGCGGACGCGCTTCCACGTCCGCGGCGCCGTACGAACGCGCTACTTCGCCGCCTTGCTGGCTTCGTCCTCGCGCCGCACGGCGGCGAGTTCCTCTCGCAGTCGCTCGATCTCCGGCGCGCCGAGCTTCTTGCAGGAGGTCGTGAGCATCGTCACGAAGTGCGCGACTTCGTCGTCGGCGTACGGAAAGCCGGTGTTGCCCTTGGGGCCCTCACTCGTCGCGAGCACACGACCGTCCGCGTCGAGGAATACGAACCACGGGATGCCGCCCTGCTCCTTCAAACCTGCGGCGGTCCGCAACTGCTTGAGCATGTCGGCGCCGCCAGTCATGCGGTCGGTGTCGATCTTGAGGTCGATGAATTCACGCGCGAGCAGCGGCGCGACCTTCTCACGCTCCATCCAGCCTTCGAGCTTGTGGCACCAGCCGCACCACGGCGCGCCGAAGTGCAGGAACACGAGCTTGCCTTCCGCCTGGGCGCGCGCGAGCGCCGCGTCGCGCACCTTGGCCGCCTCGAGATAGGGCGCCTGATGCGAGGTGAGGTGCGCCAGCAACTTGGCTTCGTCGAGTCGGCGCGCGCCGCTCTTATCGGTGGTCCACCAAGCCTCGATGCCTGTTTCGGCGAGCAGTTTGTGGTCCGCGTCGACGACCGCGAGTCGAGGCAGCGGCGCCGTGGGGTCGAGCACGAAGCCGTCGCCCCCTCCGTTCTTGCGCCGCTCGGCCTCCTGCCGCGCGTACGACGCCGCGTCGACCGTCAGCAGGTCGTACTCGTACGAGAGCTTGGTGCGCACCTTCCCCGTGGCGAGCGCGACGTTGAGCAACGTGTGCGCTTCCTGCGCCGCGTCGGCCCCCTTCAGGACGACAAGCACACGCCGATTCTCCTTCGCCGCACGCGCGAACGCGCGCTCACTTTCGCCAGAGCGAAACTCGAAGCGCGGCACGACGAGCTGAGCTTCCTGCGCCGGCGCCGCAACGGCACCCGCTTGCACTGCGCGCTCTTGCACTGCGACCGACGCCAGAAACGCCGCCAAAACGCACTCGAGCAACATGCTTTCGTCTCCGTGGATGGACAGCGCCCCCGAGCGGGACGCTGCGCATCACGGTAGCTCGCTGGCGAGCGACCGCTCACCCACTTGCGCGAGTCTGACGGCGGCCGCGACTGAGCGACCCAATTGTTCGCGCATGCCCATCGCTCCAGCCGGCGCTAGCACGTTCACTCCAGCGCGAACGTCGAGCGACTCGACGGGCTGCCTGCAGACCGCTTGGCGATCGACCCGAGCCGCTCCGGGACACGGCTCGGCGCGTGGAGCGGCGACACCCGACGCGTGCATTGGATCCCGCTCGCCCAGAGTGATTTCGTGGTCTCGAAGTCGTCGGTTCCGCGCTGCGCCGCCGCGCGAGTTCCGCAGCGGCCCCGCCGAGAGCTCTCGGAGGCTCCAGAGTCGCGTGCCGGCCAGCAAACCTGCGGGCGCGTGCCGACGGCGCTCGGTGAAGCGCGGCGGACGCTGCCCTCGCGGGCCACGACCCGTTGGACCCGCCCCGCTTCGCGTCGACTCAGCGCTCCACCGCAGGCGGAGCGGGCAGCTGCTGCGGGCGCGCGACCTCGCCCAGCTTCTCGACGACGACTCCGGCGTCGCCCAGTTCCTCCGCCGTCATTTCGCCCAGCACCCGCGTCGTGACCGGCGGCGGCGTCGGCGCGTTGTGCGGCGGCGCGACGGGCTGGTTCGCGTTGCGGGTGCAAGCGGCCAGCGCCCCTGCCACCGCGGTCGCAATCCACCCCGCGGCGCGAACCCACGGACGAGGTGCGGGGCGCTGCTTCGCGTTCGATTCGTCGCGGAACAGCGCGCGGCCGTCGGGTGCGTAGGTGACGCGCATGCAGACGCGTTCGGAGGCGTCGGCCACGAGCGCGGTCGCCTCCGCGCGGGTCAGCTGGGCCGCGTCGTGCACGTGCAGCGAGCACTGCCCGCAGAAGCGCCGCGCGCCGCTGCCGGCGAGCTCGTCCCAGCGCTTGGGGCACGGCTTGTGGATGCGGAGCACCGGCTGCGGGTCGGAGTGCGTGGACATGGATTCAGTCGTAGTTGGCGAATGCGGAGTGAGCGACGGAAAGCAGCAACGCACCGCCCCCCAGGACTCTTGGCTCCCACTCGAGAAGGCGCGTTCGCGCGGCTGCAACGGTGCGCTCGGCGCGCAAGTTCTTCGCGCTGAGTCGGCCCCCCCCCCGACGAGCCACCGCACGACCACCGTCGAAGACCGAGGCCCCGAGCGAACCTCACCGGCCACGTGGAGGAGGCTCCCCTGCTCGTAACGAGCCCGCGGCTCGCGCTGTAGTCGCACGTCGCCGTTCACCGGCCGCTCCCATGACGCTCGAACAACGCAACACGGCGCTGCGCATCGTCGCACTCGCGCTCGCGCCCCTGGCGCTCGCGGCCCTCGCCGCCAGCCGCCTGTGGAGCGTCGAAGCGATGGGCGACGGCGCGCCGGCCCGACTGCTCGGACTGACGCCGCAACCCTGCCCGGGCTGCGTGCTGTGCGGCATGTCGCGCGCCTTCACCGCCGTCAGCCACGGCCAATTCGGGCGCGCGCTCGAGTTCAACCCGCTCGTGGTCCTCGCCTACCCCGCCGCATGGTTCGTCGTCGGCGCGGGCCTGTTCGCGCTCGTGCACTTCGCACGCCGCGCCGCGCTGGCGCACAACTTCGCTCGGAACTAGCCATGTCGACCGCCTCGTTCGTGATGATCCTTCTGAGCGTGATCTCGACCGCCGCGGGCCTGCCGTGCTGCATGGGCTGCGTGAACTGGTTCGCGGTCCCCGTCTCGCTGGCGACCGCCGTCGTCGGTGTAGTCGGCCTCGCGATCGACAAGGCGCCCGACGGGAAGGTGAACGACAGCAAGCTGCACCTCGCCGCGGTCATCGTCGGCATGGTCGCCGCGTTGATCGGCGCCGTGCGCTGTATGGTCGGCGGCGGCATCCTTTGAGACCGCAGCCGCCTTTGCGCCCGAACTGAGCGACGAGCGTTGGGACCGCTGGCAAATCGGTACGCGTTTTCCGCAGCTGGGCATGTACTGGGACTTGCTCGGGCGCGACCTGGGCAGCGCCAGCGACGTGGGAGTCGGCGACGCGATCGACGACGTGGAGAGTCTGTACGCCGACGCACGCGACGCCCGCGACGAGTGCGAGACGGAGGGCGCGGAAGAGGCCGAGTCGAACTTCCGGCTTTAGTGGCGCATCCACACCGGCAAACACGCGACGGCGTTGATCGACCTGCTCGAGGAGCTGCGCACCAACGCAGGCGAGTGAGGGGCGCGGTTACTTGGGCGGGACGCTTGACAGCGGTGCGGCCAGATTGGCGGCGCGCCGCCAAATCGGCAGAAAAGCAGGGCGGACGAGGCCTTCCAGGGGCTCCGTGGAGCCCTGGGGCGGTGGAACGGCCCTTGCTTTCGGGTCGCTCGCTCGGGTCGGCGCGCCTCGAACCAGCGCGCGCCTGGAGCGGAGGAACCCATGCAAGTGCAGTACACGAACAAGGCGGCCGAAGTCCTGCAGAGTGCGCAGAAGCTGGCGAGCGATTCGGGGCATCCCGAGTTGACGCCCGCGCACCTGGCGGTGGCGTTGCTCCGCGACGGCGAGGGCGTGCCCGTCGCGGTGCTGAACAAGTTGCAGGTCGACCCGCGCGTGCTCGCCGGTGAGTTCGTCTTGCAGCTCGACAAGTTGCCCAAGACGCAGGGCGGCCAGCTCGCGGGTTCGCGCGCCTTCAGCGAGGTGATGAGCGAAGCGAGTGCGGCCGCGAAGAAGTTGAAGGACGAGTACGTCTCGACCGAACACCTGCTGCTCGCGCTCGCCAAGTCCGGCGGCCCCGAAGTGAAGGGCCTCTTCGCGGCGCGCAAGCTGAGCTACGAGCGCATCGAAGCCGCGCTCGGCGAAGTGCGTGGCAACCGGCGCGTCACGAGCCCTGATCCCGAGAGCACCTTCGAAGCGCTGAAGAAGTACGCGCGCGATCTGACCGCCGACGCGCAGGCCGGCAAGCTCGATCCGGTGATCGGGCGCGACACGGAGATCCGGCGCGTGATGCAAGTGCTCTCGCGCCGCCGCAAGAACAACCCCGTGTTGATCGGCGATCCGGGCGTGGGCAAGACCGCCATCGCCGAGGGCCTGGCGAACCGCATCGTCGCCGGCGACGTGCCCGAGCCGCTCAAGGGCAAGAAAATCCTCGCGCTCGACCTGGGCGCGATGCTCGCGGGCGCAAAGTACCGCGGCGAGTTCGAGGAGCGCTTGAAGGCCGTGCTGGCCGACGTCGCGCAGGCGCAGGGCGAGATCATCCTGTTCATCGACGAGCTGCACACGCTGGTCGGCGCGGGCGGCGCGGAAGGCGCTGTCGACGCGGCCAACATGCTCAAGCCGGCGCTCGCGCGCGGCGAGCTGCACTGCATCGGCGCGACGACGCTGGACGAGTACCGCAAGCACGTCGAGAAGGACAAGGCGCTCGAGCGGCGCTTCATGCCGGTGCAGGTCGGCGAGCCGTCGATCGAGGACACGATCGCGATCCTGCGCGGCTTGAAGGAGCGTTACGAGGTGCACTACGGCGTGCGCATCCTCGACGAAGCGCTCGTTTCGGCCGCGCGCCTCGCCGATCGCCACATCACCGAGCGCTTCATGCCCGACAAGGCCATCGACTTGATGGACGAGGCCGCGGCGCAGGTGCGCCTGGCGATCGACTCGCTGCCGCCGGAGCTCGACACGATCGAGCGCAAGGTGCGCCAGCTCGAGATCGAGCGCACGGCGCTGAAGAAGGAGGATGCGCGCGGAGAAGCGCGGCGCATCGAGCAGATCGCGGCGGAGCTGGCCGAGCACAACGAGTCCGGTCGTGCGCTGCGCGCGCGCTGGCAAGCCGAGAAGGACGTCATCACTGCGCTGCGCGCCGGCAAGACGTTGATCGAGAGCCTGAAGAACGAAGCCGAGCGCAAGGAGCGTGAAGGCAACTTCGAACGCGTCGCGCAGATCCGCTACGGCGAGATCCCGCAGGCCGAGAAGGCGCTCAAGGAGAACTCCGCCAAACTCAGCGATGTCCAACGCGAAGGCGCGCTGCTGCCCGAAGAGGTCGACGCCGAGATGATCGCCAAGGTCGTCTCGCGCTGGACCGGCATTCCCGCGTCGCGCCTGCTCGAGACCGAGCGCCAAAAGCTCATGCACATGGAAGAGCGGCTGCGCGAACGAGTGATCGGGCAAGATCACGCGCTGCAGGCGATCAGCGAAGCGGTGCGCCGCGCGCGCGCCGGTTTGCAGGAGACCACGCGGCCGCTGGGCTCGTTCCTGTTGCTCGGCCCCACCGGCGTCGGCAAGACCGAGACCGCCAAGGCGCTCGCGGAGTTCCTGTTCGACGACGAGGCCGCCGTCGTGCGCCTCGACATGACCGAGTACATGGAGAAGCACTCCGTCAGCCGCATGATCGGCGCGCCTCCGGGCTACGTCGGTTACGACGAGGGCGGCGCGCTCACCGAAGCCGTGCGCCGCAAGCCGCACTGCGTGATCCTGCTCGACGAAGTCGAGAAGGCGCATCCCGACGTGTTCAACGTGCTGCTGCAGATCCTCGACGACGGCCGCCTCACCGACGGTCAAGGCCGCACGGTCGACTTCAAGCAGACGCTCGTGCTGATGACTTCGAACCTGCGTGAAGGCTCTTCTGTGAAGGAGTTCTTCCGACCCGAGTTCATCAACCGCCTCGACGAGGTGCTCACCTACAACGCCCTGCAGCCCGACCAGCTCCGCGGGATCGTGGACGTGCAGCTCGCGCGGCTCCAAAAGCACCTGCGCGAACAGGAAATCGAGCTCGAGCTGACCGGCGCCGCGAAGGAAGCGCTCGCCAAGGAAGGCTACGACCCCGAGTACGGCGCGCGCCCGCTCAAGCGCGTGATCCAGAAGCGCATCCAGAACCTGCTGGCCGACGCGATCCTCTCTGGTTCGCTCGAGTCGGGCTCGCGCGCGTCCATCGACTGGCGCGCGGGAGCGTTCCAGCTCTCCTCGCGCAAGGCGGAGCCGGCGGCGGCTTCGGCGGGATGAGCGCCTTGCGCAGCCGAGAGGCCCCGACCGTCCAACGGCAGTCAGCTTTGGGCGGTCGAGTTCGCCCGACGCGCGACACTTCGCACCCACGACGCCGGCCGCGGGCAGTCGTTAGACTCCGCGCAGCGTGATCCGACGAATCAAGATAGAGGGTTTCAAGAGTCTGCGAGCGGTGGAGCTCGAGCTCGGCAGCATGAACCTGTTCATCGGCGCCAACGCGAGCGGGAAGTCGAACTTCTTCGACGCGCTGCGCGTGCTTCAAGGCATCGGATACGGGTTCACCATCGGCGAGATCCTCGACGGCAAGCCCAAAAGCGCGAACAGCGACGTGTGGGACCCGATTCGCGGTGGGAGCGCCCGAGCAGCGTTCGCCAACGGTGTCAGCGCGGACGAGATCCGCTTCGAGGTCAGCCTCGACTTGAGTCCGGGGCGCGCGCGACGGTTCGGTGGGACGGTTCGACAACGGCAGGCATCCTTCGGCCCTCGACACTAAACGGGAGGCTTGAAGGTGTCTCGCTCACGTTGGCAAGGAGGGAGCGCAGCGAGAACAGTGTCAAGCGCGGGCGCTGCGCGTGGTCCGAGTTCCTTGAGGCGCGCTCCGACTTCGAGCACGGCCGTGCTGCGTTTCGCGGCCAGTGCTGCGGCGTAATCATATGAGAGTTGTTGGGAGTCGGACTGTGCGTCTCCGCCGCACCGTCTTGCGAAGGCGGTGTGAAGAGCGAAACGAGCACGAGGAAGAGCGACGAGAGATTGGGCATGGCGAGGCGGAGCCCGGGGGGGCGCGCTTCGACGCACGAGCGCCGCGCATCCGGCGCCGGACCTTCGTCCTGGCGCAAAGGGGCGTGGCTGCAGCGCCGGGAGCCTTTCGCCACACGCGAACGCCGGCTCGGGGCCCGCTGCGGCTGAACGCGAGCAGCGCGTCGCGCCCGCCGCGCGCCCGGCGTGCCATTTTACGGACTAATTCCAGACTTGGATTAAGTCCAAAAACGCCTAGACTCGGCCGCGATGCAGGACGCCGCCGACCGACTCCGCGAGCGCGGGCTCAACGTCACCGCCCAACGGCTGGCGGTGCTGCGCGCCGTTGAGCGCTGTCCGCACGCCCCGGCCGAGAGGGTCGCGGAGTTCGTGCGCGCCGAGTTGGGGACGGTCTCGCGCCAGGCGGTGTACGACGCGCTCGCGAGCTTGACCGAAGGCGGCCTGATCCGGCGCCTGCAGCCCGCCGGCGCGCCGGCGCTCTTCGACCCGCGCGTCGGCGACGGTCACCACCACGCGATCTGTCGGCAGTGCGGCGCGGTCGCCGACATCGAGCCCAGCGTCGGCACAGCACCCGTCCTCTCGCCCACTACGGACTGTGGCTATGCGATCGAGGCCAGCGAAGTCCTCTACTGGGGGCTGTGCCCGCACTGTCGCCCGCGCGCCGCTCGCAAACAACCGAACGACACCGCCAAACAGTCGACGCGCCGAACTGCACGCTAAGCGTGCTTCGTGCGTCGACGGACCCGCATCTTCACTCCCCTTCATCCCCCACCTCAAAACCACGGAGGATCTCTCCCCCATGAATCGCTCGGCTGAAAACAACCTGAGTTCTCTGCGGCGCGCGCGCATTGCATACAGCGCGTGGCTACTCACGCTCGTCGCCGGCGCCGCGAGCTGCGCCGCTCCCCAGACCAAGTCCTCGGTGGCTTCCGACGCCGCGTCGGATGCCGCCGGTTGCCCGGTGATGGGCGCCAAGAGCGCAACGGATGCGAGCTACCGCCACACCGCCGCGGGCGCGATGACGACCGGCGATTGGTGGCCGAACCAGCTCAACTTGAAGATCCTCCACCAGAACCCGCCCGCGGAGAATCCGCTGGGACCGGACTTCAACTACGCCGAGGAGTTCAAGAAGCTCGACCTCGCCGCGGTGAAGCAAGACATCGCGAAGGCGCTCAGCACGTCGCAGGATTGGTGGCCGGCCGACTGGGGCAACTACGGTCCGCTGATGATCCGCCTCGCGTGGCACAGCGCGGGCACGTACCGCATCGCCGATGGCCGCGGCGGTTCGGCCGATGGCACGATCCGCTTCGCGCCGCTCAACAGCTGGCCGGACAACGGCAACTTGGACAAGGCGCGCCGCTTGCTGTGGCCGATCAAGCAGAAGTACGGCGCCAAGCTCTCGTGGGCCGACCTCATGATCCTCACCGGCAACGTCGCGCTCGAGAGCGCGGGCTTCAAGACGCTCGGCTTCGCGGGCGGACGCGAAGACGTCTGGGCGCCGCAGGAGGACGTGTTCTGGGGCCCCGAGAGCGAGTGGCTCGGCGACAAGCGCTTCTCCGGCGAACGGGACCTCGCGAATCCGCTCGCGGCAGTCCAAATGGGCCTGATCTACGTCAATCCCGAAGGCCCCAACGGAACTCCCGATCCGCTGCTTGCGGCGCGCGACATCCGCACCACGTTCGGCCGCATGGCGATGAACGATGAAGAAACGGTCGCGCTGATCGCGGGCGGCCACACGCTCGGCAAGGCGCACGGCGCAGCCGCCCCTGGCAAGCACGTCGGTCCCGAGCCGGAGGGCGCGAGCATCGAAGAGCAGGGCCTGGGTTGGAAGAACAACTACGGCAAGGGCCACGGCGCCGACACGATCACCAGCGGCCTCGAAGGCGCCTGGACATCGACGCCGACCGAGTGGTCGCAGCAGTACTTCGCGAATCTGTTCCGCTTCGAGTGGGAGCTCACGCGCAGCCCCGCCGGCGCGCAGCAGTGGAAGCCCAGGGGTGACGCGGGCCGCACCGTGCCCGACGCGCACATCGACGGCAAGCTGCACCAGCCGGTCATGTTCACGACCGACCTCGCGCTCATCCGCGATCCCGAATACCGCAAGGTTTCCGAGCGTTTCCACAAGAACCCCGCGGAGTTCGACGCCGCGTTCGCACGCGCCTGGTACAAGCTCACGCACCGCGACATGGGCCCGCAGGCGCGCTTCCTCGGCGCCGAAGTCGCGCCGCCGCAGCTCTGGCAGGATCCGCTGCCGGCGCTCGACCACGCGCTCGTGAACGAGCAGGACGTCACGTACCTCAAGGGCAAGCTCCTCGCCTCGGGTCTGAGCGTGTCCGACCTCGTGTCGACCGCGTGGGCGTCGGCCTCGAGCTTCCGCGGCGCGGACCTGCGCGGCGGCGCGAACGGCGCACGCGTCCGCTTGGCGCCGCAGAAGGACTGGGAAGTGAACGAGCCGGCGCAGCTCGCCAAGACGTTGGCGGTGCTCGAGCGCGTCGCCAAGGAGTTCAACGACGCGCAGAACGGCGGCAAGAAGATCTCGCTCGCGGACACGATCGTGCTCGCTGGCTGCGCGGGCGTCGAAGAAGCCGCCAAGCGCGCGGGCTTCAACGTCACCGTGCCCTTCGCGCCTGGCCGCGTCGACGCGACTCAAGCGCTGACCGACGCCGCGTCGTTCGCGGTGCTCGAGCCGCAGGCCGACGGCTTCCGCAACTACGTGCGCAAGGGCGTCGATCGCCCGGCGCCGGAGCTGCTCGTCGACCGCGCGCAGCAGCTGAACCTGAGCGCGCCGGAGATGACGGTGCTCGTCGGCGGGTTGCGCGTGCTGAGCGCCAACTTCGGCGACACCAAGCACGGCGTGTTCACCACGCGGCCCGAGGCGCTGACCACGGACTTCTTCGTCAACCTGCTCGACAACGGGACGATGTGGAAGAAGACCGGCGGCGACGCGTACGAGGGCCGCAACCGCAAGAGCGGTCAGGTGAAGTGGACCGGCACGTCGGTGGATCTGATCTTCGGCTCGAACTCGCAGCTGCGCGCGATCGCCGAGGTCTACGCCTCGGACGACGCGAAGGCGAAGTTCGTGAACGACTTCGTTGCCGCGTGGACGAAGGTCATGAACGCCGACCGCTTCGACCTCGGCAAGGCGCGCATGTAAGGCATTGAACGCTGTTCGGTGATTCGACGACGAGCCGCTTCGCGCGGCTCGTCGTGTTTTCGGGCCGCACCACGCGCGGCGGTTGGGTCACGGCGCAACGCTGGCGCGCCGCCTGCGCCACGCGCGACGGACGAGCGCAACCCCACCAACGAGCGAAATCAAGGCAAGGATCCCAGCGGCGCCGAGCAACGCGAAGAAGCTGCGATCTTCCGCTTCGCGGCCGGAGATCAGCCCACCGGGAGGAACCGGCGCCGCCGCGGACGTGTACGAGTTCCAAAACTCGGGATCGGTGTCGGGATAGCGGCCCGCCTCGATCTGGCTCAGCACGAACGCCGTCCGGCGCGCGAGCCACTCGTCGGCCTCGCTCCGGGCGGACACGAAGAACTCTTCAACCTCACGCAGCGGCTTCGCGTCGATGAAGTAGTGCGCGAAGCTCGCGGTGCGCCGCGCGAACTCCGGATCGGACGACGCGAGTTCTGGATGCAAGGAGCGCCTTCCCGCGCGGGCGAGTTCTTGGGCGCGCAACGCCGCGAGATAGGCAATCGACGAGTGTCCCTGCGACTCGAGCGAACGGGCGAGCGCGTTGAACACGTCGACGCTCTGCCACGCGTCGCCCATCACGATCAGACCCGTGAGCGCCTTCGTGGCGGCCGCAGCGTTCGGATCTGCGTCACTCGGCTGTGTGCGGAAGATGTCGCGGGGCAAGAGCCGCGACTCGGGCGGGCCGGCGTCGAGGAGTGTCCACGGCTCCAGATCGAAGTCAAAACCTGGCTTGGTGGGCGTGGGAAGCTCGATCAACCAATCGAGCGCGAACAGCTGGTAACGCTCGCGGCCAAAGTGCGCGTCCGGATTGAGCTCGATCGCGCGTTGGATGTGCTCGCGCCCCGAGCGCAGGTCGTCGAGCGCCGTGCGGTCGGCGCCCGCGCGCAACCAGCGATGCGCGAGGAACGTTCCGAGATTGGCGTGGTAGCGGTACAGCGCCTCGCGTTTGGCCGGCGAGTCCGGCGCCGCGGCGAGCCGAGCGAACTTGCGCTCCATCCAAACGATCGCTTCGTCGCCGCGGTGCAATCGATCGCAGGCGACACCAGCGTCGTCGTACAGCTCCAGCTTCGTGGGGTCCGCGGCGAGTTCGCGCGCCACACGCTCGAGCCGCACTTCGTAGAAGCGCGCGGGCTCGCGCTCAAAGCGGCCTGTGATGACTTCGACCACGCCGGGGAGTCCCTGCGCTTCGTAGCGCAAGGTGTCGCGATCCCACAGACACGGAACGACGAGCGCGGAAATGCAGATGAGTGCCGTGAGCAGTGCAGCGAGGCGTTTCATGCGGGACTTGAGGGTAGCGCTCCGTCAGACACTTGGGCCGCGTGCAACTTCCTTCGCCATGCAGGGCAAGCGGTGATTGCCGCAACGCAGCGCCGACAATGCAGCCCGATTGAGCGCCCCGAGCGCACAGAGATGGCTATCGTGGAGCCGGAGGCGTCAAAGGTGTCCGCGTCACGCACTCAAGCCAACCCGAGTCTGTGGATCCTGCTCGCGATTCTCGTTGCAGGGATGGCGTGGTGGCTCGTTGCTAGGCGCGAGACGGCCGATGAAGCGGCTTCGGGCGTTCGCGCGGTCTCCGAAAGCTCGCATCGAGCGGACGCAGCGACTCGAACTGACCCGCAGCGGACTTCGCCCGCACTCGACAGCGGCGCACCGTCGCTCGTCAGGGAGCCAACAGAGTCGACAGGCACGCGGCGCACAGCAACTGCCGACGACGGCGCGCTGCGAGTTCAAGTCGTCGACCCGTTGGGCGCGCCGCGCGGCGGAATCGAAGTGTAGCTCGAGCCGACGCTGCCGATGATGCCGGGCGAACTCGCGGGGCAACCTCAGCTCAGTCAAGCGGACGGGCTGATCGAGTACGACGGCATGCGGCGCTACATCGCGAGCGCCAAATGGCCCTGGAAACTCCGCGCGGACATCGTGAGTGAGCACCCGTGCGTGCTCGTGCTCGACGCCGCGGCGCTCGCGCTCGACGTCGTGCGCTTCGAACTGCCTCCGGGCGGCGCGCTCGAGATCGTGGTGCGGGAACTCGACGGTTCACCCGCGCTCGAAGGCAGCCCGGTGAAGCTGCGGCTCGCGAAGGATCCCGAACAACTTCTCGAGGCCAGCGCGCTCGAACGCGACGCGCGCACCAGCGGCGGACGTGTGCGCTTCGGCTGGGTAGAGCTCGGACGCGAGTGGGAAGCGCTGGCGTGGCGGCCCAAAGGCTCGAGCGCGGCGACAGCGCGTTTTGCGCGCCCGAGCTCGCTCGGTGAGCGCGTCGAAATCGAGCTTGTGCTCGGCGCCGAGAGCGCCGTGGTTTCGTACCGCGTGCTGACGCCGCAGCTGGAGGTGTTCGCGAACGCAAGACTGGTCCGGGAGCAAATCGGCCTGTTCGGCAACGTCGAACGGACCGAAGTCGTCACCGACGAACACGGACGCTTCACGCTCGACGCCCGTGCGAGCGACCTCGAGCCGGACAGCTTCGCGTTGAGCTGGAGGAGCTACCACGGCGAGGAGCACTTTTCGGCCCGCGCGAAGCGGCCCACGGCAACGACCCCAGGCTGGATCGACGGCGGCGACATCGTGCTCTAAGACGAGCCCGTGTTGTGCTCGGGGCGTGTGCTCGAACGCGACGGATCGCCCGCGGCGCAGGCGACCGTCACGCTCGGGGATTCCTTCGGCTGGGGCTCGCCGCCGCGAACGGTCACGTGCGACGAAGAAGGACGCTTCGAAGAGCGCGGCGTGTGGCCGCAGGAAGCGCTCACCCTTCGCGCGTCGCTCGACGGGCGCGAGTCGCAAGCGCAGTCCATCCGGCCGCCGGCGCGCGATGTCGAGCTGGTGCTCACGCACACGTGCACGCTGAGCGGACAGCTGCTGGTCGACAAAGGCGTCGACTCGAGCGCGGTGCACTTCGTGCGTGACAACGGCGATGGGACACGGACGCCGATCGATCGCGAGCAGCGTCAGCTGTTCGCCTGGGGCGACCGCGAGTCGGATTGGCAGGCCTTCAGGCTGCGCCCGCTCGCACCGGGCCCGCTGGACCTCGTGCTCCTGCTCGACGACTACGAACTCGCTCGCTTGACGGGTTTGCAGCTGAGCGGCGACCTCGACCTGGGCCAGATCGACCTGCGCGGCAAGTTGCGCGTGCTCGAGATCGAGCTCGTTGCGCCGACGCCCGACGCGAAGCTCGAAGGTGAGTCCACTTGGCGGCTGAGCGACGGCGGAACGCAGCGCCAAGTCAACTTCGATCGCTCGCCCGTACGCATCGTCTCGCGCGCCGCGCCGATCGACGTCGACTTGCGCGCGCGCGGCTACCGTCGCGCGACGTTCGAACGACTCGAAGCGAACACACGGCACGTGCTGCAGCCGCCGCTGCGCGTGCGTTTGGAGTTGCGCTCGTCCGACGAGTTGCCCAAGCCGCCGCTGCACTTCGAAGCCGAGCTGTACGACGGCGAATCCACTGTGAGCGCGCCGGCTGGAGCGCGCTACTTCACACCGACGCGCAATACGCTCGAGCTGGCCGTTGGAGCTGCCGGTTTGTTCCGCGTGCTCTGGCGCCTCGAGCGCCACTTCGAGGGCGACGGTTTCGGCGGCGCGACGGCGGCGCACGTGCTCGAGCAACACTCCGTCATGCTCGAGGTGCGAGACGTGCCCGGAGTGCAGGAATTCGTGCTCGAACTGCCGGCCGGCGCGCTGGCCGGCCTCGACGGCGCTCTCAAGTAGCTACTGGCAAAGCGCGGCGCGCAGCTGCTTCAACGACTGTTCGTAAAGCTCGACCGTGAGTTCGAAGTCTTGGCGCGGCGCACCCGTCGTCGTCCAAGCGAAACGACGCCAGAGCGCGAGAACCTCAGGGCCAGCCGCTTCGCCGCGTTGCCGAGCGAGCAATAACTCGATGTACGCGCACACCGCGCGCGTCTCGCGCAGCTGCGGGTCCTCGAGCAAGCGCTGTACGCGCTCATCCGCGACTTGCGCGCCCGCTTCGTTCGCCAATTGCATCAGCAGTGTGCGTTCGAGCCCGTCGGCGCGCTCCTTGTCGATGGGTCGCAGGCGTTTGGGACGCGCGTGCACCAAGGCCTTGAACTGGGGTCCCACCATGTCATCGAAATGCTCGCGATGAGCCTCGACGACGCGGGGTGCGTCGTCGAAGTCCAACGACGACGAAAGGTAACTCGCAATGTGCCGCACGAAGCGCGCGGTCTCGTGCTCGCGCGGCCGCGCTTGTGTGGGCGTGCGCGTCCAGAAGTCGCGGACCAACTGCTCGAGAGCACACGCATCGTCGAGTGCGTGGCGCAATTGCTGCGCCGCGAGGCGCCCCGTCTCATGCGCGCCCTGGATCCAGTTGAGCCAGCGGTGCGCGCGTCGTGCGATTTCGAGCGCCTCCTCGACCTCCGTGCGATTCACGTCGAGAGGATCGCCGCGGGCGGCACAGGCCACAAGCGACCTCGACCAACAACCAGCGTGCCACGCGCTCCGCAGCAGTCGGCGCACGAGAGCGCTCCAACTTTTTCCGAGATCGGCGTGAAACCAAGCGCCGCTCGACGACTACACAGCGGCCGGCCCACGCACTCACGGTTGGAGGAGCGCTCGCAACGTCTCCAACTCAGCGCAGCGCCGGCTGCTCACGGCTGCTCGACTCGCCGACTCCGGCGCCGCGCCGGAAGCTCCTCGCCGCTCGCTCCATGCGTCGATTCACCTTGCCGATTTGTGTCGCACTGGCGTTGAGCACCGTGGTGGCGCTATGGGTGTTCACATCCACCTACGACGCACGATTCGCTTCGCAGGCCCTGCGGGCGCACGAGCATTCGATGCCGAACGCAGCGCCGTCGGAGGCGCCGACGAACTCGCAATTCGGCGAGGCCGCGCTCGTGCGCAGCGCGACATCAGCGCCGTTGGGCGGCGGATTTCAACACAGTCCTGCGCGAACACTTGGGCGCGAGGTCGTGCCTGTGAGTGGCGCAGCTCGCCGACGGGTGGACGAGGCGAAGATGTGGTGGTGCGACGAACCTTTTGGCGCACTGCCCGCGGGCCACGTCAGCATCGCAGAGCGTTTGCGCGACTGCGAGCTTGATGCGTTTCTGACGAGATCCGCGCGGCCGGTGGCGCCCGACGAAATGGGTCGCTTCTTCCTCGATGCGGACGCTCAGATCGGGACTCTAGTCGCGTGTGCGCCAGGACTCTTCGGGACGCTCGAGGTGATGAACCCGGGCGCACGCGCGCTGCACGTCGTGCTCGAGCCGGACCACGCGCTCCGTGTGCGGGTCGTCGACACGCGGGGCGCGCCGGTCACTGGCGTGCGCGTCGCCCTGCGGCAGTTCTACAACGGCGAGCACTATCACGACCACGGCCGGGCGACGACCAACGCGGACGGCGTCGCGCACTTGCCTCACTACCGCGCGCTGATTGCCGAAGACTGGGACTTCACGGCGCAGTACGCGCTCTCGATCGCGGAGCCGGTGAGCCCCACCGTGAACCATTTCTTCGAGGTCGTCGATCCTCCGAACACCAGCGTCGAGTTGGTGCTGCCGCCGTGTGGTTCGATCGAGCTGAAGCTGCCGCCCGGAGGCGAATTTCTCGAAGTGGGCCTGGAGGCGCTCGGCTTCGGCCCAGCCGCGGAGCGCGACTGGCCAAGCTTCGCCGACGGTTGGCGGCGGCCCGAGAAGGACGTGCTGCTGTTCCCCTTCGTCGGACTCGGACTCGAGTTCGTGCCCGTGACACGCAGCAGCTGGCTCACGTCTCCGCATGCGGACTCTCGACTGCGTGGACCGAGCGCCGTCGGCGAGAGGATCGTCGCGCAACTGAGCGAGCAGACGGGGCGGCTGCGGGTCCGTGGACGAGTGGTTCACACGGACGGCGCTGCGCTCGGCGCCCAACAGGTCCGGGTGCAGTTCTCGGGCCGTCCAGCTGACGAAGACGATGAGGTCGCGCTCGGCGCCGCGAACACGCGCAGCGACGCGAACGGCGAGTTCCGCCTCGAGATTCCCCATCGTGGCGCACTCGAGCTCAGCGTCGAGGTTCAGACGCGAACAAGCGACTTCATCGTCTTCGGAACGGCTCGCCGCGCAAACATCGCGCGCCACGGCGCTGAACTCGATCTCGGCGACGTGCGCATCGAGCGTTGGGACGTGATCGCCTCCGGTTCGGTTGTCGATGCGTTCGGAAATCCTGTCCCCGATGCGGAGGTGCAAGCTTATGAAGCTTCCGAGCACCGCGACCGCTCGGGCGCGCTCCAAGTGCGCTGGGATCCGCTCCTCCATGCCCGCTCGCAGTCGAACACGGGCGGCGTGTTCGAACTCCGCGCGCCACGATCGCCCAGGCGCCTCGCGCTCGTCGCGGGCGCCGAGTCCGCAGTGAGCGCGAGGCTGGAGTGCCGAGGCGGCGCGGCCGGAGTGCAGCTCGTGCTCGCGCCGACGGGCCGGCTCGTCGGTCGAATTGCGACAACGGCTGACACGCGACTGGAATATCTCGAAGTACGCGTGAGCTGCGTCGATCCGCTGCAACCGGCCACGACCGAAGACCTGAACTTCTCTCGCTCCGTCGACACGCACGGCGAGTTCGCCCTTCGCAGCCTGCCGGAGGGTCGCTATGTCGTGGAGGTGCATCGCCAGGGCTTTGATCAGGCGCTTGCGACTGTCGAGAACATTCAAGTGCGCGCCGAAACGCCGACAGACCCGCGACTCACGCCGCTTGTGTTGAAGGAGCGTCCCGAGCTGTTCGAAGTGCGCCTAGTGGACGCGCGCGATCGCCCCGTCAGCGATGCGACGTTGGCGAGGGTCATGCCAACGCCCGACGGTCCGCGCGTTGAGGAAGTCGGCTATACGAGTAGCCGGATGCTTGTCGATCGCGGCACGCCCCCGCTGTGGATCATCGCCGAAGGATTCGCCGCGCTCGAATTCGACCCCGCTACCGTGGGCGACACGTTGCGCCTCACGCGCGCGCCGCTGCTCCGTGTGGAGTTCGCACCTGGCTGCGAGCTGCCGCGCGAGGGCGTGACGACATGGATCCAAGTGAGGCCGCTCGACCGTGCACGCGATCTCGTCGGCTGGATCGACGCACGCCTCAGTCCAGCGCAACACGGCGCGCAGACCCAAGTCGGATTTCTCGGCCGCATCGAACTCGAGGTGTGGATCGAGGCCGACAACTCCGTCCGGTTGCCGGTGGAAGTCGCTGGAGGCGGGTCGCTCGTAGACACTTCGCTTCCGCAGACCACGACGCTGAAGTTTGAGCCCGAGGCGCTCGCACACGCGCTGGCTGAGGCGGGGCGACGGCAATAGTTGCGGTCTCGTCGCGCGACGACACGCAGGCGCGCGAAAGGTCAAGCGGCGGCGAGTTGTCGAGCGGGCGAGTTGCCATGGCAGCGCACGGCCCAGTCGGCCGCGTGCAGCATGCGTGCTACCCTCGTCGGTGATACCCATGACGTCGACGACGCAACCGCCCCCTCCTTCACGCCGCCTGCGCCGCGCCGCCGTCGCATTCGTCGGCAGTTCCTTGGCGCTTTGGATCGGATTCGAGCTTGTGTGCCGCGCGGCGACGATTCCCGGCCTGAGCTTGCAAGAGCTCGACCCGCTGACCCACGCGCGCGAGCAGATGGTCGTGCAGCCGCACCCGTATTTGGGTTACGCCAACAAGCCCAACTACGCGCGTGAAGCCACGGAGAAGAACCCGACTTCGGCGCACCACAACAGCTTCGGCTTTCGCGGCCGCGAAACGACCTGGGCCAAGCCCGCGGGAGTGTGGCGCGTGCTTTGCATGGGCGGATCGAGCACCTACGGACTGGGGCCGACGAGCGACGAGTCGAACTGGACCTCGAGGCTCGAGGCGCACCTCAACGCGGCGAGCCCGAACAAGCGCGTCGAGGTGATCAACGGCGGCTGTCAAGGTTGGTCAACCCACGAGAGCTTGATCAACCTCAAGATCCGCGGCGTAGATCTCCAGCCTGACCTCGTGCTGGTCTACCAGACCTTCAACGACATGCGCTGTGCGCTGTACCCCGGAGTGCAGCGCGACAACACTCACTGGCGCGCGGTGTGGCCGATCGAGAGGCCCAACTTCGTGCTCGACACGCTGGAAAACAGTTACGCGTTTCTCGCCTGGCGGCGCTACGGCACCGATTGGTGGGAGAAGAACAGCAACTTGGCGGCGTGGGCGATCGTCGACATGGGCAAGTACAAGGACAACTACGCTCAGCCGACCGATGTTCCGCGCGGTATGGCCAACTACCAGCGCAATCTCGTGTCGATCATCGGCGTGGCTCACGCGCACGGCGCGGAGGTGCTGCTCGCGCCTGAATGCATGCGCATGAGCGACTTTGACTTGTTCGCCTCCGGCGCGGCGCAGCGTTCCGCGTTCGAAGAGATCAGCGCGATCGTCGAGCGCGTCGCGGTGGAGCGAAGCGTGCCCTTCTGCAATCCGCGCCCAGTGCTGGAAAGTGAGGCGGAACGCCAACGTGCTGCGAACGGCGCCGACAAGGTTTTCACGCGTGAAGTGCACCTGACGGATGACGGCTGCGACCTGCTGGGTCGCACCCTGGCGGCGCGCATTCTCGAGTTGGGTTTGATCCGCTGAGCTGCGCCCGCGGCGCCACGACACAGCGGCGCCATGACACAGCAACGCCTCGACACGGCAGCGCCGGCTGCGGCCCCAAGAGACCGCCGCCGGCGCCGCCAGAAGACACGTGGCCCGCAGCTACTGGAGCAGGTCGTCTTCGGCCTTGTTGAGGTAGATGATCGCTTTCTTGATCGCGATGGTGCGCGTCGTGAAGCTGTTCAGCGGGTCCTGGGCGATCACGATCATGGCCCGCGCGTTGAGGAAGTTCGGCTCAGGATCGGGTGAGAATCCAAAGCCGGAAAGCACGCCGATCGCGTCCTCGACCTCGAAATCCGCGAGCCCCACACCGCGCATGATCACCGGCTCGAACGCCGCGAAGTTCGTCGTGGCGAAGTTCAACGCATGCTGCAAGAAGCGGCGAGCGTTGCGGCCGTTCTGAACGGAGTTGATCGCGCGGAGGAAGCGCGCAGTGTCCGTCGCGTCCTGCCCGCTCATCGTCAGCGGCGTCGGCTCGAACTGTCCGCCCGAGGAGTTGGCGAACTCTCCGGCTCGATAGAACAGCACCGCGGCCAGCACCGGGTCGGGATCGAGCGGCGCGTGCGCGGTGATGTGGTTGTGGAACGCGGGAACCGTGTCGGCGAATTCGATCACGCTCAGCGAGCTGAAGGTGTTGTCGCCGAACTCGCCGAGCGGTCCGGGGATCGGCAGGCCGCCCGGAGGCGCCATGCCGGTGGGCTCGGTGCCAAACCCGCCGTCCACAGGACGGGGCAGACCGGTCCCATCCGGATTGTTGATCAGGAAGGCCTCGACTCCCGTGTCGAAATTGCCGTTGGCCAACGTGAAGTTGACCGGATCGCCCACCTGTACGCCGGTGAAGTCGGTCGTGAAGAACGAGTTGGCCCCAGCGTTGTGGTGGCAGGTCGTGCAGCGCAGCCCCTGGAACGACTGCTTGCCGTTCTCCGCGTCGACGTCTTCGAAGGCGACGAAGTTGGGGTCGAGCGAGTTGCTGAGCTCGATCTCACTCTGGCGGCCCAACGCGAGTTGGAACGCCTCGAGTGCATCGAGTTCCGAGCTGCTGGGCAGCACGAAGTCGACTCCCGGCGTGCGGTTCAGCGTCTTGGGGAAATGCTGCGTAACCGCGCCCACGGCGAACTCGCGCAA
>Ga0169931_10000717_pt1 | contig 55076 bp, 40 predicted proteins | sample Kivu_15m_20L_FD_129675 | JGI IMG/M metagenome (GOLD analysis project Ga0169931, IMG submission 129675) | Freshwater microbial communities from Lake Kivu, Western Province, Rwanda to study Microbial Dark Matter (Phase II) - Kivu_15m_20L... | ecosystem: Environmental > Aquatic > Freshwater > Lake...
ACGCTGCCGCAGGCCCGCCGGTCGTTGCAGGCAGCGCTGATCCGGCTCGCGGGCCGCTGCCCTTGGTGCCGGACGCGCTTCATCGACACGTGCTAGACACTTAACCTAGTATTATTAGCAGCCCGTCAAAAAAGCCCGGCAACTGGAGGAGACGAGGTGACGAGTCTCATTTTTCCGCGAAGAACGGAGCCTCCTCACGTCGGCTGCTACAAATGCGGAAATTCTTAGCGGACTGTTAAAGAGGCGTCCCCGCAGCGGGGAAGTGGTCAACCCCAAGTTGAATAATCGAACCCCCGGCGCTGCTCGCGGGCGACCCACTTGCCGGCTTCCCGGTCGCCGACGAACTGCTGTCGGGCGGGGTTCCACGTCAGCCGGCGCCCCAGACGGATGGCAATCGCGCCGAGATGACACAGGCTCACGCTGCGATGGCCGACCTCGGTTTCGCAGATGGGCGCCTGACGGGAACGCAGGCAATCGAAGAAATTGCCCATGTGGTTGTCACTGGCGTAGGCGGTCCAAGTGCGTTGGCTCAACGGTTCTTCCAACAGGGCCGGACTGCTGGCTTCGAGGCGGCCGCGGGAGACGAAAATCCACCCTTCGCTGCCCTCGAAGAGCACGCCGTTGGACATCTGGGCGGGTGGAGTTTTCGGGTCCAGCACATTGCCGGAACCGCCTTCGGTCTGAACGGTCCGGCAGGTGTGCGTCACGCCATTCGCGTAGCGGTAGTGGACGTAGTAGGTGCTGGGGAAACTGTAGCCGCCGGGGACCGGATCGCGCAGAGCATGCCCTTCGATGGCGACGGGACCGGCCTCCGCCAGCGGCAAACCCAAGCCCCAAAGGGCGATGTCGTTGTGGTGAGCGCCCCAGTCGGTGAGTGTGCCTGCGGAATAGTCCCACCAGTAGCGGAAGCTGCCGTGGCCGCGTTCCTTCACGTAGGGGGTTTCGGGAGTTTGTCCCTGCCACAGATTCCAATCCAACGTTGCGGGTGGCGCACTGGGAGAAAAAGGACCGCCGTGAAGTCCGGACGGCAATGAAGTCGTGATGTGCTTCAGCTTTCCGAGCCGGCCATTGCGGACGAGCTCGACGGCCAGACGGAAGCGCTTGTCGCTGCGCTGCTGGCTGCCGGTTTGGAAGACCGCGCCGGCGGCACGGACCGCCTGCACCAGCCTCTTGCCCTCATCAATTGTCAGGGTCAGGGGCTTCTCGGAATAGACATCCTTGCCGGCGCGGACGGCGGCGAGGTTGATGAAGGTATGCCAATGGTCCGGGGTGGCGTTGATGATGGCGTGCAGGCCCGGGTGACCGAGGCAGTCGCGGTAGTCCCGAAACCGTTTTGCCGTCGGGAATTGCTTTTGGGCTTCGTCGAGCCGGGCTTCGTCCACATCACAGAGCGCGACGATGTCGCCGAAGGCCGAAGCCAGTCTGGCGTTGTGGCGGCCCATGCCGCCGCAGCCGATGAGGGCGACCGCGGGCCGATCATTCGCGGAAAGCGGGATTCTTGATTTCGGAGCGTCCTTGGCTTCCGTCTCGAACCAACCGGGGAGAGCGGCTCCGGCGGCGAGGGAAGTGGCCTGGAGGAAACGCCGACGCGTCAGAATCAGCGGAGACATGGAGTGTTCCTAACTCCGCCACACCTCGGCTTGCAACCGCCCTTTTGGCCTCACGTCGGCCCGGCTTGCAGCCAACGCTGGAATTCGCGCAATTGGGCTTGGGACCCGACGAGCAGCAGGCGGTCGCCACCGCGGACGGTTTCCGTCGGCCTTGGCATGACGATGCGCTTCTGATTGTGCTGAATGCCGCAGACCATGACGCCAAACCGGCGGATCAGGTCGAGTTCCGCAATCGTTCGGCCTGCCTCCGGATGGTGGGCCGGCCAGACGCCCGATTCGCTGGACAGCTCGGCGAAGACTTCGTGCGCGTCGGATGGTTTCAGGCCCGCGGTGAGGAAGCGCTCCGCAGCCAGCAGTTGTTCCTGGCTGCCGAGCAGGAGCAGGCGATCGCCGGGATACAGCGTTTCGGCCGGCCCCGGGTTCGTGACCACGTGCCCCTGACGGTCCAGGCCGATGATGGAACAGCCGGTGGCCTGGCGCAGGCCGAGGTCCCGGATGGGACGGGCAGTGTGTTCCGAGCGCGGTGGCAAGGTCACCTCATCGAGGGCCAGGTTCCAGCCCATGGGGTGTTCCAGCAGCGGCAGGGAAACGCCGGCGGAGGCGGCGGGATTGGACGCCTGCCGCAGTTGGACGCGGAGTTCGTTTTCGACCCGGTGGTGCCACTTCAGGAGGCGCGTCCAGAACGTCATCGCGACGAGCGCCAGGAGTCCGGCCACCAACAGGACGACCCACGGATTGGCACCCGAGAGCGGCAGCAACGTCAGCAGCCACTCCGCGAGCAGCAGCGCGACGAGCAGCGTGAGGGCGCGCTCCAGCCACGGCTGGATCGTCGAACGTCGCGGGCTCTGCCGGCAGGCGCCTTCGGCGACGATCATCACGATGGCTTCGAGATTGCGCCACAGGGCAATCAGCGGGCCGATCATCAGCGTTCCGAAAACGGTCCAGAAGATGACGCGCAGCCCATGGGGAAACACGAAGTTCTCCCCGGCCATTGCGGCCAGGGCGCGATACGCGGGCTGCCAAAACAGCAGCAGCGCGCTCAGGAAGAGCAGGTGCAGGCCCACCTGCAGGAACCGCCGGCCGGTCAGCTTCCAGACGAGGCTGGAGTTCTGCCAGCCGGCCAATTGGCCGAGCCGGTCCTGATAGAGGCCGACCGCCTCGCGTAACCACCGGGGCTGGCGGGCTTCCAGGCAGGTCGCGATTGCCGACGAGCGGCGCATGATGACCGGGGCGACGAGCGACGTGACCAAACTCACTCCGATGGCAATGGCGGAGAAACTGCGCGGGAGGACCCCGGCTTCCACGCCGAGCTGGGCCATGACGAACGAGAATTCGCCGATGGGCGTCACGGCCAAGCCTGCCTGAAAGGCCTGTCGGCGTGGATTGCCGACGGCCAGCAGTCCGAGGGCACAGGCGGCCGGCCGGGCCACCAGCACGAACACGGACACGGCCAGCACCAGGGGCCAGGCCTCGAACAGCAGCTTGAAATCGAAGAGCATGCCGATGGCGACGAAGAACACCGCGCCGAAAGTCTGGCGCAGTGCTTCGAAGCTGCGTTCGACTTCGGCCTTGTGACGGGTTCCGGCGACGATGGCACCGAGGACAAAGGCGCCCAACGCCAGCGAATAGCCGACCTCCGTGGCCAGCCATGCGAGTCCGAGCACCAGACCGACCAGCAGCAGCGTGCGGAGTTCGCCGGCGCCGTCGCGCGACAGGGCGCGCAGCAGGCGCGGCACCACCAGCAGCGACAGGAACAGAAGCAGCACGACGAAGGCACTGAGCTTGCCCAAGGTGGGCCAGATGGCCGGCGCGGTGGTGCCGCCGAACTTCACCATGGAGGTGAGCAGCGTGAGCATCACGACCGCGACGACGTCCTCCAGCACGGTGATGCCGAGGGCGAGCTGTCCCCACCGTTCGTGCGTGGCGTTGAGTTCCTCCAGCACCTTGGCGATGATGGCCGAGCTGGAAACCATCAGCATGCCCGCAAGGAACAGGCCGTGGGTGAAGGGCCAGCCCAGGGCCGCGCCGAACAGCCGGCACAGATTCAGGACCAACAGGGCGCTGATGGCGGTTCCGAAAACCGCCGAAAGGCCCAGCCGTTGCAGGCGCCCGAGGCTGAGACCCAGCCCGATGGAGAACACCAGAAACACCAGTCCGAACTCTGCCAGCATCTGCACCCGTTCCACGCTGGCGACCAGTTGGAACGGCGGCGTGTAGGGACCGATGACAATGCCCGCGACCAGATAGCCCACGACGGTGGAGAGCCCGATCCGACGGCACAGCCAACCGGCCGCACCAGCGACCAGCGTCACCACGGCCAGATCGCGGATGAACTCCAGACCATTCACGCCGCCGAGATTAACCGTCCATCCGACCCTGGCGAATGAGACGGCACAAAAAATTCAGGCGGCCCGGTGAGCCGCCTGAACCAAGTCAATCCATTGAAAGGCCGCGGGGACGGCAGGTCATTTGTGGGCCCCCGAGGCGAGGTAGGCGAGGATGTCGGCCAACCCCTGTTCGCCTACCTGTTCGAGTCCCGTCGGCATGATGGACTGGTTCGACGCCTCCAGGCCGACGATGTCCTTGCGCTGGACCGCGTGTTTCTGGCCCTGCAGGTCGTAGATCTCCACGCTGGTCTGCGTTTCGGTATCGAGCCGGCCGGACAGGGTGTCGCCCGACTTGGTCTCCAGGGTCCACAGCACGTAGTTCGCTTCCACGGAACGATTCGGGTCGAGGATCTCCGCGAGGATCTCGTCCTTGGCGCGCACGCCGATGCCGCTGAGGTCCGGACCAACCTTGCCGCCGGTGCCGTAGAACAGGTGGCAGACCCCGCAGTTCTGCGCGTAGAGTTCCTTGCCCCGCTTCACGTCGCCTTCCTTTTGGGCCGCGGGCAGGAACTGTTTCATCACGGCCTCGCGATCCGCGCTGAGCTTGCCCGTCTTCTCCGCCAGCGAACGGGCGCGTTCGGCGAGGGCGCGGTCAGGGTTGTTTCGCAGCGCCTGCCACATGCCGCCATCGAGGTCCTTCGGGACGATGTCGCCGGCAGCGAGGCGGTCCAGCACGGCGGCGGCCCACGGTCCGCGCCGGATCAGCGTGTTGAGGGCGGCGCGTTTTTGGGACGGGGTGAAGGATTTCCAGCGGGCCAGCACTTCGGCGCCGGTTTCCGGGAGCCGGCTTTCGTTGAGGGCATTGAGGAGTCCGCCGGCGAGCGCGGGCGAGGCCTGCACGGAGATTTGCGCCAGCGCGGACTTCACGTGGGTGAGCTCGTCGGCGAGCCGCAGCAGCCCGCGGGCAGCTTCGACCCGTTCCGCGTCTGCGACTGTGGCGTCGGCGATCTTCGTGGCGAGCCGCTGCTGGGTGGCCGCGAGCTGCTTCGGGAAGAGTTCCAGGCGGTTCCACTTGCGGGCCAGGACCAGGAGTTTGTCTTTCGCGGCGTCGGGCAGCGCGGCCATGGCCTCGCCCAACTGGCTGGCGGCCTCCTCGTTGAAGCTTGGCTTGGTTTCGGCGGGCCAACCGGCAGTCACACCGTCGAGCACGGCCAAGGCGGTTGCGGCCGGCACTTCCGAGATCGCCCGCACCACGAGGGCCACCGAATCCGGTCCGGGCGTCGCGTAATGCCGCGCCACGATGCGGACCACTTCCAGCGCGCTGTCGGGCAGGGGATCGGCGCTGCCGATGATGCCCTGGCCGAATCCTTGGAGATGCTTGGCGCCGGCCGCGGCGAAGGCGTCCCGGAGCCAGCGGTCGCCGGCGTTGCGGGGTTCGCGAAGCGCCTGGGCCAGGGCAAATCCGGTGTCTTCGTCCGCTGGAAGGTCGGCGAGTGCGAGCAAGGTCGCCAACCGCACCTGCGCGTCGGAATCCTTCAGCAGTCCACTGCGGACGAGGGTGTCGCGGGTCTCGCCGGTGTGGGGCAGGGCTCCCACGGCCGCGCGCCGGACGCTGGCGGAGGGATGGTTCAACGCCGTCACCGCTTCGCCGCTGACGGCGCCCAAGCCGTGCAAGGTCCAGAGCGCGTGGGTCGCGGCCGCATTGAGGCCGAGGGCGTCCACCGACCGGTCCGCAACAAGCGCCTGCAGGGCCGGCACGGCGGACCTGTCGCCGCGCTCGACCAGAAGGCGCTGGGCGTGGTTGCGCCAGAGTTGGTTGTCCGACCTTAGTGCCGCGACCAGTTCCTCACCTGACTTTCCGGCCTTCGTGGCAAGAGCCTTTAGAGGATTGAGTCGCTTGCCCTGCTGTCGGTCTGATTCGTGGACAACGCGGAAAACGCGGCCGTGGCGTTTGTCGCGGATCGGGGTTTCGTAGGCGTTGCCCTTGCCGTTCTTGAAGCCAATGGGCACGGGGTTGTGCTGGACGATGTAGTTATACCAGTCGAGCACCCAGAGGGCGCCGTCCGGGCCGACCTCGGCGACGATCGGGGCGGTCCACTCGTCGTCGCTGGCGAGGAAGCTGCCGAGGTTCACCGCCTTGAAGTCCGCGCCCTGGCGTTCCCAGCGGAACCAGCCGATGAGGTGGCCGGTCGGTTCGCAGACGAACGAGATTTGGTTCCAGAATTCCTGCGGGAACGCCCGGGCCGTGTAGAGCGCCGAGCCGGCGCCGGCGGTGTATTTGTTGTGCCAGTCCACCTGCCGGACCTTCTCGGTCACGGGATAGATGGCCTGAGTGTCGGCCACGGTTTCCATGCGGGCCGCGCTCCAGCCGCTGACCGCTTCGTAGTAGCGGTTTGGAATCGGCATATACCACGCGGCGTTGCCGTTGGCGGTGGAGCCAAGCACGACGCCGTCCTCGGTCAGGCCCAAGCCCCAGGTGTTGTTGTTGCTGGAGCGGATGAACTCGAGCGCCGAGCCGTCGGGTTTGAAGCGGAAGACACCCATCCCGAACTTCACGTTCTTGCCGCCCACTTCGCCGTCGAAGCCGCTGTAACCGACCGTGCCCCAGATCCAGTTGTCGAGGCCGTAGCGGAGGTTGCTCGCGGTGGCGTGGGTGTCGCCCATGTTCCAGCCGGAGAAGAGCACCTTGCGCTCATCCGCCCGGTCGTCGCCGTTGGTGTCCTTGAGTAACAGCGTGTGGCCGCCCTCGATAACAATCAGGCCGCCGTTTCCGAAGCACAGCGAAGTGGGGATGCTCAGCTTGTCGGCGAACACGGTGAACTTGTCCGCCTTGCCGTCGCCATTGGTGTCCTCGCAGATCTTGATGCGGTCGCGGCCCTGTCCCTCGGGTTGCTGCTCGTTGGGATAATCCACCGTCTCGGCGACCCACAGCCGGCCGCGCTCATCCCAGGCCAGTGCGATGGGTTTGGTGATGTCGGGTTCGGCGGCGAACAGGCTGGTCGTGAACCCCGGTTGGACGACGAGGCGCTGGGCGGAGTCCTCGGGCGACATCGGCGCCTGCATCTGGGTGATGGCCTGGCCCTGCGTGCCCCATTTCTCGCCGGCGAGGTAGTTGGGCAGCTTGTCCGGCGCCTCCCTGTAGGTGAACGGCCGGGCGCCCGGCTTGGCATTCAGCGGACGAACTTGGGGTGTGGCGGGCACCAAGTCGTCCGCGGTCAGGACGAATGTGGCGGCCAGCGCGATGGCGAAACGGTAGGCGAACTGCTTCATGGGAGAATCGTGGACGAACCGTGCCGGAAAGCTGGCGCCGTTAACATGAGCGTTTGCGTGAAGCGCCTGAGAAATTTGCCGCAAACGACGGCGACTTGGAGCGCGGGGCTCCAGCCCCGCTCGTCCACATGAGTTTGCCCCGAGACGGGTGCCGACGATTCAGGCAGGGCTGAAGCCTTGCGCTCCTGCTTCCGAAACGAAAAAGAGGCGGCTGGAAAGCCGCCTCTCCGGAACGGGAAAACGTTCAGCGGTCGCGGCTGCGGGCGAGCATGACCAGCTTCAGCAACTGCAGCAGCGCGTTGACCAGCGCGGCGACATAGGTCAACGCCGCGGCGCCGAGCACCCGGTCCACATCGGCAATTTCCCGGTTGGTAACCAGTCCCAGGCGCAGCAACTGGGCCTTCGCCCGGCTGCTGGCATTGTATTCCACCGGCAGCGTGACCAACTGGAAGAAGGCGACGATGGAGAACAGCGCGACGCCCGCCCAAATGATCTTTCCAGACAGGGTGCCGCCCAAAATCATGCCGCCGATGATGATCCAGGTGGACGCCTGGCTGGCGAAGTTGGTCACGCCCACGAGGGCCATCCGCAGGCCCAGCGGTCCGTAGGCGTCCTTGTGCTGGAGCGCATGGCCGACCTCGTGGGCCGCCACGCCCACCGCGGCGACGCTCGGGGTGTGGAAAATCTCGGAAGACAGGAATACGGCCTTCTTCAGCGGGTCGTAGTGGTCGGTCAGGTGCCCCGGAACCTCATACACCTCGACGCTGTTGAGACCGTTGCGGTCAAGGATCTCGCGGGCCGCCTGGGCGCCGGTGATCCGCCGGTCGATGGCGACTTCCCGATAGCGGTTGTAGGTCGAGCTGAGCCGCATCTGCGCCCAGAACGCCAGCAACATGCCCGGGATCATCACCCACCAATACGGGTCCCAGTAGAATATGAATCCTAGCAGCATAGTCATTTCCTCAGTTGTCCGGGCGTAGAGGTAGGCCCGGCCCCCGATGGAGGCAAATGGACGGACGTCGTGGAAATTCCAGTCGCGGCCCAAGGCTCAACGGCTCGACTCGACCGCTACCGCCTTGATCCGCCTGCGTTGGAACCAGGCGACGCCGACCAGGTCGAACAGGCCCCGCCAGAGCCGGTTCCAGACCCCGTATTTGCTCACCCCCGCCACCCGGGGACGATGGTTCACCGGCACTTCACGGCATTTGAAGCCTCCGCCGGCCACGAGGATCGGCAGGAATCGGTGCAGGCCGTTGAAAGCGAAGAGTCCCGCCAGACATTCCCGCCGAAAGGCGCGCAGGGCACAGCCCGTGTCGGCGAAGTCGTAACGCAGCGCCGCCTTGCGCGCGGCCCGGGCGAAACGGGAAGAGGCCTTGCGGACAAACGAGTCCTCGCGCTTCACGCGGTGGCCGCAGACAAAGTCCACCTCACCCAGCATTGCCAGCATCCGGGGAAGTTCCGCGGGATCGTTCTGAAGGTCGCCATCGAGCGTGCAAAGCAGGGGCGCGGTGGAATGGGTGATGCCGGTCCACACGGCGGCACTCTGTCCCCGGTTCTGGACGTGGCGGACGCCACGCAGCGTCGTCACCGAGTCCTGGAGCGCCCGGATGCGGCTCCACGTGTCGTCGGTGCTCGCATCGTCCACCAGCACGATTTCCCAGGGGCGGGTTTCGGCGGCGAATATGCGGACCAATTCCCGAACCAGCGGCTCGATGTTGTCGGCCTCGTTGAGCACGGGCACGACGATGGCGATTTCGGCGGGCACGGGCTCAGGATACGGAAACCACGGTCACGGGGAAGCCGCCGCTCAGCGGGCCTCGAACAGCGCGTCGGCGAATTCCTTCGCGTTGAAAGCCTGGAGGTCGTCCGCCTGTTCGCCGATGCCGATGAATTTCACCGGGATGCCGAGCTCGCGCTGGATCGCAACCACGGCGCCGCCCTTGCTCGTGCCGTCCAGCTTGGTGATGACCAGACCGGTGAGCTGCACCGCCTTGTGGAACTCGCGGGCCTGGTTCAGTGCGTTCATGCCCGTCGAGCCGTCGAGCACCAGCAGGACCTCGTGCGGTGCGCCTGCGAGCTTCTTGCCGATCACGCGGTGGACCTTTTGCAGTTCCGCCATCAGGTTGTTCTTGGTGTGAAGCCGGCCGGCGGTGTCCACGAACAGCCATTGGGCCGACCGGGCCTGGGCGGCCGTGATCGCATCGTGGGCGACGGCTGCGGGATCGGCCTGATAGGCGCCGGAGACAACGGGAACATGGAGCCGCTCGCCCCAGAGTTTCAGCTGTTCGATGGCGGCGGCGCGGAAGGTGTCGCAGGCCGCGAGCACGGCCGTTTCCCCGCGCTGTTGGATGAGGTTGGCCAGCTTGGCGGAGGTGGTGGTCTTGCCGGTGCCATTGACCCCGACGACCGACACGACCGTCAGTCCGGAAGGCTGGGCGGCAAGCGCGGGGTTACCCTGCGAAAGGCTCTGTTCGACCTCGCGCGCGGCGATCTCCACGAAATCGAGCCCCGACCGCCCTTGGGTCTCGAAAGCCTTCCTCGCGGCGGCGAGGATCTGGTGGGTCATCGCCATGCCCAGGTCGGCCCGGAGCAGGGCGGCCTCGAGTTCCTCGAAGTTCTCTGCGGTCAGTTTCGGCGACCGGGTGACGATCCGCTTGATCTCGTGCGAAAGCGCCGAGGTGGTCTTGGTGAAGGCGGCCTTGAGTTTGTCGAAGAAGCCCATGAAAGGATCAGTTGGCGGCGGCCGGCGGGTTGACGGTGGGATCACGGCGCGGACGGCGGGCCTTCAGCGCGGAGACTTGGGCATACGGCAGCCGCACCCGGCCGATCAGCGGTTCGCCCTTGGCCATGCCGTGGCAGTCACTGCCGCCGGTGGCGACCAGGCCGAGGGCCTCAGCCTTCTGCACGTAATTGCGGGAGGACTCGGCATTGTGCTTCGTGTGCCAGCATTCCAGCCCGTCGAGCTGGTGCTCGGCCATCTCGCGGATGATCGAGTCGTCGCGGTAAAGTCCCGGATGCGCTAGCACCGCCACGCCGCCGGCGGCATGGATCAGTTCGATGGCGGTCTTCGATTCCATCTTGGCCTTGGGCACCCAGCCGGCCCGGCCCTTCTTGAGGAACTTCTCGAAGGCGTCGTCGTAGTCTTTGCAAAAGCCGCCTTCGACGAGGGCGCGGGCCACATGGGGCCGCCCGGGCGACTGGCATTGGGCAACCTGGAAGACGGCTTCGGGCGTCAGGGCCACCCCGCGTCGGTTCAGCCGTTCCACCATGTCGCGGATGCGCTGGCTGCGGACCGCTTGGAAGCCCGCGAGTCGTTCGAGCAGGGCGGGTGATTCCGTGTCGAGCCAGTAACCGAGGATGTGAACCTCCTTGCCGAAGTGCTCGGCGGTGAGTTCGGCGCCGGGAATGAACTCGATTCCGCTTTGGGCGCAGGCCCCGGCCATCCGCGGGCAGCCGTCCACGGTGTCGTGGTCGGTCAGCGCGACCGCCTGGAGCCCCTTTTCCGCCGCCCGCGCGGCCAGTTCCTCCGGCGAAAACGTGCCGTCAGAGAAATGGGTGTGCAGGTGCAGGTCGGCAAACATGGGCGAAAGGAAGGCCACTCCGCGCCGGCGTCAAACCGTGGGCGTTTCCGAGGCGGTGCGGGCGGGCCGGAGAGTGTCGGCCTTCACCTTGTCGAGGATGCCGTTCACGAACCGGCCGCTCTGCTCCGTGGAGTAGCGTTTCGCGATCTCGATCGCCTCGTTGATGCTCACCACGGGCGGGATGTCGTCCCGGTGCAGGATCTCGTGGATCGCCATGCGCAGGATGTTCCGGTCCACGACCGCGATGCGGGGCAGATCCCAGTTCTTGGCGTAGCGCTGGATCACGCCGTCCAGTTCCTCGCGCCGCTGCAGCACACCGCGGAGGAGCGCATCGGCGAACAAGCGGGTGGCAATTTCCTCGGGGGTCGGCGGCGGAAGTTCCACCGGCACCCCGTAGGTGGGACCGCTTTGCGCCTCCTGGATGGCGGCCAGCCGCGCGGAGTCCCAGAACTGATTGAGCGCCTCGTCGAGATTCGCCGAGGGGTTCAGATCATACTGGAACAGAAACTGGAGGGCCCGTTCCCGGGCCTCGCGACGTTTGCGCATGGCAGCAGCATGAGGCAGCCGCAGCGGGTGCGGAAGCGGTTTTTCCGCAGCGGCGCGTGAAGTGCCGGCGTGGTCGGCAGCGGATACGGTCCCGGGTTGCCGGTGTGTTGATTGATGTAAACAGCGGCTTGCGAAACCGCCTTCCGCCGGCCAGCCTGCGGCCATGATCCTGCGACTCGTTCCCCTGCTGCTGTGTGCCCTGCTGCTGGCACTGCCCGGGCGCGCCGCCACGAACACCGCGGAGCTTTCGTTCCATTGCCAGTCCGTGCGCCTTTCGCCGGCTTCGGTGAAGCAATTGGGGCTGACCTATTCGGTGGCGTTCACCACGGTGGACGGGGAGCCGAACGGGGAACTGGGCATCGAGGAGAATCCCGACGCGCCGACTTTCATGAGCACCGTCATCATGCTCGAACATCCCCTGCTCCAGGAAACGCTGTTCGCGAAACTGTTCCTCGATGTGCCGGACATCGGCGACGACGACATCAACCGCGTCGGCGATTTCTTCCAGGTGGGCATGCCCGTCGAGGCGGCGAAATCGCTCGGTGCCTTTGAGGACGAGATCTTCGGCCTGGTGGTGGTCACGGCCACGTGGAACCGGCCGGCTGGGTCCGCCTTCGGCGTCTGCTCCATGGAACTGGAAGGGGAGATCGTGAACGCCACGTTCCAGGTGCCGTTCGAAATCTTCCAATATGTCGGCACCCTCCGTTACGAGCCGAACACCAACGTCGTGGCCCGGGTCAGCCTGCAACGACAAGGCGCAGAGGGTTCGTTGGCCGGCGTGTGGAACCTTTCGGAGATCGCGCCCGAGGAGTTGACCTTTCCTGGTGACCAATGGCGGGACGAACGCGGGAACGTTTATGAGTTCATCCCCGCGGAGGAGATTGAGGCCTACCTGACCCACGTCACCCGGCAGTTTTACAACGGGTTGGCCGGCATGGTGGACGGCATGCCGGCCACTCCGGCGACCGAGGAGTATATCGTGTGGGAATTCAACGTGTTCGACCCCAACGACGCGGACGGGGACCGGGTGCCGGATCTTTCCGATCCACCGACGCTGAAGCCGGTGGTGTCGGTCCAGGTGGACGACCAGGTTCTCCGGCTCAAGATCACCGCCCGCAAGGGCCAGTCGGTCATCATCGAACGGAAGGCGACCCTGGGCGCCACCGAATGGAGCGAAGTGGAGACGGTGTCGCTCGCTGCCGACACCGTGACCAAGGACTTGCCCTTGTCGGGCGACGATTCGGACTTCTACCGGGTGCGGGCGCCGTAGCAGGTTCTCAGAAATGCCGTCGATCCCCGTGAGACTCGAAGACGTCCGAGTCCTGCTGCTCACGTGGCATGGCACCGCCTTGCTGCCCGTGCTGAGGTCGTTGGGACCCGAAGTTTCACGCATCGTCGTCCTACACGGTCTGCCAAACGACGTGGTGGCGAAGTCGGTTTACGCCCGCCCTTTCATCCGGTTCGCCGCCGAGATTTCTGACGAGGCCCTTTGCGAGGAGATCGACCGGATTGCCGGGTTGTTTGGCTGCTCGGTCCTCTTTCCAGCGGACGACCGGGCGGTGGAGTTTGTGACAGGGAATGCCCAAGCGCTTTCCCGGTTCGTCACCCTGGCGCCGAATCCAGCGCCGGCGATGAGGGAAAAGATTCGCTGCAAGGTCGCGTTCACGCAGTTGTTGAGCGAGCTCGGGCTGGATCATCCCCGGAGCGCCCAAGGCGATTCTCCGCGAAAGCTGCACGATGACGCGCTGGTCCGGTTGCGGCCGCCGTGGATGGTCAAGGCCTCCAGTCGGTCAGGTGGGCAGGGGATCTTCCGCTGCGAGACTCCGGCCGAACTGACCGCTGCCTGTAGACTTCTGGAAGCCGAGGGGGCGCAGTTCCTGATCCAAGAATTCGTCCCGGGTCCGGATGCAGACTGCAGCTTCTTGGCGGTGAACGGAACGGTGCTGGCCGCCACGACTCAGCACTCGGTCACCAAGGGCAGGGACTATGCTCCGGCGACCGAGATCCGCCTCCATCCCCATCCGGAACTGCAGGCCATGGCGGAGCGTTTGGCGGCTGCGCTCGGATGGAATGGCCTGGCCCATCTGGATGCCGTCCGGGACGAACGGGACGGTTCCTACAAGCTGCTCGAACTGAATCCCAGGTGCTGGGGCAGCTTGCTTGCTTCAACTGCCGCAGGGGTCAACTTTCCGAAACTGCTGGTCGCGGCGGCGATGGGGTGGCGCGTGGAACAGCCCCAGATGCGGCCCGGCCGGTTCTACATGGGTGGGCTCGGATTGCGGCGGGCACTGGGCCGGGACGGTCCCAGATGGAGGATCAGTGAGACCGACGTCCCGTATTTCCTCGAAGATCCGTGGCCGGAAGTCCAGTCGTGGTGGCAGACGCGGGGGCGTTGAACTGCCCCGTTTTGGTTGAAACTTCCCGCTGGCGATTCCGTCCGGCTGCGGAGTTAGCTTGTGGCCATGTTCCCGCTGCTCCGGTCCGCTGTCGTTGCTGCCCTGGCGTCCGCCTCCGTGCTCGCTGCTGAATCCCCCGGCATCCGGCCGCTGGGCGCAAATGGCGCCCCCCTGAATCTTGATTTCGAGACCGGCGACCTGCGCGACTGGAAAGCCGAAGGCAATGCGTGGGCCAACCAGCCGGTGAAGGGCGACCTCCCCAAGGCCCGCCGCGGTGACATGAGTTCCGCGCACACTGGGGAATTCTGGATCGGTGGTTACGAGAAGGTTGGCGACGATCCGCAGGGCACGCTGACGTCGGTGCCGTTCAAGGTGACCCAGCCGTGGGCGAGCTTCCGTTTCGCAGCCGGCGCGTGGCCGGAGACCCGCATCGAACTGGTGGACGCCGCGAACGGAAAGGTCTTCCTCAAGCTCAGCGGCACGGAATCCGAAACGCTCCGTCCCGTCGTCGTGGACCTGAAGGATCGGGTGGGGAAAGAGATCTACATCCGCCTGGTGGACCAGCGGTCCGGCCACTGGGGGCACGTCAATTTCGACGACTTCGCTTTCCACGCGACCCGCCCGGCTTTGGCGAACGAATACACGCTCGCCGAAGCCAAAAGGAACGAGCCGCCTCCGGCCGATGCGGTGCTGTTTGCCGGCTTGGAGCCCGCGGAATCAGCTGCCAAGGCCACCTTGCCAGCCGGGTTCAAGCTGCACGTCTTTGCCGCGGAACCGCAGATCGTTCAGCCGATCGCATTCTGTCTCGATGATCGCGGCCGGACCTGGGTCGCCGAAGGCCGCACCTACCCGCGGCGCAAGGGCCATCCGCCGAAGGCCGAGGCTCCTTCGTCCAAGCCCACGCCGGAGCAGTTGAAGGACATCCTCGGCGGCGCGGACCGCATCCTCGTGCTGGAGGACACCGACGGCGATCACAAGGCCGACAAGACCACGGTGTTCCTCGAGAACGTGAACCTGGTCAGCGGCCTGGAAGTCGGCTTCGGCGGCGTGTGGATCGGGGCGGCGCCCTACCTGCTGTTCGTCCCGGTGAACGACTGGGACAACCCCAAGCCCGTGGGCGAGCCCAAGATCCTACTGGATGGCTGGAACTATTCCGCCGACACGCACGAGACGCTGAACACGTTCACCTGGGGCCCCGATGGCTGGCTATACGGCTGTCATGGCGTCTTTTGCCCGTCACATGTGGGTAAGCCCGGTGCCGCCGAAAAGGACCGGCAATGGATGGACGCCGGCGTGTTCCGGTATCACCCGGTCAAACACCAGTTCGAGGTCTTCACCGAGGGCGGTTCGAATCCCTGGGGCATCGACTTCGACGAACACGGCCAGCTCTGGTCGGAGATGTGCGTGATTCCGCATCTGTTTCACATGATCCAAGGCGCGCGCATCACCCGTCAGGGTGGCCAACACTTCACCGTCGGTGCGGCGGAGACCGCCCGGAACGAGGAGCACCGCGCCCCGGGCAGCCGCAAGCCGGTGTTTCCCTACGTGTATGAGGACATCACGGTCCACGCCGACCATCTGCACTACGCCGGCAACCAGGGGCCGCACGCGGGCAATGGCCGGAGCGATTCCGCCGGCGGCGGCCATGCCCACGCGGGGCTCATGTGTTATCTCGGCACGAGCTGGCCGGCCGAATACCGCGGGCAACTGCTGCTCGGCAACATCCACGGGCAACGCCTGAACGTGGACATTCCGGTCCGCGAGGGTTCCGGCTACGTGGCGAAACACGGGCCCGACTTCCTCAACTTCAACGACAAGTGGTCGCAGACGCTCAACCAGCTCTACGATCAGGACGGCTCGATGTATGTCATCGACTGGTATGACAAGAACCAGTGTCACCACAACAACGACGGCGGCCACGACCGCAGCAACGGCCGCGTTTACAAGGTGGTTTATCAGAACCAGCCCCAGACCCGGGTGGACCTGGCCAAGCTTTCCGACGCCGAGCTGGCCAGGCTCGTTCCATCCAAGAACGAATGGATGAGCCGCCACGCCCGGCGACTGCTTCAGGAGCGGGTCGTCCGCGCCGCGGAAGCGGAAGACGCCTCCGAAGCGCCCGCGGAACTGCAGTCCCTCGTGAAGTTCATCAAGGCGGGCCGGAAACTGGAGGTCGCCTCCACGCTGAAGGACATTGTGAACGATTCCGACGACGTGAACGCCCGGCTCCGGGCCCTGTGGGCGCTTCACGTGACGGCCAACATCACGCCGGAAGATGCCGGCAGGTGGGTGCAGAATCAGGACGAACTGGTCCGCGCGTGGACGGTGCAGACCTTCTTCGAAAACGCCGCCTTGCTGTTCTCAGTGCCGCAGCTGGAGCAGCTCGCGGACAACGGCGCGGAGGCCCTGGCCCGGCTCGCCGGCAACGATCCGTCGCCCGTCGTCCGGCGCTTCGTGGCCAGTGCTGTGCAACGCGTGCCGGTGGACCGGCGCTGGGAAATCGTGTCCGAGCTGGGCGCACGGAAAGAAGACGCCAGCGACCACAATCTGCCGCTCCTTTACTGGTATGCGACCGAAGGCTGTGTGTCATCCGATCCGGAACGCGCCGTGTCGCTGCTGAAGTCCTGCCGCATCCCGAAACTGCGTCAGTTCATCGCCCGCCGGTTGGCGACGGCGAGCCTGACCGTGGCGCCCTGATGGCTCGGGTTCGCAGTTCGGTCCGAGACAAATGAAAGGGTCCGTGCCGCAAGGCACGGACCCTGTGGCGTCTTGTGGCCGACGCATTGCTGCACCCCCGAGGCCACGTTGGCGGCAACGCCGGCCGCCATCCCCCAACATCCGGCGAGAATCTACCGTTGCCGGTTCCCCTGATTCCCGCCGATGAAACTCGCGGTCCGCCTGCGCCCCCGAACTTGGACCGCCGCTCTTTGCAATGAACCGAAACTCGAGGTCGGACTGCTTCCGCCGATGCCTGCTCCCCGGTGGTGTCCCCGACATCTCCCACCGACGCGGACCCGACCTGAAAATCTGCTTCCAAGGGCGATTTCGTCAGAAGTTCCGCGGGCTTGAATTGGGGGTGTTGCCGCAGGACGCGAGGAAACCTGCGGAAATAGGCGCTGGTATTCCAGAGCAAGAATCGCCCCAATTCCACGAAAATATCGCAACTTTCGCGCTGCTGAAGCGTCCGGACCGACGGAAGCTCAGCACCAAACTTCAGGTCAGCCCCGGCCATGAAGCAGCCAATTTTTGGCGCCGGGTGGTTGGGAGACGGCTGCGCGGCAGCGCAGCCCTACCCCGGTAGGGCGGAGCTGTGTTCCGCTTTCCGGAATGCGCGTTGTGATCGGGCAGCAACGCTTCCAGCCACGATGAAGAGCGGCCCTCGCTGGCGCCGGACTGAGCAGTTCCGGCTCGCCTTTGGGCTGAGCGTGCGGCATGGCGGAGCCATGAGTCGCTTCCTTCGTTTCGGCGTTCTGGGCTCGGCCCTGTGGCTCGTGACCCGGCTGGCTGTGGTCGGGGATTCGGCGGCGGATTGGCGCGCCGCGATGGAACGCATCATGGGACCGTTTCCCGGACCGGAGCGGCGGGGCGAACTCCGGGTGAGGATTGAGGAGAGCGTTCCGGGGCCCGGCTATGTCCGGCGGCGAATCATCTACGAGAGCGATCCCGGTGCGGCGGTGCCGGCTTTCCTGCTTCTGCCCACGGCGGCCGCGACCAATGTCTCAAGGGCGTTTCCCGCGGTGCTGGCGTTGCACCAGACCCATCCGCTGGGACGCCAGGTGGTGGTCGGTCTGGGCCGGTCACCGGATGACGAATACGGCGTGGAACTGGCGCAGCGGGGTTATGTGGTGCTGGCACCGCCGTATCCGCATCTGGCGGATTACGCGCCCGACCTGGGCCGGTTCGCCAGCGGCACCATGAAGGCGATCTGGGACAACTCCCGGGGACTGGACCTGCTGGCGACGCTGCCGTGCGTGGCCACCAACCGTGGCTTCGGAGCCATCGGGCATTCCCTCGGCGGGCATAACAGCCTCTTCACCGCGGCCTTTGATGCCCGCCTCACGGTGATTGCGACGAGCTGCGGGTTCGATTCCTTCCGCGACTATTACGACGGCCGGGAGGACGTGTGGCAGCCCGAACGCGGCTGGTGCCAGACCCGCTACATGCCGCTGCTGGCGGCGTATCGCGGACGCCTCGGCGAGCTCCCGTTCGACTTTCGGCAGGTGTTGGCCGCCATCGCGCCGCGACCGGTGTTCGTGAACGCGCCGGTGGGCGACTCGAACTTCCGGTGGCGCAGCGTGGACCGCGTGGTCACCGAAGCCCGTGAACTTGCCGCGACGGTCGACGTCAAGGCGGCCATCACCGTGGAGCATCCCGACTGTCCCCACCGGTTTCCTCCCGAGCAGCGCGAACAGGCCTATCGCCTGTTCGACTCGGTCCTCAAGCCGGGCGGTTGAACCAAGGCTGGCGGGACCGTGCATCAAGGATGGTGGGGTAAACTTTTGTTCCCCGCGGACGGTGGTGGCGCTGTGCGGCTGGGCCGGATGAAAAATGTAGTTCGGCCGGCCCTCGGTGTTTTCAGGAGCCCGTTCAGGAGCTTGGCCCCACGCGCGCCGACCCTGTCACCGGTGGCGTCCGTGGCCACAAGGCGACGGGTAAAGTCCATACTCACGAGATGGACCATTTGCTTTCGACCGTGCGGCCTGACTCCGGTTCTTCAACGTGCCGGGCTGCTGTAGCTGCGTGGTATTGTCCACGAAAACCATGTCCGGCCCTTTTGTGTTGGCAATCCGGCCCGCCTCGAAAATGTCACCCCGGCAAAACCCCAATTAAAACAGGGTTTTGGGCTTCATCCCTGTTTCTTACGGGGCGGCTTCTGGTTGTGTCTCATCGAGAAATGCTGAGAACGATGGGAAACGCTCCCGAAACTCGTAGCTCTCCATGTAATGGATCTCCCCAAGCGCGTCGCTCGAAACCCTCATGTAAAGGCAGCCGCCCAACAGATTCCCGCCGATATGCATCAGTGACTTTTCCGGGATACCAATCTGCCTCTGATCATCATTCTTCAAAATCTCATCGGCCGTCAGAAGCGAATCAACAACACCTGAGCGGGGTGGAATGAAAAGCCGCGGGTGTTCGAGCAGGCTATCGCAATGAGCAACAAGGAAGCTCCGGTAGTCCGCTGGCAAACGAATCCCCAGTCGCTTTTCGAGTTCCAGAACACTTGTGCTCATACGATGGCCGTGCCGCCTAACGACCAAGCTCAGCGACGGCCTCGGGGGCGGTGGAGGAGCGCACGGTGCGCTCACGACTTTCCGCGACGCGCGAACGGACGGCGAAGAGGCCGGGCAGTGGGCTCGTCTGCACCCGCAGACTCGGTTCGTCACCGGCGAACCTTTGCCTCCGGCAAATCCTTCTCCGCGACCCACAGTCGCTCCGAATCGCTGCAGCGCCCTGGTTAGGCCACGTCATCATGCAACGGTAATCCGGTCGTGTCTGCGAGACTCCGAGCGACGCGCTCGGCCTCGACGCTGGGTTGACCGACGCCCGCGTAAAAGTAACGAACTGCCATGAGGCGACCACCGCGACGCCTGAGACCGACGAACACCGTGTCACTGCCCTCTGGGTCGGAGTGCCTCCGCATGGCGACTCCGGTGAACTCGCTCAACGGATGACGCCAAATCCAAACGCGGAAACGGCCGAACAACCGGCCCTCTCTGACAACGGTGTGTGCATCTGTGTCAATGCGGGTGTCCTGCTCGATGAGAAGTCCAACTGCAACGAGCGCGAAAATGGCGGTGAGGATACGCGGCCACAACTCCGGCTCACGGAGAGCGGCCAGCCACACGCCGAGCGCGAGAGCAACTGCGGCGAAGGCGAAGGCGTAACGCCCTCTCGTCTGCTGCGGATGCCAAGGATAGCTGCTCATGGTCGGTGACATGGCGAGGCGCGCTCGAAATGGCCTAACAGTTAAGTGAGTCGCAGAATTACGGCCTTTGCGGCCTGATTGTTATCGGCGCTAACGGTAGAATCTCTGGAAACCTCCGTCGAGCAACGTGTTGGGCGAGCCTGCGGTGGCGAAATGCCGCGAAAACGCCGTTGCCGGAGAAGCGGTGGGATCAGATGCGTCTCGGCGGCGTATTCCGGTTCCTCGATCTTTTCAGGGGCAGGGCTGACTACAGGCCCGTTTCGGTCGGAAGGTCCGGCGGCGTCGCTCGGTGGTTCCCTGTCCCCCAGAAGAGGGGAATCCGTAGCCAGCGCCCGTCCTCACCAGTGCGCTGGAAGGCGGCCTGTCTGGCCTCTGAAAGTAGCGAGGAACCGGTGTTCGGCAAAACGCCTGATGGACGGACAGAGCCCTTGCCCGCTCAGGGATACAGTCCGCGGTTGCGGAAAAAGTCCGCCGCATTGGTCAACGGCGGGACGAGCAGCCAGTTCGTGACCGTTCCCCCGCGATTGGTTGCAAGCGGCCGCCAGTTCACGAAGTTCGTGCTGTGTTCCAGCACGTAGTGGGCGGCTTCGGTGGGCAGCGTGAAGCTGAGTGACAGGCCGCCGTTCGTCATCAGTTCGGGCCGGCTGAGCAACGCGGGTTGCGGTGCCAGGCGGACGGAAAACGCCACGTCGTTGGTGCCCCGAGCGCCCAGATCATCCGTGACGATGGCGCGGACCGCGTATTCGCCGACGGGCAGTTCGGCGAGCGTGACATTCGTGGCGCTCTGGGCCGCGGGAAGATTCGTGGCCTGAAGCAGGACGACGCCATTGGTCAGCAACTCCAGCGCGACTACTTGGCCGCCGATTTTGTTCCAGTTGGCGACCAGATTGAGCGTAAACGGTGCCTCGAAAATGCGTCCGGCGTTCAGACTGGGAAACTGCACGGTGGGGGCCGGCGTGGTGATGCGAAACGTGTTGGTGAGCGAACGGCCTAGTCCGCCCCCGGGCATCACCGCCAACGCGTGGATCGTGTGCTCACCCAGTGCGAAATTAGTGAGTGACGCGCTGAACGGGGAACTGGTGGCGGTCGCCACCACGCCGGTCGAGGTCAGGTATTCCACCAGCGCCGGGAGGTTGGTTACGCCTCCGAAATCCACGGTCAGCGGGATGACTCCGGGCGAATCATGCCGGCTGCCGTTCGCCGGCGAGGTGAGGGTCAGCGTGAACGGGGTGCCGGCTTCGCCCTGGAACTCGGTGGCGCCAAGGTCGCTGGCGATTCCCACGCGGCGGGGCGCCAGCACGAGATCGGTCGCGTCCGTTTCGGTGGCGGCCCTCCCGGCATCAATGCACGGTGAGTTTGCACGGAGATGGAAACGGAGTTGCCGCCAGTCCACGAATCCCGGATCGGCGAACACATTGCCGTCGCCCGCGGGCACGCCGGAGAAGTCGTTCGTGGCGTTCTGGAACAGGCAGTTGCGGGCCAGGGCAGCGGTGACGTTGTCGCCGCCGATGCCGGAGGTGTTGAAGGCGATGATGTTGTCGGTGACCTCAAACGTGGCGTGCGTGCCCAGCCAGATCGCCGCGCCGGCGTTGGTGCTGGAGTGGTCGAGGAAATCGTTGTGGACCACGACGGGGCGGTGACCGGCCGGCGGGTCGAGGAACAGTCCGGCGCCCCGGCCGGCATCCGCGGAGTTCACCGCGAACACGTTGTTGGCGATGCGCGGGGAGCCGAACTGGCTGAACAGGGCGCCGCCGTTGCCCACGGTGTCGTTCAGCACCACCAGGTTGTGTTCGATCCGGGGGGAGCCGGTCACCGCTAGGCCGGCGCCGGCGGCGTAGCGGCCGTTTTGGATGCGGAATCCGTCCACCGCACTGCGGTCGCCGAAGGTGAGGAGGGTCACCACGGGCGAATTGGTGCTGCCGCTGCCATCGAGCACGGTCCGATTGGCCAGCGGTTGGCGGGCCGTGCGGTTGGTTTCGCCCCCTGCAAAGCCGCCGAAAAGGTCCACGAAGGCGGGGACGGTGATCCGTTCGTTATAGGTGCCTGCCTGCACCCAAACTTCGCCGCCCGTGGCCGACAGCAGGCCGATGGCGTCCTGCACCGACTTCTTGGCGGTGGCCCAGGAAGTGCCCGCATTGGTGCTGGCGCCGGTGGGCGCGACGAAGACCACGGGAACGGAAATCTCCGGGACCGTGCCGGTGAACTCGTCGGCGCCGATGTCCACCGCCGCACCCGTGACGCGGGGCGCGGAATCCACGTCGAGCCAGTCGGCCTGAACGAGGGAACTGTCGCCGGCGTCGCGGGCCGGCGAATCGGCGGCGAGGTGCGGATCGAGATGTCGCGCGGCGAGGTGCGGGTCTTCGCGGCGATTGCCGGCGGCGCCGGTCGGGTCGGCCAGTCCGAGGAAGTCACCGCGGTCATTGGCCCAGACGAGGTTGTTACGGAACTCCGGGGCGGTTCCGCGGGCGAACCGGACGCCGCTGCGGTTGTAGGCGATCAGGTTGTTGACGATTCGGCCGGCCTTGGCCGGGGCATTGGTAGCTTGAGCCCAGTGGATCGCGCCGCCGAGCTCGGGCGCGTCCGGATTTGCCCGGGGCGTTGCGTGATTGCCGAGGAAGGTGTTGTTGGCGAGCAGCGGTGCCGCCAGGTCGCCGATGAACACGGCCCCGCCCGCGGCCTCGCCGCCGGCCGCCGTGTTGGTCACGAAATTCGCGAGGAACACATTGTTGGCGATGGTGGGTTCGCCGGCGACGACCTTGAGGGCAGCGCCTTCGGCTGGAATCGCGGCGCTGCGGGAAAACACGAGGTTGCGGCTGAAGGTGTTGTTGACGATGACCGGATCGCCGCCCGCGCTGAAAAGGCCGCCACCACCGCGCGGGGCCGTGGCCGAAGCCGGATTGCCGGACTGATTGAGCTCGATCCGGTTGTTGCTGATGCGCACGTCGCCGCCCACCAGCAGGCCGCCACCCGCCTCCGCGAATCCGTTCCGGATCGTGAAACCGTCGAGTGTTTCCCCGGCGCCCAGTCCCAGCACCTGCACCACCGAGCCCAGCGAGCCGCCGTCGAGCACGGTGGGGTGGGCGCGCCCATCGCGCTGGCTGCGCTGGGTCTCGGTTCCGGCAAATCCGCCGAAGACATGCATGAAGGGCCGGACCAGCAGCGTGTTCGTGTAGTTCCCGGCCTTCACCCAGACTTCGCCGCCGGTTCGGCTAGCGCGATCGATGCCCAGTTGGACCGAGGCCAGCGCGTCGTTCCAGGTGCTGCCGTCGCGGCCGTTGTTTCCGTCGGTGGCGATGTGGATCACCCGGGGCCGGAGCGGCGGAACGGCGCCGTCGCCTTCATCCGCACCGATGTCCACCTTGCCTTCCTGCGTTCGGGGCTGGCCGTCGAGGTCGAGGGCGCTGGCATGAGCCGAATTGGTTTCGCCGGCGTTGCGGCAGGGTGAATCGGGCCGCAAGGCGAACGATCCCTGCCGGGGCTCGCCGGCGAACTTCGGGTCCGCCGCAAGGTTGCCGTTGTTGCCGGTCGGATCGGCGATGCCCACGTAGTTGGTGCCCTGGTTGTCGAAGAGGTTGTTGCGCCGGAGCGTGAGACCGGCCACGCCGCCAATCCCCCCGGTGCCCCGGGTAATCAGGTTGTTGGCGATGAGGGCCGTGCGGTTGGAGCACAGGATGCCGCCGACGGGCGCCGAGTTTTCGACCAGCGTGTTGTTGATCACCGTGGGCGTGCTGGCCGCGTCCACGAAGATGCCCCCACCGCCGCGAACTTCGTTTGTGATCAGGGCCGCGCGATTCTGGAGCAGGGCATTGTTGAACAGCAGGGCGGAGCCGCCCTGGACCGTGGCCACTGCGCCGCCGCGGAGCAGCGCGGAGTTGCCGTAAAACCGGTTGTGGGTGACCCGAGGGGCGGCGGCGAAGGCCATGATCGCGCCGCCACTCTGGAACGCCTCATTGTTGAGGAACCAGTTCCCGGTGATCAAGCCGGAGGCGGATACCACGTAGATCGCACCGCCGTCCCGGGCGCGGTTGCCGACGAAGGAATTGTTCTCAATGCGCGGGTTGGCGGAACCGAACGCAATGGCCCCGCCGCCGGTCGGCGGGATCGCGAGTTCCCGTCCATTGGCGGCGAAATAGTTATTCGTGATGACCGCCGTGGAGGAGGCGTCGAGGTAGAGGGCGTTGCCGAGGATGATCGCGTTGTTGCCGAAGAACTGGCAGTTGGCCACGACCGGACTGCCGCCACTGATGCGGAGGGCCGCGCCGGAATTGGCGAACCCATTGCGAAGCACCAGTCCGTCGACCCGGGTGTCGTTCGTTGCCCCGGTGGCGACCGTGAGCACATTGGTCTTCAGCTGCCCGTCGAGCACTGCGAAGTTGGTGAACAGGTTTCGTTCGGCGCGTGCGGCTTCGGTGCCCGCGAAACCGCCATACATACTCACGCCGGTCGGCAGGGTGAACGGACCTGCATAGGTCCCGGCCGCGACCCAGATCTCGTCGCCCTTGTGGGCCGCGGCGAGCGCCGGGGCGGGCGAAGCATAGGCGTTGGTCCAGGAACTGCCGTCGGCGGAGGCGTTGGTGTTGCCCGGCTTGACCCGCAGCACCGCGCCCGAGGCAGTGAGCAGTCCGGCGGCGAGCAGGAAGCCGGCGAGCGACCGGCAAATTAGTTGGCGGAGCATTCGTGTCGGGCCGGTCACTGCCGAAAACGGGCCGGTGCCGGTGCGTTAGGCTATACGCACGCGGTTGCCGGTTGGCAAAGGCGGACCTGCGCCCGCCGGATTCAGAGGCGGGTGGCCCCGAGCTCCAGCACGCGCCGAAAGACCATTTCACCGATCGGCATGACGCTCAGGCGCGATTGGCGGATGAGCGGCATGTCCTTCGTAGCTGCGTCTGCCTTTAGCTGTTCCAGGGTGACGGGCTGTTTCAACGGCTTGGCCGGGGCGAGATCCACGCAGCTCCAGTCACCCTCCTCGGCGGTCGGATCGGCGTAGGCTGCCCGGACCACCTTAGCGACGCCGACGATCTCCTTGCCGATGTTGCTGTGGTAATACAGCACGAAGTCGCCGGCCTTCATCGCGCGCAGGTTGTTCCGGGCCTGAAAATTTCTCACGCCGGTCCAGGCGGTCTGCCCATCGGCGACCAGGGCGGACCACGCGTAGGCGTCGGGTTCCTGTTTCACGAGCCAGTATTGCTTCGGCATCGGGGCAGGTTGCCGGCGAATCGTCCGATGGCAAGCGAGGGGCAGGCTTGGACGTTCCGGGCATTGCGCCGTGAGGTGGTGGGTGCTTCAGTCCCACGCGGACAGGGATATGGCTTCCAAGATCAAATTCGGGACCGACGGCTGGCGCGCCGTCATCGCAGAGGATTTCACCTTCGCCAACGTGGACCGGGTCACGCAGGCCACGGCTGATTACTGGAAGCAGAATCCGGTGGCCGGCACCGAGAAGCGCGCCGTGGTAGGTTATGACCGCCGCTTCCTTTCCGACCGCTTCGCCCGGCGTGTGGCGGAGGTGCTGGCGGGCAACGGCTTTGCCGTGACCCTGGCCGGTTCACCCACCCCGACCCCGGCCGTGTCGTTCGCCATCAAGGCCCAGAAGGCCGTCGGCGGCGTCATGATCACCGCCAGCCACAATCCGCCCGAGTTCAACGGCTTCAAGCTCAAGGCCTGGTATGGCGGTTCGGCCGACCCGGCGATCTGCGCAGCAACGGAGGAACTGCTCGACGCGTCGGTCGTGAAATGGACCTCGTTCGAGCACGCGGTGAAGGGAAAACAGATCGTCGTGAAGGACCTGCGCACCCCGCATTACGCCGCGTGCAGGAAGCTCGTGGACTTCGAGCTGATCGCGAAGTCGAAGCTCAAGTTCGCCCATGAAGCCCTCTATGGCGTCGGCGCGGGCTGCTTCGAGGAACTCCTCGCGGGCACCACCTGCAGGGTCACGACGCTGAACGCCGAGCACAATCCGCTCTTCGGCGGGCTGAATCCCGAACCCATTGCCCGCAACTACGTGAAATCCGCCGCGTGGCTCTCCAAGAATCCGCACGACCTCTGCCTGGTGACCGACGGCGACGCCGACCGCGTGGGCGGCATGCTGGGCGACGGCGGCTTGCTCACCACACACCAGATCATCTGTCTGTTGCTGCGCCACTACGTCGTAAACCGGAAGCAGACCGGCCGGGTCATCAAGGCGCTCACCACCAGCACGATGGTGGACCGCATGTGCGCGAAATACGGGCTGCCGCTGGTCGAGACGGGCGTGGGGTTCAAGTTCATCGCCAGCGAACTGGTGAAGGGCGACGTGCTGCTGGGCTTCGAGGAGAGCGGCGGCATCGGCTTTCCCGGCCACATCCCCGAACGCGACGGCATCCTTGCCGGCCTCATGTTGCTGGAGTTGCTGGCGACGGAGAAGAAACCGCTGGCTAGGCTGCTCGCGGAGTTGGAACGTGAGTTCGGGCCGCACCGCTATGCGCGGCTAGACACCGCGTTCCCCGTCGAGAAGCGGATTTCGCTGATGGAATTCTGCCGGCTGAACCCGCCCACCAAGCTGCTGAAGTCACCGCTGCAGGATGTGAAGACGTTCGACGGCGTAAAGTTCACCGCGGGCGACGGATCGTGGCTGATGTTGCGCGGTTCCGGCACGGAACCGATCCTGCGCATCTACGCCGAGGCCAAGACCGACGCCGACGCCGAGAAGTTGCTCCAACACGGCGAGAAGCTGACGAAGCAGGTGTAACTGGGAGCGCGGCTCGCTGGGCTGTGTGAAGGACCGTGCCTGAGACTCAGAGCTTCGCGTTCCCAAGTCCCGCATCCCGCAGGGCAGGGAAGTCCCGCCGCCAAGCCGCGACCACTTCGGCGTGAACTTTCGCGGTTACCAGCGTTTCGCTTTGGCCCGCATCGGCGACGATGATGCCGTGCGGGTCCACAATCACGCTCCGGCCACTGTAGGTCGCCTGCGGGTCCTGGCCCACACGGTTGACGCCGACGACGTAGGCTTGGTTCTCGATGGCGCGGGCCTGCAACAGCGTCAGCCAGTGGCGCTCGCGCCGGGCGGGCCAGGCGGCGATCACCGCCAGCAGGTCGGCTCCTTGGGCGACCGCGCGGCGGAACAGTTCCGGAAAACGCAGATCGTAGCAGACCAACGGCGCCACCGTGAAACCGTTCCACGGGAAGGTGACCGTCGTTTCGCCGGGGCTATGGGCAGCCGACTCACCGCCGGGCGAAAAGAGCCGCTGTTTTGCGTAGCGGGCCAGCAGCGAGCCATCCGGTCCGAAGGCCACGGCCTCGTTGTGGATCCGGCCGGTGGAATCCCGCGACACTGTTCCGCCCAGCACCGAGACTTCAAATTCGTCGGCCAAGCGGGCGAGGAAGGATTCGTCCTCGCGGGCCTCAGTCTGGCAGGTGACGGCGACATTGTAGCTGAAGCCAGTGCTGAACATTTCCGGCAGCACGACGAGGGAGCCTGGCACGGGCGGTTCCGCGGCGAGCAGTTCCAGTGCGCGGGCGAAGTTTTGGGACTTGTCTTCCCAAGCGCAGTCGAGCTGGACGGCAACGAGGTTCATGGAGGATATCCGCCGGATTCACAGAATGCGCAGCTTTGCCTGCTGCCTGATCCCGGCGATTCGCCTCGAGATTCCATCTGCGAAATCTGCGTCATTTGAGGACGATTCGGTTCATTGCGGGGGCGGTCCGCCAAAATGCGCTGCGTGCGCCGCATACGCCGCGGCGTCGCCGAGCATGGATTCAATCGCGGCGATCATCGGCGCGGCCTGCCAAGTGCCGGAGAACACCGCCTTGTCGCCGATGCGGCTCTCGAGCACGAACGTGGGACGCTGGGTGACCTGCAGCGCGTGAAACTCCGCGGTGGTGGCCCGGGCGCGGGCTTCAATTTCCGCCGTGCGGGCCTTCGCGAGCAGGGCTGCGGCGTCCAGGCCGGTTGCGCGGGCGGCCACTTCGGCGGCCACTGCCCAGCGGCCGACCTTGAGACCTTCGCGCACAGCGGCATGGGCGATGGCGAGGCGAGCGCGGTCGTCGTTCACGCCAAAATCGCGGGCTGCCTCCGCGATCAGATTGGGCGCGGGGTATTCCTTGAGCGTCTCCTCGAACCAGCCCGAGTTCAGCATGTAGGACGACCGGACGATCAGGCCGCTGCGGCGATAGAACCAATCGCATTGGGCGCGTGAAGTGGGGAATCCGCTGGCGTCCAACAGCGAAATCTTCCAGTTGAATTCGACCCGGCCGGCGAACCGCGACTTCAGCTCGGCCCACGCCGGTTCCGCCCAGTGGCACCAGGAGGAAACGACTTCGAGGTAGTAGGTGGCGCGGATGACCGGTGCGGCGCTCATGGTCAGGCGAGCGTTGGGTCAACTTCCGCGGGTTGCCAGAGCAAACGTCCTTCCATGCCTCCGGCGACCACCAGGGTTTGCCCGGTGATGTGCCGGGCCAGCGCATCGGACGCGAGGAACACGGCGGCGTTGGCCATGTCGTCGGGCCGGCCAATCTGCGGCAAGGCCATCGTGGCGGTGACCTTTCGCACGATGGCGGCGTCGGTGAGTTTGGCGGCATTGCGCGGCACCACGGTCCAGCCGGGACAGATGCAGTTGATGCGTCCGCCGCAGTAATCGGCGGTGTGCGGTGCCAGCCGGGCGAACTCGTTCTTCAGGGTGCGGACGAGCCCGTAGGCCATGGCAGCCTTGGCGGAGGCGTAGTCGGCATGGCCTGCCTCGCCGAAAACGCCCGCGGTGGACGCGATCAGCACGGCGTTCCCCCGGCGCTGCTTCCGGACCAGCCGGCTGAATTCCCGCAGGCTGAGGAAGGCGGACGTGAGCACGGCGTCCACGGTTTGGCGCCAGCGTTTCAGCGACAGGTCGGCGATGGATTCGCTTTCGCTGGCCCAGGAGCCGGCATTCACAATCAGGGAATCCACCCGGCCAAACCGCTTGATGGCGGTGGCGAACAGCCGTTTCACGTCGGCTTCACGAGTCAGGTCGGCTCTCACGGGCAAAGCTGAGACCTGAAGATCCCGGGCGAGCGATTCGGCGCGGTCCTTGCCGGAGCGATAGTGCAGCACCACCGCTGCGCCTTCGGCAGCAAACTTTCGGGCGATGGCCGCGCCGATGCCGCCGGAGGCGCCGGTGATGAGCACGATGCTTTGGGCGAGTTGGGAGTCCATGGTTCGGCGAGGTTGAATGGTGTTCTGGAAACAAAAAGGCCGCCATCAGCGGATGGCGGCCCAAAGTGTCATCGGGGTTCAGCGCCCCTCGGTCATGGAGGCGGGAATGCCGCTTTCCCAGCCCCTCGGAGAATTCCAAGGCCTGGAGGAGATGTCGTCGTCCGTGGACTTGCAGCCCGTGGACACCAGTCCGAGCCCAACGATGGCTCCCAGCAAGATTGTGCGCAGGAGGGCCTTCATGGGAATCAGTAGAGCACCACGTCACCCGCGGCCACGGCCACGTCGCCCTGCTTCCAGCCGGGGAGGAGGTTGGCGATGCTGCGGTTGGCTTCCACGGTCGTGATTTTGGCTTTGCCGACGAGTTTGTCGCCGCGACGGACCATCACGATTCCGCCGGGTTTGGCGCCGCCGTTTTCACCGACATCCAGCACCACGAAGTTCCACTGGCTATCCGTGGCGACCACGGTGCCTTTTAGGCCGGGCATTTCGACCACGGCGTCGTCGCCCTTGTATTTGCGCAGCTCGGCTTCGGTGCGGGCGAGGACCTTTTCGACGCCCTTCTTGAGGACATCGAGTTCGTCCCGCTGTTCGGTGGTCTTCTTCAGGTCGGCCTGCAACACGCGCACCTGATCAGGCTTGATGTTGAGTGCCTGCCACTGGGCCAGCTCCTGCTGGGCCTCATTGCGGGCCTTGGTGACCGTGGTGAGATCGTTGTTGAGCTTGTCGGCCCGGGCGGTCTGCTTGGTGGCCTCTTCTTGGGCAGAGTCGCGCTCGGTCTTGGTGCTCGCCAGTTCCTTGGCAGTTGCCTCGGCGGCGGCCTTGGCGGTCTTGGCTTCGGTTTGGGCTTTGTTTCGTTCGTCGGTGGTTGTGGCCAGAGTGCTCTTGGTAGAGGTGAGGTCATCGTTCAGGGCGACAACCTTGTCTTTGACGACGAATTGGCTGACCACGAGCGCGCCGGCGGCGGTGAGCAGCGCGAGAATGAGGGCAATGCGGAGCATGACGCGTTGAACTGGTGAATTGTTCCGGTTGCACGCTAGGTAGTTGCCGGCAGGGTGTCAACGTTCGCCTGCGTGAACGTGAAGTTCATTGGGGCGGGCTTTCGGGCTCGTAGTGTTCAATCGTCCGCCCCGGGCGGATCGGGCTTGATTGCGCATTCGCCTGCGCGTGAGGGATGCCGTCCGAATCCAGGGACAAAGCGGCTTTGTGCTTGTCAGTTGCAGCCTCGAAGGCTTTAACCGTAGCGGAATGTTCGCCCCGCAATCCTCCCAGGCAGGGGTGAATCGCGAAATCACATCATAACACACATGAACTACACCACCCACCAACTGCGCAGTGCGGACCTGTTCCGCCGCGCGCTCCTCGTAGGGCTTGGCGCCCAATTGTTGGCTCCTGTGGCCATCGCCCAGGACGCCGCCCCCGTGGAGTTGGAAAAGCAGGAAATTACCGGCACGCGCCTGACCGGAGCTCAAGCGGAGACGGCCCTGTCCGTCTCGACCTACAAGCTGGATGTGCCGGCATTGCAGGGCTACAGCTCCCCGGCCGAAATGCTCCGGCTCAAGCTGCCGCAGTTCGGCGGCGGCACGGGCACGGCGAACGACGCGTTCGCGAACGGCGGCGACGGCAGCGCCTCAATTTCGCTGCGCGGTCTGCCGCTGAGCCGCACGCTGATGCTGCTGAACGGCCGGCGCATCACGTCGAGCGATCTCAACCTGATTCCCCAAGGCGCGATTGACCGCATCGACATCCTGAATGACGGCGCCTCGCCGATTTACGGTTCTGACGCCGTCGCCGGTGTGATCAACATCATCACCAAGAAGGGGTTTGACGGTTTTGAATTCGGCATGCGCTATGCCGACACGACCGACAAGAACATCGGCGAACGCCGCTTCTGGGCCACGTGGGGCGAAACCACCGAAAAGGGCAGTGTCACTATTACCGCGGAATACTCGAAGGCGAATGGCCAGTTCAGCCCCGACCGGGTGGTGAGCACGCCGTCCGGCGCTTCTGTTACCGGCACGTCGAACCCCGGCACCTTCGCAGCCCGCGGTTTGCCCAGCTACCTCCAGCCCCTGCAATGGAGCTTGGTGCCGGGCAACACCCGCGGCCTCACGAACGCTGCTCAGGTTCCCGCCGGATTCAACCCGGTCGCCTTCATCGATGCCCGTATTCCGGACGGAAGCGGCGGTTTCCTGACCAACGCCAACGGCAGCTTCCAGACCATCAGTGCCCAGGCCCGTCTGGCCGCCCAGCGTGCGGAGCAGGATCGCCTCAACGCGCTGCTGCCCGCGAACTCCCCGGTGCGTTACGGCACGTCACCATCGCTGCTGCCGGGCGTCAACCCGGGCTTCCCGTTTGATTACTACACGATCGCCGTGCGCCCGTTCGAGCGCTACGGGGCGATGGGCTCTGCCAACCGGGAACTCTTCGGCGAAAACCTCGAGATCTTCTCCGACTTCAGCTACGCGCAGAATAACAGCATGAACCAGCTCGCGCCGTCGCCGCTGAGCGGGCGCACGGTCACGACGGCCAACTACTGGTATAACACGGTGTTCCCGGGAGCGAACGCCAACAACCTGAACTTCACCTATCGTCCGGTCGAACTCGGACCGCGCGTGACCTTTCAGGATTGGCAGGAAATCCGCCTCGTGGGCGGTCTCCGCGGGCGGGTCGGCGAAAGTTCCTGGAATTGGAGTGCGTCCTACATGTATGACCGTGCCCGGTTGGATGAGACTCAGACCGGTGGTGTCCTGCGCAGCCTGTATGATGCGGCGCTCGCGGACCCGACCGCGGCCGGGGCGTTCAACCCGTTTGGTTACACGCCGCTCTTCGGCACGAGCGTCGTCAACAGCGCCGCAATGATTGACTCGTTCCGGGGCAGCGCCACCCAGCAGAACGACTTTACCACCCAGCAGTTGCTCGCCAACCTGGGCGGTGAGGTGGTTGACTTGCCCGGAGGTGCCTTGGAGGTGTCCGGCGGCTATGAACTCCGCCGCGAAACCGTCGATCTCCGACCGGACTTCGCGCTCCTGAACGGCTCGGTCTTTCCCTTCAACGCGGACTCCGCCTTTGCCGGATCCCGCGACATCAACTCGGTTTACGGCGAAATCCTGATTCCGATCCTGGGCGAAGATGTGAACCTTCCCCTCGTGCATTCGCTGTCGGCGCAAGTCGCCGGCCGTTATGAGGACTTCTCCGATGTGGGAGGCACCGGCCTCAAGCCGCGCGTTTCCTTCCGCTGGGAAGTGCTGGAAAAGCAGCTGACGGTTCGCGGTTCCTGGGCACAGGGTTTCGTTGCTCCGGGCCTCCGGGCGTTGGATGCCGGCTCCCCGCAGCAGAGCTTCGACGAGCTCCTCAACCCGCTCACCGGCGTGCGCAAACAGCCGACCGACGGTGTGATCTACATCGGCAACCCGGGCCTCCAGCCGGCGGAATCGGACAGCTACCTGGTTGGCGCGGTCTATTCGCCTGACTTCCTGAAGGGTCTCACGATCGGCGCGAACTACTACCGCATTGAGGAGCAGGGCATTCCGTTCGCGAGCTCCCAGTATATCGTCAACCAGTGGTGGGCGAACGAGCAGGTTCCGGCGACCGCCGGCGCGAACAATCCGTTCGGCCCGAACGCGACCCCGAGCGCGCAGAACCCGCTCGGTTCCCAGGTCACGCTCGAAGCCAATGGTGACCTCAAGCAGATCAACAACATCGGCTCAATCAATACCGGCCAACGCATCACTGATGGCATTGACCTGTTCGCGACCTATGAGTTCGACACCGACATCGGCAAATTCACGGTCAGCGGTTCGGCGACCCGCGTGCTGTCCTTCGAGCAGGAGAACTTCCCTGGAGCCGGCTCGGTTGACTACCTGGGTTACTACTGGGGCGATGGCAACGTGCTGGGCAATTACGGTTTCCCCATGTGGAAGTCCACGACCAGCATCATGTGGCAGCATGACCGCTACTCTGCCTCGTTCGCGTGGAACTTCACCGATGGCTACGAGGAGATCGACGACAACAACCGTCCGATCAGCAGCTACAACACCTTCGACCTCCGGGTCGGCTACAAGATCCACAAGCTTGATGCCGATCTGAGCGTGGGCGTGAACAACCTGTTCGACGAGCAACCGGAACAGGTGACCACGGGCTTCGTCCAGTGGGACCGTGCCGTCACCGACATCCGCGGACGCCAATACTACGTCCAGTTGACCAAGAGGTTCTAAGCCCAGCTTGGTAATCAACGGCCGGCTTCCTCACGGAAGCCGGCCTTTTTTTGGCCTCCGCACTGGCGATTGGACAACCCGGCGCAAATTCCGGAATCTTCTCCGGTATCCGTATGGCTTCTCGCACTCTGCTCATCGGCATTGATTCCGGCACCCAATCAACCAAGGCACTCGTTGTGGACGCCCGCACCGGCAAGGTGCTGGGCGAGGGCTCTGCCAAGTATGGCCTCATCACCGGCCTGCCGCCCGGTGCCAAGGAACAGGATCCCGCCACTTGGCTGACGGCGACCACGAAGGCGATCAAGGCCGCGCTGGCGTCCGCCAAGGCTTCTGCCCACGAGGTGGTCTCAATGGGTGTCAGCGGCCAGCAGCATGGTTTTGTGCCGCTGGATGCCGCCGGCAAGGTCATCCGTCCCGCGAAACTGTGGTGCGACACGGCCACCGCGGACGAGTGCGGTGAGATCACCGCCGCGCTGGGCGGTGCGAAGGCGACGCTGAAGGCTCTCGGGAACGCGGTGCTGCCCGGGTTCACCGCCAGCAAGATTCTCTGGCTGAAGAAGCACGAGCCCAAAAATTTCGACCGGCTCGCCACGGTGCTGTTGCCGCACGACTACCTGAACTTCTGGCTGACGGGTGAAAAGTTCATGGAGTTCGGTGACGCCTCCGGGACTGCCCTGCTGGATGTGCGCAAGCGCCGCTGGAGCGAGGCCGCCGTGCAGGCGATTGATGCCGAGCTCATGGAAAAGCTACCGACGGTGTCGCCGAGTGACCGCCCCGCCGGCCTGCTTTGCGCCGCCACGGCGAAGAAGCTGGGATTGAATCCGGGCGTGGTGGTGAGCGCCGGCGGCGGCGACAACATGATGGGCGCCATTGGCACCGGGAACACCCGGGAAGGTGTCGTCACGGCGAGCTTCGGCACCAGCGGGACGATTTATGCCTGTGCGGAAAAGCCCGTGGTGGATCCCTGCGGCGAGATCGCGGCGTTCTGCGACTCCACCAACCGCTGGCTGCCGCTGCTGTGCACCATGAACGTCACGGTCGCGACCGAGATGGTGCGGCAGGATTTCGGGCTCGATCATGCCGCGTTTGAGAAGGCTGCCGCCAAGGCACCGGCCGGATCCGACGGGTTGCTCCTGTTACCCTACCTTGAGGGTGAGCGGACGCCGAACGTGCCCGATGGCACCGGGGTATATTTTGGCGTGCGCCCGAAGACGTTCACAGCCGCTCATTTTGCCCGCGCGACCATGGAAGGCGTCACCATGGGAATGAATTACGGTCTGCGCCGGTTGGCGGAACTCGGAGTCAAGGCAACCCAAGTCCGGGCCACCGGCGGCGGCGCCAAATCCAGACTCTGGCGCCAGATCATGGCCGACGTCTTCAACGCCGAGGTGGTGACGCTGAAGGTTGCGGAAGGTGCCGCCTATGGCGCCGCCCTGCAGGCGCTCTGGGCCTGGCGATTGAACCTGGGAGAACAGGTGTCCATCGGCGAACTCACGGATACCTTCGTGAAGGTCAATCCGGCCGAGACGACCGTGCCCAATCCCAAATCCGTGGCGGCCTATGCCGAGCTGCAACAGTTGCAGGACACGTTGGGACGCTCCCTCCGGCCTGCCTTTGTGACCCATCGCCGCCTCGTGGCGGCGTAGTTGGAGGTTCGGTCCGCGGATGTCCGGAGGGTGGTGGCAGGGTCGTGCTCGCATGAATGTGAACGTGGACTGTCTGCTGGGTGAGGTCGTGGAGTTGCGGTCGGCGACGGGAACCCCGCTGCCGGCGGGAACCGGAGATGGCTTTCAGGTCCGACTCATCGCGTTGCACGCCGAGGGCGGCACGGTGGAGCGGGAAGGCCGTGAATGGCGAGTGACCCGGGACCAGATTGGGCGCCGTTGTGGACGCCCGGTCCTTGCGTCCACGGTGGCTCGCGTCGGACGGTGTTCCCGCTGACCGCGACTTAAAATGCTGCCGGTGATACAACTTCGGCATTCCTTTTCAGCGGAGGTTGGCGGACATTCGTCCAACTTCACCGCTGCATGAGAGTCAATTCGAGTTTCGTTATCGCGGCTGGCACCTTGGCGACCGCTCTGGCATTTTCCACTTCCGCCCATGAAACGGGCGCGCCTCACACCGAGGTCTCCGAATCGACTCCGCTCGCGTTTGCGGTGGAATCGAAGGGTCCGGTTCGTCTCAACAATTCCAGCGTGCCCGCCGGCACCGTCACGACCGGGCAGGGCTTTTGGAAATTCGCCGCGGCCAAAGATATGACGCCAGTTCCCGAGGCGGCGAAGCCGAAGCTCAAAGGGGCGCACGGCACGCTGATCGTGGATGCGTCCACCGATACGGTTTACTGGGGGCTCGAAAACGTGGGCTGGATTGGGTTCAGCAACAAACTGAGCGCCTCCTGGATCGTTCAGGGCGACGCCACGTTTGCGAAGGGCAATCTCCACGGAGCGGACATCTGGCCCCGCCGGGGCAAGGCTCCGCTCGTGGCTGCCGCCGACAACAGCGAGGGGCACGTCTATCTGACCGACACGACTTTCCAGAAGGCGGAAATGTTGGGAATCCCCCCGGTCGAGCCGTATGCCGACAAGAAGGGTTGGGCGCCGACCGATGTGGCTTTCACGGGCGCCCGGCAGTTGTTTGTCACCGACGGTTACGGCAAGGCGTATTTCCTCCCCGCGAAGACCGACGGGTTGGCGTATTCCGGCGAATACTTTGGCGGAAAAAAGATTTCCAACACCCCGCACGGCATCACCTACGACAAGCGGGACAAATCGTTGCTGATCTCGGCCCGACCCGAAGGCCAGATCAAGCGCTGGGATCCGGCGCACAAGCATTTCCATGAGATCGGGGGACTGCCGAAAGGAAGCACCGTGTGCGACGTGGATATCTGGGGAGATTATGCGCTGGCCCCCTGCTTGAATGGCCCAGACGGAAAACCCGGACCGATCTACATCGTGAACATGAAGACGAAGAGCATCGTCAGCACGCTGAAGCCCAAGGAAGAGCTCGGCTATGCCACCGCGCAGCATATTCACGACGCCTGCTGGTATGTCAGCGGCAAGGGTGCACAGCGCGAAGTTTATGTGGTCTTCACACCCTGGAACCCCGGCGATGTCGGGGCGATGAAGTTGGTGAGCGTGAAGGAATAGGTTTTTCTGCCAGCCCACACACGACGACGCGCAACCCGCCGCGGGTTGCGCGTTTTTTTCCGGCGGGTGACCCCCCGGTTGCCTGGCCCGCCAACTTCCGTCTGACAGATGGCAATCGCGGCGCAGCACCCTGACCGGCTTGCATTACAAATGGACACGTCATGAATGCTTCTCGCATTTCCCTAACTACTGCCGCTCTCGCCACCGTCGGACTGAACGCCACCGCCATAGCGCAGGATTGGACGGCTCAGGCCATCGCTCCCGTCACCAACCCCATCTTCTTCGAGAGTCCACTGGCTCAGAGTGAAGTTCGCCCCATCTTCATCCACCACCGACTCGACAGCGGGTTTGTGGGCGGCGGTTCCGTCAATGTTTACGCCGTGCAGCTCCGCTACGCGGTGAACGACCGCCTGGCCATCATCGCCACCAAGGACGGCTTCATCGAAACCGACACTCCTGGCATCGGCAACCGGGATGGTTGGGCGGATCTCGCCGCCGGCCTCAAGTTTGCGGTTTACAAGAATGATGAGCAGCAGGCGGTGGTGACACCCGGAGTGACCTTTTCGATCCCCACCGGCAGTTCGAAGGTGTTTCAGGGGGACGGCAGCGGTGTGGCCAACATCTTTGTCTCCGCCACCAAGGGCTGGGACAATCTTCACCTGACCGGCAACATCGGCGTCCAAATCCCGTTCGACGGCGACAAGGACAATTCGAACCTCCACTACAGCGTGATGCTGGACTACTACACCTGCCAGTGGTTCATCCCGTTCGTGGCTTTCAACGGTTTCACCACCCTGAGTGACGGCGCCGGATTGGGCATCAACTCGGAGGGGTTTGACCTGATCAACTTCGGCGCCAGCGCGTCCAGCGGAACCACCCAGGGTGCCATCGGTTTCGGCTTCCGGTCCCGTCTGCTTGAGAACCTGGATCTCGGCTTTGCCTACGAAGTGGGCGTCATTGATGACGGCGACGACATCTACAAAGATCGCTTCACGGTGGATCTTGTGTGGCGCTTCTGATCCGGGCTTGCCGCAACTTCCATGCTGGGCGGCGGACGAAAGTCCGCCGCCTTTTTCAATATGGGCAAATAATGCGGCAACACCCGAGTGCAACCGCTTGGGGAAAACCAGCAGTTCAGCCCGCGCCGCCGCCGGCGACCTTCTTGGGCTCGCCCTTGAGCAGGGCCACCGCGTAGTCGCGGTTCATGCGGGCGATGAAGTCGAGGGAGATCTCCTTCGGGCAGACGGCCTCGCAGCTGCCGGTAACGGTGCAGCCGCCGAACCCCTCGGCGTCCATCTGGTCCACCATCGCCTTCACGCGTTTGTAGCGTTCGGGCTGGCCCTGCGGCATCAGGCCGAGGTGGGAGACCTTGGCGGCCACGAAGAGCATGGCGCTGGCGTTCTTGCATGCGGCCACGCAGGCGCCGCAGCCGATGCACTGGGCGGCGTCCATCGCGAGGTCGGCGTTCTCCTTCGGCACCGGGATGCTGTTCGCGTCGGGTGCGGCACCGGTCCGCACGCTGATGAAGCCGCCGGCGTGCTGGATGCGGTCGAAGGCTTTCCGGTCGCAAACCAGGTCCTTGATGATCGGGAACGGTTTGGCGCGCCACGGCTCGACGACAATCTCGTCGCCGTTACTGAAGCTGCGCATGTAGGTCTGACAGGTCGCCACGCCCTTGTGGGGGCCGTGCGGTTTGCCGTCAATGACCAGCGAACAGGTGCCGCAGATGCCCTCGCGGCAGTCGTGGTCGAAGGCGATGGGCTCCTCGCCCTGGTTGGCCAGGTCCTCGTTCACCACGTCGAGCATCTCGAGGAACGACATATTCTCGTTCAGCTCGGGCGAGGTGTAGGTCTTGAACTCGCCGGCGGAGGCCGCGTTCTTCTGCCGCCACACTTTCAAAGTCACTTTCATAGGCTCTTATTCGCTGGCGTTCTCACTTGTAGCTTCGGGTGGACATCTTCACTTCCTCATACAAGAGGGGTTCCTTGTTCAGGATCGGGGCCTTGTCGGGGGAACCGGCGTATTCCCAGGCGGCGACGAAGGCAAACTGGTCGTCGCGACGCTTCACGTCGCCGGCGTTGACGATGCCTTCCTGCACCTCCTTGTCGGCGGCGGTGTATTGGTATTCCTCGCGGAAATGGCCGCCGCAGCTTTCCTCGCGCATCAGCGCGTCGCGGCACATCAGCTCGCCCAGTTCGATGAAGTCGGCCACGCGGGCGGCCTTCTCCAGTCCCTGGTTCCAGCCGCCGGCCTCGCCGAGGACCTTCACGTTCGTGCGGTATTCCTCGCGCAGCTCGCCGATGAGCTGGATGCCCTTCTTGAGGCCCGCCTCGGTCCGCGCCATGCCGCAGTATTCCCACATCAGCTTGCCGAGCTGCTTGTGGAAGCTGTCGGGCGTGCGTTTGCCGTTGCTGGCGGTGACGCGCTGGATGAAGCCGCGGACGCTTTCCTCCGCTTCCTTGAACTCGCCCTTGTCGGTCGCGGGCCGGCTGCCCGCCTTCACCGTGGCGAGGTAGGTGGCGATGGTGCTGGGGAGCACGAAATAGCCGTCGCTCAGCCCCTGCATGAGCGCGCTCGCGCCGAGGCGGTTCGCGCCGTGGTCGGAGAAGTTCGCTTCGCCCAGCACGAAGAGGCCGGGGATGTTGCTCATCAGGTTGTAGTCCACCCAGAGGCCGCCCATCGTGTAGTGGACCGCCGGATAGATGCGCATCGGCGTCTGGTAGGCGTCCTCGTTCGTGATCTCGTGATACATCGCGAACAGGTTGCCGTAGCGCTCGCGCACCTTGTCCTCGCCGAGGCGTTTGATGGAATCGGCGAAGTCAAGATACACGCCCAGGCCCGTGGGTCCGACGCCGCGGCCCTCGTCGCAGACATACTTGGCGGCGCGGCTGGCGATGTCGCGCGGGGCGAGGTTGCCGAAGGCGGAATACATCCGCTCCAGGTAGTAGTCGCGGTCGCCCTCGGCGATGTCCGCCGGATTCCTGCCGCAGTCCTCTTTCTTCTTCGGGACCCAGATGCGGCCGTCGTTGCGAAGCGATTCCGACATCAGCGTCAGCTTCGACTGGTAGTCGCCGGAGACCGGGATGCAGGTCGGATGAATCTGCGTGTAGCAGGGATTGCCGAAGGTCGCGCCGCGTTTGTAGGCGCGCCAACTGGCCGTGACGTTCGAGCCGCGGGCGTAGGTGGAGAGGTTATAGACGTTGCCGTAACCGCCCGTGGCCAACACGACGGCGTCGGCGCTGTGCCGGGTGATTTCGCCGGTCTGGAGATTGCGGACGATGATGCCCTTGGCGTGTCCGTCCACGACCACGAGGTCCAGCATCTCGGAGTGGGTGTAGGACTTCACGCCGCCGGCGCCGATCATCTTGTTCAGCGCGGAATAGGCGCCGAGCAGGAGCTGCTGGCCGGTCTGGCCGCGGGCGTAGAACGTGCGGGACACCTGCGCGCCGCCGAAGGAACGGTTGTCAAGCAGGCCGCCGTATTCGCGGGCGAACGGCACGCCCTGGGCCGCGCACTGGTCGATGATGTTGACCGAGACCTCGGCGAGGCGGTGGACGTTTGACTCGCGGGCGCGGTAGTCGCCGCCCTTGATAGTGTCGTAGAAGAGGCGGTGAACGGAGTCGCCGTCGTTCTGGTAGTTCTTCGCGGCGTTGATGCCGCCCTGGGCGGCCACGGAATGGGCGCGGCGGGGCGAATCGTGGAAGACGAAATTATGCACCTCGTAGCCCAGCTCGGAAAGGGTAGCGGCGGCGCTGGACCCGGCGAGACCGGCGCCGACGACGATGACCCTGTATTTCCGCTTGTTGGCCGGGTTGATCAGCTTGGAGCTGAACTTGTGCTTCTCCCACTTCGAGGCGAGCGGGCCGGCGGGGATGTTGGAATTGAGCGTCGCCATGTTATTTGGCCTCCTTTGCCATAGCTTCGGCCGCCGCGGCCTTGGTCACCTGTTTCACGTAGTCGCTGCCCACGCCGCCCACCAGCACGCCGAGCGGTATGGCCGCGTAGCCGAGGAAGATCGCCAGGCTGGCCACTTTGGCGAAAGCCGTGATGCGCGGCCACCAGACGTGATCCCGCAGGCCGAGCGACTGGAACATGGCCGAGAGCCCGTGACCCAGGTGCAGGAACAGCAGCGCTTGCGCGATGAGGTAAAAGGCCGACACCCACCACACTTGGAAGCCGAACACCATCATGGCATAAACATCCGGCACCGTGCCGACCCCCGGCAGCTGGGCTTTGAGCTGGGTGAAATCACCGTAACCGTTGATGCCCGGCAGGCGCACCGTGAAGTGCAGGAGGTGGTAGATGACGAAGGCGAGGATCACAAGACCGCTGACCACCATGTAGCGGGACCGGGTCGTCGCACCGTAACCATCCCCGCCGGCGTATTGGACCGGACGGGCAGCCTTGTTGGCGGCCATCAGGGTCAGGGCGGCGGCAATGTGCAGGCCGACCGTGGCCAGCAGACCGAGCCGGGCGCCCCACACGAGGCCGGGCTTGCTCTGGAGGAAGTGGGCGTAGGTGTTGATGAGTTCCGGCGGGCCGAAGACCTGCAGGTTGCCGACAAGATGCCCGATTACGAACAGGAAGAGCGCGAGGCCGGTCAGGGCCATCACGTATTTCTTTCCGAGCGACGAGCCCCAAATGCGTTGGAGGAGGTTCATGGCGCGTGGCGGTCACTGTGACCGCCAAAACTGGAAGATGAAACCGGCCGAAGCGGGAAATCGTCAACCAAACCGACGCGGGTATAAGGGCCACTTCCGGGCAGGGTAAGCGGTTTGCAGGCGCATTCAGGCCAGCAAATCCGTCAGTTGCCGAATGTCCGCGCCGTTCTCCCGGCAGCTGCGGTCGAGCCAGACGCCGCGGAAGCCAGCGGCCAGGGCGCCGGCCCGATCCTCGCGCTCGGTGTCGCCGACATGCAGGATTTGATCAGCGGGCAGTCCCAGCTTGCGCTGCGCGGCGGCAAAGATCCCCGGCGACGGTTTGGCGACTCCCAGGACCGCGCTGGCGACGATGCACTCGAACTGCCGTTCCAAGCCGAGGTTTCGCAGCGTCGGCACCAGCCGCTCGTCCCAGTTGGATACGACGCAGAATCGCAGCCCGCGCTCACGGAGGCCGGTGAGACAGGGGTGAACATCCTCAAAAACGCGCCAGGCTCCGGACTGCATGAAGGCAACCCAGATTGCCTCGAACAGTTCCGGTGAAGTAGCCGCGTCGCCGAGGTCCACCAAGGCTTCGCAGACCAATTTTTTCCAGGAATCTTTGGTGAAGTCGAACCGGGCGCTGTGGCGTTTCCACGTGGCGTAGAACCTCAGGTTCAAGCCCAGTGGATCGAGAGCACCAAACCCGCCTTGGGCCGCGGCGGCCGCATAGACATGTCCCACCGAAGGCCAAGGTTCGATCAGAGTTCCGCCCACATCGAACGAGACTGCCCGGATGCCGTCGAGCCAGCCTGCTTTCATTGGGCACGGATGCGGAAGAATCCCCCGGCCGCCATGGTGTCCACGGCGCTGAAGGTGTAAGTGCCACCGCCGGAAACTGTCGCCGAATCTCCGGTGAGTTCATACGGGCCGGACGGAGTAGGGGAGCGTTCCAAGCGAACGCTCGCCGGCGTGCCGCCGGTGACCGTGACCACGAGGTTCACCTTGCCGGCCGCGGCGGGCGAAATCGCGACCCGGCCCACCGTGAGGACTGCCTGCACTGTGGCGCTCACCGTCAGACTCGCGCCGGCCGGCAAGGTGCGGGTTCCCAGCTTGGGCTGGACGCTGAGCAGGTAGGTGCCGGTGCCGGGCGGAGCGAAATCGAAGGCGGGTTCGGCCGGGATCGGGTTCGCCGTGATGTTCGCCAAGAGGTCGGTGTTGCCGAAGGCGATGTCGTCGAAAAAAAAGCCCTTCAAGTCCTCGGCACCCGGAAAGAAAGTTCCGCCGTTGTAATGGAAGGCAAAGCGCACGCGGATGATTTTGCCGACGAACGCCGTCAGACTGACGGATTGCTGGGTGAAAGACTGCTCGATGTTGAGCGACGAAGTGGCCCCGTTGCCGGCCTGGCTCCAGACGGAAGTCCAGCTGCCGCCATCGTCTTCCGAAACCTCTACCTGCGCCACCTGGGTGGGCGTGGCAAACCCAATCCGTTTCCAGAAGGTCAGGGCGCCGCCGGTTCGGGGGCGAAGGCGGTGATTCAGCGTGAGAAACTGATCGATGGTGGTCGGATGCGCGAGCTGAAACCCGGTGGTGCCGGTCCGTTTGGTTTTGGTCGTGGTCGCCGTGTAGCCCGGACTGAGCTCCGTGGCAAAGTTGACCGTGCCCTGTTCCGCGCCCTCGACCGTTCCGGCCGGCCACGCGGACAGAGTGGCCGATTGCCAGATGTATCCGGTGGCGCCCGGCACGGCGGCAAACGTGTAGCGGTTGGGCGCACCCACCGCCGGATTGGCCGAGCCGGCAGGAACGGGCGCGACATAGGCCAAGCGCAGGTCCGCTTTGGAGTTGAGCCCGCCGGAAATGGTGACGCTGACGTTGGTGGGACTCAGGCCCGCACCGCTGAAGGTCACCGTCCGGGCGCCGTTGGCCGTCGGCACGGCAAAGCCGCCCGACTGGCTGGACACGGCGTGAAAGGTCGAGGCGGAAACATCCACGGTGACGCCGCCCACCCCTTCGCCGAGGTCGTAGAAGTTGTTTCCGTTCAGGTCGTAATAGGCGACCCCGGTGACCATCGGCGCGAAACTGCGGTTGCCAAAGTCAATGGTGACCACCTGCGGGCCGGTGTTGTTGGGGCCGGAACCGTTCAGAACCCCAATGCCCACTTCGCGGAAAGCGGGGTTGTGATTGCTGTTGCGGTGCCCGGGCGGGTTCTGCATGCCGCCGGGACCGTTGCCCCAGTCCACTTCAAAGCCGGCGTGTCCCTGTTCCGGACTGCTGGCGAACGCGTAGATGCTTTCGCCGGCATTGGTGAACGGATACCCGACCGCGTTGAGGCGGTCGCCCAAGTCGGCGACGACATTGGCGGATCCGGGCGGGTCGGTCTGGTCGTGGGACTGGATGCCGTGGGTCAGCATCCAAGTGGAATGCCCGCGGGCGGCGGTGATGAGTCGCGACTCGAAGGCCAACGGTTGGGCCACCGGATAACCGGCGGTGTCATTGACGAACTTCTGCAAATCCACCTTGAAGAACTGGTAGGCAGAACGGATGTCGGGATCCGTTGTATTGGCCAGCCGCAGCGCTTCGGTCAAAGCGTCGGCACGGGTGCGGTTCACCAGTTCGAGGTAGAGTTGCTCCTCATCCGTGGGCTCGCCGATGGAATACAGCGTGGTGCCGACCCCGGCCCGTTGGATTTGTGCGGCCGGCTGAACCTCCGGGCTGCCGGTGATGATGATGGCCGGCGGAGGAGCCTGTGGTTCAGCCTGAACGGCGTAGGCGGCGAAGAGCAACGTCGCCAGTTTCGGGCGGAGCATATGCGGGGCATTTTGGTGTGCCGCCGCGCGCTTCGCCAGCGACAACTTGTATTGAATCCCGGCAGATGAAAAAGCCCGGCCACGAAGGCCGGGCTCGTGGCCGTCCACGGCCTCAGCGCGTGAGGTAATACTTGTTGGTGTAGTCCTGCACCATGCGCCAGGTGCTGTATTGCGGGGCGAGGGTGGTCATTGCGTGCCGAATCTTGCCGATCCACTGGCGGGGAATGCCCTGGGCATCGCGGTTAAAGAACGCGGGAATCACCTGTTCGGTCAGCGTCTGGTAGAGGTTGTAGCTGTCCACCCGGTCCTGTTCCGCGATGTCAGCGGGATGGCTGTCCGGGCCGATGGCGAATCCGTTTTCGCCGTCGAACCCTTCGCGCCACCAGCCGTCCATGATCGAGAGGTTGAGGCAGCCGTGCGGGGTGGTTTTCATGCCGCTGGTGCCGGAGGCCTCGAGCGGACGCCGCGGGTTATTCAGCCAGATGTCGCAGCCGGCCACCATCTGCCGGGCCACGTGGATATCGTAATTTTCGAGGAACACGAGGTGCCCCTTCAGTTCGCTGAATTTGCTCAGGTGAATGACCTTCTGGATGAAGGCCTTGCCGGCGTCGTCGCGGGGGTGGGCTTTGCCGGCAAAGACGAATTGCACCGGGCGGCTCTGGTCGCGGACGAGTTTCACCACGTTTTCGAACTGGTCGAATATCAGCGGAGCCCGCTTGTAGGTCGCAAAGCGGCGGGCGAAGCCGATCGTCAGCGCGTCGGGATTCAGCATGCCGTCGAACGTGATGAAGTCACCCTGGTTGAAGCTGCGGCCCTGGAGCAGCAGCCGGCGCCGGGCGAACTCGATCAGTTCGCGCCGGAGTTTGTAACGCAGGGCCCAAATCTCCTCGTCGCTCGTGAAGCTGGGATCGGTGACCTTTTGCCAGAATTCCGCGGTGTTGGCGTCGTAAACGAAATCCTGCTCGCGGCCGCCCTGAGCGGCGAATTTCCGCCGCCAGAACCGACGGGCGGGTCCCTTGATCCAGCCGACGAGGTGGATGCCGTTGGTGATGTGGCCGATGGGCACGTCCGCTGGGGTCTTGGCGCCGTAGAAATGTTGCCACATTTCGCGGCTCACTGTGCCGTGCAGTTCGCTGACGCCATTGGCAGCGCGCGAAAACCGCAACGCGAGGGCGGTCATGCAGAACGGCGCGCTCGGGTTCTCCGGATGCTCACTGCCCAAGGCGAGCAGTTGGGCTGGTGAGAGTTTCAGGTTAGTCGCGAACTTCCCTCCGGCCATCTGGACGAGGTCCTGCGAGAAGCGGTCGTGGCCCGCCTCAACCGGCGTGTGGGTGGTGAACAGGCACTCTTGCCTTGTCAGCCTGCCCGCCTCTGCGAAGGACTTACCGGCGGCCATTTTCTCCCGGATCAACTCCAGTGTCAGGAAGGCGGCGTGGCCCTCATTCATGTGGAACGTGGACGGCTGCACGCCGAGTGCGCGGAGCAGGCGGACGCCGCCGACGCCGAGCAGGATTTCCTGCATGATACGCGTCGTGTGGTCACCACCGTATACCCGGGCGGTAAGATCGCGGTAATGTAGCTCGTTCTCGGGGCGGTTCGTGTCGAGCAGATACACCGGAACGCGGCCGATGTTCACCCGCCAGGCGTGAAAGCTGACCGTAGCGCCAAATATGCGCACGGAGCAGACTAGCGGGTCGCCGTCGGCGTTGAGAACCGGATCAAGCGGCAGATTCTTCGGATTAAGCAGGTTGTAATGCTCGGTCTGCCAATTGTCATGGTTGATGGCCTGTTGGAAGTAACCCTCCCGGTAGAACAGGGAAATGCCGATAAAACCGAGCCCGAGGTCACTGGCTGACTTGGCGTGGTCGCCGGCCAGGGCACCAAGACCGCCCGCGGCGATGGGCAGGCATTCGTGAAAGGCGAATTCGGCGGAGAAATAGGCCACCGGATTCTTGGCGAGCTGCGGGGCGTGCTTCGCGGCCCAGGTATTCGGCTCGCCAAGGTAGGCATGGAACGCGCCGAGCACCTTGCGCACGCGGTCGGCGAAGCCCGCTTCCTGGAGCCGGACCTGCAATTCGTAATCCGACACCTCGCGCAAGACGGCGACGGGGTTGTGGTAAAGGTTTTGCCAGCCCCTCGGGGAAAGTTCTTGGAAGATTTCCTGGGCTTCCTGATCCCAACTCCACCAGAGGTTGCGGGAGAGACGGTGCAATCCGTCGGAGAATTCCTTCAGTTCAGGTGCGGTCAGCGGTTTCGTAGTCATGAGTCAACAAGTTCAGGGCGGAAGGCGGAGGATGCCGCCGACCGCGTTGCCCAGTGGGTAACCGCAGGAACGAATTGCGGGGAGGGAAAAATCGCACATCCCAACGACTGGGACCGTTCTAATGGTCACCTGCTGAATCTGTCGATGTGGGTCCGTTGGCACGAACTTGCCGCGGCTGATTGGCTTCGACTGAACTCCGTCCTTGGTGTGCCGGTGAAGCGAGCGGTTACCGGTCAAGCGTGGCGACAAAGGGCAATTGCCCGGGTGGCACGAATGCGTGCAGCTTGGGGAGAGTCCGCGCCGGCGTTGTCTTCCTGCGGTCGGAACACCTTTGGGCTCAATTCAGACCCGCGGCGGTCTTTTCAACGAAGTTTTTGGCTTTGGAGACAAATTCATCCGGATTCTTCGCGAAATCATTGCTGTCGGTCTCGATCGCCATCACGCCGGACCAACCGGTCTTTTTGAGCTCAGCGAGCAGATTTCCCAGTTTGCCCTGGCCTTCGCCGATGTTGGTGTCGAACGCGACATCGTCCCCTTGCGTCTCCTCGACCCGCTTGTCCTTCAGGTGGATGTCGAACACCCGCCCTTCGTATTCCTTGAAGATCCGAGTCGGGTCCATGCCCGTGGAGGTGATCCAGCCTGCGTCCATGCACACGCCCATGCGGGGATCACGGTGTTTGAGGAGGGCACGGACAACCGCCGGGTTGCCGTAGAGGGAGCGGATACCGTGGTTGTGGATCGCGATCTTGATGTCGTATTCCTTCACCAGTTCCTCCAAGTTGTCGAAGATCTTGAAATCGCCGGGTTCGACCACGATCACCTTGATGTCCAGGAGCTTGGCGAACTCGAAAAGTTTCCGGTTCTCCTCCTTGTCGAGCGACGTTCCCGCGACTCCGAAGGTATAAATCTTGAGGCCGGCGGCATCGAGAATGGCCTTCTTCCGTTTGGTTTCGTCCACCGGAGCCTTGGGATCCATGTGGTTGCCGATCATCTGCAGGTTCTTGATGCCGTGCTTCTTCGCGAATTCGACCACCTGATCGAATTTCAGGTTGCGCAGGGTCCAAGTCTGGAGGCCGAGCTGTTGATTTAGATCGGCGGCTTGAATGTTTATCAGCGCCAGCGTTGCGGTGATGACGGAGAGAGAGCGGCGAACGTGTTTCATAACTTTGGAAAAGCAGCAACATGGAACGGCTTGCCGAGAACTGGCGCAAGCCGCCAATGCGGTTGTTTTCAGGCGCGCCTCCCGAAAATGAGGAACCCCTCTCCATCGCGCTCGGGGGAAGCCGCTACAGAGAGGGGTCTTTGTTGGGGGAGGTTCAGCGAAATCAGTTGATGCTTAAGTGTCGCATGGAAATGCCCGCTGCCTAGACCAAAGGTGTTACTCGGCTGAACATTTTGGCAAAAAGTTGCCCCAAACTGCCTCAAGACGGCGGTTTATGCCCCGCCCTTGGTTGAAATCGAGCGTAGCCATTCGGTAGGAAGGGTCTCGTAGGCGCTCCGAAAATCGCTGACGAACTGTCGCCGATGCCGGTAGCCCAGCAGTTCCATGGTGGCTTTGACGGAACGGCTTTCCCGAAGGACTTGCCTTGCGGCGACCATTCGCTCTCGGCGAAGCCAGTCTCCGAGCGATTCACCGAACACTTCTTGGCAAAGCCGCCGCAGGTGTCCGACGCTTATGTCCGCGTTTTGGGCCATAGCTTGTGGCCGAAAATGGCACTTCCGGGCGAGTAACGTCCAAGCGGACGCCCTGCTGCGGTTGGAGAGCCTTTCGAATTGCTTCATTTGCGGCACCAAGTGGAGCTTGCCTAAGTGCTTCGCCATTAATGGTTCGTGGCGCAAGTTCAAACTTGGACCGATTGGGGCTTAACTGTTCTCGTTCTCGAAGTCTGCCCTCAAACGAGCGGTTGCACCGACTTTGTCTTTACCACGACCGTGCCGGCGATTTTGTCGTGCCAGGCCTGCTTCTCGGAGTCCCAGCCTGACCAGAAATAGCCCAATCCACCCGCCATAGAGCCGAACAATGCACCCACCGCACGGACTCCGGCGGTCGCCCAATCCAATCGCCGGCCATCCAATCGGACTACTTTGAGCCGGAGAACAATGCCGCCAACGGTTGTTCCCTTCCAAACCCACATGGCGGCGAAATACAGCGGGAACAGGAACAGGAAATAACCCATCAGGCCCGTCGGGCCGCATGCCACGGCCAATACCAGCCAATCGATGCAAGTGGCCCAGAAGCGATCCTTGAAGCCGACCCGAGGTAAGGTGAGCGCCTCCGGAGTTGAAGGAGGTGACATAGGCGCCGCACTGGATTCCGGTGTTAGTGGGATTGATGAGGGCATGCCGACGTCAATCGTTTGGGGCTGGGAAGCGAATCCCGAGGTCTCGGCGGCATAGGCGGTCACCGCTGGCGCAGCGGCAGCTTCATTAAATGCGGCAGGGCCTGGAATGGGAGCCGCGACGGCCGTCCCAGCCGCCGCCTCGGAAGGACGCTCCTTTCGGAAACCGATAAACAGCGCAACCATGGCGGCTCCCAACGCCCAGACATCGGTGAATTTCAGCATCAGCAATCCCACGAACGGCACCAAGTAAAGTAGCGCCAGCACCCCGGCTCCGATGAGGATGGCTACAAGTGCCGGGAATTTGGATCCGCAGCCGCGCCCTACCGCCTGCCCGATGAACAGCAGGAGGGCAGCCTTGCCGAAAAGCCCGCCCAGAAATACCGCTGCAGCCACGAAAGGAACGGCCACGATCAATACTCCAGTGAACGTCATCAGGAGCAGCGCCAGCGGCACCAGCGGCACCATCAGCAATCCCACCACGGCAGAGGTCAGTGCCCGATTGCGCAGCACGTCGGCGGTCAACTCGCACGCTGAGGGGAACACCAGTCCGAACAGCAGGTAGATTCCCGTGAAGATGGCGAACACGACCCAAACCCAGCCAAGGCTGAGTGACAGTGGCCGGCCGAGGAGGACCAATTCCTTGAAGTTCGTTTCCAAAGCCCGCTTGACCGATTCGGGCAGGTCCACGCCATCGGGCCCCCAGAAACTACCAACCGGCACTTCATCCCCGAGGACCTTGGCGCCCTCCTGCTTGGTGATGCCGCCGATGATTCCCACGGCTTGCCCGACAATCAGCGAATTGGTCTTCATGTGAATGCCGCCGAGGATGCCGACTGCGTCGCCGAGAATCTTGGCCTCGGGACCTAGCACAATCCCTTGTCCAACGTTGACGACAGAACCCCATACTCGGCCGTTAATCCGGGCTTTTCCCATGATGACGACGACATCGCCCGTGACTTCTCCGTCAATGGTGGCGGAACCCTTGGTCACGACGACTTCAGGCAAAACCTGTCCCGCTTTGACGGTGACCGAATGGCCGGTCGCGTGGATCCCCTTGCCGGTTTCTTCCGGGCGGTCTCCCCAGTCAGCGAGGTCTTCGTCTGGGTGCTCCGATTCCAGCCTGTCGAGTTGCTCATCCACCCGGTCGAGGGCGGCGTCCAATGCGGCAAACGCTTTGTGGGTAGCGGTTTCGGCCGGTTGGATAGCTCGTTCCGGTTCGGCGCTAAAAGCAGAAGGTGGTCGGGAAACGAATGTCCAAAGGCAAAGCGCCAGTGCGATGGCAGCCAGCGGTCGGTTTGAGGAAAAGGATTTCATCAGGTGGTGGCGAAAAGGTTAGCGCTGGTGGTTGGCCAGTCGCCAAGCGGCGGTCCCCAAGCCCAGAGTCGAGCACCACAGCAACGCGAGGCTGCCGAGGAGCACCGCTGCGGTCCAACTTGGCAGCGTTCCCAACAGCAAACGGCCAGCGTGACCGAGAGTGCCGAGAAAACCTGTGGTGGTGCTGACCGTGGTGACCATTGGTTTGACCATCTCGGATTGGAGGGCCGCCTGTTTGGCCGCGGCCAAAGTCATAGTGTCACCGTGTGGAACGACCAGCCACGCCAAGCCGGCGAAGAGTCCAAGGGAAAGTGCGAGGGCCAACAGGCGCAGATGGCGCGGCCAGCGGAACCACGGCTGCTGATACCACGGCAAGGCCCGTTGCCGGGAAATGGCCGCCATCACTTGTGGCAACAGGTTGACCGGCGCACGGCGAACCGGCATTTGCCGGAGGGTTTGGTCCGCCCAGCGGGCCAACGGATTATCGGAATCGCGGTTTGGTTTCAAGCGTTCTCCTTTCGCGCCGAGATGCCCGAAGCAGGCTTCCGGAGGCGGCTATCCTCCTGAAGGCTGCTTCCCGCTTCCCTCATTCTGCACTGCGAATTCATCGTCTTCGTCATCATACACCCACAGAGTCCTTGGCTGGTTGCAGTTTTTTTCGGAGGGCCTCTCGGGCCCGGAAAATGTCGGTCTTCACTTTGCCGAGCGAGACCCCGAACTGTTTAGCGATTTCGGCGTAGTCCATGTCCTCGAAGTGGTAGAGCGCCAAGGCGATCCGTTGATCGGCAGGAAGTTTTTCCAAGGCCTCCTCAATCAGCTCCCGCTGGTCGGCCGTCAGGAGGGCTTGATCCAGCGTTTCTGGGGCGGCGAAGTCTACTTCCCGGGTGTCACCGTCCTCGTCCTCGGAGCCCAAATCGCTGAACATTTTCCAGCGTGAACGGTAACGTTGAAGGTGGTTGAGGCAGAGATTGCGCGTCACCGTCTTGAGCCAACCGCCGATGGTCTGGCTGCCGGCCAGCTCGTGCCAATGATTCCAGGCCCGGACAAAAGCCTCCTGCGCCACGTCCTGCGCTTCGGTCGCATTGCCGAGGATGCGCAGAGCCGTGGTGAAGACCATGTCCTGATAGGCCAGGACCATTTGTTCGAACTGGGCCGGGTCGTTCATCCGATTGCCCGTCCGCGGACGGAGCCAGCGTCGCATGAACACCCGGCGTTGGGCAGGAATGTTTCAGCCGGATTCTCGTCCGGATGCGCTATCTGTCTTGTGGGGGATTTTGGGCTGCCTGTTTGGGAATCCGGGGTTGCGATCGGTGTTCGATTTTCCCCGCCCGATTGCCGTCTTCGGGCCGGTGCGGTCTTGGCTCGGTTCCTGGGCTTGTTTATCGGCGGCTGCTTGGCCCTAGCTGCCACCATTGTTTTCGGCGGCCAATCTTCCCGGGCTCTCGGCTGTCGCGTTTTCTTCCCCGTTGCTCGACTACCTCACCGCTGTGGGGTGACCGGCCATCTGTTCTTCACCGAATGGGGCGGGATGGAGGTAAAGTGGCGGCGCCAGGTCGACGAGCACCGCAAATCATCTGCGGATGTGAGGCATGGACGCAGTGGGTGTGTTCAGCGCCATCAAGTGGGACGACTGGAGTAACACTTCGAGCATTTGCGGTCAGACGTTGGCTGGCGGGAAGCTCAAGTTGGTCATCCAGCCCCATGAGAGCCAGTCGGTGGAGTTCACCCAAGCGACGTGGGTCGCCTTGGAACGTGAGCCCTCAATTGGAGACCGAAGCGCCGCGTGGGAATGCAAACTTATGCCTGCTGACCAAGTGCATCTCCGTGCTGTGACCCGGTGCCTGCGGCGGGAGGTAGCGTCCCCGCCGAATTCGACACGGGTCCACGAAATGATCGTGGAGGTGATCCACAAACTCACAGACGCGATCGTCCCACGTCCCGCTGACGGCGATGAAGTCCACCATCGACAGGTGCTGCACGAACTCGCACAGCCCGACCCCGCCCGCGTGCGGGCAAACAGGGACGCCAAATTTTGCGGCCAGCAGCAGGATGGCGAGGTTTTCGTTCACGCCTCCGACCCGGCACGAATCGATTTGGCAGAACGAAATGGCCCGGGCCTGTAACAGTTGCTTAAAGAGCACGCGGTTCATTCCGTGTTCGCCAGTCGCCACGCCAATTCCCAGCGGTTCCAGGGCGCGCGCGATGGCCGCGTGGCCCAGAACGTCGTCGGGGGACGTGGGTTCTTCAATCCACCAAGGCTTGAAAGAAGCCAGATCCTGCATCCACCTGATCGCTTGGGGCACATCCCACACCTGATTCGCGTCCACCATCAACTTCCGCTCCCATCCGATTTCGTCGCGAATGATCTGCAGCCGACGCAGATCGTCCTGAAGGTCTCGGCCCACCTTGAACTTGAGATGATTCCAACCCTCCGCCACCGCCTCCTGGCACAAGCGGCGAATTTTGTCGTCCGGGTAGCCCAGCCAGCCAGCGCTAGTCGTGTATGCCGGATATCCCTCGCGCTCCAGTTGGCTAATGCGCGCGTCCTTTCCCGGTTCCGCCCGACGGAGGAGTTCGAGCGATTCGTCCTCGGTGAGCGCGTCCGTGAGGTAACGAAAGTCGATGCAGCGGACGAATTGTTCAGGCGAAAAGCCGCTGATCAACCGCCACAACGGCATTCCGGCAGACTTGGCGTAGAGATCCCACAAGGCATTCACAATGGCCGCCAAGGCCAAGTGGACCGCACCCTTGTCCGGGCCAATCCACCGCAGCTGGGAATCGCCGTTGAGGCTGCGCCAGAATTGCCCGGGGCTGGCGGCGAACTCATCGAGCGATCGCCCTACCACCAGATGCTCGTGAGCCCGGATTGCCGCGCAGACGACATCGTTGCCACGACCGATCGTGAACGCGGACCCATGACCTGCCGGATTCGCGGCGTTGTCCGTATGGAGAACCACGTAGGCGGAGGAGTAATCCGGATCGAGGTTCATTGCATCCGATCCATCCAGGTGTTGCGAAGTGGGGAAGCGGATGTCCTCCACCGTCATGCGGGTAATGCGGGTCATGGAACTGCGAGGACCTTGTTGCTGGCGCGCCACGAGCGCAACACATCCGACGCCGACAATGCTTGCCGACGCCGCTGGAACGGCGGCCAGCAGGCGTCACGCTGCAGTGAAGAACTCAGTCGAGCTCGGCATATTTTGGCGAAGACTTACCCAACTGACTGATCTGCTGGACCAGTTCTGACAAACACGCCGATGCTGTGGTTGGAACAAAGCCCCGGCTCTCCGCAACTATCGGGTTCCGGTGGCAGCAAAGCTTTGCGTCATGAAAACCTATCCTCCCACCGAAATCAGAAACTTCGCAGTCGTTGGCCATGCTTCGGCCGGAAAAACCATGCTGACGGAGGCAATGCTGGCATGCGCCGGGGTTATTCCCCGGATGGGATCCATCGAGGATGGTTCGACCGTTTCGGATTACCACACCAGCGAGCGCCAGCGGCAGATTTCAACCCAGACGTCGCTGCTGCACTGCGAGTGGCAAGGCAAGAAATTCAACATCATGGACACCCCGGGATATCCCGACTTCATCGGCGAAACCATCGGGCCATTGCGGGTGGGCGATTTCGCGCTGGTAGTGTTGCATGCAGTCCACGGTTTCGGGATTGGAACGGAGAGGGTGTGGGACTACGCCAGCCACTACGGTCTCCCCAAGATTGTGGTGATCAATGCGGTCGACAAGGCCAACGCCAGTTTTGACCGCGTGCTGGAACAGGCCCGTCAGCATTATGGACGGCACGTCTTTCCGTTGGCGTTGCCGGTCGAATCCGGTCCCGAGTTGGTGCGCGTCCTGGACGTCCTGAGAAGCGAGGTCGTAACCTACTCCACGGATGGCAGCGGAAAATACTCTGAGCAGCCGGCCACCGGCGAACTGGCGGAACGGGTCAAGGACCTGCATCGCGAACTGATCGAGCACATCGCCGAGTCGGACGACACGCTGATGGATCACTTCTTCGAACAGGGTTCGCTGTCGGAAGAAGAATTCCGAACGGGAATCCACTCCGCGGTTCAGCGAGAGTTGTTCATACCGGTGTTCTGCACTTGCGCTACCCGAAATGTCGGTGTCGCCCGTCTGATGGACTTCATCGCAAAATACGGCTCGTCGCCGACCGACCGCAGACAGGTTGTTGGGCAGGGTGGGGACGGACAGGATGTGGCAATCAGCTTGGAGGACCCGCATCCAACTCTCTACGTGTTCAAGACGATGTCCGAGGAACATTTTGGAGAACTCTCGTTCTTTCGGGTCTACTCCGGAACGGTGAAAACCGGCGACGACTTGTTCAATTCCGAACGGAGGACGACAGAACGGATTGGACAGATGTTCCTTCTGAACGGTCGCGCCCGCGAATTGGCGAACGAGCTGGGCCCCGGTGAAATTGGCACAACCGTGAAGCTAAAGGATACCCACACGGGAAACACTTTATGCAGCCCGAAGCGCTCAGTGGTTTTGCCACGGGTTTTGTATCCGAATCCCAACATCCACGCCGCGCTGGTTCCTGATGCAAAAGGAGAAGAACAAAAGGTGGCCGCTGGGTTGGTAGCGTTGCATGAAGAGGATCCGACGTTTGGATATTCCCACGATGGGGAACTGCATCAAACCGTCCTTTCCGCGCAGGGAGATCTCCATCTGGAGGTAGTTGCAGAACGGTTGCGTCGGCGTTTCGGTGTCCATGTCCAGCTGACGGAGCCGAAAATCCGTTACCGGGAAACGATCCGGACAAAGGCCGAATCCCGATATCGCCATAAAAAACAAACCGGCGGAGCCGGGCAATTTGCGGAGGCTTGGATGCGAATCGAACCCGGGCCACGGGACTCCGGAGTTGATTTCAGGGAATCCCTTGCCGGCCAAAATGTTGACCGGAGTTTCGTTCAATCAGTGGAGAAAGGCGTGCAAAACGCCGCAATGGGGGGAGTTCTAGCGGGCTACCGAATCGTGGACGTCAAAGTGGACTTCTACGATGGAAAGATGCATCCCGTTGACTCCAAGGATATTGCCTTCCAAACCGCAGGATTCCACGCGTTCAAGGAAGCCGCTTCGATGGCGAATCCCTGCATCCTTGAACCGATTCTGAATCTAGAAATCCGCATTCCGCAGGAGTTCGTCGGAAAAATTGTTGCGGACCTGTCGGGCCGACGTGGGCGGATTGTGTTGATGGAAGCGGAAGGTGCACTTCAAGTCATCCACGCCTTGGTTCCGCAGCGAGAACTGCACAAATACGCTGCAGTAGTGCAGTCGCTGACAAGTGGCCAGGGAGTGCATATTGAAGGGTTGGACCACTACGACGAAATCCCGACCGAGCTTCAGGCAGAGGTGGTTGCGGAGTCGAACTGCGACTCGCGCTCCAAGAATTCTTGAGAAAGGGCTTTACAGTGTGAGGGGCTGACCTTAGAAATTTGGTCGTTCGACGGTAGGTCGAAACACGAAAGAGCCTAAACGGTAAATCGTTTGGGAGGCTTTTTTGCTCTTTGAATTTGGAA
>Ga0169931_10000718_pt1 | contig 55063 bp, 58 predicted proteins | sample Kivu_15m_20L_FD_129675 | JGI IMG/M metagenome (GOLD analysis project Ga0169931, IMG submission 129675) | Freshwater microbial communities from Lake Kivu, Western Province, Rwanda to study Microbial Dark Matter (Phase II) - Kivu_15m_20L... | ecosystem: Environmental > Aquatic > Freshwater > Lake...
CGACGACGTGAACTGCGACGCCGCCGGATTCGTCTGCACACACGCGAAGAACCCGAAATCACACACCTGCTCATTCGAATGCCCGCTGTACACACCCGTATTCCCCGAACTCACACACCCACTGACGTGCTCCGTGGTTCCGTAGTCGGCCTGAGCCGCCACTGGGGAGGTTCCCAACGGCACCACCGACACCATGAGTGCAGCCACGGCGACCATGTACCTGGCGAACCTCATGACGTCGCCTCACGCAGACAACCGTGGTCGATGTGATGACTGTGAATGGCCTCCTTGCGCACACAGTCGTTGGTAGCACCGTCACGCCACGCTGCCGCTGCCATACCCATGGAGTCGCTGTCAGGAACGCAGGCCCCACCCGTTGACTGATCGCTGCGGCTGTCGAACTCGCAGTGGGCCACACTCAGATAACACACGGTGTCGGCGGCACGACATGCGTCCGGGGGTTCGAGATACACCTCGGGATGGCTCATGTACAACTGGCCTGGGATGAGATGGTGTGACGCCATCGGGATGATCTCCTCGGTGCCGTCAGGACAGCCCGACGCCGTCGCCGGGCATACGTGGGCCAGCACCGAGATGGTCTCGTGCAGGTCGGTGCGCATCGGTTCGAGCACCACGTGCTTCACCTGATCGAACACCAGCGCGCCAGGCGGCGCAGGATCGGCAGGGGCCCCAGGCACAACCGAGTCGTCACTGCAGGCTGCACACGGTAGGGCGAGGGCGATGAGGAGATGCCGCTTTCGCATGGCCCCACCGTGGCCGTTCTAGCGGGCAGTGTGAACCGCGATGGACGTTTCTCGGACGGTGGGGGCAATTCTTGGACGGTGGGGCTAGACCTCAGATGAGGTGCGTCCGCAGTTTTTCCGTCACCGCGTCGCCCGCGCCGTGGGCTGCGACGAAGGATGCCACAGAACCGTGGTCGCGTCGAACGCGGCCGAGCACGTCGAACATGATCTCGGGCGGGCTGGCCAACAGGCCCGAACGCACGAAGTCTTCCCAGTCCACACTGTCGGCCACGTTCGGTGGCGGCGACGCCAACCATGCCGCCAACAAATGTTCCTCACTACGGGCGTAGTCGGTGGCGATCACGTCATCATCGACGCCCAGCAGCGACTGCACCAGAGCGATCACCACACCGGTGCGGTCCTTGCCGCCGGTGCAGTGCACCAGCAACGGCCGGTCGCTGTGGCGGGCGACCGTGTCGACGGCCTGCGCCAACTCATGTGCGCATCCCTCGATCATGTCGGTGTACACCTGCTCGAGGCGGGGCATTCCCTGGGCCGGGTCGCGCCACGCCCCCGGATCGATGGTGATGTCGACCCTGGTGACCGATACCGCCAGCCGAGTGGGGTGATCGAGGCGTTCCTGGTCGTTGCGGAGATCGACCACCGTGGCGATTCCGTACGGCTCGAGGCCGTGCGGATCGGCGAGGTTCATGAGGTTCGCCGAGCGGAACAGCCGGCCGGTGATCATGGGGCCATGAGGCGTGGGGTGACCGCCGGCGTCCCGGAAGTTCACCACACCGGGGGGTGGAGTGGTCATGGGTCGGGGGTCCTCACCAGGTGTCGATCATGGGGCGTTTCTTGCCGGTACGCACCGGCGGCGGGGGTACCGAGGCGAACAGTCGAGCCACGGTGGACCGGGTGTCGGCAGGGTCGATCACGCCGTCGATCTCCAGATGCGTGGCCATGTTCACGGCCTTGCCATGGGCGTACATGCGCTCGATCAACTCTCGCTCCAGGGACGCTCGCTCCGCAGGATCGGACACGGCCTCGAGTTCTCGACGGTAACCCAGCCGCACCGCGCCCTCGAGGCCCATCCCCCCGAATTCACCTGTCGGCCATGCCAGTGTTGCCAACGGTGCCCGGAACGAACCAGCCGCCATGGCCTGCGCACCCAGGCCGTAGCCCTTGCGAAGGATGACGGTGACCATGGGGACCGTGATGGAGGCCGCCGTCACGAACAGTCGGGTGCAGTGCCGTACCAGTGCCGTGGCCTCCACCTCGGGGCCCACCATCATGCCGGGGGTGTCGCACAGCGACAGCACGGGCAGGTCGAAGGCGTCGCACAGCTGCAGGAACCGGGCGGCCTTGTCGGCGGCGTCGCTGTCGATGGCACCCCCCAGCACCCGTGGATCGTTGGCGATGACACCCATGGGTCGGCCCTCGATACGAGCGAGGGCGGTGATCATCGAGCGGCCGAAGTCGCGCCGCAGTTCCAGCACCGAGCCGGCATCGGCCACCACGTCAAGCACGGCCCGCACGTCGTAGGCGCGCAGACGGTCCTCGGGCACCACGTGGCGGGCTCGTCGCTGGTCGCCGGCCGACCATGTGGTGAGCCGTCCCTGGAAGTAGCCCAGATACGTCTTGGCGACAGCGATGGCCTCGGTCTCGTCGGCCACCACCACGTCGACCACTCCGTTGCTGCGTTGAACGTCGATGGGGCCGATGGCCGTGGGCGGGAACACTCCCAGGCCACCACCCTCGATCATGGCCGGGCCGCCCATGCCGATATTCGAGTCACGCGTGGCGATCACCACATCGCACATGCCGAGCAGTGCCGCATTCCCGGCGAAGCAGTACCCGGCGTTCACCCCCACCAGGGGCACCAGGCCCGACAGGTCGGCGAAATAGCGGAAGGCGTGGCAGTCGAGGCCGGCAACCCCTAGGCCGTCGGTGTCGCCCGGTCGGCCACCGCCGCCCTCACTCAGCAGCACGACGGGCAGTCGCCAACGCTCGGCGAGGTCGAACAGGCGGTCCTTCTTGAGGTGGTTGAACTGGCCCTGCGTACCCGCCAGCACCGTGTAGTCGTACGACACCACGGCGCAGCGGGAGGCGTCAGGGCCGAAGGTGGCGCCGTTGACGCTGCCGATCCCCGCCACCATGCCGTCGGCGGGCGTGCGGCGGATCAGGTCCTCCACGCTGCGGCGACGTCGTTGCGCCGCCACCACCAGCGCGCCGTACTCGACGTACGAGCCGGCATCGCACAGGTCGGCGAGGTTCTCGCGCGCCGTGCGCCGACCCTGGGCATGCCGGCGTTCGACGGCGTCGGGCCGGGCCTCGTCACGGGTCAGACGGTGCCGCTCGAGCACCTCGGCCAGGTCCGTTCGCACGGCATCCAGGTCGGTGGTCGCCGACGCAGCTCCCGAGGCAGCTGTTACCTCCGCCGGCGCCAGCACGGCCAGCACCTGACCCTCGGTCACCGCCGTACCGACCGCCACGGTGAGTTCGCGCACCACACCACCCCGGGTCATCGCCAACGGGTGATGCATCTTCATGGCTTCGAGCAGCACCAGGGTGGTACCCGCCGGCACCTCGTCACCCACGGCGGCCGACACCTCGATCACCGTGCCCGGCATGGGCGCCACCAACACCAGATCGTCGTCCACCGTGGCCGCGGGCGACAGTCCGCCGTGCTCACCGGCCGGAGACAGTTCGACGGCGTGCTCGTCGATGAAGCGCGTGTGCACCGAGCCGGCCTCAACGTCGGGGTGCTCGAGCAGGCGGCGCAGCATGGCGAGATTGGTGGCCACGCCGTCGATCCGCACCTCGGCGAGCGCCCGCCGTGCCCGGGCCAGCAGGGCCGAGCGGTCCGACGACGGGTGGCTGACGACCAACTTGGCGACCATGGGGTCGAAATGGGGCGAGAGGGCTGCGCCGGCGACCAGTGCCGTGTCGAGCCGCACACCGGGACCTCCCGGCCAGTGGAGGGCGCGCACGGTGCCCGCCGACGCCGTGATCCGCAACTGCAGGCTGCAACCACGACCGTCGGGTGCCGGCACCAGACCGCACTGGGCCAGGGTCGCACCCTGGGCGACCTGCAACTGTGCCCGCACCACGTCCAGGCCGTACACCTCCTCGGTGACGGTGTGCTCGACCTGTAGGCGCGGGTTCACCTCCAGCAGTGACCAGGCATTCCCACTGACCAGCGCCTCGACGGTTGCGGCACCCCGCAACTGCACGGCGCGCCCCAGGCGCAACGCGCCCTCCACCAGATCGCGCTCGAGCTCGGGCGCCAAGGCGGCAGCGGGTGCGAACTCGATCACCTTCTGGTGACGCTGCTGCAGGGTGCAGTCGCGCGTGCCCAGGGCCACCACGTCCACACCGTCGCCCACCACCTGCACCTCGATGTGGCGGGCGCCAGGGATCATGCGCTCGAGGGCCACGTCAGCCCGGCCGAAGGCCGCGAGGGCCTCCGCCGCGCAACGCTCGACGGCCTCGCTCAGCAGTTCGCGTCGCTCGACGACTCGCAGGCCCCTTCCGCCCCCGCCACCGACGGCCTTCACCATGAGCGGTCCGCCGAGGTGGTCCCACCACGACTCGGCCTCGGCCGCCGTCACCGGGCCCGGGGTGCCGGCGGCGACCGGAAGGCCGAGTTCCACGGCGAGTGTGCGCGTGGCCCACTTGTCACCGAAACGCTCGAGCACCTCGGGGGTCGGACCCACGAAGACCAGACCCGCCTCGGCGCAGCGGCGGGCGAACGCGGCGTGTTCCGAGAGGAAGCCGTAACCCGGGTGCACCAGTGCCCCGGCGGGACAGGCCGCGACCAGTGCCTCCATGTCCAGATAGGCAGTCGCACCCCGTCCCGGCAGCGCCACCATGCGGTCGGCGCCCGTCCAGGGGTCGTCCGCAGCGTGCAGACCGATGGTGGTCAGGCCTAGTTCGCGTGCGGTGCGCACGATCCGAAGCGCGATCTCACCCCGGTTCGCGACCGCCAACGTCCCCACTCTTTGTACGCTACAAGCGTGAACCAGGTCGCCGAGCCGGCCGTCGAGACCCGAATCGGGCGCCTGTGGCGAGAACTGCGGCGGGGCGCCGGCATGAACCTGCTGCTGGGTCATCTGCTGGGCACCGGCGACGATGCTCTGGAGCCCGGTGAATGGGACACGCTCGAGCTGCTGGCCCAACAGCCGTCGTGGCGTATGGGTGATCTGGCGCGGGCGCTGCGCGTGGACCCCTCGACGGCCACGCGTGCCGTGCAGCGACTGATCTCGGTGGGCTACGCCGAGCGGACCCGCTGCATGGACGACCGGCGGGTGGCCTTCGTGCAACTGACCCCGAGCGGCCTGCAACGCTTCCAGGTGGGCAGCCGCCAGCATCACGACGTCATGCGGCGCCTGCTCGCCGACTTCAGCGGTGCCCAAGCGGAGCAACTCGCCGACCTGCTGCAACGCCTGGTCGACTCGCTCGACGAGTTCGTCGCCGGGCTCGACGCCCACGACACGTCGCACCGTGGCTGACCAAGACCAGTTCGCCACCGACGCCATGCCCCTGGCGGGCGCTCTGTACAGCGCAGCGATGCGCCTGACCCGCAACAGCGCCGACGCCGAGGACCTGGTGCAGGAGACGTACCTGCGGGGTTACCGCTCCTACGGCACCTTCACCGAGGGCACCAACCTCCGGGCGTGGCTGCTGCGCATCCTGACCAACGTGTTCATCAACCGGTACCGGGCCCAGCAGCGGCGCGTCGACGAGACCGATCTGGGCGACCTGGAGGAGTTGTACCTCTACCGCCGCCTGCCGCAACTGGACGCGGCGCTGGCAAGTCGCAGCGCCGAGGACCAGTTGATGGACCTGTTCACCGACGACGAGGTGCGCCGGGCCGTCGAGGAACTGCCCGAAGCGTTCCGGATCGCGGTCCTGCTGGCCGACGTCGAGGGTTTCGCCTATCGGGAGATCGCCGAGATGCTCGACATCCCGATCGGCACCGTCATGTCCAGGCTTCACCGGGGAAGAAAGGCGATGCAGAAGTCGTTGTACGAGTTCGCCATGGCGCGTGGGCTGGTCGACGGGCCCGGTGACGGCGTCGTGGCAGGCGAGACGAGGGACCATGGCTGACTGCAACGAGACGCTGGACGAGTTGAACCGCTTCATCGACCGTGAACTCGACGCCGATGGCTGCGCCGCCGTCGAGGCGCACCTCGCCCGGTGTCCCGACTGCCTGTCGGCGTTCGACTTCCACGCCGAACTGCGGGTGGTGGTCGCCATGAAATGCCAGGGCGACCCTGTTCCACCTGCGCTCATGGCCCGTCTGGCGCGCTGTCTGGGCCTGCCCGAGGGCGCCGCCGACACCGTCGGGTAGGTCGAAGGCGGTCGGCCTGGCTACCATGACCGGCATGCTGGCTGCGAACGTGTGGCACTGGTGGATCGGCGTGGCTCTGTCCATCGTGGGGGGTGGCGCCGTCGTGGCGCTGGTCGCCGGTTACCTGAAGTCGGTCGTGGCGCCGCAGCATCCGACGAAGCGCCAGCGCCGCCAGATGGAGGCCGCTCAGCGTGAGTCGGCCAGCCGCTCTTCCTGATCCGTCACACCCACTGCTGCAGCGCTGCAGCTTCCCCGCACCCGGCGCCCGGGCCACCCTTGCCGTGTCGGGTGGCGCCGATTCGAGCGCCCTGGCCCTGCTGGCCGTAGCCCATGGGCTCGACGCCACCCTGGTTCACGTCGACCACGGCCTGCGCCCCGACAGTGCCCGCGAAGCCGACGTGGTGGCCCGACTCGCCGAGCGCCTCTGCTGCGGCTTCCGCTCCGAGACCGTCCGGGTGGAACCGGGCCCCAATCTGGAAGCCCGGGCCCGTGAGGCCCGCTACGGCGTGCTGCCGCCCGACGTCATGACGGCGCACACCGCCGACGACCAGGCCGAGACCATGGTGCTGCAGTTGCTGCGCGGGGCGGCCCTCACCGGACTGGCCGGGATGCGACCCGGCGTGCGGCGCCCCCTGCTGGCCCTGAGGCGTGGTGACACCGTCGCACTGTGCGAGCAGTCGGGCGTCGAGGTGGTGCGCGATCCGATGAACGACGATCGTCGGTTCACCCGCGTCCGGGTGCGCCACGAGGTGCTGCCGCTGTTGAGCAACGTGGCCCAGCGTGACGTGATCGACCTGTTCGGGCGCCAGGCGGCACTGTGGCGAGACGACGACGAACTGCTCGAGGCGCTGGCCGATGCGCTCGACCCGACCGACGCCCGCGCCCTGGCTGGGGCACCCGTGGCGTTGGCCCGGCGAGCACTGCGCAGGTGGCTGGCCGATCCGACCCCCCCTTCGGCCGCCGAGATCGAGCGGGTGCTCCAGGTGGCGCGGGGCGAGCGTCTGGCCTGCGAGTTGGAGGGTGGGCGCCGGATCACCCGTTCCCACCAGCGGCTTCGGATCGAAGCGAGTAGCATCCAAGGGTGATGCCGCCGAAGTTGCGTGGGAAATGGGCCCTGGGGATCACCCCCCGGCACTTCACGTGGATCCTCAAGGACAAACTCGCCGTATGCGAGCGTCCCGGTGGCTACGGCGAGAATCACCGCAGGGTGCGTCGCCAGGAAGAGATCATCTGGATCCGTGAGAACGGCTTCGGACGCGTCGTCTCCATCGTGGCCGGCCCCAACAACCTGCACAACTACGAGGAACTGGGCGTCAGTTACCTGCACCGCCCGCTTCGCACCCACGACGACGTCGACCTCTGGTTGCGCACCTTCTACCCCGAGCTGCAGCAGTTGCTCGCGAGCGGTGTGAAGGTCATGGTGCACGGTGACGAGGTGGGCGACCGCATCATGGGCATCATGGGTGGCTACATCCGGTGGTCCGGTCTCGTCGACGAGGCATCGTCGGCGATCACCGTCACCGAACGACTGGCGGGGCGCCAACTCGACCCCTTCGCCCGGGGGCTCATCCTGCGGGCTCCGACACTGAGGTGAACTGACATGGCTGGACAGCGGGTGCTGGTGAGCGGGATGGGCGGCGAGCTCGGCTCACAGGTCACCTCGCTGCTCGAGGACGAGCCCTGGGTGGGGCAGCTCATGGGGGTGGACCTCGACCCGCCTCGGCGGCGGCTGCGCAGGGCCGAGTTCCACCGCATCATGCCCGGTGAGCGGTCCAAGGCCGTCGAGTTGATCACCCGGTTCGATCCGCATGTGGTCGTGCACGTGGCGGTCTGGGAGCCCAACGCCCGCGCCGGTGCCCGTGACGCCGCCGATCTGACCCGACGGGCCGCCCAGGCCGTCCTGGGGGCTGCCGCCGAGTGCCCGTCGCTGGAGGCGGTGGTCGTGCGGTCGGGTATCGAGATCTACGGTCGGGGCCGGGGGTCGCTGACCCGTCCCGACGAGTCGACGCCGCCGTCGCCCACCAGTCCCTACGGACGCTCGGTGGCAGGGGTGGAACAGGTGGCCGACAGCCTGCGCCCGTTGGGCATCACGGTCGGTGCGGTTCGGCTGGCCTCAGTGGTGGGCCCGCATGTTCCCAGCCCGCTGGGCCGCCTGCTGCGCCTGCCCGCCGTCCCCTTCAGCGTGGTGGCCGACCCGGCCTTCTGCGTGGTCGAGGGCTCCTGCGCCGCCCGGGCCCTGGTGGCGGCGGCCCGGGTGCGCCTCGACGAGCCGGTGAACGTGGTGGCGCCGGGCTCGATCACCACGCGCCAGGCGCTGCAACGGGGCCGGCGCCTCCCCATACCCCTGTTGGGCCCGGAATGGTTGGCGGCGAGGGCGCTCAGCCACGTGGTGGGAGCCCCCGTTCCCGAGCACCTGCTCGAACTGATGCACCGGGGCCGCCTCGCCGACGGCCGCCGGGCACACGATGTGCTGGGTGTCTCCCCCCGGCTGTCGACGGCCCAGGTCATCGACGAGTTGTACCGCTGGCCCAGCGTCGTGCGTCAGGCCCCCCGCGTGGCGTGGGAGGTGGCGTCATGACGCAGGCCGAGGCCAAGGTGATCCGGTTGCGGCCCGAGCTCGACGACTGGGGCCGCGACGACACGGCTGTCCAGGTGGCCAACGCCTTGGCCCTGCTGCGTTGGTCGGTGTCGCTGGGTGGTGCCGCCCACCTGCCGGCGGGCCGCCCGGCGTTGGTGGTCACCAGCAGTCGGCTGTTCGCCCAGACCGTACCCATGGTCGCCTGGGCCCTGCAGCGCCAGTGCGGGCGCACGGTGCGCTTCGTCGGGCGTCCCGATGTGGCACCGCTCGGGCAGTTCGTGCAGCGCCTCGGTGGCCTGCGGGCGGACGCCGCCGAGGTGGCCGGTGCGCTGAGCCACGGCGAGATCGTCGTGGTGGGCACGCAGACGGTGCGCCAGACCCGCCGTGCGGGTGCGGTACCCGAGGACATGGTGGCAGCGGCCATGAAGTTCGGGGCCCCGGTGCTGCCGGCGGCCGCCGTCAGTTCGCCGCTCAGCCGCTCGGCCCGCGTCGAGTTGGGCGCCCCGGTGCGTGCACCCCAGCAGCGTCGCGGCCCCCTGGGACCCCTTGAGCTGGCCGAACTGGTGCGAAGGCGCCTGCAGGGCATGCTCGACGAATTGGGCGGCATCGCCGTTCTCGACCTGATCGGAGATGCCTGATGGCCTACGCACGAGCTGCCGACGGTGCGCGGTTGCACTACGAGGTCACCGGTCGCCCCGGCGGTGAACCCGTCCTCATGATCCAGGGCCTGGGGGCCGACAAGAACGGCTGGAACCTGCAGCGGCTTGCGCTGGGCTTCCGCTACCGGGTGATCGCGCTCGACAACCGCGGTGCCGGACGCAGCGACCAGCCCTTCGGCACCTACACCCTGGAGCAGATGGCCGACGACGCCATCGCCGTGCTGGACCACGCCGGTTTCGAGGCCGCTCATGTGGTCGGGGCGTCCATGGGCGGGGTGATCGCCCAACTGGTGGCGCTCAACCATCCGCAGCGCGTCCGGTCGCTCACCCTGGCCTGCACGGCCTGCCGTAACCACGAGTGGCGGCGCGAGCTCGTGTCGGGCTGGGCCGCAGCGGCCTCGGAGCGGGGTATGGGTGCCATGACCCGCGAAGCGGCGCGCTGGGTGATCGGCCCTCGGTCGTGGCGCCGCATGTGGCCAGCGCTGGGCTGGCTTGGTCCCATGAGGGCGCAGCAGCCGTCGCACGGTTTCGTCTCGCAGGTGCGCGCCATCCTGAACGCAGACGACACCGCCACGCAGGATCTGTCAGCCATCGCCGTGCCCACCCTGGTCATCGTGGGCAACCAGGATGTGCTGACCACGCGCGGTGACGCCGAGGAACTGGCGGAGCGCATCCCCACGGCCGAACTGGTGGTGATCTCGGGCGCGGCCCACGGCCTCATGGTCGAGCATGCCACCACGTTCAACCGGGTGCTGCTGAACTTCCTGCGCCGTGTCCGGGCGGCCGAGCAGGCGCGCCAGGCGACCGCCGCCGCATGACCACGGTGGTCGTGGGGGCCGGCCTCGCCGGTCTCATGGCGGCCCGACGCCTGGCGGAGGCGGGGCGCCCGGTGGTGGTGCTGGACAAGGGTCGGTCACCGGGTGGACGGCTGGCGACACGCCGGCTGGACACGCCCGGCGGAACGGCGCACCTCGATCACGGGGCACAGTTCTTCACGGTGCGCGACGCCCGCTTCGGTGAACTGGTGGCCACGTGGGAAGCCGACGGTTGGGTGCACCGGTGGTGCGACGGTTTCGCCGGAGGCGACGGGCATCCCCGCTACGTGGGCACCGGCGGTATGAACGCTCTGGCCAAACACCTCGCCGAGGGTCTGGACATCCGCTGTGGACAGTTGGTGTTCGCCATTCGGCCCTCCGACAACGGCTCCGGGTGGTCGGTGGCGCTCGACGACGGGCACCACCTGGAAGCCGACGCGGTCATCGTGACGGCACCGCTCCCCCAGTCCTTCTCCCTGCTGATCACCGCCGGCATCACCCTTCCCGAAGCGCTGATGCGCACCGAGTACGACCGCACGCTGGGCTTGCTCATGGCACTGGATCGCCCCGGAGCCGTGCCCCACCCCGGCGGTGTTCAGCAACCGCACCCCGATGTGGCCTTCATCGGCGACAACCAGGCCAAAGGCATCAGCGAGCGACCGGCCCTGACCCTGCACGCCAGCCCGGCCTTCAGCCTGACCCACTGGGACGACGACCCCGTCGAGATCGAGCGTCTGCTGACCGAACTGGCCCGACCCTGGTTGGGCGAGGCGGCCGTGCTCACCCAGCAGGTGAAGCGTTGGCGGTTCGCCACCCCCCAGATGCTGTGGCCCGAAGCGTGTTGGATCAGCCACGAGGGCCCGGCGCCCGTGGTGCTGGCCGGCGACGCCTTCGCCGGTCCCCGGGTCGAGGGAGCGGCGATGTCGGGCTGGGCGGCAGCCGAGGCGTTGTCGGCCCGCTGAGTGCGGGGCGGCGCCGGGTGGCGCAGCGTCAGACGCCGAGCGCCACCGAGTCGAGCAGGGCCATGGGGGCGGCGCGCAGGGCATCGGTCGCCGTGCTGGGCGGCAGGTCGTCGCACAGTGCTGCCGCCTCCAGCGCCAGATCGCGGGCGGTCGACGCCGCGGAGGCGACCCCGCCGTTGGAACGCACCAGCGACAGTGCATGATGACGATCGTGCGGACTCAGGGGTGACCCCAGCAACTGGAACAGTTCGGCGGCGACGCCGTCCGTACCGGCCAGGGTCCGCAACACCGGAAGGGTGTAGACGCCCTCCTCCATGTCGTGGCCGGCGGGCTTGCCCAACTGTTCATCTGTGGCGGTGATGTCGAGCAGGTCGTCGACGATCTGGAACACCATGCCGTAGGTCTCGCCGAAGCGGGTCAGCAGTTCGACCACCGACCGGTCATGTCCGGCGACCAGTGCACCGATACGCGCCGCCGTGGCATACAGCGAGGCGGTCTTGCCACCGATGCTCGACAGATACGACTGCTCCGGGCGTGCTGGGTCGTAGGTGTGACGCAGTTCCTCGATCTGGCCCTCGCACAACCGCCCGATGGTCCGGGCGAGCAGGCCCGCCACTTCCATCCCCAACGAGGCGGCGATCTCGCTGGCCCGGCTGAGCAGGAAGTCGCCGGCCAGGATCGCCTGCAGGTTGCCCCACTTGGCGTTCACGGTCTCGACCCCACGGCGGGTGGCGGCCTCGTCCATGACGTCGTCGTGGTACAGCGACCCCAGATGCACCAGTTCGCACGAGATACCGCCCAGGATCACCTGCTCGGCCACGTCGAGGTGGTCGTCGAAGCCAACTCGGGCACACACCACGCTCATCACGGGCCGCAGGCGCTTGCCACCGGCGACGATCAGGTGCGATGCCAGTTCGGTCAGGTGCGCGTCGCTGGTGCGCACCGAGGCCAGCAATGCCGACTCGATGCGCTCGAGGTCGGCATCCATACACGCCAGGGCAAGCAGCGGGGTGGAGGCCATCAAGATGTCAGGTTAGGCGACCGAGTCGCCGATACCACGCGCGTGCTCCGTGTCGAATGACCTGCCTCTTCGTGCCGACCACATCCGCCAGACGAGGGGTAGAGTGCTCCTCACCGCCTCACCCTGTTGGAAAGGTCGGCCATGTTCGAACGATTCACCGATCGGGCCCGCCGGGTCGTCGTCCTCGCCCAGGAGGAGGCGCGCCTGCTCAACCACTCGTACATCGGCACCGAGCACATCCTGCTCGGGCTGATCCACGAGGGTGAGGGCGTCGCCGCCAAGGCGCTCGAGAGCCTGAGCATCAGCCTCGAGGCCGTGCGCGCACAGGTCGAGGAGATCATCGGTCAGGGCGGTTCGTCGCCCTCGGGTCACATCCCCTTCACACCCCGGGCCAAGAAGGTGCTCGAACTGTCGCTGCGTGAAGCGCTGCAGTTGGGCCACAACTACATCGGGACCGAGCACATCCTGCTCGGCCTCATCCGTGAGGGCGAAGGCGTGGCGGCGCAGGTGCTGGTGAAGTTGGGTGCCGATCTGTCTCGGGTGCGCCAGCAGGTCATCCAACTGCTCTCGGGCTACCAGGGGCCCCAGGCCAAAGGCGAGCCGGCTGCCGCCGGTGCACCGGCGGCAGGTAAGGAAGAGGCCGCCGGCGACAAGGGTGGAAGCCAGATACTCGACCAGTTCGGCCGCAACCTCACCCAGCAGGCACGCGAGAAGAAGCTCGACCCCGTCATCGGTCGGGCCCGCGAACTCGAGCGCGTCATGCAGATCCTGTCGCGGCGCACCAAGAACAACCCCGTGCTGATCGGCGAGCCCGGCGTTGGCAAGACGGCCATCGTCGAGGGCCTCGCCCAGCGCATCGTGGCCGACGACGTGCCCGACACCCTGCGCAACAAGCAGCTGTACACCCTGGACCTGGGGGCGCTGGTGGCCGGCAGCCGCTACCGCGGCGACTTCGAGGAGCGCCTCAAGAAGGTGCTGAAAGAGATCAAGTCGCGCGGCGACATCATCCTGTTCATCGACGAGATCCACACCCTCGTGGGCGCCGGGGCCGCCGAAGGCGCCATCGACGCCGCCAGCATCCTCAAGCCCATGCTGGCCCGCGGCGAACTGCAGACCATCGGTGCCACCACGCTCGACGAGTACCGCAAGCACCTGGAGAAGGACGCCGCACTGGAGCGCCGCTTCCAGCCCGTCAAGGTCGAGGAACCGACGGTGGCCCACACCATCGAGATCCTCAAGGGCATCCGCGACAAGTACGAGGCGCACCACCGGGTGACGATCAACGACCAGGCGTTGGTGGCAGCGGCCAATCTGGCCGATCGGTACATCAGCGACCGCCAGTTGCCCGACAAGGCCATCGACCTGATCGACGAGGCGGGCAGCCGCCTGCGCATCAAGCGCATGCAGACGCCCCCCGACCTGAAGGAACTCGAGAGCCGCATCAACGACGTGCAGGAGGCGAAGAAGCGGGCTGTCGAAGAGCAGCGCTTCGAGGACGCCGGCCGCCTGCGCGACCAGGAGAAGTCACTCCTCGAGGAGCGCTCCCAGAAAGAGGCCGAGATCAAGGCCACCGGCGTGGACCTGTTCGACGAAGTGGACGAAGAGGCCATCGCCGAGGTCCTGAGCATCTGGACGGGTATCCCGGTGTACAAGCTCACCGAGGAAGAGACCCAGAAGCTGCTCAACATGGAGGCCGAACTGCACAAGCGGATCATCGGCCAGCAGGACGCCATCAAGGCGGTCAGTCAGAGCATCCGCCGCACCCGGGCCGGCCTGAAGGACCCCCGCCGGCCCAGCGGTTCGTTCATCTTCCTGGGCCCCACCGGCGTGGGCAAGACCGAACTGGCCAAGACGCTCGCCGAGTTCCTGTTCGGCGACCAGGACGCCCTGATCTCGCTCGACATGAGCGAGTACATGGAGAAGCACACGGTCAGCCGCCTGGTGGGCTCGCCCCCCGGCTACGTGGGTTACGAAGAGGGCGGGCAGCTCACCGAGGCGGTGCGACGTCGGCCCTTCAGCGTGGTGCTGTTCGACGAGATCGAAAAGGCCCACCCCGACGTGTTCAACACGCTGCTACAGATCCTCGAGGAGGGTCGCCTCACCGACAGCCAGGGACGCACCGTCGACTTCCGCAACACGGTGCTGATCATGACCTCGAACCTCGGCACGCAGGAACTGCGCAAGGCCAACGTCGGCTTCACCAAGGCCGACGAGGCGATGAGCTACGAGCGCATGAAGGACAAGGTCAACGAAGCGCTCAAGATCCACTTCCGGCCCGAGTTCCTGAACCGCATCGACGAGGTCATCGTGTTCCACGAACTGGCCCAGGCCGAGGTCACCGAAATGGTCGACCTCATGACGAAGCGGCTGATCGGGCAGCTCGAGAGCCAGGGCCTGGGTATCGAGCTCACCCAGAGCGCCAAGGACCTGCTGGCGGTGCGCGGGTACGACCCGCAGTTGGGTGCACGACCGCTGCGTCGGGCCATCCAACGCCTCGTCGAAGATCCGCTGTCGGAGAAGATCCTCTACAAGGAGTTCCACGCCGGCCAGATCATCGTGGTCGACACCGAGGACGACCCCGATCGCCCCGGTCAACTCCGCTTGACCTTCCGCGCCGTGGACGGGTTCCAGTCCCCAGCTGGTGTGGAACTGGCCGGCACGCCCACAGGCGAGGCCGACCTCGGCGTTCCTCCCGTCGACTGAACCGATGCGGCGCCTCTGGGCGGCGTTGGGGGTCGCCACCCTCGTGGTGGTCACCGTCGGTTGTCGCGTCGATGTGACCGTCGACGTCGAGGTCGACGAGTCGGGAACGTCGGTGGTCACGGTCACGGCGATCGCCGATGCGGCACTGGTGAAGCGCGTCCCGCGCCTGGTCGACGATGTCGCCCTCGACGATCTGGCGGCCGTCGGCTGGGAGGTCGATGGTCCCGAGGCGACCGATGATGGAGGCCTGCGCGTCAGGCTCCAGCGCCGCGTCGACAGTCTGGAGGGCCTGGCCACCGTGCTGGCCGACGTGGGGCCACCGTTGAGCGGGCTCCGGGTGATCCGCACCGACGAGTTCGCGCGCACACGCTGGGAGATCGCCGGACGCGGTGTGCTGAACGACGGCACGGCAGGCCTCGTCGACGCCGACGCCCTGACGTTGCTGGGTGCTGCACCCTTCGCCACCGATCTGGCCGAGGCCGGACTGGACCTCGCCGAGGTGCTGCACGTCGAACTGCGCATGACGATCCCGGGCGAACCCGTGCGCACCACCGGTGAGCGCGTCGACGGCGTGATCACCTGGAATCTGCCCGTCGACGGCACCCCGGTGACCCTCGAGGCGCTGAGCGAGCGCACCGACCGGGGCGCCGAGGTGGCGCGCACCACGGCCGACGTCGTGCGCTTCGTCCTCGTCGTCTGGGTGGTGGTGGCGGCCACCTTCGTGGCCTGGGTGTTGTTCGCCCGCAGCCGTCGCCGACGTCGGGCACGGGCCAGGGCCAGGGCCCGCCGTGCCGCACCCCCTGCGTAACCTCGCCCCCATGGCTCGTCTCCGCATCGTCCACCGCTGCAACGAATGCGGCGCCCTCCACCCGAAGTGGACCGGCCGGTGCACCGGATGCGGCGCCTGGAACACCCTGTTCGAAGATGTCGAGGGGCCCGACGAACCGGCCGCCACCCTTGCCGCCGGCTACGCCCTGGTCCCGCCCGGGGTGGCCACGCCCGTCACCCAGGTCGACCTCACCACCGGGCGCCCCACGCCCACCGGCCTCTCCGAACTCGACCGCGTCCTGGGCGGCGGGCTGGTGCCGGGTTCGGTCACCCTGCTGGGCGGCGAACCCGGTGTCGGAAAGAGCACCCTGCTGCTGCAACTCCTGGGCGCCTGGCCCCATCGCTCGCTGTACGTCTCGGCCGAAGAGTCCGCGCCGCAGGTCCGCCTGCGGGCCGAGCGCCTCGGGCTCGCCCACGACCGGGTGTGGCTGCTCTCCGAGACATCCCTGCCCAACATCATCGCCGCCCTCGACGAGGTGCAGCCCACCCTCGTCGTCATCGACAGCGTGCAGACCATCGCCGATCCCGAACTCGCCTCGGCCCCGGGCAGTGTGGTGCAGGTGCGGGGGTGCGCACATCGCCTGGTGCAGCAGGCCAAACGCCGCGAAATCCCCCTGGTACTGGTGGGTCACGTCACCAAAGAGGGCGGCCTGGCCGGGCCCCGGGTGCTCGAACACGTGGTCGACACGGTGCTCACCTTCGACGGGGAACGGCATCACGCCCTGCGGTTGCTGCGCGCTGCGAAGCACCGGTTCGGCCCCACCAACGAGTTGGGCCTGTTCGACATGACCGAGTCGGGGCTCCAGGCGGTCCCCGACCCCAGCCACATGTTTCTGAGCGACCGGCGCACCGGGGTACCCGGCTCGGCCGTGGTGCCCACGGTCGAGGGGCATCGACCACTCCTGGTCGAGGTCCAGGCACTCACCATTCCCGTCACACACGCCGCACCGCCGCGCCGCAGCGCACAAGGTGTCGACGGGGGCAGGTTGGCCATGCTGCTGGCGGTCCTCAGCCGTCGGGCACGTATCGAACTGGGCCAGCACGAGGCCTACGTGTCGGTGGTCGGCGGTGTCCGCCTCGACGATCCGGGAGCCGACCTGGGCGTATGCCTTGCGTTGGCGTCGGCGGCGCTGGGGCGACCGCTTCCTCCCACCATGGTGGCGACCGGCGAGGTGGGGTTGGCGGGCGAGGTGCGCCAGGTGGCGCATCTGGCGCGTCGCCTGGGCGAGGCGATGCGACTGGGCTACCGCCATGCCCTGGTACCGGCGTCATCGGCGGTGCAGGTCGAGGGTCTGCGCACCACCCCGGTGGCGAGCCTCAGCGAGGCGTTCGCCGCTGCAGGCCTCACCGGCGGTGGACCGGGTCTCCTCTAGACTCTGCACATGCAGAGCACCCGTCTTCGCCTCGATGGCGTGCTGCTCTCCGCGCTGGCACGCGTGGCCCCGGGAACACCGCTGCGCGACGGCATCGACCGCATCGTGCGGGCCAAGATGGGCGCCCTCGTGGTACTGGGCGACGGCCCCGACGTGCTGGCCATCTGCACCGGCGGGTTTCTGCTCGACGCCCCGTTCAGCCCGCAGAAACTGTCGGAACTGGCCAAGATGGACGGCGCCATCATCCTGTCCGCCGACGGTCTGCGCATCGCACGCGCCAACGTGCACCTCATGCCCGACTCGCGGGTGCCCACCAGCGAGACCGGCACCCGTCACCGAACGGCTGAGCGAGTGGCCCGTTCACTCAAGGTGCCGGTGATCAGCGTCAGCGAAGAGATGGGCGTCATCGCCACGTACGTGGGCGAGGTGCGTCACCAACTGCAGGACGTCTCCCGCCTGCTCGACCGGGCCAACCAGGCGTTGCAGACCCTCGAGCGCTACAAGACCCGCCTCGACGACGCCCTGTCGAACCTCACGGCGCTCGAGGTGGAGGACCTCGTCACCGTACGCGATGTGGCAGCGGTGCTGCAGCGTGCCGAGACCGTGCGCCGCATCGCCGACGAAATCGAGACGATGATCGCCGAACTGGGAGTCGATGCCCGTCTGTTGCGTCTGCAACTGGACGAGATGTACGGCGGCCTCGACGTCGAAGCGGAACTGACCGTGAAGGACTACCTGCAGCCCGGCGACCCCCGCACCGCCCGGCAGGTGCTCGACGCACTCGGGCATATGGCCGAGGGCGACACCGTCGACCTGCGCCATGCGGCCGAGGCGCTCAGCCTGGCCACCGGCACCGTCGATCTGGACGCCAGCCTGATACCGCGGGGCGAGCGACTGCTGTCGCGGGTGCCCCGCCTGCCGTCCCATCTGGCGGCGCGGGTGGCCGAGCACTTCGGCGACCTGTCCAAGGTGCTGCGCGCCACCATCGCCGACCTGGCCGAGGTGGAGGGGGTTGGCGTGGTGCGGGCCCGGGCCATCAAGGACAGCCTGGCCCGCATCACCGAGACGAGCATCCTGGACCAGTACAGCTAGGCCGACACCGGTCGGCGCAACAACTCCTGGCGCAGCGCCAGCAGTTTGCTCGACGGGCGAGAGCTGAAGGCATCGAGTGCCAATGCCCGTTCGTACGACGACCACTCCTGGCGCACCCCGGCGTCGTCGCCGTTGCGATGGTGCGCCCTCAGGCGCAAGGCGATCAGTTCCTCGTGCCGGGGCACCACGCGCAGGCCGACAGCGGTGGCCTCGAACACCCCCGACACGTCGCCGGCCTCGAGGTGGCGGCGTCCCAGCGCCGCCGACGCCTGCACGATCACCATGGTCAGCTCCGACGTCAGACCCTCGGCATCGGCCCACAGGTAGGCCGTCCCCTCGAAGGGCACACCGCGCACGAGTTGCAGCATGTCCCCCAGACGCTGGACGCAGGCCGGGTCGGCGTTGCCCTGCGCCGATCGCACGGCCAGACGCAGCTGCTCGGCATCGGTGACCACATGCGGATGGAGCGGCAGTTCGTCGCCCAGGCCGCGCCCGATCCACTCGGACCCCGACGGTGCCATGACCGACGCCCCGAGCCGGCGCCGCGCCTCGCAGACGATGTTGGCGAAACTGCCGTCACGGATGGGAAGGTCCCACAGGGCGCCCCGGGCGCCGCTGCGGGTGCAACGAGGGCGGTGCAGCGCCAGCCACACCACCAACTCGAGCGCCTTGGAACGCTCGAACTCGACGGGCTGCTGATGCTGATCGACCACGCGGGGCGAGCCCAGCACCGACACCATGAGGGGCCAGGGCCGCTCCTGGGACAACGGCGTGCGGCGCGCCGTGGGCAGCCCCGATGTCAGTCGGTGGACCGACAGGGCTGCGGAGGTGGATGTCGTCATGTGGTGCTCCTTCTGTTGTGGGTCGCCGGACAGGTCCGGCAGATCGACATGCACGGCGCCCACCGGCATGACCTCGAGGTGGTGCGGTTCGAGATGCCAGCGGCCGTGCCGCTCCCGTAACCACAGGCCCTGCGTCGAACGTCCGACGGTCACGAGGGCGCGCTTCGCCGGGAACGGGGACGGCTCGCAGGCGAACCACCGGTCGATGACGGCGACGGCGGGCAGCCTGGCCGTGGCGGCCAGGGCCTCCACGGCGGTGTCGGCATCGTCGACCACGTCGCCGCCCTGGTCGGCCGACCATCCCGCCACCGGGTCGATCCCACCCCACCACAGTGCCGGCGGTGGGGCCAGTGGCGGCGCCCCGAACCCCGCTGCGATCGCCCGCACGACGTCGCGGGCCCGGGCCGCAGGGGCGTCCACCCCCAGCGCACCCCAGTAGGCGAGATCGACCAGTACGACGTCATGACGACTGGTCACCCCGACCGTGGTGACCAACCCGAGTTCGGGGGAGGCCCGTCGGGCGAGGGGTGCCAGTGCCGTCAGATCGCTCGCCGCGGGGAACACCCAGGTCTGGGGGCAGCCTTGGCGAAAGGGGGCGGGTGCCGCCGTCGGCGAGGTCCAGCAACACGTCACCGTGCCGTCGAGATTGGCGATCACGGTGGGCGGCGACGACCCCGCCAACTCGTGTGCAGCCCGGTACGCGAGATCCACCCGGGCCGCCAACACCGAGGCCGGTGCATCGCACCAGGGCACGTCCGGCCCGGCGACCTCCGGAACCGCGTGAGCGACGTAGGCCCGCCAGCTCTCTGTCGTCCACCTCATGGTCGAACCACCACCGCCACCCGCGTGGCCGCCACGTCACGGCCCGTCAGGCCCACCAGAGTGAGCACGGCGAAGGTGACCCGTTCCCTCACCGTCACCGTCACCGTCGTGGTGCCGACCTCCACCGACCCGTCGGTGCCCAGTTCGCGCAGAGACGACCGGCTGGCCGCCACGGCGGCAGCGGCGTCCACTTCGAGCCGCCCGGAACGTATGCCCACCACCTGCTGCGCTCCCGCCCTTGCCGCAGCCGCCGCCAGGTCCGACACCCGGAGGTGGGCTGCCACCAGGCGTCCGCCATCGTGGACCAGACCCATGAGGAGCATGAGCGATGACGTCACCGTCACCACGAAGGCGGTGACCGAACCGCGGTTGCGAGTCACGAGTCGCTCCGAAAGCGGTCGATGACCTCACTGCTCGACACCTGCACGGTGCGGCCCTCGACCACGCACCGCACCTCGACGCGCACCCTCGTGGCCCCCACGTCCACACCGATCGACGGGTTGCCGCACGCCGTGGCACGGGCCGACACCACGTCACCTGCGGCCCGTCGCCCCGTCTCGCTCATGGCGGAACGGCCGACCATGGACGCCGAGCGGGCACCGTGATCGGCGGCCAGTCGCGCCGTGGCCGCCGTGTCGACCTGGGCACCAGCTCCTGCCACCAGCAGCGCCAGGAGCAGGAACACCGGTGCCAGCACGACCAGTTCGACGCTGGTGCTGCCCCGATGCCGGGGGCCGTTCATCGCTGCCCCGGCGGCACGATCCGCTCCCGAGCCGCCGTCGCCTGGCGCCATACCGTGGACGGAAAACCGGGTACGAGCGCTGGGACGGCGATGGCGACCTCGGCACGTACCGTCGACGGGCTGTGATGGACACGGATCGGTGCGGCGAGCGTGGCGTCCAGGTCGCCGGCCAGTTCGACCGCCCGGCGCTCACCCTCGCCAGGTACCGCTCCGTAGCGGGCTTCGGCCCATGCCACACGCGCCGCCACGGAGGTGGCGACGGTGGCGGCGTGGTGCCAGGCGGCCACGTGCACGCACACCATGACCAGCAACACGAGGACGGGGATCAGCACCACCGTCTCGGCCGTGGCCTCACCACGACCGGCGCTCAACCCAGCTGCAGGGTGTTGGCCTTGCTGGTGACCCGGGCGGTGATGATCGCACCCACGGCGATCGCCAGGGCGATGAGGGCTGCCGCCATCACCACGGTCGTGGCACTCACCTCGCCGCGTTGGCGGTCGGCCTCCCACTGGGCGAGAAATCGGACCACGTAGTACTGGAGCACGTGAAGGGGATACATCATGAGAAGCCTCCATGTCGGGACGGAACACCGGGGGGATCACATGCGGGACACCCGACATCACAGGCCTCCGGTGATCGAGGTGAGGGCCGGATAGCCGAGCAGGGCGATGAAGCCGACGAACACCAACACCATGGGAAGGCCCATACGTTCGGTGGCGGCCTGGGCATCGGCCTCCACCCGGGCCAGGTGCCGTTCCCGGACGGCGGCCGCCCGCGTGGTCAGCGAACTGCGGACCCGTGCGCCGTGTTCACCGGCCAGTCGCACCGTGGCGGCGAGGTCGACCAGTTCGCTGACACCCAGGCGCCGGCCCAAGTCGGCCAGACCGTCCCAGGGTGTGTGACGCCGGGTGCGGGCGCGGATCAGTTCGTTGCGCAGCAGCGTGAAGGCCCAACCGTCACCGGCATCCGCCGCCGCCGTCAGCGAGGTCTCGATACCGGCCCCACCTGCCAGCAACACGCTGACCAGGTCGAGGAAGGTGGAGAGGGCATGTCCGAAGGCCAACCGCCGCTGTCGCGCCCGACGCCGCAACACGGCACCCGGCAGCGTCAGGGCCACCGCCCCACCCGCGGCACCGCCGAGCACCACCATCGGCCCCGAAACGGGCGCGCCGAGCGTTGCCGACAGCGCCGCCCACAGCACGAGCACCCCGAACACCCCGGCGCAGGTCGTCATGACACCGGCGACGAACCGGGCCTCGGCGATGCCGGTGATGGCGAGGTCGGAGGGGTCGGGTCGCCAGGAACCTCCGCTTCGCCTGCGCGCGGCTCCCACCGGCCCGGTGGGATCGAGTGGGCCGCGCAGAGTACCCAGCGCCCAGGACAGCGATGGCGTCGGTGGTCGCAACGCATGGCGCACAACCGCCAGGCCCAGCCCCGCGACGAGACCCCACCCGACCGGGTTCACGACGACACGCCCCGGACCGGTGCGCGCAGCGCGAACCGCTCGGGCAGGCCCAGCCGGCTCAGCCGCTCCATGGCGGCCAGGGCCACGACGAACAGGGCCACGATCCCCGTCAGGACGCCTTGTCCCGTGGCGTCGCCATAGGCGTCCAGGTAGCCGGGGTTCAACATCTTCAGGCCCCCCATCACCACGACGATCACCCCGGCGATCAGTCGGGTGGCGGCGCGGGTGCGCGCACGGCCCACCCAGACGCGGCGCCGTAGCCGGGCCTCGTCACGTGCGCTCACGGCCAGATGCCCGAGCAGGGCGCCCACATCGCGCGCCTCGTGCTCCGATGCCGTGATCAGTGCCGCCACCACGAAGTCAGCGGTGGGATGCCGGGCCTCGGCGGCGAATCTGCGCAGCGCTTCCCCGAGGGACTGCCGCTCGAGTCGCTCAGCCAGATGGCGCAGCGGTCCCGACAGGGGACCTTCGGCGATCGCCGCCGTGGCGGCGATCGCATGCTCGAGGCCCGATGCCGCAGAGAGCGTGTCGCGCAGTTGCTCCGCCCACGTGGCGACCGCCTCCACGAGGGCCTGTTCGCGTTGGGATCGCCCACGCGCCGCCCACGCCGTCGGGGTCCACCATCCGGCCGCAGCAGCCATGGCACCCGCCACGGGCCAACCGGTGAGCACCCATGCCACCGCCACTGCGGCGAGGGCCGCCGTACAACGCAGCACCCAGCGAGCGAGGTGGAACGACGGCGACGGCCAGTGCCGCACGGCGGCGGCCCGCCCGCCCCATGCTGCGCGAAGGCGCAACAGGCCCACCCCCACACACGCCCCCATCACGGCTGCCATCAGGGTGTTCACAGCCGGCTCTCGGGGTCGTAACCGTGATCGAGCAACATCGACAGGGTGGCCTCACGCAGTGGGTAGGCCGGTAGGGCCGCACCGGTCGGCCCGGGGCTCCACACCTCGTTCGTGGCGATCTGCAAACCGTCGGCACCAGCCACTTCCCGCACGCTGCGCACACGCCGGCAACCCTGGGCATGTTCGATGTGAACCACCAGATGGACCGCCCCGGCGAGCAGTTGGTTGACGGTTTCGGTCGGTAGCCCGGTTCCGGCCAGTGCCGCATAGGCGGCCAGTTTCGACAACACGCTGCGACTCGAGTCGGCATGGATGGTCGCCATCGAGCCGTTGTTGCCCTGCGACATCGCCATCAGCAGGGCGAATGCCTCACCCCCTCTGACCTCCCCCACGACGACCCGATCGGGGTCCATGCGCAGTGCCAGGCGCGTGAGGTCCAGCAGGGTGACGGCTCCGCGCCCCTCGATGTTGGCGGGTCGAGCCTGCAACATGTCGTGGTCGGGGTGGCGGTCGGCGAAGCGGTCGATCCCCAGTTCGTAGGCGTCTTCGATGGTGACGATGCGCTCGGTGGACGGCACCTCGTTGAGCAGGGCGCGCATGAGGGTGGTCTTGCCCGACCCGGTGCCGCCGGCGATCACGAGGTTGCGGCGCGCCCGGACGGCGGCAGCCAGAAACGAGGCAAGCCGGGGACTCATCATGTCCCGTTGCATCAACTCGGCCAGATCTGACAGTTCGAAGCGGTGCCGGCGGATCACCAGTGCCGGCCGCGCCGAGATAGCCATGGTGGCGAACAGGCGCGAGCCGTCGGGTAGTTGTGCGTTCAGTTCGGGTTGGGCGGCGTCGAAGCGCCGTTCACCGGTGAGTAGGCGCCCGCCCACGTGGCGCACCAGGTCGACCAGTTCGTCGTCGTGGTCGACCACGGGCGCCACGCACTCCCGGCGGCCGTCGCGCCGCTTGATCCACACCGCCTCACAGCCCCGGACATGGATGTCGGTGATGTCGGGATCGTCCAGCAGACGTTGCAGCCGACCCAGGCCCAGCACGGCGTCGAGCGTGGCGTCGAGCAGGGCCTGTTCGTCGTCGAGCGACATGGGCACATCGCCGGCCACCACGTCGTCGGCGGCAAGTTGGCCGAGATGTCGACGCACGACGCGGTGCACGACGCGGCGCTCGTCCGCACCCGACGGCGACAACGCCCGTTCGACGCGCTGGTCCGCCACGGCGTCGGCCGCCAGACGGGTCAACTCGGCCACGAGACCCGCCCGCATGCCGGTGCTCGGTGGACGGCGGCCCCTCATCGGGAGGCCTCGCTCCACAGGGGGGCGGACAGTTGGTCCAGGGCGCGCAGATAGCGGCGGCCCGGGAGCGCACCGGGTACGGGCAGTCGTACGGCGGGCACGTTCAGGGCCTCGGTCACCTCCCGAGCGGTGTACGGACCGTCGCCGGTCAGCACCACCGCCACCGGGCCCAACTGGCGCAGACGCTCGAGAGCATGTGAGAGCACCGCCACCTCGACCAGGGCGCCGTGGGAGACCACCACCCGCCACGCCGCGGCTTCGGCGAGGGGCCCCGCCGCGCTGTCCGCCCGGTAGCGACCCACATCGCACACCACGTCGAAGGACGCGCTGCGCAGGGTGGCGACGAGTTGGCGCACGCCGGCGCGCAACGCTCGCTCCACCACATCGCCCGAGGGGTGGGCGATCACCAACCGGGCACCGGACTGCGCATCGGGTCGCTGCACCCACCCGAACGACTCCTCGGCGGTGAGGTCGCGCGCCGAGGTCAGCAGGTCGACCAGACCAGGCCGGTGGTCGGTGTCCAGCCGCAGCGCCAGACGCCCACCGTCGGGGTCGGCCTCGAGCATGACCACGGGGCGCGTGCGCCGACGCGCCAGTGCCAGTGCGGTGGTCGTGGCGCCCGGCGCACCGACCACACTGCCGACGGCGATGACGGTCATGATGCGACCACGCCGATGCGGACGCGGTCGGCCAGCGTCGCCCGTTCGAGCACCTCGCCCGGGACGCGCAGTGTGACCACGGTGATGGTGTCCAGTTCTCCCGGGGGCTGTACGGCCCACACGTCGCCACGGTCGGAGAACACCGCCGGCGGTGCCGAACCCAGAGGATCGAAACGGACGGTCACGATGCGGACCCGGTCGAGTACCGCCAGGTCGGGAGGTACCTCGCCGGGACCCAGCGCCACGCTCACCAACGCTTCGCCGGCCTCGGGAGGACGTCGGGGCTCGACCATCTGTGCCGTCATGGGGGTGGCGGCAGCGACATCGACCACCAGGGCCGCGCCTACCAGTCGGCTGCTGTCGGAGGGTGGCGTGACGCGTACGCCGTCGACGCCCACCAGTGTGGCGACGGCCAGATCGCCGACCGTGACGGTGTCGCCTCGCTGGAGATCGCGCGCTGCCACCAGCACTGGCAACGGTCGGGTCGCCTGGCGTTGCCAGACGGCGGCACCGATCGCGCCGCCCACCACCAGGGTGGCGCCGAAGGCGAACTCGAACCACAGGCGCGGCTGGCCCCATTTCGACCCGGCGACGCGCCGCCGCGCACCGTCGGTCACGTCCGACCAGTTCCTGGTCACGTCCACCCACCTCGTCTCACATCGCCGAAACCCGCCCGGCCAGCGATGAGGGACGCAGGATATGTGCAACCTGTCGAAGGCTGTCGAGTCAGACGCCCCGTGCGCCGGCCAGTACCGGGATGTTGGGCGCCAGCCACGGTGGCCCGGAAGGCGTCGTCGGCAGTTCGACCGGGATTCACCGATCGGACGTAGCCTGTCGGGCGATGTCGACCGTCGATGCTCCACACGCGCTGCCCACGGCGAACGACCCGTGCTGGTGCGGCAGTGGGCGAAAGTACAAGCGGTGTCACAAGCCCCTCGAGGGTCGGGTCCTTCCCGGTGTCATCAGCCCCATGCGCACGGTGCCGGCGCACATTCCGCGGCCGTCCTACGCCGAGACCGGCCAACCGGCCCGTTGGGACGAGCCCCGCATCAAGTCACCCGAGATCATCGACGCCATGCGCCATGCGGGCCGCCTGGCCGCCGACGTGCTGCGTCTGGCCGGCGAACTGGTGCGCCCCGGCATCACCACGGACGAGATCGACGCCGAAGTGCACCGCATGTGCATCGAGCGAGACGCCTACCCCAGTCCGCTGAACTACCACGGGTATCCCAAGAGTGTGTGCACCTCGGTGAACGAGGTGATCTGTCACGGCATCCCCGACTCGCGCACACTGCGCGACGGCGACATCGTGAACCTCGACGTCACGTTGTTCATCGGTGGCGTCCACGGCGACACCAACGCCACGTTCTTCGTCGGAGAGGTCGACTCCGCCAGTCGGCACCTGGTGACCGTGACCGAGGAATGCATGTGGCACGGCATCGAAGCGGTGAAGCCGGGGCGCCCCGTGAGCGATATCGGCCGTGCCATCGAGGCGCACGCCAAGACGCATCGCTACGGGGTGGTGCGGGCGTTCATCGGCCACGGCATCGGTGAGCAGTTCCACACCGACATCCAGATCATGCACTACTACGACCCCCGCGGGACCACGGTCATGAGACCCGGTATGACCTTCACCATCGAGCCGATGATCACCCTGGGTTCGTGGCAGCACCGCACGTGGGACGACGACTGGACCGCAGTGACCGCCGACGGCAAGCGCACGGCGCAGTTCGAACACACCATCCTGGTGACCGACGACGGCTACGAGGTGCTGACGGGCGGCGAGGGTGCTGCGTCACCGTCTGCCCCGTGGCATCGCTGAACGCCACCACGAGACCCATTCGTCCGCCACGTTCCCGCCCACTCCGTAGGCCGTGAGCGTCGCCTGCGCCGCGGTGTCGAGGTCGCCCGCCTCCATGGCTGCGGCCGCCACCGCCAGGTCGCCCACCGGCCAGGGCACCCCGGCCAGCACGGGTGCTGCCACTCGCACCACGTGCGCACTGCGACCGGTCCCCGCGGCCCGGTGCGCCAGCCACAGCGATGCGGCAGGCGAGCACAGCACGGCCGTCACCGCCCACACATCGGCACCGCGGCGAGGCAGCACGCTGATCACGGGCACGCCGGGCAGCCAACGACCCCCGGGGTCGGCGGCCGCCTCGATCATGCGGGTCTGGCTGGCCACGACCACTTTGGGCGTCAGACGGCTCTGTGCCCATCGGCTCATCGGGGGGCTCAGCCGCCCCAGTTCGACCGTAGGGCGCTCGAAGCGCTGTCCGGCGAAGCGCACCGGGCGCTCCCCCCAGAGGCACCGCCCCGGGTCGATGAGTCCGCTGGTGACGAACGGCGGGCCGTCACCGCCCTCGACCACGGCCGCAACCAGACCGTAGTACTGGTCGCGGAAGTCGCCGCGAGCAACGGCCTGATCGCCCAGCACGCCGGTGGCGGCGAGACACCCGGCCGGCAGGGCGGGCAGGCCCAACGCATCGGCGACCAGCCACCCCCACGACGGCGTCACCTCGTCAGGGGGCGTCACCGGCGCCAGTGGCTCAAAGGTCGTGCCCGCCTGGCGTTGAACGGGTCGACGCGCTCCACCGCACTCGGTGACCAGTGCTCCGGTGATCACCTGGGCGTCGGGGAACACGGGCGTCTCGGCCCACCACCACCATCGCCACGAGGCGCGGCACGCGATGTCCTCGCGCACGGCGCCGGCATCGCGACTGGCCAGCACCGACGTCGGCAGGACGAAGGCCACCCTGCCGCCCTCGGGTGCGGCCAGGCGATGCGCCAGATGCCAGAACGCCACAGCCGTGTCGGCATAGGGACTGGTTCGGTTGGCACCCCGGGGGGTGTTCCCGGCGGTCAGCGGGCTGAGGAACGGCGGGTTGCCGATGACGAGGTCGAACCGGCGCTCGCCCCACGGGTGGTCGAGTGCATCGGCATGGATCAACTCGGCGTCCACGCCCAGGCGGTGGCGCGCCTCCTGCAGTGCCCCGGTGTCGACATCGACGCCGCACACCTGCACGGCATGACCTCGCGCCGCCAGTGCCGCGCGCACGGCGGCCAGGAAGCGACCGTCGCCGCACGCCGGGTCGAGCACCCGCCGCGGTAGGGGAACGGCCCCGTCCAACGACGCCGCCACCACATGGGTCACCAGGTCGTCGGGGGTGTACCACGCCCCCAGTTGTCGACGTCGCTGCGGATCGTGCACTGCGGTGCAGTACAGCAGATGACCGCCCGCGACGACCGATATGCACGGCGACACCCCCGCACCACTATGGTCCGCCCAGTGACGGAGCGTTACCTCTCGTTCACCCGGGACGAATGGGCCGTGCTGCGCGCCGCCACACCGCTGACCATTCGCGAGGCCGACCTCGAAGCCCTTCGCGGTATCAACGAGCGCATCGACCTGGACGAAGTGCGCGAGGTGTACCTGCCCCTCACCCGCTTGCTGAACCTCTACGTGAGCGCCACGCAGGACCTGCACCGGGTGTCGGCGACGTTCCTGGGCACCCTGGCACCCAAGGTGCCCTACGTCATCGGCGTCGCCGGCTCGGTGGCGGTGGGCAAGAGCACCTTCGCCCGCATCCTGCAGGCACTGCTGGCGCGTTGGCCCGATCATCCCAAGGTCGACCTGGTGACCACCGACGGGTTCCTCCAGCCGAACCGTGTGCTGAGCGAACGTGGTCTCATGAACCGCAAGGGCTTCCCCGAGAGCTACGACACCAGGCGCTTGCTGTCGTTCCTGCGCGAACTGAAGAGCGGCGCCACCGAGGTGCACGCCCCGGTGTACAGCCACGTGGTCTACGACATCGTCGAGGGTGAGCACGTCGCGGTGCGCCAGCCCGACATCCTGATCCTCGAGGGCCTCAACGTGCTGCAGGTGGGCACCGAGGCCGCCGAGTTCGTCAGCGACTACTTCGACTTCTCCATCTACATCGATGCCGACGAGTGCGACATCAGGACGTGGTACGTGGAGCGCTTCCGGGCTCTGCGCTCGACGGTGTTCCAGGACCCCCGCAGCTTCTTCCAGGTGTACGCCCATCTCAGCGACGACGAGGCTCGCAGCGTCGCCTCGGGTATCTGGGAGGAGATCAACGGCCGCAACCTGCGCGACAACATCTCACCCACCCGCGACCGGGCGTCACTGGTGCTGCGCAAGGGCGCCGACCACCGCGTCGATCACGTGCAGTTGCGCAAGCTCTGACGCCTCACACCCCGAGCCATCCGGGCAGATCGGTCAACGCCGTCAGTTCGGCGAAGTCCTCCCCGTGATCGTCGGGTGGCTGCTCCAGTTCCCACAGCAGCGGATAGGGCACGTGGACCGCATGGCCGCCCAGCGCCAGCACCGGCAGCACGTCGCTGCGCACGCTGTTGCCCACCATGCACACGTCGTGGGGCGCCACGCCCCAGCGGTCGAAGATGCGGCGGTACGTCCCCGGATCCTTCTCGAGCACGATCTCGACCTGGGCGAAATGGTGTTCCAGTCCGCTGGTGGTCACCTTGCGGGTCTGGTGGATCAGATCGCCTTTGGTGATCAGCGCCAGCGTGTAGTGGCGGCCCACAGTGGCCAGCACCTCGGGGACGTGCTCGAGCAGGCGCACCGGAGCGAGCAGCAGATCGCGCACGGTCCTGACGAGCGTGGACAGCACGTGCTGGGGCACCCGGTGGTCGCTGACGGTCAAGGCGGCCTCGATCATGGACAGGCCGAACGCCTTCACGCCATAGCCGTACACCGACAGGTTGGCCCGTTCGTGCGCGGTCAGGGCCGCGGCCACGTCCACGCCGTCGGCCACATGGGGCCCCAACAGTTCGACGAACCGCTCCTCGGCGGCGCGGAAGCCGTCCTCGCTGTGCCACAGGGTGTCATCGGCATCGAAGGCCACGATGCGCAACGGGCGGCAGCCGCTCATGCGCCCCTCACCGGTGGATGGCGTTCAGGTAGTTGTACACCGTGATACGGCTGACGCCCAGGGCGTCGGCCACGTCCTCGACCGAGCGGCGCAGGGTGAACGCCCCCGCCTCGTCGAGCAGGCGCACGGCGCGCTGCTTCTCGACCCGGCCCAACTGCGCCAGCGAACTGCCCAGTTCGCGCTCGACCGACTCGATCAGGCGGTCGAGCGCCCCGTGCAGCGACGGCCGTGCCGACGGGTCGTCTCCGGCGGCGACCTGCACCTGCACCCGCGTGGCACCCCCCGAATAGGCGGCGTCGAGCAGTCGGTTCACCACCTCGCCCACCCGGTCGGGGACCACCTCGAACGAGGAGCCGAACGGCCCGAAGTCGACGACGAGGCCACATGCCTCGACGGCCTCGACCGCCGCGCGCACATGGGGCCCGGGGCGTCCCTCGACAAAGGGCTCCACGATGAACTCGACCCGCACCACGTTCCACAGGTTAGGTGCCGGTCACGGGCCCATCACTCTGCGCAGGTCGTGTGCGCGTGCCGTGCAGTCGGCACCGGCGGCGGCGAAGGCTTCGACCAGGCGTGTGAGCACCGACCGGAACGACCCCTGCCAGTCGTGTTCGAACCGATCGCGCGCCGGTCCCATCCAGGTGGTGCCGGCCAGGGTCTGTGTGACCACGGCCGTGACGGCATCGACCGCTGCGATCTGTTGGTGCAGGGTGGTGCCGAGGCGTTCGAGTTCATCGGGATTGGCGCCGTACAACGTCATGCTGTGGTGACAGGCGGCAGGGGTGGGCCGGCGGACGTGCCGGGGCGCTCGCCGGCCCAGAATCGTTCGATGTGATCACCCAGCAGGGCCAGCGAATCGGGGAGGAACGGCACCTCGCGGCGCAGCAGTTCGTACTCGGTGCGGGTCACCAGGCGGGCCTCGGTGACCTCACCGTCGGCGAAGTGCAACGGCCCGTCCCACACCGCCGCGTAGCACCGGCCGATCAGGGCGACGTCGTCGTCGGTGTAGGCACCGCCGCCCAGGGGCGTGACGGCCAGCGCGGGATCGGCGATGCCCACCTCCTCGGCCAGTTCGCGCCGGGCGGCCTCGTCGTAGGTCTCACCCGAGGCGACGACACCGCCCACCGCCACATCCCACCAGCCGGGCCACAGGTCCTTGGCGTCGCTGCGGCGATGCACCAGCAGTCGGCCCTCGCCCGAGGTGACCATGATGAACACGGCACGATGGCGCAAGCGCTCGGCGCGCATTCGTCGCCGCGGCACCACGGCGACCACTCGGTCCTGGTCGTCGACCACGTCCACCAGTTCGCGTCCGGCGTCGGCCACCACGATGCTGTGCCTACCATGGCGTATGGCCTCCGCACCTGATCCGACGCACGGCACGCTGTCGACGCTGACGCAGCACGAGGTGGACGACCTGCACGACGCAGCCGGTGATCTGCTCGCCGATGCCGTGGTGCTGCGGCGCACCCTGCATGAATGGCCCGAGCTCGGCAACCATCTGCCCCGCACGCGCGAGGCCGTGCTCAGTGCGCTCGAGGGCCTGCCTCTCGACATCACGCTGCACCAGACGACCAGTGGGGTGGCGGCGTTGCTGGAGGGCGGGCGGCCCGGACCCACCGTGCTGCTGCGGGGCGACATGGATGCCCTGCCCATGCCCGAGGACACCGGCCTCGAGTACGCGTCACGAGTCGAACAGTGCATGCACGCCTGCGGTCACGACACGCACACCGCCATGCTGGTGGGGGCAGCGCGACTGCTGTCGGCCCGCCGCAGCGACCTGGCCGGCCGCGTGTTGTTCATGTTCCAACCCGGCGAGGAGGGCCATCACGGCGCCCGCTACATGCTGGACGAGGGCATGTTGGATCTCCCCGACTTCAGCGACGGCAGCCCCTCACCGGTCACCAGTGCCTTCGCCCTGCACATCACCTCGTCGCTGCCCAGCGGATGGCTCGGCACCCGACCGGGGCCGGTCATGGCGTCCTCCGACGAGGTGCGCATCGTGGTCACCGGGGCCGGCGGCCATGCGTCGGAACCACATCGCACCCGCGATCCCATTCCCGTCGCATGCGAGATCGTCCAGGCGCTGCAGACCATGGTGACACGGCGCATCGACGTGTTCGACCCCACGGTGGTGACCATCGCCCGCATCACCGCCGGCACCACCTACAACGTGATCCCCGAGACCGCCGAGATCGTGGGCACCATTCGGGCGGTCAGCGAGCGCACCCGGGCGCGGGTGCACGACGGCGTGCGCCGAGTCGCCGAGGGGATCGCCGCCGCCCATGAGGTGAGCGTCGACGTGCAACTGGTACACGGCTATCCGGTGACGGTCAACGACGTGCCGGCGGCACGCCGCGCGCTCGACGTGGCGCGGGCCACCGTCGCCGGGCGGGGGCGGGTCGCCGAACTGCCCAACCCGATCATGGGTGCCGAGGACTTCAGCTACGTCCTGCAGCGCCTGCCCGGCGTCATGATGTTCCTGGGCGGCACGCCGGCCGACCGCGACCCCGCCACGGCGGCGCCCAATCACTCGAACCGGGTCACGTTCGACGAGCCGGCCATGGCCACGGGTATCGCCACCTACGCCGCCCTGGCCCTCGACCGCCTCAGGGTGTGAGCACCGGCGAACCGAGCGACTCGTCGCTGCGGCGCACGTTCACCGGTATGGCACTCATGACCGGTAGTCCCGTCACGGGATCGAAGCGCTGGTCGACGGCGGTGAGCCGCCCGGTGTTGGCGCCCAGGGTGCGCACCTCGCTGTCGTACTTGGGCACATCGCCCCATGCGTGCGCCATGGAGATCACGCCGCGCCGCACATCGGGAGCTGCTTCCACCACGGCGAGGATCGTGGCGTGGCCGGAGTCGATCTCGATGATGTCGTCATCGCGCAGGCCCTCGTCGGCCATGTCGTCGGGATGCATGTACGCCGGGTTGGTGCGCTGGCGGCGCACCAGGTGGGGAATGTCACGGCCCGACGAGTTGTAGACGCTGTGGAGCCGTCGCGACACCAGCCGGTAGGCGAACACCTCCTCGGCACTGAAGCCGGCGTGGTCGAGTAACGGCTCGGCGGCCACCTCGGCCAATTCCGTCATCATCACCGCGTTGCCCACGTCGAGGCGGTGCAGATGGCCGGGGTCCTTGGGGGAGACCAGAATGGACGGGTCCTCGAACACACGCCCGTGCTCGTGACGCTTCACCTCGTCGAGGGGGATCCGGGCGGTGCGGCACATCAGTTGATGAATGCGGTCAGTGGTCAGCTCGGCGCCGGCTTCGACACTCACGCCGGCGATCTTCATGGTCAGGCCCATCCGCTGTGCCAGCCCCACGAACACCTCCCACTCCTCGAGCAGATCGGAGCCCTCGGGCACGTCGACCACGGCCGGCGCCCACTGGGCATAGGGCGACGGGTATCCCGTGGTGGCGGCGCCGTAGCCCCAGATGGTCTCGTTGGGCTGGGTGATGCCGTCGCACTCGAGGCCCAACTTGGGTCCGATCACCACATGGGCCAGTTTCGCCGTGGCCGACCAGCGGGGATCGATGGTGACCAGCAGGTCGAGGGCTTCCATCGCCTCGATGGCCTTCAACTGGTCGGGCCAGGCCACCACCGGGTTCCCGCCCAGGCAGATGAGCGCCCGTACGCGCCCGTCGCCCGATGTCAGGATCTCCTCCGCCAGGGCGGCGGTGGGCAGGCCGCCGGCATTGTCGCCCAGACCGCGCACCCGCAACTGCTCGCCGTAACCCCAGGCGGGGGGCCGAGGGTCGGCCTGGGCCTTGGCCACGCGCTGGGGCAGCAGCACATAGGGGTTGGGCACGGGCTCTCCGGCGCGCATCCACCGCCCGCACACGGTCTGGATGCAGGCGATCAGATACTCGGTCAGCGTGCCTCGCGGGGCCATGTTGGGTCCCGTGCCGGCCGTCACCGATCCGCGTGAGCCCCCGGCATAGGTACGAGCCGCCTCGATGATCAGGTCGGCGGGTACACCGGCGCGCTCGGCCACGCGTTCGGGAGTGAAGGGTTCGACGGCGACCCGCAGGGCCTCGAGGCCCTCCACGTCGTCGGCGCAGAAGGCGGCATCGTGCAGGCCCTCGGTCAGGATCACCCGCAGAATGCCGGCGAGGACCGTCGGGTCCTCGCCCGGCCTGGGCTGCAGGAACACGTCGGCGGCCACTGCCGCTTCGGTGCGGCGGGGGTCGATGACCACCAGTCGCATACCTCGCGCCTTGGCCTCGCGCAGCCGCTTGGCCGGGTTGTACTGGGGGATGCCACCCCACATGGACACCGTGGGATTGGCTCCCACCAGCATCCATGTGTCGGCGGTGTCGAAGGGCTGCGGGCCGGCCGACCAGTGGCCGTGCAGAGCCCGCGCCACCCCCTTGCCGGGTTGGTCGATGGCGCCCGACGAGAACCGCATCGGTGAGCCGAGCGCCTTCATGAACCCCTTCGCCGCCTCGTTGCCTGCCGGGTACGGAAACGAGAACGTGCCCGCGTACAGCGCGACCGCCCTGGGCCCCGACTCGGCGACGATGTCGGCCAGGCGCGCCGCGATCTCGTCGAGGGCCTCACCGGTGGACACCGGCTGCATCGACCCGTCGGGCAGGCGCCTCCACGGCTGCACGATGCGATCGGGATGGTTGTGCTGCTCGGGCAGCGCACGGCCCTTGATGCAGCTGTATCCCTCGTACATCGGATTGTCGACATCGCCGATGACCTTCACCGCTCGGCCGTCCTCGACGGTCACCCGTATGCCACAGAAGGCGTGGCAGAACCGACAGAACGATGTGCGCACCTCGTGTTCCATGATGTTCCCCCTCTCACCCCGCCGAGAAGTCTTGCCCATGACGCGCTGCGCCGGCGCGTCAGCCATGATCTGGGCGTGACGGGTGACGCGACGGCGAGGACGGGACCGCTCCACGGTGTGCGGGTGCTCGACCTGACCCGCGTTCTGGCGGGGCCCCACGCCGGGCGCATGCTGGCCGATCTGGGGGCCGAGGTGATCAAACTCGAACCGCCCGACGGCGACCTCACCCGCTTTTCGGCCCCGCGGGTGGGTTCCATCGCCACGTACTTCCTGCAGCAGAACGCCGGCAAGGCATCGATCAGCCTCGACCTGTCGCAGGCCGATGGCGCCGACCTGCTGCGCCGCCTGGCACAGCGCAGCGACGTGCTGCTGGAGAACTACCGGCCCGGCGTCATGGACCGTCTGGGTCTGGGTCCCGATGCCCTGCTCGCCGTGGCGCCCCGGCTCGTCTACCTGTCGATCAGCGGCTACGGGGCGACCGGCCCCTGGCGGCACCGGCGCGCCTACGCCCCGGTCATCGGCGCCGAGTCGGGGATGACCCGTGCCCAGGCCGACGGACGCGACGGCACGGTGGCGAACGACCCCCACAGCCATGCCGATGTGTACACGGCGATGGAGGCCGCCACCGCCGTGCTCGCTGCGCTCTACCAGCGCGAACGCACCGGACGCGGTCAGTGGATCGACGTGTCGATGGCCGAGACCATGCTGTACGTGAACGAGCACGTGCACGACCATCTGTACGACGGACCCGTGGACCCACGCTGGATCCGCAGTTTCCAGCCGCACCAGTACCCGGTGCTCACCGTGGCGGACGGCACCACCCTCATGGTCAGCGGGCATCCCGCCGAGCGGGGCACCTTCGACCGCTTCATCGCCGCCATGGACCGGCTCGACCTGGCGGACGACCCCCGCTTCCTCGACGTCCCCGGCCGCCTGACGCACCTCGACGACCTGATGGACCTGATGCGCGCATGGGCTGGCGCCCTGCCCGATGCCGCAGCACTCGAGGCCCGCCTCGACGCCCAGGGCCTGGCGGCCGGGGTGGTGCGCAGCGTGCGCGAGTTGGCCGAGACACCGTGGGCGGTCGAACGGGGCGCCATCGCACAGGTCGACGACCGTCGGGGTGGCACGGTGCGTGTGCCGGCACCACCGTGGCGATTCTCCGACGCCGACGTGGGCAACCACGCCGGGCCGCGCTTCCGGGGCGAGGACAACCGGCGCGTACTCGCCGAGGTGCTGGGACTGGACGACGAGGCGATCAACGCGCTCGAGGGCCGTGGTGTGGTGACGCAACGCCTGCCAGACTCACGGTCATGAGTGTCGTCAAGATCAACGCCATCGAGGTGCCCGCCGGGATGGGCCCCGAACTGGAGAAGCGGTTCGCCGCCCGGGCCCACAGCGTGGAGCACATGCCCGGCTTCGAGGCCTTCGAGCTGCTGCGCCCCGTCGAGGGCGAGACCCGGTACTTCGTGTACACCCGGTGGGAGAGCGAGGACGCCTTCCAGAACTGGGTGCGCAGCGCCGAGTTCGCCCACGGTCACGCCAAGGCCGAAAGCGCCGATGGCAAGCCGGCCGCCGCCGGGGCGGCGCTGCTGGCCTTCGAGGTGGTGCAACGGGTGGCAGCGGGCGCCTGAACCCCGCTTCGCCGTCGCCGTCAGGCCGGCGGGGGCACGGGCGCGAACACGTGCTGGCGGTACCAGCGCAGTTCGTCGATGCTCACCATGATGTCGGACATGGCGCGGTGGCCGCCGTTGCCCCGCGGTCGTGCACCGTCGGCGGCCGGGTACCACCGCTTCACCAGTTCCTTCACGGTCGACACGTCCACGCAGCGATAGTGAAGGAAGTGCTCGATCTCGGGCAGGTAGCGAGCCAGGAAGCGGCGGTCGGTACCGATGGAGCTGCCGGCCAACGGCACGCTGCGCGCCTCGGTGACGTGCTGGCGAAGGAAGGCCAGCGTCTGCTCGCCGGCCTGTTCGAGCGTGATCGTCGACGCCTTGATGGCAGGCAGCAGGCCGCTGCGCGTATGCATGTCGACGACGACAGGGTCCATGCGGGCGAGCACCTCGTCGGCCTGGTGGACGATCAGATCGGGGCCCTCGGCCACCACGTTCAACTCGTCGTCGGTGATCAGCGTGGCGATCTCGACGATGACGTCGGTCTCGGGGTTCAGCCCCGTCATCTCCAGGTCCATCCACACCAGCACGTCTGCGAGGTTAGGGGTTCGGTTACGGTCGCAGACGTGCTTCCGGTGCAGATCGTGCGCCTCGACCCCGACCTCCCCCTCCCGGCCTATGCCCGCACCGGGGACGCCGGGCTGGATCTGGTGGCCCGCGAGGACGCCATCGTGGCCCGCCACGGGGGTCGAGCCCTGGTTCCCACGGGGATCGCCGTGGCCGTTCCCGTGGGCTGGGCGGGTTTCGTGATGCCCCGCAGTGGGTTGGCCCTCTCCCACGGGGTCACCGTGCTCAATGCGCCCGGGGTCATCGACGCCGGGTACCGCGGGGAACTCAAGGTGCTGCTGGTGAACACCGATCCCCACGACAGTTACCACGTGACCCGCGGCGACCGAATCGCCCAGTTGGTGCTGTGCCCGGTGGCCGAGGTGACGTGGACGGTGGTCGACGGCTTCGACGGGGAACACCGGGGCGGTGGGTTCGGACACTCGGGGCGTTGATCAACGGGTGTTCAGGCGTCGGCCCTTCCAGGCCACCTCGCGACGCGTGATCGTCAGCACCAGGCTTCGCAGGAACACGACCACCAGCACGGCCGTGAGCACCGGGTACCACGGGGCGGTGCGCCAGCCGAAGGACCCCAGGCGCCGACCGAGCACGGCGAACTGCGCAGCCGACAGCGCATACCACCAGGGCGACGCCAACCAGCCGCCGGCCAGCGAGGTGACCCACGCCGCCGCCATGAGCACCGCCCACCAGGGGGCGCGACCGGCACCACCGGCCAGGTTCTTGGTCCACCCCTCCACCAGTGGCCGCCAGCCGCCGGGGTACATCCGGTAGCGGACCCCGCCCGGACCCGCCAGGTACAACCTGCTGCGCCCCACCCGTCGCGCCAGGGCGAGATCCTCGGTGACGGCGGCGCGCACCTCGGGGTGGGCATGACCCCCGCATTCGACGTAGGTGCTGCGCTCGAGGGCAATCACGGGTCCGAAGGCCAGGGGCGCGCCACGCCGCACCACACCGGCGAAGGCACCTGTGCCCATCACCGTGAGCAGGTTGAACGGAGCGCTCAACTGCTCGACGATCGAACCCGTCTGGTGCCAGGGCTGCACCGACACCAGATATCCGGGTGCATGGGCCACGGCGGCCGCCAACCCGTCGAGCAGACCATCCGACGGTGTCACGTCGGCGTCCAGGAACACCAGCACCGGCGCCTGCGTGGCCGACGCCCCCCGCCAGCACGCGTGGGGTTTGCCCGCCCATCCCTCGGGCAGGGCCGCCACCTCGAGCACCACCGCACCAGCCCGGCGCGCCAGGTCGCCCGTACCGTCGGTGCTGGCGTCGTCCACCACCACGATCTGGTCCCCCGGGCGGCACTGCGCCGTCAGTGCCCGCACCAACCCACCGATGGCCCCCGCCTCGTCACGGGCGGGCACCACGACCGCCACCGGCGGTCGGTCGGGGGTCCCTCCCGCCGGAAGCGGCCGGGGTCGGGCCAACAGCCACCACCCGGCCAGCCAACCCACCAGATAGGCCATCGCACCCCAGAGCGACGGGGTCGGATCGAACACGCAGCGATCCTGTCAGCACCGTCGGGAGTGCGCTGACTCGGACGTTGTTGCACGGTACACGTATCGTCGCGAGGGTGAGTGACGACACCCCCCGTCCGGTCAAGCAGGAGCAGCGGTCGGCAACCGATGCGATCGACGAGGTGGCCCCCGGCATCCTGCGCACGCAACTGCCGGTGAACCTCCCTGGCCTGGGGCACGTGAACATGTACGTGCTCGAGGACGACCGCGGTGTGGCGGTGGTCGACCCCGGACTGCCCGATAAGCAGTCGTGGAAGGCGATCCAGCAGCGTCTCGGCCAGATCGGCGTACCGCTCAAGCGGGTGCACACGGTGATCGTCACCCACAGTCATCCCGACCACTACGGCGGGGCGCGCCGCCTCCGTGACGAGAGCGGCGCCCAGGTGGTGACCGACCGGCGCTTCCACCTGTGGTGGGATCCGCGCGAACCCGTCGACCTCGATCCCGAGGAGGTCGTGCAGGTGTCGCCGTTCTCGCCCCCGCCTTGGGGGGGCGAAGCGCAGCGGCCGCTCCTGCGGTTCGGCTTCCGCTGGCAGCTCGTCAAGCGCTTCCCCCGGCTCATGCCGACCGTTCGCCCCGACGTGCGTCTGGCCGACGCGCAGACCATCCGCCTCGCCGGCCGTGACTGGGTGGCGGTGCACACCCCCGGGCACACACACGACCACCTGTGCCTGTTCGACCCCACCGAGGGTGTGCTGCTGTCGGGCGATCACGTGCTCCCCACCATCACCCCCCACATATCGGGCCTGGCCCAGGCCGACTCGCTCTCCACCTACTTCGCGTCGCTCGACAAGGTGGCGGCCCTCGGTCAGGCGACCACGGTGGTGCTGCCGGCACACGGAGACCCCTTCGGCGGCCTGTCCGAACGTGTCGCCGACATCCACCGTCACCATGAGGAACGCCTCGCCCGCCTGTGCCAGGCGCTGGACGCCCTGGATCGGCCGGCCACCGTGAACGAGATGTCGCAGCACATCTTCTCACCCCGCGCCCAGGGGCCCATGGCCGACAGCGAGACCTACGCGCATCTGGAACACCTGCGACGCGAGGGTGCCGTGGACCGCTTCGAGCAGCACGGCCTGACGCACTACGTGGCGGCCTGACGGGCGTCGGTAGCCTCGCTGGCGTGGCCGGTGCCGTGCGGGTGAGACCCCGACTTCTCGTGGGTTCACTGGTCGCGGCCCTGCTCGTGGCAGTGACCGTGGGTGCGGTGCTGAGCAAGGCGGGGGGCGACGTATCTGACGACACCATGGACGACGTGGTCATGGACCGACCGGGCGGGTACCAGGCGCCCGGTATCGCCACCAACGAACCCGTCGAGGGCACACCCCTGCCGGTGGTGCAGGTTCGCACCCCGTCTGGCGACCCCCTGTCCACGGCGTCCTTCGTCGGAACGCCCACCGTGGTGAACGTGTGGTTCGCCGACTGCCCGCCGTGCCGCCGCGAACTACCGGCCTTCGCCGCAGCCCACGCCGTCTACGGAGACCGGGTGCGGTTCATCGGCCTGAACCCGCGCGACGACGGCGAACGCGCCCGAGCCTTCGCCGAGGAACGCGGTGCCCTCTACGAGTCGTACCTCGACCCCGACGGTGCGTTCCTCGCCGCAGCGGGTATCGCCACGTTTCCCACCACCCTGCTGGTGGGCGCCGACGGCTCGATCGTGGTGCAGCGCGGCGGTGAGGTCACCCAGGCCGAACTGGAACGGATGATCGAGGAGCGGCTGCTGCCGTGATCGCGCTCGAGGGCAACTTCGCCTACAGCTTCCTGCTCGGCGTCCTGGCGGCGGTGAACCCGTGCGGCTTCGTGCTGCTGCCGGCCTACCTCATGTACTTCCTGGGACTGGAGGGCACGAACCCATCGCCCGACCAGCGCACCGGAGTGCGTCGCGCCCTGGTGGTGTCGAGCGCCACCTCGGCCGGCTTCATCAGCGTCTTCCTGGTGGTGGGCACCATCTCGCGGCTGCTCACGCAGTGGATCGAACAACAGGCCAAGTACGCAGGTCTCGTCATCGGACTGGGGCTCATGGCCATGGGCATTGCCATGCTGTCGGGCTGGAAGCCCCGATCGGGGCTGCTGCAGCGCCGCGGTACCGCCCTGGCCGGCGATCACCGTCAGCGCACCGTCGGGTCCATGTTCCTGTTCGGCGTGGCGTACGCCGTGGCATCCATCGGATGTTCGCTGGCGTTCCTGACCACCGCCATCTTCGGCAGCATCAGCACCACGGGATTCGTCAGCGGTGTGACCAGCATCGTGCTGTACGGCGTGGGCATGTCACTGTTGGTCATGGCGCTGACCGTCACGCTGGCCCTCGCGCAGGGCGGACTGCTGCGCGGGCTGCGGCGCCTCATGCGCCACGTCGACCGGGTGGCCGCCGCCTTCATCTTCGCCACCGGCGCCTACCTCGCCTGGTACTGGTGGGGGGCCATCACCGAACGTACGGGGAGCGACGGTCTGGTGGGCCGGGTCGAACGCTGGCAGGCCGATGTCGCCAACTTCCTGCAGCGTCAGGGTGCATGGCGCCTGGCGCTGGTGCTGGGTGCCGTGGTGGCGGTGGGCGTGGCCGTAGCCGCGCGGCGACGCCAACCGGAGTCCACCGTATGAGTCCATTCGCCGAACTGCTCGCCCACCCTGAGGTCGACGAGGTGGTCACGCTGCGCAGTCGCTTCGGCTTCATGGCGTACCACGGAGGCGGCCTCGAGGAGATGACCGACGTCATCGCCCAGGCAGCCGCCCAACGGTGCGGTGCCAGTTACTACGGCGTGCACCAACCCGTGGGCATGGAACGCCACATCCCATCGGTCCACATCGATCCGGCGGTGTCACCGGCACTGCAGTCATTCCTCGACCACGTGGACATCGTGGTGACCGTGCACGGGTTCGGACGCCAGGGTTACTTCACCTCACTGCTGTTGGGGGGTCGCAACCGCGAGTTGGCGCACCACGTGGGTGGGCACCTGCGCGCAGTGCTCCCCGCCTACGACATCGTGACCGACCTCGACGAGATCCCCCGCGATCTGCGCGGTCAGCACTCGGCCAATCCGGTGAACCTGCCCCGTCTCCAAGGGGTGCAGATCGAGTTGCCGCCCCGTGTGCGGGGGTCCAGTCCGCTGTGGTGGGACTGGGAGGGTCCGGGTCTCACGCCACACACCCAGGCCCTGGTGGACGGTCTGGCAGCGGCCGCTACGTCGTGGGACTGAGCGTCAGGGTGCCAGGCGCTCGATCACCCAGCCACCGCCGGTGAGGCGTCTGTAGCGCAGTCGGTCGTGGAGTCGGCTGGGCCGCCCCTGCCAGAACTCCCACTCCTGGGGAACCAGGCGGTAGCCACCCCAGCCCGGGGGCCGGGGTATGCGGTCGTGGCCGACGAAACGGGCCGTCACCTCGGCCAGGCGCACGTCGAGCACCTGCCGATCGGCGATCACCTCGGACTGCGGCGACGCCCACGCACCCAACTGATGGTCGCGAGGACGCGACGCGAAGTAGTCGTCGCTCTGGGCGTCGGCGACTCGCTCGACCCGGCCCCGCACCCGCACCTGGCGGTGCAGATCCAGCCAACTCGACACTGCTGCCGCCTCGGAACGGGCCGTCAACTGACGCCCCTTGGCCGAGCCGTAGTTCGTGTAGACGACCAGTCCCCGGTGGTCGGCACCACGCACCAGCACCACCCGTGCATCAGGGTTGCCGTCGCTGTCGACCGTCGCCAGCACCACGGCATTGGGTTCGGCCACTCCGGCATCGACGGCATCGTCGTGCCAGCGCTGCCACTGCACGACCGGATCGGCGTGCAGATCGGTGGGCTCCAGGCCCTCGGTGTGGTACGTGACGCGGCGGTCGCGCAGGCTCACGTCGGCCGCTCGATCCGCTCCAGTCCCCTCATGTACCGACGCAGCACGTCGGGGACCACCACCGACCCGTCGGGCTGGCGGAAGGTCTCCACGATGGCCGCCCACACCCGGGGCACGGCCAGGGCCGAACCGTTGAGCGTGTGCACCAGATGCGTGCCCTTCTCACCGGGTACGCGGTAGCGAATGTCGGCCCGGCGCGCCTGGTAGTCGCCGAACCAACTGACCGACGACACCTCGAGCCATATGTCGACGCCGGGTGCGAACACCTCGAGGTCGAAGGAGCGATGGTGGCTCTGCCCCATGTCGCCGGTGCAGATCTCGATGATCCGGTAGGTCAGACCCAGTGAGGCGATCAACCGCTCGGCCCGTGCGACCAACTCCTCCAGCATGGCCGGAGCCTGGTCGGGCGTGGTGAGGGCGAGAATCTCCACCTTGTCGAATTCGTGAGTGCGCAACATGCCCCGTGTATCGCGGCCGGCACTTCCCGCCTCGCGCCGGAAGCACGGGGTGTAGGCCATCAGTCGCACGGGAAGCTGCGTCACCTCCAACACCTCGCCGGCGTACAGCGAGGTCAGCGGAACCTCACCCGTGGGGATCAGCCACAGGTCGTCCCGCTCCACGGCGAACGCATCGTTGGCGAACTTGGGCAGATGCCCCGTTGCGGTCAGTGTCGCCGTCGACACCAGGCTCGGGGGTCGGATCTCGTCGAAGGCGTCGGCGTTGGCGTCGAGGGCCAACTGGCACAGTGCGCGGCCCAGTGCCGCACCAGCGCCGCGCTGCAGGGTGAACATCGACTTGGCGATCTTCGTGGCGCGTTCGTTGTCCAGGATGCCCAGGGCCACCCCCGTGTCCCAGTGCGGCGCACGTTGGTGATCAGCCCATGCGTCGGGCATGCCGATCGGACCCTTCACCACCGGATTGTCGGCATCGCTCGCGCCGTCGGGTGCATCGGGGTGGGGCAGATTCGGCAGCCGCAACAACACCTGGCGCAGGTGGGCCTCGGCCTCGGCGCTGCGCTCGTCGAGGGCGCGCTCCTGGTCGCCCAACGCCCGGCTCTCGGCCATCGCCACCTCGGCACCGGCGTTGTCGCCCTGGCGGCGGCATTGCCCGACCTGCAGCGACAGTTCCCTGATGCGGTGGCGCACCTCATCGCGCTCGCGGGCCAGCACGCGCACGGCGGCGTCGGTGGCCGCGGCCTCCTCGAGGGCTGACATCAGGTCGGCGTCTCGTCGATGTAGGGCGCGTCGCACCAGGTCAGGGTCGGTTCGGAGCAGTCGGACGTCGATCACCGAAGCGCAGGCTAGTGCCGCAGGGCTTCAGCACACCCGGTGCCCCGCACCAGTAGCCTCCGGTGACGCCATGGGTCTGCAGTCGTTCGAACGTCAACTGGAGCGTATGGTCGATGGTGTGTTCCGGCGTGCATTCCGCTCTCGCGTGCGTCCCCTCGAGTTGGGCCGGCGACTGATCCGTGAGATGGACGCAGGCCAGACCACCGACGACCAGGGTCACCGGACCGGTCCGAACCACTTCGCCGTCACCCTGCACCCCGATGACCTCGACGAGTTGGCACCCGTACGCGATGTGCTGATCAGTGAACTGGCCGAGGCCGCCCGTGAGTACGCCCGCTCGGAGGGTTGGCGCCTGCCGGGTCCGGTGTCGGTGGAGGTCGGCCCTGAGCCGTCCCTGCGCCCCGGCCGCTACGAGGTGGTGGCCTCGGTGCGCGAACCCCGACCCCTGACCACCCGGGGTGCGCTGGTGCTCGCCACGGGGGAGCGCATCGACCTCCAGGGCGCCGTCGTGGGTATCGGTCGCCTGACCACCTGCGAAGTGGTGCTGGCCGACCCCAACGCCAGTCGGCGCCACGCCGAGGTGCGCCCCGACGGCAACGGGTGGGTGGTGGTCGACCTGGGCAGCACCAACGGCACGCGCGTGAACGGCCTCCCGGTGGTGGGCGACCGCGTTCTGGCCGACGGCGACGTGATCGCCATCGGTGCCTCCAGCCTTCGGTTCGAGGCCCGGTGACATGGACGACCAGGTGCTGGGGCTGTTGCGCTGGGGCCTGTTGGGCCTGCTCTACGTGTTCTTCGGACGCGTCATGTGGGCGGTGTGGACCGAGGTCCGCACGGCACCCCCGACGGTGCGCCAACGGGCGCACGGCATCGCCGTCGTCGAGCCGCCCGAGGTCCGGGGCCCACTGCACTGGGGCGAGGGCATGTTCGTGATCGGTCGCGGCAGGGACTGCGACCTCTGCCTTCCGGGTGACGCCTTCCTGTCGCAGCGCCACGTCGGTTTGAGCCGAGATCGCACCGGCCTGTGGGTGGAGGACCTGGGCAGCACCAACGGCACCGAGGTCGACGGCCGGCCGGTCGCAGGTTGTGAACCCCTGTTCCAGGGTGCCAAGGTGAGCGCCGGCACCGTGGTGCTGGAGGCTCGATGAGTACGGGACACGATCTGGTGCTGCGTTCCAGTGCCGTCACCCACCCCGGGAAGGTGCGCAGCAACAACGAGGACGCCTTCTGCGCTCAGGACGGCGTGTACGTGGTGGCCGACGGTATGGGCGGTCACCAGGCCGGTGAAGTCGCCAGTGCCCTGGCCGTGGAGACGCTGGTCGCCGGCCGGGCCGCCCTGGTGGACGCCGGCGGCCTGACCACACTGGTGGGTGAGGCCAACGCGGCCATCCTCGCCCGTGCGGAACAGAAACCCGATCACCGGGGAATGGGCACCACGCTCACCGGCCTGGTGGTCGTGGGCGAGATCGACCGCCCCCTCGAGCGCGTGGCGGTGATCAACGTCGGGGACTCGCGCACGTACCGGTGGCGCAACGGCACGCTCGAGCGCATCACGACCGATCACAGCTACGTGCAGGACCTCGTGGACAGCGGCATGCTCAGCGAGGCCGAGGCGCGCCACCACCCGAGGCGCAACATCGTCACCCGGGCCCTGGGCGTGGAGGCGGTCGTGGTGCCCGATGTCATCGAACTCGACCTGCTGCCCGGTGATCGGTTCATCGTGTGCTCCGACGGCCTGGTGGACGAGGTGCCCGATCACGACATCGCCGACACCATCGCCTTCACCCCGGCCGACCGACTGGCCGACACCCTGGTGACCCAGGCCCTCGACTTCGGCGGGCGCGACAACGTCACCGTGATCATCGTGGAGGTGGTCCCCGCCGACGTGGCCGCCACCGTGGCCGACACCGTGGCCGACACCGACACCGTGGCCGTCGTCGGCAGCGCACCCGGGGCCGTCCCGTCCGAGGCGACGCCACAACCCGTCGTCCCACCCGCCACCCGCCGCGCCGGGCGCCGCTGGCTCGGCGTGGCGCTGTTCGTCATCGCACTCGTCGTCGTGATCGGCGGCACGCTCATCGGTGTGGGCGCCTACGCCCGCTCGGGGTACTTCGTCGGCTTCGACGAACAGGACGACGTCGTCGTGGTGTACCGGGGTCGACCGGGCGGCGTGTGGTGGTTCGAACCCACCGCCATCGAAGTGACCACCCTGCGCCGAGACCAACTGGGGCCCGTCGACATCGGCCGTATCGACGACCGACCCACCTTCGGCGCCCGCAGTGACGTGACGCTGTACCTGAGCACCGTCGCGACGACCACCACCACGACCACCACCACGACGACCACCACCACGACCGTTCCCCGTTGACGCGACCCCGCTCCACCGAACTGGGCCTCATGGTCATGGCAGGGGTGCTCGTCACGGTTGCGTACGTGCTGGCCTCGCTGGGCTCCACGGCTCGCATACCCGCTCGGATCGGCCCGTTCCTCGCCGTGGTGCTGGGGGTTCTGGCGGTGGCGCACCTGGCGACGCGCCGCCTGGCCGGGGCGGCGGATCCGTTGCTGCTTCCCCTCGCCGCCCTTCTCAACGGGCTGGGCTACGTGATGATCGCCCGCCTGTCGGACCGACTGGCGGCGCTGCAGGCCATCTGGACGGTCGTGGGCACCGTGGCCTTCGTGCTGACGCTGTTGGTGGTGCGCCGGGTGGGTGATCTGAGCCGCTACCGATGGACGCTGCTGGCGGGCGCCTTCGTCATGCTGCTCCTCCCCCTGCTGCCGGGCCTGGGCTACAGCAGCGGAGGGGCGCGCATCTGGGTGCGCCTGGGTCCCGTCACGTTCCAGCCCGGCGAGTTCGCCAAGGTGGCCCTGGCGGTGTTCTTCGCCTCGTACCTGGCCGAACGTCGCGAACTGATCGCGGCGCGCACCTGGAGGCTGGGCCCTCTGCGCCTGCCCGAACCCGTTCACCTACTACCCATCGTGCTGGCGTGGGCGGGTTCGGTGGGCATCATGGTGCTCCAGCGCGATCTGGGGTCGTCCCTGCTGTTCTTCACACTGCTGGTGGTCATGTTGTGGGTGGCGACCGACCGCACCGCCTATCTGGTGGGTGGCTTCGCTCTGTTCGGCCTGGCCGCACTGGGCGCCTACCACGCCTTCGACCATGTGCAGACCCGCGTGACCGTGTGGCTGGACCCGTGGTCGGACTACTACGGCAAGGGGTACCAGTTGGCACAGGCCTCCTATGCGTTGGCGGAAGGCGGTCTCACCGGCACGGGTCTGGGCCTCGGCGACCCGCAGCGCATACCCCTGGCGCAGAACGACTTCATCTTCGCCGCCCTGGGCGAAGAGTTGGGCCTGCTGGGGTCTTCGTTGGTGCTGGTGTCGTACCTGTTCCTGGTGGGCGCAGGCCTGCGTGCCGCCACGCGCACGCCCCGGGCCGTCGAGAGCCTGCTCGCAGTCGGCCTCAGCACCATCCTCGGAGTGCAGGCCTTCATCATCATCGCCGGCGTCATCCGGGTGCTTCCCCTCACCGGCGTCACCCTGCCCTTCGTCAGTTATGGCGGCTCGTCGCTGGTGGCCAACTACCTGCTCCTGGCGCTGCTGGTCCGCATCTCCGACACCGCCACCCGCCGCCGGGAGGGCTGGCGGTGAACCGGCGCATCCGCCAACTGACCGCCGGCCTGCTGCTCGCCTACGGCCTGCTGTTCGTGCAGTTGAACCTGCTGCAGGCCGGGCCACGACGCGACGTTCTGCTGGCCGATCCGCGTAACGACCGCCAGGTGGTGCGCGACTTCGACGGACCGCGTGGCCCCATCGTGACGGCCGACGGCGTGGTCGTCGCCCAGACCGTGCTCACCCCCGACGGTCCCCGCACGCACCAGAGGCGGTACCCCACCGGGGAACTGTTCGCCCATCTGACCGGTCACTACACACTGACCTATGGCGCCACCCAGTTGGAGCGCACGCAGCACGACGTGCTGGTGGGGCGCACGCCGGAACAGCAGGTGCGCTGGTTGACCGGGCTGGGGCGCTCGGGCGATCCGACGGGGACGGTGCGCCTGACGGTACGAGCCGACCTGCAGCAGGAGGCCCGCGACGCCCTGGGCGACCGGGAGGGCTCGGTGGTGCTGCTCGACGTTCGTACCGGCGCCGTCCTCGCGCTGTGGAGCTGGCCCAGCTACGACCCCGAACTGGTTGCGGTGCCCGATGCCGGCGAGGCGGGTCGCGTCCTCGAGTTCCTGAACGCGTTCGACTCCAAGCCGCTGCTGGCCAACAGTTACCAGGAGCGCTACATGCCCGGCTCGGCGTTCAAGGTGATCACGACGGCGCTGGGGCTCGAGGCCGGCGTCATCGACCTGGCCTCCACGTGGCCGGTCGCCACCGAGTGGCTCCCGCCCCAGAGCACGCGACCCATCGGCAACTACCGGGGTACGCCCTGCGGCGGCGATCTCGCCGAGGTGTTCCGGCGCAGTTGCAACGTCCCGTTCGCTCAGTTGAGTGTGCAACTGGGGCCCGAGGCGATGGTGGACGGCACGGCCCGCTGGGGTCTGGACACGGCCGTGCCCATCGACCTGCCCCGACCGTCGGCGAGCACCTTCGCCCCCGGGCTCGACTACGCCGCCAACCTGCCGCTGCTGGCCCTGGGCGGCTTCGGCCAGGGGGAGGTGCAGATGACGCCCCTTCACATGGCCATGGTGGCGGGCGCGGTGGCCAACGGGGGCGCCATGATGACCCCCTACGTGGTGGACGCCACGCTCGACCACCGGGGAGTGCCCCTCGACGTGACGCAACCCCGGGTGTGGCGTCGGCCGCTGCAGCCGGGCACGGCGGCGACGATCACCGAACTGATGGTCGGCGTGGTTCGAGAGGGCACCGCTCGTTGCTGTCTGCAACTGAACGGCGGTGTGCAGGCCGCCGCCAAGACGGGGACGGCGCAGTTGAACCCCGTCGGCGAACCTGAACGCTCCCACGCCTGGATCATGGCGTTCGCACCCGCCGACGCACCCCGACTGGCGGTGGCCGTGGTGTTGAAGGGCACCAACGCCGAGATCAGCGCCGGGACCGGGGGCACCCTGGCGGGTCCCGTCGCCCGCCGGGTGCTGAACGCCGGCCTGGCGGTCACCGGGTGACGGGGCGACCACCCGCGGTCTGGGTAACCTGCGGCCAACATGAGTGGTGGCGACGAGCGCAGCGTGATCAACGAGCGCTATGAGATCGAACGACGCATCGGGCGCGGCGGCATGGCCGACGTGTTCCTGGCCCGCGACGTCCTGCTCGACCGTCCGGTCGCCATCAAGGTGCTCTTCCCCGAGTTCGCCACCGACCCCGCCTTCGTCGAACGATTCCGGCGCGAGGCACAGGCCGCCGCCAACCTGGCCCATCCCAACATCGTCGCCGTCTACGACTGGGGCCGCGCCGGGAACACCTACTTCATGGCCATGGAGTACGTGGCCGGCCGCACCCTTGCCGACCTGCTGCGCGCAAACGGCGCCTTGACGGCGCAGCAGGCCGCCATGATCGGCCTCGAGGTTGCAGCCGCCCTCGCCTTCGCCCACCACAGCGGTGTCGTGCACCGCGACATCAAGCCGGCCAACATCCTGCTGGGGCAGGGAGGCCAGGTGAAGGTGGCCGACTTCGGCATCACCCGTGCGCTGGGCGCCTCCGTCGAGGCCAACCTCACCCAGGCCGGAGCGGTCATGGGCACCGCCACGTACTTCTCGCCCGAACAGGCCCAGGGTGGTCAACCCGATCCCCGTAGCGACCTCTACTCGCTGGGCGTGGTGCTGTACGAGATGGTCGCCGGTCAGCCGCCGTTCGCCGCCGACAGCCCGGTGGGCGTCGCCTACAAGCAGGTGCACGAGGCGCCGACAGCGCTGCGCAGCCTGGCCCCCGAGGTTCCCCGCCCGTTCGAGGCCATCGTGGCGCGCCTGCTGGCCAAGCAGCCCGCCGCCCGGTACGCCAACGCCGAGGCACTGCGCGACGACCTGCGCCGGTTCCGTGAGGGTCTTCCGGTGCAGGCGCTCGAGTCGCTTCGACGCACGGCGTCCGACGAGCCGACCCAGGCGATTCCCGCCACGGTGCAGGGGCGCCCGGCCCCGCCACCGCCGCCCCCCTCGCCTGCGATGGCCCCCACACAGGCGCTTCCCCGCCAGGTCCGGGTCACCGAACCACCGATCGAGGAGACCCTGCCCCGCCGTGCCGGTTGGTTCCTGATCGGCGCCGTGGTGGTGGCCGTGGCACTGGTGCTCGGCGGCTTCGGCTTGTACCGGGTGCTCACGTCCGACCAGGGCTCCACCATCCTCTCGGTACCCGACGTGCGCAACCGCTCGCTGCGCGACGCCACCACCGTGCTGATCGACGCCGGGTTCAATCCCGCTCCGGTGGCCGTCGAGCGCGAGGGCGTGGGCGACGACATCGTGTTCGACCAGGACCCCGCTCCCGAGACACCGGTGGAGCGCGGGGCGACGGTGACCATCACCTACAACCCGGCTGCACAACCCGTGATCATCCCCGCCGTCGTGGGCCTCACCCTCGACGAGGCCAACCAGGCCCTGGCGGCGGTCGGCTTGCGAGCGGTGGTGGTCGACCTGGCTGAGAGCGCCGAGGTGGAAGAGGGCCGCATCGTCTCGCAGAACCCTGCGGCCCAGGCCTCCACGCGCCCGGGTACCACCATCGAGGTCGTACTGTCGGCGGGCGGAACCCAACTGGCGGTACCGAACGTCAGGGGTCAGCTCGAGGCCGATGCCACGGCCCTGTTGAGCGGCGAGCCCTACGGGTTCATCGTGACCCGTGCCGAGCAACCCAGCGACACGGTGCCCGCAGGTGCGGTGATCGCCACCGAGCCACCCATCGGCACACCGCTGGCACGCGGGCAGGCCGTGGTGGTCGTCATCTCGACGGGCACCGGCAAGGTGCCCATGCCGTCGCTCATCGGGCTCGACCAGGACGAGGCCGAGGCACTGCTCACCGAACTCGACCTGTTCGCCGACATCACCTTCGTGACGGTGCCCTTCGATTCACCCGATGCCGGCCGGGTGCTGTCACAGGACCTCGCCCCCGCCGCCCTGGTCGACCCGGGCACCGTGGTGAAACTGCGGGTGGGTGCCGCCGCACCCGAACCCACCACGACGACCACGAGCACCACGACCACGACGACCACCACGCTGGCACCCGAACCCGGTACCGACGGGACTCAACCGACGGGTTGACAGCACTCAGGCGCAGCGGGCGAGGAAGTTCGCCAACAAGTCGTGCCCGGCCGTGGTGAGGATGCTCTCGGGGTGGAATTGCACGCCCTCGATCTCGAAATGGCGATGGCGCAGCCCCATGATGATCCCGTCGCTGGTCTCGGCGGTGACGACGAGCGCGTCGGGAACGGTGTCACGATCGACCACGAGCGAGTGATAGCGGGTGGCCTGCAGTGGCTCTGGCAGCCCGGCGAACACCCCGGTTCCGTGGTGGTGCACGGCCGACGTCTTGCCGTGCATCAGCGACGGTGCCGCCACCACGCGCCCACCGAACACGTGGCCGATGGCCTGGTGCCCCAGACACACACCCAACACCGGCACCCCGGCCTCTCCGAAGGCTCTCACGGCGGCGCAGGTGATCCCGGCGTCCTCGGGCCGCCCCGGTCCCGGTGAGATCAGCACACCGTGGCAGCCCAGGTCGAGCGCCTCGTCGACCGACAGGTCGTCATTGCGCTTCACCACCGGATCAGCACCCAGTTCACCCAGGTACTGCACCAGGTTGTAGACGAAACTGTCGTAATTGTCGATCACCAGGATCCGCGCCACCACGCCAGGCTAGGCTCACGGGCCTGTGGCACCTCCCAAGCGCACATCGAGTGGCCGGGTAACTCCCAAGGGCACCAAGAACGACGGCGTTCCCTCAGCGGGCTCGCCCCCTCCGCGCGGCGGGCGAACCTTCGGAGACAGCCACCACGACGTGGCGCCTTCGTCGCGCTACACGCCGCCCATTCCCATGTCGCAGCGCCAGAGCCCCACCTGGGTGCCGGTGCTCATGTTCGCCCTCTTCATCGTCGGGGCGCTCATCATCTTGCTGTACTACCTGGGCGCCGTGCCGGGTGGGCGCAGCAACTGGTACCTGATCGTGGGCCTGTTCTTCGTGCTCGGTGGCCTGTTCACGGCCACGAAATACCATTGACGACGGGTGTCCGCGAAATGACATCGATGTTACCAATCAACAGACTTATCCACAAGGTGTGGATAGTCGGTAGACGGGTTCACTCGATCGGTGCGATCAACTGCATGTCCTCCAGGCAGTGGCGAGGAGGAGGCGGATCCTCGTCGGGCGCCAGGGTCATGCGCAACTCCACGCCGCACACGATGCAACGGTAACGCACGTTGATCCGACGCATCTCTCCCGGAGGCGGCGGGGCCGGCATCGGCGTCGTCATCGAACGCAGCATGCCCAACCCCACCCTCCAGATCATCAGGGCCAACAGCACGCCGCCCGCCACCCACAGCACGGTGCCGAGGGCGACGGCCGTCATCGACGTGACCCCTACCGCGTCCGGGTCTCAGCCCAGGCGCTCGATGATGGTGGCGTTCGCCATGCCGCCACCCTCGCACATGGTCTGCAGGCCGTAGCGGCCGCCGGTGCGCTCGAGTTCGTTCAGCAGCGTGGCCATGAGGCGGGTGCCCGACGCCCCCAGTGGGTGACCCAACGCAATGGCACCGCCGTTGGGATTCACCTTCGACATGTCGGGGTGCAGTTCCTTCTCCCAGGCCAGCACCACGGAGGCGAAGGCCTCGTTGATCTCGACGGCGTCCATGTCGCCGATGCTCAGCCCGGTGCGGGCCAGCACCTTCTGCGTAGCGGGAATGGGGGCCGTCAGCATGAAGCGGGGATCGTCGCCCGCCAGGGAGAAGCCCACGAAACGGGCCCGAGGGGTCAGGCCCAGCGCCGCAGCCTTCTCCTCGCTCATGATCAGTACGGCGCTCGCACCGTCGGTGATCTGCGAGCTGTTGCCCGCCGTCACCCGGCCACCGTCCTCCTCGGGACGGAACGACGGCTTCAGGCTGCTCAACTTCTCCAGGCTGCTGTCGCGAATTCCCTCATCGGTGGCCATCAGCTTGCCCTCGCTGTCCAGCACGGGCACGATCTCACGCTCGAAGCGACCCTCGGCGGTGGCCTGTGCGGCCAACAGCTGGCTGCGCAGACCGAACCGGTCCATCTCGTCGCGACTCAGGCCCCACTTGTCGGCGATCAGTTCGGCCGAGATGCCCTGGGGAACCAGACCGCCCACCGGCGCGTACCGCGCCCCCACCTTGGGACCGAACGGCAGGCCGTACTTTCCGTCGGCCATCGACGAGCCCATGGGCACTCGGGTCATCACTTCGACACCCGAAGCGACCACCACGTCATAGGCCCCGGCGATGACACCCTGGGCGGCGAAATGTGCCGCCTGCTGCGACGAACCGCACTGACGGTCGATCGTGGTTCCCGGCACGATCTCGGGCCAGCCCGCCGCCAGCACGGCGTTGCGGGCCACGTTGACACCCTGCTCGCCCACCTGCATGACGCAGCCCATGACCACGTCGTCCACGATGCCGGGGTCGATACCGGTGCGCTGCACGAGAGCGTTCAGCACCTCGGCGGCCAGGTCGACGGGATGCCAGTCCTTCAGACGGCCGTTGCGCTTGCCCAACGGGGTACGCACGGCATCGATGATCACGGCATTGGTCATGGTGGGCCTCCTCGGAGGTGTTCGAACGGTCGGTGCACTGGGCAGGGGCTGATCGCCCGCCGTCGCTGGCTCTGCCAGACTACGGGGTATGTGCGGCCGGGCACAGTCGAACCGGCCCGGTGTGAGGAGACAGCCATGAACGAGATCCGTATCGAAGCGCTCACGGCACAGGTGGCAGGGCTCACGGCCCACAAACTGTTCCTCGACCTGTTGGCGAACCATCCCCACGTGCCGGCCCTGCACTCGATGAACGGGGCTGCTCCGGGCGACTGGAACGCCTGGACATTCGCGCAGTATGCCGCCCAGGTGGCCCGGGCTGCTGGCGGCCTGGCCGAGGCCGGACTACAGGCGGGCGACCGACTGCTGCTGATGATGCGCAACCGGCCCGACATGCACTGGTTCGACACCGCCGCACAGTTCCTGCGGGCCACGCCGGTGAGCATCTACAACTCGTCGTCACCCGAGGAGATCCAGTACCTCGCGCACCACGCCGAGGCCGAGATCGTGGTGGTCGAGGACGCCGGCTTCCTGGACCGCGTGCTGAAGATCCGTCACGAACTTCCCCTGCTGAAGCGGGTGTACGTGATCGAGACGCCCGCCGAAGGTCTGCCTGAGGGTGTGCTGCCGGCGGCCGAGCTCATGAACGGCACCGAAGCCGATCTGCGGGCACTGGCTGACGCCACCGATCCCTCCGACATCGCCACGCTCATCTACACGAGTGGCACCACCGGGCCGCCCAAGGGTGTCGTGATCAGCCAGTTCAACGTGGTGTACACGGTCGAGCAGTTGCGCCGCTGCATAGCGTTCGACACGTACGTCGGCAAGCGGGCCGTGTCGTACCTGCCCATGGCGCACATCGCCGAGCGCATGATGAGCCACTACCAGCACCTGATCCTGGGCTACAGCGTGTACTGCTGCCCCGACCCGGCGCTGCTGGCCCCCTTCCTCAAAGAGGTGCATCCCGAGATCATCTTCGGCGTGCCCCGGGTGTGGGAGAAGATCTACAACGGCGTCAACGCCGCACTGGGCATGGACCCCGAGAAGAAGGCGAAGTTCGACGAGGGTCTGGCCGTGGCACTGGAGGTGAAGCGCGCCGAACTGGACGGCACCGTCACCCAGGAGCAGCGCGACACCTGGGCCTTCCTGGACGCCGTCGCCTTCTCGACCGTGCGGGGCCTCGTGGGACTGGACGCCGTCCAGGTGGCCGTCACCGGCGCTGCACCCATTCCCAAGCCGGTGCTCGAGTGGTACAACGCCGTGGGCGTACCCCTCAGCGAGATCTACGGCATGAGCGAGTCGAGTGGTCCCATGACCTGGAGCCCGCACCGCAACAAGCCCGGATACGTGGGCCAGTGCATTCCGGGGGCCGAGTTGAAGATCGCCGAGGACGGCGAGGTGTGCATTCGCGGCGGCAACGTGTTCCAGGGCTACCTGAAGTCTCCCGAGAAGACTGCCGAAACCCTCATCGACGGATGGCTGCACTCGGGCGACATCGGCGAGCTCGACGCCGAGGGCTACGTGCGCATCGTCGATCGCAAGAAGGAGCTGATCATCACCTCCGGTGGCAAGAACATCAGCCCGGCGAATCTGGAAGCAGCCCTCAAGACCATCCCGTTGGTGGGTCAGGCCGCCGCCATCGGGGACAACCGCAAGTTCGTGTCGGCGATCCTGGTACTGGACCCCGAAGCCTGTGCCGTGTGGGCACAGGCGCACGGCAAGGCGGGCACCCCACTGTCCGAACTGGCCGAGGATCCCGAGGTTCTCGCCGAAGTGCAGGCCGGAATCGACGTGGTCAATCAGCAGTTCGCCCAGGTGGAACAGATCAAGAAGTTCCATCTGGTGGGTGCCGAATGGATGCCCGACAGTGCGCTGCTCACCCCCACCTCCAAGCTGAAGCGGCGCGGTGTGAATGCCGTGTACGCCGCCGAGATCGAGGCGATGTACGCCGGTC
>Ga0169931_10000720_pt1 | contig 55010 bp, 36 predicted proteins | sample Kivu_15m_20L_FD_129675 | JGI IMG/M metagenome (GOLD analysis project Ga0169931, IMG submission 129675) | Freshwater microbial communities from Lake Kivu, Western Province, Rwanda to study Microbial Dark Matter (Phase II) - Kivu_15m_20L... | ecosystem: Environmental > Aquatic > Freshwater > Lake...
ACGCTGCCGCAGGCCCGCCGGTCGTTGCAGGCAGCGCTGATCCGGCTCGCGGGCCGCTGCCCTTGGTGCCGGACGCGCTTCATCGACACGTGCTAGACACTTAACCTAGTATTATTAGCAGCCTCATCATCAGCCCGAACACGACCATTGATTATGCGTTCAGCGTGGGCGATGTGCTGTTCACGGTCTTCAACCGCCTTTCCTCCGCCAACGATGCCGCTCAACGGCCGGACATCATCGGCACCGGCAATGCGCTGTCGGTCCAGTTCAACCGCATCAACAATTCGACCGGACTTTCGACCGAATGGGCGCCCTACACGGATCTCTCCGTCAGCGCCGACTACACCTTCTCGCTGGAGCGGGGCCTCGACGACAGTTTCATCCTGCTCAATGGCCAGTCGCAGACGGTTTCGACGGCCGTGTTCCACCGGCTGCATCCGGATTTGACGGTCGGCATCTCGGCCAGCGCTTCCCTCAACGATTTTTCGAGCAACTTCCAAAACTCCACGAAGAGCTTCGGTGCGGGTCCTACCGCTACTTGGCGGGCCAGCGAGGCCATCACGGTCAGTGCCAGTGTGCGCTACACGATTATCAATTCGGAGCGCGACGGACAGATTCAGGACACGTCGGATTTCTCGGGCGTGACCGGCAGCCTTTCCGCCCGCCACCAGCTGACACAGTTCATCAGCCACGCCCTGAGTCTCAGCCGGGGGGCGAATGGGGCTCTGGGCAGCAACTATCAGGTTTCCACCGATGCCAGCTACCAACTGAGCTGGCAAATCACGGATTTCCTGCCGCTCAATTTCAATGCCAGCATAGACCAGGCGGAGCAATCGGGCGGCCTGGCGATCTTTGCCGCCCCGCCGGGCTCGGTTTATTTCCCGCCCGATCCGGCCAACGGCATTCCCGGAATTCTGGTCACCCCTGTGGACTCGTTTCCTGGCGTGGTGCTGACGCCCGGAGGGCTGTTTGGTGTTCCAGTTCCCGGCCAGACTATCCTGTCGTATCGCGTTGGCGTTTCCACCGGATACCAGATCACCCAAAAGCTCGGATCTTCGCTGGGCTGGTCTTACATAGTCCGCGACTCGGACTTCGCACTCGGAGACTTCGACTCCCACTTGGTCACACTGACCTTGAACTACAGTTTCTAGTTTACATGAGACGCTTGCTCACATGCCTGCTGCTGGGAGGGCTTTGGACCAGCCTATCTGTCGCCCAGAATCCCGTGACCAATGCCGCCCCGCCCGGGACCACCGGCGCCGTGGGCACAAACGGCCCGTCGCTCGATAAAATTGACGCCGAGGCCCGTGACCTGAAGGCCGGCGATGTCCTGCGTTTCAGCGTCGACCAGGATCCGGCGACCGCGAAGCTGATCCAACTCGTGGATGTCACGGCCGCGGGCGAGGCCCTGTTTCCGGTGACCAAGGAAAGCGACCTTTACGTCAAGCTCAACGCCCGGGGACGGAAGCTCACCGACCTGCGCAAGGACGTTAAGGCGTTGCTGGATGCGGATTACTACCACGACTGCACGGTCAAGATTGACCTCGAACAGATCCGCTCGGATCCCTCGATCGCCAGTCCGGAGAACTCGTCCAAAGTGACCGTCTTCGGGGTGACCAGCGGCAGCGTGCTCATCCGCGAAGGCGAGACCAAAACGCTCACGGACCTCATCATCGGGCTGGGCCAGCTCGGACCGCGGGCCAAGCTGACGGAAGTCCGCATCCGGCGCATGGACCCGGCCACGAAGCGCGAGGTCATCACCGAACACGACGTCAAAAAGCTCCTGAAAGAGGGTGATCGCGGGAAGGATCCCGTCCTCAAGGACGGGGATCGGGTCGAAATCCCGGAACGCGTTTTGAACTTTTAGAATGACATGAAGGGTTCCTACGGCTCCTACGGCTCTTCGGTTCCGGGCTACGGCACATCGCTGGTGGATCGGATCAACCTTTACCTCCATTTTCGCCGCTACCTCAAGCTGCTGCGGGAACGCTGGCTGCTGTTGCTGATCTTCACGTCCGTCGGGCTGGGGATCGGCGTCTGGATGGCCGTGACCAAGCCGGACCAATACCAGTCCACCGCAACCATCGCCCGCGCGAGCAAGATGCAGTTGCAGACCGGCTTCGAGGAAACCAGCGCCACGGTGGAGACCCTGCTCGCGCTGATGACCACTGAAACCGTCGTGCAACGGGTTCTTGAAAAGCTCCAGCAGACCAAGGACCTGACCAATGCGCTGGTCAAGCCGGACATTTCAGCAAAGCAGGGACGCGGAAACATGTTCTACCTGCTGGTCAACAGCACCAACTACGGCTACGCGAAGGATTTCGTCACTGCCTGGGCCTCCGAGTTCGTGGATTTTCAGAAACAGCAGCGCCGCGGCATGGTGAGCACCACCCGCGCACAGGTGGAACAGCAGATCCTCTCTTACGAACGCAGCCTCGAACAGAAACAGCAGGCCCTCGACGACTTCCGGCGTAAGCAGAACATCACGTCCGTCCAGGACGCGGGCGTCGCCGCTCAGGCACGTCTGGATCGCACCCAGGCCGAATACGCCAACCTGCAGGCGGAACTCGAACTCTACGAAAACGCCAAAGCCGAAACCTTGGCAAACCAGGGCTTGGGAACGCAGGCCAACAGGGTCAATCGCCCGGGCGGCCGCTCCAGCGGGGAAGATCCGGAAGAGGAATCCGTTTCAACCGGAGCCATTGGCAGTTCACGTTATGCGGAAATCCGCAAAGGCATCCGGAACATCGAGAACGAACTTGCCGACAAGCGGAAGCACCTCAAGGAAAAGCACCCCTATATTGTCCGACTCCGGGAAACCCTCATCCGACTGCGGGACGATTTGAAGTTCGAGCTCCAACTTGTCGAAGAAGCCAGACTCGGGCAGGTGGAGGCCCTCAAAACCCGCATCCGCGGGTATCCGAAACTGATCGAAGACATCAAGGGGGAGGTCTTCGAACTGGCCGACACCCGCAATCAGCTGCTCCGTCTGGAATCCGAAGCCAAGAGCGTGGAAGAAAACCTCGTCGCCCTGAAGCGCCAACTGGATGCCATGGGCCGCGTCAGCACCGACGACGAGGAGTTCATGGTCGTCCAGGCAGGAGTCGGCAGTGCCGCTCCGGTTGGACCGGACCGGCCGAAACTCGTCCTGAGCGGCGCTGCTGCCGGAATGGCGCTCGCGATCGCCATCATGTTCCTGCTGCACCGGCTCGACGATCGACTGGAGAACCCGGAGGACATCGAGGCCAAATTGGAAGAACCCATTCTCGGACAGCTTCCCGAAGTGGACAAACGCCACAACACCGAGGGCTACCTGCTGCTGACCCGGATGAAGCCGCACACGATGTTTGCGGAGGCGCTCCGCGGTGTGCGTTCGGCGCTGCTCCTCGGTCCGGATGGTGCCAGCAAACGCATGCTGGCGGTCACGTCCGCAGTCCCCGGCGATGGCAAGACCACCTTCACCACCAACTTCGCCGCCACGCTCGCGGCGGCTGGCAATCGCACCCTGCTCATCGACGCCGACCTGCGCCGCGGCAACATCCACAACTACTTCGAACAGCCCCTTGAGGGAGGCCTCACCGAGGTGCTCGAGGGGCGGATGAAGCTGGACGGAGCGATCCACGAGACACAGATCCAGAACCTCTGGCTGATGCGGGCCGGCGAGCGTCCGTCGAATCCGAGCGAACTGCTGCTGGGCGGCAGGACGAAGGAATTGATCGAGGAACTGCGCGGTCGCTTCGACTACGTCGTGTTCGACTGCCCACCGCTGACCGCGATCGATGACACTTTCTCAATCGCGGCCTATCTGGATGGGCTCCTGTTCGTGGTGCGGGCGGGACGCACGTCGATCCGTTTCGCACGCTTGGCGGTGAATACCATCCGTCAACGGGGCGCGCCACTGGTGGGAATGGTCGTAAACGGGGTGCCGATCGACAATCCCTACTACTACTACACGACTTACTACTACGCTTCGTATTACCACAAGCCGCTCGCTCCGACCGACGCAGTTTACGCGGACCGTGGTCGTTCCGTCCAAACCATCACCGCGCCGGCGGAAACGAGGGACGCCGTCGTGGTCACGCCACCGGCTGAGCCTAATCCGGGAGAAACTTCGCCAAAGAAGGACTCTTAGTCCGATTCCCGCTGCCCGGGAGTCGCGGCGGAGCGGGGACTTGCACTGAGCTGGCTGAGGCCGTCCCAGATGTATTGAATCCCTGATACGGCGGTCAGCAGGGTGGCTCCTGCCGCCAGGTAGTTCTGCAAGGTGGGCGACCATTTCAGCAGGCACCAGATCACCAGCGACATTTGGGTAACGGTAGCGCACTTGCCGGTCCACTTCGGCCGGACACGTGCGCTACCCACGGTGAAGTGAATCAGGCCAAGGCCAAGGACTAGCAGGACATCCCGCGAGATGACCGTCAGGTTCAGCCACAGCGGAAGCGGATTCAGCCGGCTGTTCTGTAGTCCCAGCATGATCAGCGCGGAAACCAATAGCAGCTTGTCCGCAAGCGGGTCCAAGACCGCGCCCAGTTCTGATTTTTGGTGAAACCGTCTAGCAATGAATCCATCCACCCCGTCCAGCGCCGCAGCCACAGCGAAACAGCCAAGCGCCGCCCATCGCCGCCACTCTTCGCCCGCTTCCCGGTATTCCAACAGCAGATAGATGAAGAATGGCACCAGCAGGATTCGCAGCACCGTAATCTTGTTTGCCGTGGTCATGGTGCAAAGGGGGCAATTAGGGTCTTTCTCAGGAGATTCAGTGCCTGCTGGGCGGTGGCAAACTTGAAGGTCTCACGGTCAAACGGGTTGAAGATCCGAACCACCTCCGTTTTTTCCGGACTCGCCACCGCCAGAAAGGCCGTGCCCACTGGCTTCGTCTCGCTGCCGCCTCCCGGACCCGCGATGCCGGTCGCCGCAATGGCATAGTCGGACCGGGCATTTCGGCGTGCGCCTTCCGCCATCTCCCGGGAAACAGCCTCGCTGACCGCGCCGTTCCGGGCCAAGGTTTCCGGATTCACTCCCAGCGAGGCCATCTTGGCATCATTGGCATAGGTCACATACCCCGCCAAAAACACCGCGGACGCCCCGGGCACGTTGGTCAACCGATGGGCGATGTAGCCGCCTGTGCAAGATTCCGCGACTGCCACGGTGGCGCCTTTGCGGGTCAATTCTCCCACCACGACGGCCTCAAGCAGTTCGTCGCCTGATCCGAACACCGCGTCTCCCAAGATCGCCCGGCACGCCGAATCGGCCTTTGCGAGCAGCGACTCGGAAAGTTCCCCGCGAGTTGCAAATCGAACCTCAACCTCGGCAATCTTCGCACAGTAACCCAACTCCAAGCCTTGCGCACACAGATCGCCCAGGGGCCCTTCGAGCATCTCTTCCAGTGCTGACTCGCCAATGCCGGTCGTCCGGAGCGTCAGCGTCCGACAAGCGTTTTTCGGCGGTGCGACGCGTTGCAGCCACGGCATCGCCCGCTCCGTGAACATCGGATGCAGTTCCCGCGGTGGTCCGGGCAGGAGCACCAGATATCCCCGAACACCGTGGCGAAACGGATTCGGTTCGAGCTGGAATGCCAGTCCCGGGGCCGTGCCATGATGGTTCGGCAATACCTCCGCTCCCACGGGAATCAGGCTTTCGACGAAGGTCCGCTGAGGAACAGGACGGTTGCGCGACTCGAAGTATTGCCGAATCTGCCGGCCTATTTGGGGATCTTCCACCAATTCGCGTTCCAGCAAACGGGCAATTCGCTCCCGGGTGAGATCATCTGCGGTCGGACCGAGGCCGCCAGTCGTGACCACGATGTCAGCGCGCCCCAAGGATTCCCGAACTGCGTCAGCAATCGCAACGCCGCCATCCGGGACGGACGTTTGCCGGATCACCTCATAGCCGACATCTGCCAACCGGCGGCATAGCCACTCCTGATGACGGTTCAAGATTCTGCCCAACAGAAGTTCCGATCCGGTATTGATCAGTTCAACGGTCATGTCACGCGGAAGATTTCCCGGGCCCTAGGCCCAGGCCGATTCGGACTTCCTCGACCAGCGCCTTCGGCTCGGCCGTAATGTCCACCGCAAGGCAATCCGTTGGCGGTTCCAAGGTTGCCAATTGGCTGTCCAGCAACGTCGGCGGCATAAAATGACCTGGCCGCGCCTGCATCCTTAGGGCGATTAGCTCACGGCTGCCGCGGAGGTGAACGAATCGGACCCAAGGTTCCGCCCGCAACAACACCTCTCGGTAGCGTTCCTTCAGGGCTGAACATGCGATCACCGCCGATTGTCCATCTTCGTGACACTTTCGCATGAAAGCTTGGATGGCCAGCAGCCAGGGAAGTCGGTCCTCGTCGGTCAACGGGGTCCCCGAACGCATCTTGGTCACGTTAGCGGGCGGATGGAAATCATCGCCGTCGTGGAAACTCCAGCCAAGCTGCCCGGCCAGCAGCCTTCCCACCGTGGTCTTCCCGGAACCGGACACCCCCATGATGATAACGACCATGCGCCGAGAATACGGACCCGCAATTCCGCCGCTACTCTCTTTAGGCCAGTATGAACCAAAGAATCTCCGCCGACTGGAGCGACATTTGCTTTTGGAACATGCTTCGAGGAACCGCGAACGGAGTCGGCTCGACCTAGGAAAGTGGTTTACAGTCACTGACGCTTTCCAGAAAGTGCCCGGATTCTGACGTGTCACCGGAAACTCGGACACGCGGGCGGTAGTCATCGAACGCAACAAAATGCAGGGACGGACGGACCAACAATGATGCTGATGAGTATTTGGCGCCACATTGGCATCTTGCTGCTGCTGTTGAATTTCGCCCCAAGCGTCTTGGGGGCCTCGTGGATAGAGACAACTGAGAAATGGCTCTCGTATGACTTGGGGAAGTTCGTCGTCAAACCGCAGTTGGGCCTGACGACCAAGTTTACCGATAACGTTTTCTTCGGAAATGACTCCGTTGCCACCAAATTCTACGTCAACCAGATCCAGCCGTATGACGTAATAATTCCCGGCTTAGGAACTTTCAGTTTGCCCGGCCGAACCAACCTCCAAGTCTTTCCGGGAGGAGTCACCGTGGCGACCAACATCTTCATCGCTCCAAACGGGGTTCCGGTTGTCCAGTATTCCGTGCGGGTCCCGGAATACACCGAGTTGATCAACGGCGTTGCCACCACGGTGCCGCAACGGACGGTAACCTCTACTCTCCCGGGAGCCACCACGGTCAACACTCTCACTGTTCCCATCCGGCCGGAAGAGTCCGAAATGCTGTTCATCGCCAGCCCGGGGGTTGATTTCCAGTATGGGCGGACGGGCCTCAACACCATCACTCTCGGTTACGCCTACGACCAGATCTCCTACATCAACAATCCCAAGTTCGACACCGCCCAGCATCGCGCTGACCTCAAGGTCGATCTCAAACTGGGCCGATTTACCATTGCCGGGACAGACACATTTCATCTCCTCTCCAGCTTTCTCGGCGGCGGCAACTCTGGCGTTACCAATCAGGTTGACCGAACCATTTGGAACGACAACTACCGGATCACCTACGATGCCACGGCCAAGACCGACATTTACCTGACCATCAGTCACAACCGCTACGATTACGATCAGGGCGTCTTCATTTACGACAGCGAAACGGTAAGGGGTGCCCTTGGTGTCAGCCACGATTGGACGCAGCGGCTGCGGGCCTTCACCGAATTCGAATACGGCCAGTCATTCGTCAACCCCAACCTCAGCACCCAGCCCGCCTCACCTGATTCCTACATTCTGGGCGGATTTGTCGGACTGCGGGGTGAATTTACCCCGCGGATCACGGGCAGCCTCAAGATCGGCTACGAAAACCGCTCATTTCAGGGCACTTTTGCTCCGGGTGACGAACCGGCCACCGTATCCTCTCCGGCCGTGGTTGCCGACATCAACTATGCCGCCGGCGTTCGCACGTTCTTCCGGCTTGCCTATACCCGAAGCACCGACGTTTCCCCGCAGTTCGCCAAACAGTCTTCTGTCTTCGACCGGGTCCAGCTCACGATGAACCAATTCCTCGGAACCTCCGGCAAATGGCTCGTCAGTGCCAACACCGGCTATACCTTGGGAGACTTCAGCAGAACGCCCGGCCTCAATCTGGCCCGAACCGACAAATCATTTGAGGCCGCCGTCCGCCTGAGCTACCAACCTCGTCCTTGGCTTGCCGCGATTCTCGGATACGAATACGAAAACTTCGACACTTCCTTTGCCGACCCGACGGTTGCCCGCTCCCAAGCCCTGATTGATTACCAAGTCAACAGCCTCACCCTTTCCCTGAACATTGGCTATTGAACGTATGAAACCGATTGCACTGCTGAAATCGCTGCTCGCGGCGGCGCTGGTATTGCTGTTGCCGGCCCAGGCCCAGACTGTGGCTCGCAAAATCCTGCCCAACGACGTGCTCCTGATCAGGGTGCTCAACGAGCCGGACATGATGGCGGAAAAGAAGGTCTCGGCCGAAGGCAAGATTGACTACTTCTTTATCGGCGAGGTGGACTTGAACGACAAGTCCATCGCCGATGCCCAGAAGATCATTCGGGACAAACTGGACGCGGATTACCTCGTCAACCCTCAGGTCTATGTCGAAGTCAAACAGGCCGCCCTGCAGTATGTGACTGTCACCGGCCAAGTTAACCGGCCTGGCCGGGTCGAAATTCCGCCCGATCACGAAATGGACGTCATCGAGGCAATTGGAGCGGCAGGCGACTTCACCCGCTACGCCAAAAAGAGCCGAATCGAAGTAAGACGGAAAGACGGCACCAAGCGATATACCTATGACGAACTCAAGACGACCGAAGGCCGGGTGCTGGTCATGCCTGAAGATGTCATCTGGGTCGACGAATCGAAAATCTGAGCTGTCATGAACGACAACACACCCCCCCCTTCGACGGCCACGGAGGCCTTCAAGATTCGCGAGTATTGGCACATCGTGCTGGAACGACGGTGGCTGATCATTGCCACGTTCGCACTGTGCGTGGTGCTCGGCGCCCTCTACGCGTTCCGGGCGACTCCCATCTATGAGGCTGCCGCGCGTCTTCAAATTGACCCGGAAACCGGCGGTGTCCTGTCTCTCCGGGACGCGATCAGCTGGGGCAACAAGGACCAGGACTATCTCCAAACCCAGTATCGCAACCTGCAGGCGCGATCGCTGCTGGAGTCAGTCATCCAGAAGCTCAAGCTTGAGGAAGATGACCGCTACAAGATGGCGCCGGACAAAGTGGCCGCCCTCGCCGGCGACCTCGATGTCACTCCGATTCGTCTGACCCGACTGGTTGAAGTCAAAATCCGCCATCCGAACGCGAAAACGGCGCAGGAAACCGTCAACACCCTGGTCGAGAACTTCCTTCAGCAAAACCAGGACCGCAAGACCGGCAAGGCGATGGCCGGCTATCGAATGCTGAAACAGGAGGCCCAAAGCCAAGAGGCCGACCTGACGACGGCGATCGAGCGCCTTACAAAATATCGCTCCGACAAGGCCATGGTCTCGCTGGCAGACGACATGAACGTCGTCGCACTTGGCCTCAAGCAGGCGAAACTTGATCTCGATCAGCAGACTCTCCGTCGCGCCGACGCACAGAAGACTGCCGATCAGGTGAACAAATGGATCAAGGATGGTCGCGACTTGGTGGAATTCCCCACGGTGGCCCAAGATCGCGTTGTATCAGAACTGAAACTCAAAGTAGCCGTGGGCGAATCGCAGCTCGCCCAGCTCCGCACCCGTTATCGCGACAAGCACCCAAGGGTTGCGGAACTGCTCAATTCCCTGCAGACGGATCGCGATAAGCTCAAGTCCGAGGGGCAGCGCTCCATCGAGGCTGTCTTCAACGTCGCCCAAATCGAGCAGGCGAAGCTCGCCGAAACCGAAAAGAAGTTCAAAGATTCGGAAAAGGCCGTCTTCGAGATGAACGCCGCGCGGACCCAATATGAGCTGATGCTCCGGCAGAAGGAACGCGCTGAGACGATGTATCAGCTCGTGCTTTCCAAGACGAAGGAATACGACCTGAGCTCAAAGGAGCAGATGCAGAACATGGTCATCATCGACCGGGCCGTCATCCCCTCCAAGCCGGTCAAGCCGAACAAGCCGCTCATTCTCGCAGGCAGCGTTTTTGGCGGCTTGCTCGCGGCTCTCGGCCTCGCGTTCTTCGTCAACTTCCTCGACGACTCGGTGAAGAGTCAGGACGACGTGGAAAGCTACCTGCGCCTGCCGTTCCTCGGCTATTTGCCGAACATCAAGACCACCAGCGTCGTCGAGCGCGACCTTCAGGCGCACATCCAGCCGACTTCGAGCGCCGCCGAAGGTTTCCGCACCCTGCGGGCCGCAGTTTCGCTGGTGAAGAACGCCGACAAGCTGCGCAACATTGCGGTAACCAGCACGATCCCTTCGGAAGGAAAATCGCTGGTTGCATCCAACTTCGCGATCGTCACCGCGCAGACTGGCCTCAAGACCCTCTTGGTCGACGCCGACTTGCGCCGTCCGTCGGTGCACAAGGCCTTCCAGCTCCAGAGCCCGATCGGGCTGTCCGCCTACCTCGCGGGCCGCATCGGCAGCTTTGAGGAAATCGTTCACAAGTCCGAAGTGCCGAACCTCGACGTCATCTGCTGCGGGGCGACCCCGAGCAATCCCTCCGAACTCATCGGTTCGAAGCAGATGCTGCAGTTTCTCGAAGAAGTCGCCGGACGTTATGACCGTGTGGTTCTCGATTGCCCGCCGGTTTCGGCCGTGGCCGATCCGTTGGTCGTCGGCGCCATGTGCGACGGCATGATCTTCGTGACCAAGTTCAACAAGATCCGCCGAGAACACGCCCTGCGCTCTGTCCAGCGCATCCAAGATGCCGGCATCTACATCGTCGGTTCTGTGCTCAATGACATCGATTTCGAGGGCAAGGATTCCTACTACTACAGCTACCACTACTACCAGAACCGGTATTACTCGTCGCACTACAAGAGCCGGACCTCCGGCGACGGCAAGTCGGGCGGCAAGGAGAAGGAAGTGGCCAAGTCCTGAACGCTTCCGCTTCGGACTTCACTGGGCGCGACCGACATCGGTCGCGCCTTTTTGTTACAGGTATTTGCGCAACAGCGGCTGAAGCGACTTGATGCGCGCCTTGGGCCACAGATTCCGCTCGGTCATGATCGCGTTTGCCAAGGCGGAATGGCAGGGCCAAGTGGCGGCCGGAGGAATCTTCGGGATCACGTCACGGATTATGGCCTTCGCGGTCTCGCTGTTGCGGCGCAGGTTGTTGATGACCATCTCCACGGTGACGTGGGCTTCGTCCGTCTTCCAGCAGTCGTAGTCCGTCACCATCGCCAGAGTCGCGTATCCGATCTCGGCCTCCCGTGCGCACTTCGCCTCGCCAAGGTTGGTCATGCCGATGACGTCGAAACCTGCGCGGTGGTTGAACTGCGATTCCGCGCGCGTGCTGAACGCCGGGCCTTCCATGTTGACGTAGGTGCCGCCGTCATGCGCCCTGGCCTTGACCTTTTTCGCCGAGGTGCGGAGCAGCAGCCGGAGCTCTTCGCAGACCGGATCGGCAAAGGCCACATGGGCAACAATCCCCTCACCGAAGAACGTGTGATCGCGGTCCCTCTTTGTTCGGTCGAAGAACTGATCCACCAGCACGATGTCGCAGGGACGATACTTGGCCTGCAAGGAACCAACCGCGCTGACACTGACGATCCATTCCACGCCCAGCGATTTCATAGCCCAGATATTGGCGCGATGGTTGAGCTCGGTGGGCATGATCCGGTGGCCGCGACCATGGCGGGGAAGGAAAACCACCTCACGCCCGCACAGCTTGCCGGTGAGGAATTCATCCGAGGGTGGACCAAATGGCGTTTTCACGCCGACCCACTTCTGCCGGCCAAAACCCTCCAACTGGTAGAGGCCGCTGCCGCCGATGATGCCGATCTGGGGATTGCTCATGAGAAAAGTGCTTCGCCAATCAATTCGCAGAGTTTGTTACGAAGAAAGCCCCGGCGCATCTACATCGAAAACGACTCCCATGGGTCATTACTGTGAAGCGAGCACGGCTACCGGTAACACCAAGTTTTCCCGCCTCTCTGCCTTCGTCCACAATCTCTTAATCGAAAAAGTGAAATCAGAGTGCTGCGAAGACAACGAGTTGTGTCCGTCAAGCTCGGTGAGGACGGCGAATGTCAGCTCAGTTTGCTTGCGGCCGACATACGAACGGGACGCCTCTCCTCTCCGTCTTTCCGACTCCCTCACGGCGCTCGCGCACGCTCGGACCCTCCAGATAGTGCCGAATGGCAGCGAAAGCACTTTCTTCCCACCGTGTGAACAGCGACCGACGCCGTTAACGAACTCTCCGTCTCGACCACTGCGCGCTGATCCAACGGGCTGGCCTTGGACGCCGATGCATCCGTCATGCCCTTGCCGCCGGACATTCGGGCATCCGTATGAATTACCCCTTTGCCTTCCGGTTCCGGTTCTGTGCTTGCCCTGGAATCGCGTTGTCCCACGTTGCCGCCATGATTCCTGGGCATGCGTGGATGACCGGCTTATTGGCCTGCGCGATGGGCTGGATTGCTGAGAGCGCGCCGCTCGAAGCCGTTTCGCCCGATGCCTTCGGCTGGCCCCGCCTGCGTTCGGCCGGCGAATCCAATCGGGTGCAGGTGCTCGAGGCGTCGGCGGACTTGGCGAACTGGACCGAGGCGGCGGTATTCCACGGAGGCAGGTTCGAATTCGCCGACGTCACCGCTCCCACAAACGTGACGCGCTACTTCCGCGTCATCGGCCGGACCAAGACCGCCTCCGATGATGGCCGCAACCAACTGACGCTGCCGGAGGATCCGTTTGTCGTCGCCGAATACACCGGTCTGGGCGAACCCGGGGTCAATTGGGTGAAGTTCGCTATCCTGCGAGGCGACGAAACCCGGGTGTGGTTCCAGGACAGCGTCAAACATCCGTTCCACTACGACTACGCGCGACTTCGATTGGCTCCGCTCGTCGGACTCAGCCGCGCCGACTTCGACTGGCAGACGCTACACTTGACCAACCAAGTCGCGGTGCTGGGAGCGGTGCTGATCCCGGGTGCCACCGGTGCGGAATTCGGCATCCAATTCGTCGGGGCCGAGGCTTATCCCCGTGAGGACCTCGCCCGGTGGCTTCGTCTCGTCCGGGCAGCCGTGCGGACACCAGGCGGCACCAAGGCGCTCTACGTGCCCACGTTTGAACAGTCGGCCACCGCCCAGGCCCACCGCGACTGGCTCGCCACCGCGGGCTTTGAAGTTGCTTCGGCCGACCGCTGGCTGACCACCGACGCCATATACAGCCCCGGTTGGGCGTTGGGCCGGCTGACGTTTGTGCCGGCGACAGAGATCGCGTCCGCCTATGCCCTCGGCCGGCTGTTGCCCACCGACATCCTCGTGACCGACGCGGTGCCCGCAGAGGTGCCATTTGTCGCCGGCATCATCTCCCTCGCGCCCGCCACGCCGAACTCGCACGTCGCCATCCTCGCGCAAAGCTGGGAGGTTCCGTTCGTATGGTTTTCCGCGCCGGAAATGCGGACTAACGTCCTGTCCCTGATCGGGCGCGACGTCGCGCTGCGAACGGAGTCGGGCTTCTTCCAAACCGCAACGGTGGTAGACGTGGAAGGTGCGCTGCCGGCGGGCTTCCGAAGCGAACTGCTCGCCCTGAAGGCCCCGCCCAAGCTCGCGTATCCCCCGCTCCAATTGCTCGGTGCCATCGCCACGAACGTCCAATCTCTCAAGCCTGACGCGAGCCGCTTCGTGGGCGGCAAAGCCGCCAACTACGGACTTTTACGCCGAACGTTGCCGACCAACTCGGAACCGGCAATCGCCCTCACCTTTGATCTCTGGGAATCGTTGCTCGATCAGAGTCTGGCCACCGGCCGTTCATTGCGCGCGGAGATTGCCCTCCAGCTCGGCGGCTTCACCTATCCGCCCAACTTCAGCACGGTGTCGGACCGCCTTGCCGAAGTCCGGAAGCTCTTCGAGAACCGCGCGAGCTTCAGTGCAGCGCAGCGGGCGGCCATCCTAGGAGCGCTGACCAATGCCGGTTTCGACGATTCGCGCAAGATCCGCTTCCGGAGTTCGACGAATGTCGAAGACGGCGAGGATTTCACCGGTGCCGGCCTTTACGACAGCTACAGCGGCTGCCTGCGGGATGATCTCGATGGGGACAATTCGGGGCCTTCGGCCTGCGATCCGGCACAACCCAATGAGCGCGGTGTGTTCCGCGCCATCCAGAAGGTCTATGCGAGCTTCTACAACGTGAATGCCTTCCTCGAGCGCCTGCGCCGCGGCGTGAACGAGGCCGAGGTCGGCATGGCCGTGCTCATTCATCATTCGTATCCCGACGAAATCGAGCTCGCCAACGGCGTCGCCACGCTGACGTGGGAAAAGGCGTTCGGTTCCGTTTCGCTAAATGGCCGGCTCGTTTCCCAGATCGGTGCCGAATCCATCACGAACCCTGACAATGCGGCACGGCCGGAAGTGGTGGACTTCTACCGTTCCTTCGGCTCAACCGCAGTCGCACTGCGGCAGGAGTCGGGCCTCGTCCCCTTGGGCGGCCATGTGATGCGGTGGGAAACCGACTACCGGCAACTCATCTCCCTGCTGTCCCGGGTGGCCGATGGCTACGCCGCAATGTTCCCAACCAAGACGTCGTTCTCGCTCGACTGTGAATACAAGCGTCTCGCGCCCGGCATGCTCGACGTCAAACAGGTGCGGCCGCTGCCTCGGGCATCACGAACGCCCATCACGACTTTCCTGCTGCCCGGCTCCGAAACCCTGTGCGTTGAGGAAGGCGAATTCTCCGATGTCTTCGCCAAGCATCGGTTGAAATCCGAACTCCGCCTCACCACCGATGCCCGGCGGCTCACGGATGCCAATCTCGCCACCACCCTGTTCACCGCCGGCAAATTCACCCAGCGGACCGGGGATGAGGTCGTCGTGCTCACCAATGCGCTGAGTTCATGGCCGGAGTTCACGCACGCGCGAGCCGGAGACGAGACCCGCGACTCGTGGGCGATCGGTTCGGGCTCCCATCGCCGCGTGCTCACCCTAACCGCCGGCCTGACTCGAACCGCAATCGCTCCCCAGGCGCCTTGGGTCACGGCCAGTGACTTCGCGTTCACCTTGGAGGCGAAGTATGCCCAACCGCAGCTAACCTTCGACTTCGCAGGGGGCACAACTACCACCGTTACCGACACGGTGCGGCTCGTTCCCTGCCCGCAGATCCGACCCGATTCGCTGTTGCAGACCCGCACCTTCTCGAAAGGGAAGATCACTGTCGTGACCAAGTTCTATTGGCCGCAGCCGCCCAAAGGTCCAAGTGCTGGCTACACTGCGCCAAACATTGGCTTCGTCGAAACTCGTATCACCGGCCTAACCACCGACCCTCTGATCCTGCGCGCCCGGGCTGCCCAGACTTACGCTCCCGGCCATCACAACTTCTGGGAGCACTTCATGTTCGAGCCGCGCCTTGATTCCGATGTATCTGCAGTTCAATTGCTTGAGTTTGAGTCAAGCGGTCTCAAACAACTGCTCATGACGACCGAATTCGACTCCGCCAAGCTGTGGGCGATCGAAGCCTCCGGAAAGTTGCGTGTCTTGCCCTAGCCAGCGCGGTCTCCAATTCCTCCGTTGAGGGTGGTCGCAAATCGGAACCAGCCATAGCCCTAGGCATCGCCCAAATGTATGCGCCATTGTGACACTGGCAATTCTCAGAATTCCACTAAGACACTATTAATAGTGGTCTCGTGTTCTGATCACGCTATGAATTGTGAGTAAGAATCGATTGTGCAATCGTCCGGCCTAGGGCAATCCTCCGTCGCCATGTCACGTTCGGCACTGGGAAGAGGCCTGGGGAGTCTGCTCGCGAAAGACACGGGGCAGGGAGTTTTGCTGCCCGGGCCCGGAGTTGAACGTTTACTCAATGGCGAGCGCCGTCCGGAACCCTCTGCCGCAGAATTCTCTCCACTTCGGAATGGGCCACAAAATCTCGGTCTGCTTCCGGTTCCGTCTTCTGCTTGGAATCCGGCTCGGGAGATTCGCTGTTGCCTTGGACTAGCGGACTTCGCCTTGGTCTGTGTGGCGATCTGGCTGGGAGCTCTCAGCCCCGCCGCGGGAACGCCAATCGCCGTCACCGCTTCCGTGGTTCTCCTCACGGTGGGATCCTTCTTGGGTGTTTTGGCACTCCTCCGGACTTAGTCCCGGTCTTCAACCGCGGCTTTGGCCGGCTGCGAGGCCAAACCGCCAAGCGTAAAGTTCGTTCACGCACTTGGGACTGTCTTCCGAATCACAGATTCCCTTTGGCGGCTTCGGGTTCTTTTCGACATCGCTTTCGGCGTGAGTTTCAAAAGCCCGCATCACTACGAGTAGATTTCGGCAAAGGTCGGGGCGCGTCGCACAGCAGCCCGCTCCGGGCAGTCCTAGCCGCGAAGCTCCTGGCGGGCTCTACCGTCTCCAGACGCCAAGGCGTTCCCTCGCTCCGGTTGCGATGTCGGCGAACATCTCACCCTAGTCCGTTCTGGTCGGTGCCTGCATTCAGTCTCTCTCGTTTCGTCTCTGACGTGCGCCGTCCTCCACCTGCACTCACTGGTGCGGGATACCGATTTGTTCCACGTGGAACACCCGCTTGGCTTGGAACTTCCATTCACTACCCTTCGCGAGAGACATGTTCGTTTATCCGAAGCATTACGATGTGATCGTGGTGGGTGCGGGCCACGCCGGAGTCGAAGCCGCGCTGGCATCGGCTCGGATGGGCTGCGAGACTCTGTTGCTCACCATCAATCTCGACACCATCGGGCAAATGTCGTGCAACCCCGCCATCGGTGGCCTCGCCAAGGGACATCTCGCCCGGGAGATTGATGCGTTAGGCGGTGAAATGGGAAAGGCGACCGACTTGACCGGCCTTCAGTTTCGGATGCTGAACACTCGGAAAGGTCCGTCGGTTTGGGCTCCTCGCGCCCAGTGCGACAAGAAGGCGTATCAGTTCCGCCTCAAATGGACTTGCGAACGACAGCCCCACTTGGACATCAAACAGGGACAAACCGTGCGCTTGGTCGTCGAGGACCAAGCAGTCGTCGGCGTAGAGACCGCGCTGGAAGTTCAATTCCGCGCCAAGGCCGTCGTGGTGACCACCGGCACGTTCCTTCGCGGGCTGATGCACGTCGGAGCCAACCAACAAAGTGGGGGCCGAGCAGGTGAAGCCGCGGCCGTGGGCTTGTCCGCTTCCTTGGCCGAGCTGGGACTGGAATTGGGCCGCCTGAAAACCGGAACCCCACCCCGGTTGGTCCGCCAGTCCATCGACTTCACCAAATGCGAGGTTCAACCCGGCGACGAACCAGTTCCTTGGTTCTCCTACTGGAAAGACGACGTTTGGGGCGACGAATTGTTCCACGTGGAACATGGCGGGCATTCACCGGACGCCCGGGCTAGGCTCGGATGGTCTCAATATCCCCCCGGATCCGTGTTGGCCCGCCATGGCGCTCAACTGCCGTGTTGGATCACCCATACGTCGGATCGCACCCGGGAACTGATCCTCGCCAATCTCCACAAGTCGCCGATGTATTCCGGGGTCATCGAAGGCATCGGCCCCCGGTATTGCCCCAGCATTGAGGACAAGTATGTCCGGTTCGCTGACAAGGACCGGCACCAGCTCTTTCTGGAACCCGAAGGCATCGCAACCGACGAAATCTATGTGAACGGCTTCTCCACCTCCCTGCCCTTTGAAGTTCAGGTCGAGATGGTCCGCACGATCGTCGGCTGCGAACGGGCGGAAATCCTTCGCCCGGCCTATGCCGTAGAATACGACTTTTCCCTGCCCACCCAGCTGCTCCCGAGCTTGGAGACCAAGGCCTGTCGTAATCTGTTCCTCGCTGGCCAAATCAACGGCACGTCCGGCTACGAAGAAGCAGGTGCTCAAGGATTAATGGCCGGAATCAACGCGGCCCGCAGCATCCAAGGACGCTTGGCGGTCGTGCTCGGCAGAGACGAGGCCTACATCGGCGTGTTGATTGACGACCTTGTCACGAAGGGCACAACCGAGCCCTACAGGATGTTCACCAGCCGGGCGGAATACCGCCTCCTGCTTCGGCAGGACAACGCAGACTTCCGACTCTCGGAATTGGGACATAACATCGGCCTGCTGCCGGAAAGAAACTATCGGAAGTTTACGGAGCGAAAGACTGCAGTCGAATCGGAAGTTGCTCGACTGCAAAGGACTAGAAACATGACAGAGCTGCTGTCGCATCTGCTGCGCCGCCCGGAAATGACCTACTCCGCCCTGCCCGACGCCCGGACGGACCTGCCCATCGACGTCACTCAACAGGTCGAGATTCTCATCAAATACGAGGGTTACTTGGATCGCCAAGCCGCGGAGGTGGACCGGCTTCGGGAACTCGAGTCCCGGGTGATTCCGCCCGACTTCCCATTTGAGACCATTCCCAGTTTGCGGAACGAGGCGCGTCAAAAGCTGGCGAAGATTCGACCCGCGACCATTGGCCAAGCCACCCGCATCTCCGGAGTCTCGCCAGCGGATGTCAGCCTGCTACTGCTGGGCCTCCGGAAATGGCAGGGTGAGCGGCCTTCCGATCCAAGTCCGTGCCCCAACAACTGAGTTCACCGCTACCCGTTCGGGCGCATTCTCCACTACAAACGTTTACATGTGTAACCTGTCGCCACCAACTCGCTCTGCTGCAACCAAAATTTTTTTCTAATGACTTGTCAAAGAGGCAGCCGACTGTTTATCCATGCCCCGTCTCCCTAGATTAAATCCGGCCGTGTGGTCGGGTTGGCGGGCTTGGGCGGAGTAATCCGTGTGTCTCCCCCAAGCCCGCTTTTTCTTTGATGGGACCGTTCCCTTCGGCACCTCGGCCCGAAGAAGCCCCATTTTGGGCGTTCCCCACATTCACGCTGGATTTGATCCAATGGCCCGATACAAATCGGGGCGCTTCCCACACGGTTGCAGCACTCAGCCATGAACCGAATCATCATTTCGTCGCGAGCCCATCGGGGATTCACGCTCATAGAACTGCTCGTGGTCATCGCCATCATCGCGATCCTCGCCGGCATGCTGTTACCGGCCCTGAGCAAAGCCAAAGCGAAAGCCCAAGCCATCCAATGCCTCAGCAACCTCAAGCAGCTCACCTTGGCGTGGACCATGTATTCCGGAGATTTCCAGGACCGGCTCGTCCTGAATCACCTGGGGACAACCAACGCGTGGATTGGCGGCAATGTCAGTGCCTTGCCCGGTGCCACCAACGAACTCGACATCCGCAACGGCAGACTCTTTTCCTATAACTCCTCGGTCGGCATTTACCGCGATCCCGCTGCCTTGGAGTTGCCCAATGGCCTGAAAGCACAACGCGCCAGGATTCCCCGCGGCATCGTCCGCACCTATTCCATGAACGGCCGATTGGGGTCCCAAGCAGGGCTTGAGGGCATTCTTGGTGCCCGTTTCCCGTTCTTTTACAAGCATAGCGACATCATTTCCCCCTCACCGTCCGGTTGCCTGGTCTTTGTGGATGAAAGCAAAGAAACCGTGGATGACGGATATTACGCTACCCAAGGACCGACGAGTCGCACTTGGCAGAACTCACCGACCGCCCGTCATGGCAAGGCTGCGGCCCTGTCCTTTGCCGACGGTCACTCTGAAGTTTACCGCTGGCGGATCCTGTCGGTGGATCAAAACCTGGACACTCCAGCCGCCAACAGCAAAGGCGGAAACAGCATCGAGGACCTCAAGCGTATGCAGCGCATCGTTATCGGGCCCGAAAACGTTCCCTGAGCCGGTCTCGCCAGAAAGGACTTCCCGGCCGTCGCCGCCCACCTAAGCTTTTCCCGTCATCATGAGATTCGGCATCAACTCGTTCCTCTTCACTTCGCCGTTCACCACGGCCAGCGTGAAGCTCTTCGCCAAGTTCAAGAAGTGGGGTTTCGACACCGTCGAGATTCCCGTTGAAGACCCCAGCCACATCGATCCCGCCAAGGTCCGGGCCGCCGCCGACAAGGCCGGTCTCGCCATCGGCAGCATCTGCGCCTGCATGGGGCCCGGCCGCGACTTCCGCGGCTCGCCCGAGGAACAGCAGACCGCGATGACCTACTGCAAGGCCCTGATTGACCAGGCCGTCGTCCTCGGCTGCCCCAGCATCATCGGTCCGGTCTACTCCGTGGTGGGTAAGGCCGACGCGGTCGAACCCGCCCAGCAAAAGGCCGAGTGGCAGCTCGTCGTGAAAAACCTGAAGGAGCTTTGCAAATATGCCGAGTCCAAGCGCGTCCAGATCTGCGTGGAGCCGCTCAACCGGTTTGAGACGGACTTCCTCAACACCTGCGATCAGGGCCTCAAGCTGATCAAGGCCGTCGGCTCCAAGGCGCTGAAGCTCCACCTCGACACCTTCCACATGAACATCGAGGAGAAGAACCAGGCCGCCTCGATCAAGAAGGCCGGCAAACATCTCGCGCATTTCCACGCCTGCGGCACCGACCGCGGCACGCCCGGCGGCGACTCGCTGAACTGGAAGGAAATCGTCGGCGCCCTCAAAATCGTCGGCTACAAGGGCGACGTGGTGATCGAATCTTTTACTACCGACGTGAAGGTGATCGCCCGCGCCGCCGCCATCTGGCGCAAGATCGAGCCCAAGCGCGACGACATCGCCGTTGTGGGCCTGAAGAACCTCCGCAAACTGTTCGGCAAGAAGTGAACTCCCAGCCCGGCATGAATCCATTCCGCATCTCAATTGTCCTCAGTCTCCTGACCGCCTCCTCGCTGCTCGCGGGCCCGGCCATGCAGCTTAAGCCCCTCAAGGCTTCCGCCACCCCGGCCGAACCCGGCGCCACCAACGCCCCGAAAGTGGCCAAGCCCAAGTGGCAAAAGCTCTTCAACGGTAAATCCCTGACCGGTTGGAACGGTCTGTCAGACCTGTGGAGCGTCGAGGGCGGCGCCATCACTGGCCGAACCACCAGCGACAATCCGATCAAGAACAACACGTTCCTCGTCTGGACCAACGGCACCGTCGGCAACTTCGAGCTGCGGCTCAAATACCGAATCGTCAACGGCAACTCCGGCATCCAATACCGCTCCAAGCTGATGGACGCCGAGAAGTTCATCGTGGGCGGCTATCAGGCGGACTTCGAGGCCGGCAAGACCTACAGCGGCATCCTCTACGAGGAACGTGGCCGAGGCATCCTGGCGGAGCGCGGTCAGCGCACTTTCATCAAGGACAACAACGGCCAGACCAAGGTGCAGGTCGTCGGCAAGCTCGAAGAGTCAGCCAACCTGCAGGCCGCCATCCGTAATGAGGACTGGAACGATTACCGCATCGTCGCCCACGACAATCACCTCATGCACTTCATCAACAACCGCATGACGGTGGACGTGGTGGACTTCCAAGAGGCCAAGGCCGCGAAGGAAGGCGTCCTCGCGTTCCAGATCCATGTCGGCCCGCCGATGGTCGTCCAGTTCAAGGACGTGGAACTGCTCGCGATGCCGTAAGCACGGATAATTCGATTTGAGCTTCGACGGCGCCCCACTGCGGGCGCCTTTTTTTTCTTTCAGCCTCCCCCGGAATGCGGACTTGCCGACGGACGCTTGCCTCGGGAATGAAGGGACCGTGATCCGCACCCCATCGTCCCGGTTCGCCGTCCTCGCCCTGTTCATCGCAGCTCTTTCCGGCATGGGCGCGGAACTGCCCCGGACCTTCCGAGCGCCACAGGCACAGCCCGACGAACTGTTTCTCCAGGAGGTCGGACGCCAAGTTCCCCATGCCGAAGCCCTGACAGCCATCGCGTTACACAACGGCTCAGTGTGGGCAGGGAGCGCACAGGGACTGCTCCGCCTCGAGGGCGAACGGCTTATTCCCGACGCCGCGCTCCCCCAGCGCGTGCAGCGGCTGGCCGCCATTGGCGGGAAGTTGTGGGCCATCACCGCGCCCGGTCTGCACCGGCTCGATGGCTCCGCGTGGAAGCAGATTTCCTCCGCAGCGGTGACGGATGTCGTGGCCTTCCGCGACGACGTGATCGCTTCCATCGGCAACCAGCTCTGGCAGGTGCGGGGCGACGCCTTGGAACTGCTCTCCAACAACAGGGCCCGCTTTGGCATCACCCGCATGGTGCAGCACAACGAAACGCTCTTCGTCCACGGGCCCGGCCGGCTCGCGCCGTATGCGTTCGGTGCGTTCGGCGGCGTGGATGCCTACACCTGGCCCGCCGACCTGAACTGGGACTGGGGCACACTGCCGTCGCCGAACACCCGCGATGCGCTCAGCCTTGGCCCGGCGCTGTATCTCGCCACCGACCGCGGCCTCGGCGTGCTGCGCGGCATGTCGCTCACCTCATTGCGCGGCGAACAGGGCCTGCCCTTCGAGGACACGCTCTGCCTCGCCGCCGGCTTCACCAATGACCTGTGGATTGGCACCACCCGCGGCGCAATTCGCCACGTGAACGGCGCCTTCCACTACTTCGCCGGTCAACGCTGGCTGCCCGGCGAACGCGTCAACGCCATCGCCGTGAACGGCCGCTCCGTCTTTCTCGCGACCGACCGCGGACTCGGGATCATTGACTACGAACCCTACACGCTCGCAAAGAAGGCCGCATACTACGAACGCCACCTCGAGGATTGGGGCCAGAAGCGGCTCGGCTTCGTGCACAAGCTGGAGTGGGACACACCGACGAAGGAATTCGTCCGCGAGGTCAGCGACAACGACGGCGGTTATTCCGGCAACTATCTCGCGGCTCAGTGTTACCGCTACGCCGTCACCAAAGATCCGGCTGCACGACAGGAGGCTACAAACACATTCCATGCACTCCGCTGGTTGGAAGCGATGACCGGCATTCCCGGTTTCCCGGCCCGTTCTGTCTGGGTGAAGGGCGAGCGGGGCCATCAGGCAGGACACGGCTCGGGCAACTACGCCGCCGAATGGCACGACACGGCCGACGGCAGATTCGAGTGGAAAGGCGACACGTCGAGCGACGAAATCTGCTCGCTGTTCTACTCCTTCAGTCTGTTCCTGGAACTTGTCGCGCAAGGTGACGAAGTCGCGCAGGCCAAGACCCACCTCGCGCGCGTCGCCACCCACCTCATCGAGCACAAATGGCAGCTCGTGGACCTCGACGGCAAACCCACGCGCTGGGGCCGCTGGGATCCGAACTACTTCCTGACCGACGAGGGCAAATACGACCGCGGTCTCCAGGCGGTCGAGCTGCTCTCATTCATTAAGACCGCCGAAGTTCTCACCGGTGAGCCCAAGTTCGCCGCGGCGTATCGCGAACTGGTGGCGCTTGGCTACCCCGGCTACACGCTGCGAGCCCGCAACACCTTTCCGCCCGACAGCATCCTGCACTTCCTCGATGAACTCGCCTTCTGGAGCTACTGGAACCTCCTCCGCTACGAGCAGGACCCGGAGCTCCGCGCCCTCTACCGCCGCGGCTACGAACGCAGCTACGAGGTCGTCCGGGTGGAGCAGAATGCGTGGTTCAACTTCCTCTACGGCGCTCTGACCGGCCACGACTGCGAGCCTGTCCACGCCGTGGAACATCTCCGCGGCTGGCCGCTGGACCTGCGCGTGTGGTCCTATCAGAACTCGCACCGCACCGACCTCCGCACGCCGCCCGGCTACGTCGCGCTCAAGGGCGGCACGAAGACGTTTCCACCCCGCGAAACCGAGCCGCTCCGACTGGACCACTGGCTGATGCAGGCCGACGGCGGCGCGAGCGGCAACGACGTGGTCGAACCCAGCGGTTGGCTGCTCAGCTACTGGCTCGGCCGCTACCACGGCTTCATTGCCGCACCGACTGTGACCGACCCGAAACTGCTCATCGTGGACCACACCCGTGGCCGCGAACCCGGCGCCAAGCCGTATGTCGGGCCCAGGCCGCCGCCCGGCTTCTGAAAACGCATCGCTGGAGTTCGCAAGGCAGATTCCGGATACATTCCCGCTTTGCGCTCGCTTCCCGCGCCGCATCGGTTATCTCGCGGCGGCGTGAGTGAAGTTCCTGTCCTGATTCCTGCGAGTGCCCGCATCGTGCGGCTGTTCATGTCGCCGGGGCACAACTATGTGGGCCATTTCGGCCGGGAGCCGGGCACTCATCCGATGTCGGAACAGGCGGCGGTTGAATGCGTCGCGGGGCACGGCCTCGTTGGCGACCGCTACTTCCGGCCGGATCCGGAAGCCAAGGGCCAGATCACGTTCTTCGCCGAGGAAGTCCACGAGCAGTTGTGCTCCGGTCTCCCCGAACCTCTTCCGCACCCGTCCGTGTATCGGCGCAATGTCCTCACGCGCGGACTGGATCTGACATCCCTCATTGGCACCGAATTTGTGCTGCAGGGCATCCGCTTTTTCGGAACGGAGGAGAGCCGCCCGTGCGACTGGATGAACCATGCCTTCGGACCGGGTGCCCGAGACGCGCTTGCCGGGAACGGCGGCCTGCGCGCGAGGATTCTCAGTGACGGCATTCTTCGCCCCGGCAGCGTGCATGAATCGCTGCGCGGCCGCGTGGCGGTCCCAATGCCCGCGACCTAAACGGTCAGTTGGCTGAGATGGCCAGTGCTGTCGCCGAACCGCTCCTGGTGGACGCCCATGCGGTCCAGCATGTCGAGGTAGAGGTTGGCCAGTGGCGTGTCCTTCGCGTAGCGGACATGCCGCCCCGGGGACACCGTGCCGCCACCCCGGCCGGCCAGCAGGATGGGCAGGTCATGGTGGGCATGCTGATTGCCGTCAGCCAGACCTGAACCGTAGAGGATCATGCTGTTGTCCAGCAGATTGCCCTCGCCGTCCTTCGTCGCCTTGAGCCGTTCGAGGAAATACGCGAACTGCTCGATGTGAAAGCGGTTGATCTTGGCGATCTTCGCCTTCTTCTCCGGATCGTTCTGGTGATGGGAGAGGTCGTGATGGCCATCCCGCACCTCGATCTGCGGATAGGCGAGATTGCTGCCATCGTGTGCGACCACAAAGGTCGAGATACGCGTCGTGTCCGTCTGGAAGGCGAGCACCAACAGGTCATACATCAACCGGATGTGTGCGCGACGGTCACCGGTGACTTCCTCGAGGAACTTGTCTTTCGGGAGGCCCACCGAATCGTGCTCCGCGCGCTCGATGCGGCGTTCGAGGTCCCGCACGGACGTGAGGTATTCGTCCAGCTTCCGGCGATCCGTGGCCCCAAGCTTTCCGGACAGCTGACGGGCGTCCTCGCTGACGAAGTCGAGGATGCTCTTACGCTGCGCAGAACGTCGGGCCCGGGCCTCCGCGGAAAGTTTCGAGTCATCGCTGGCAAACAGGCGCTCAAACGCCAGCCGCGGATTCGTCTCCGGCGGCATCGGCGCGGTCGGGGTGCGCCAGGAGACGTTGAACGAGTAGGCACAGGAATAACCCGAGTCGCAGTTGCCGGAGATCTGCCCACGGTCACAGCCCAGTTCCAACGAACGCAGCGCAGTCAGATCGCCAACCTTTTGCGCCGCCACCTGATCCACCGAAACGCCCACCCGGATGTCGGCCCCGGCCGTCTTGCGCGGCTGGGACGCGGTGAGAAATGACGAGGAAGCCCGGGCGTGATCGCCGGCGCCGTCGCCATTGGCCCGCCCCTTGTCGAGCGCCAGCCCGCTCATCACCAGCAGGTCTTTCCGATGGGCCGCCAGCGGTTGCAGGGTGCTGGGCAGGGCGAAGTCCGTCCCGAGAGCCTCTGGCGTCCAATTGGCCATGTCGGCTCCATTCGGCACATAGACGAACGCCATGCGCCGCGGCCGCGCCGCCTGACCCGCCGCACCCAAGAGCCGCGTCGGCGCAAGCGATTCTAGGAACGGCAGAGCCATCACGGTGCCGAGTCCCCGGAGGAACGTCCTCCGGCCAATATTCAGGGATGCGTGCGTGTTCATGCGCCAAGACCTATCTCCGATGAAAATACGCACACGGACATTCCTGACAAGTCGGCAGACGGCCTAAATCCCGCATTATTTGCCACGCTCATCCGTGCGGCTCCCCAATGAAGCCCTCCTTCCGTTGGTTGAATCATCGCGTGTCCAGCCGCCACCGAGGGACAAAACCGTTGACCCTGTCGCGAGCCGGACGGCATTTTGACTTCAGCATGTTCCCCGTGTCGTTCCGGTCAGCGGTCGTATTGGCCACCTCGCTGTTGCTCCTTGGCTCCGCGGGTTGCGCGACCTCCGCCAAGTCCCCGGCAGGCGTCCGCGTGTTCGAGACCAACAACGTCGTGCGCGTGGAACTCAACGGGCAACTCTTCACCGAATACCATTTCCGCGACGTCTCCCGGCCGTTCCTGTTCCCGGTGCTCGGACCCGACGGCGAACACTTCTCGCGCCAATGGCCCCAGGCCGATCCCGGCGGCGAGGAGAAGGACCACCCGCATCACCACTCGATCTGGTGGTCCCACGGCGAGGCGAACGGTCAAGATTTCTGGAGCGAGTCCTCCAAGGCCGGCCGCACGGTTCACCAATCGTTCGCCGACCTGAAGTCCGGCGCCGAAACCGGCTCACTGACCACGCGCAATCGCTGGATCGCCAAGGACGGCAAGGTCATCGCCTCCGACGAACGAACGCTGCGCTTCCACGCGCCCAAAGGCAGCGAGCGCATCGTGGACATGGACGTAACCGTCTTTGCCTCGCACGGCGACCTCGTCCTCGGCGACACCAAGGAAGGCACCATGGCCATCCGCCTCGCCGAATCCATGCGGCTCACCCAGCCCAAGAACAAACCCGGCCTCGGACACATCGTGAATTCCGAGGGCATGAAGGACGGCGCCACTTGGGGCAAACGCGCCAAGTGGGTGGACTACTACGGCCCGGTCGGCGCCAAGACGGTTGGCGTCGCCATGTTCGATCACCCGGCCAATCCGCGTTACCCGACCTGGTGGCACGTGCGCGACTACGGCCTGTTCGCCGCGAATCCGTTCGGCATCCACGACTTCGAGAAGAAGGAGATAGGCGTGGGCGACCTGAAGATCGCCAACGGTCAGAGCTCCACGTTCCGCTACCGGATGATCTTCCACCAAGGCGACACCACGCAGGCGAACATTCCCGCCGCCTTCGAAGAATGGATGAAACTTCCGGTCCGCTGAGCCGTCTGGACGCTGACCTCCTGTTTTTCAATTGAACTGACACCAACGTCATGAACACCAATCGTCGCGACTTCCTGAGAACCTCCGCGCTGGCCGCGGCGGCCGTTGCAACTCCCAGCTTTCTGAGCGCCGCCTCCGCGTCGCGCGTCCTCGGCTCCAATGACGAGATCCGCGTCGCCATCGTCGGTTTCAACGGCCGGGGCAAGGATCACATTGGCGGCGTCCGCAGCCTCCAGAAGAAGGGCGACAAGGTTCGCATCGTCGCCTATTGCGACGTGGATTCCGAGGTCCTCGCCAAGGGCGTGGCCGATGCCGAGAAGAACGGCGAAAAGGTCACCGGCTACACCGACCTCCGAAAGCTGCTGGAAAACCCCGACATCGACGTCGTCTCCATTGCCTCGCCCAATCACTGGCACGCTCTCGGCGCCATCTGGTCCGTGCAGGCCGGTAAGGACGTGTATCTGGAAAAGCCCGTTTCCCACAACGTCTTCGAGGGCCGCAAGATCGTCGAGGCCGCCCGCAAATACGGAAAGATCGTCCAGACCGGCACGCAAAGCCGCTCCAGCCAGGCGATCAAGGAAGCCATCGAATGGGTCCGCGCCGGCAACTTGGGCAAGATCAAGGTCGCTCGCGGTCTCTGCTACAAACCGCGCAACAGCATTGGCAAGGTCACCGGCCCGACACCGATTCCTGCCAACATCGATTACGATCTCTGGTGCGGCCCGGCACCCAAGGTTCCGCTCATGCGCAAGAACCTGCATTATGATTGGCATTGGGTCTGGGACACCGGTAACGGCGACCTCGGCAATCAGGGCATCCACCAGATGGACATCGCCCGGTGGTTCCTTGGGGAAATGGCGCTCAGCCCTAAGGTCTTCAGCGTCGGCGGCCGGCTCGGCTACGTGGACGACGGCCAAACGCCCAACACCCAGTTCGTCTTCCACAATTACGCCGCCGCCCCGCTGATCTTCGAGGTGCGCGGGTTGCCGGAGAAGGTGGGCGCGAAGCAGATGGACAAATACCGCGGTGGCAGTGTCGCGGTGGTCATCGAATGTGAGGGCGGCCACATCCTCGTGCCGAACTACACCTCCGCGACTGCCGTGGACCGGGACGGCAAGGAGATCAGGAAGTGGTCTGGAGCGAAGGATCACTACGAGAACTTCTACGCCGCCGTCCGCTCCCGAAAGCACACCGACCTCGCCGCGGACATCCTCGAAGGCCATCTCTCCAGCGCCCTCTGCCATACCGGCAACGTCAGCCTTCGCCTCGGCAAAACGCTCAAGCCCGAAGAGATCAAGGACCGCCTCAGGAGCAACTCGGCCGCGAACGAGACCTTCGAGCGCATGGCCGCACACCTCGCCGCTAACGAAGTGGACATCGCCGCCACGCCGCTGGCCTTCGGCGAGTATCTCGAAATGGATCCAGCAAAGGAGAGGTTCACCAACAATCGCAAGGCGAACCAGATGCTGACGCGCGATTACCGAAAGGGATTCGTCGTGCCGAACAAGGTATAGCCGCCGTTCGTCACCGCGGCCCGAGGATTCAAGTCCCGCAAAGGCGGTTAAGCTTTCGCCAATTCCCCGCTCGCCAACCCATGTTTGTCGCCCGACGTTGCGGACGCAATGAAGGCCCTGATCGCCTATGATGGCTCAGAGTGTTCCGACCATGCGGTGACCGAGCTGCCCCTGCTTGGGTTTCCTGGCCATGTCCAAGCCACGGTGCTGTCCGTCGCCGACATCTGGATGCCCGAGCCGGAGGCTGTGGCCGATGCGGTGGATCTTTCCCTTTCCCCCGGCCTCGCCGCCCTGCGCCTGAAGACCCGTGACCTGATCGACGCCGCTAGGGCTGTCGCCGTGAACGGCGCCGTGAAGCTGCGTCAGGCCTGTCCCACTTGGACGATTGAGTCCTTGGCGATCGCCGATTCCCCCGGCTGGGCCGTGGTGCGTCTCGCGGAGGAACAGAAGGCGGAATGGGTTTTCGTCGGCTCGCATGGACGCAGTGCCCTCGGCCGAGTTTTGCTCGGGTCCGTGTCGCAGCGGGTGCTGACCTCCGCCACGTGTTCGGTCCATGTCAGCCGGCCGCGTCCGGCACGCCCGGATGCTCCGTTCCGGGTGCTGGTCGCCGTTGACGGCTCGGCCGACAGCGTTGCGGCTGTCCGCCAGATCGCGGCCCGGAACTGGCAACCCGGAGCCGTGTTCCGCTTGATCGCGGTATTGGATCCGCGCCTGGAAAGCGTCATCGCCTGGCCGGGCATCTTTCCGAGCGAATGGGCCAAGAGCCAGGAGGCTTCCCCGCGGGAATGGGTCTGTCACATGGTCGAACACTTTGCCCGCATGCTCTATGACCACCGGCTCACGGTAGAAACGGACCTCCGCGAAGGTGATCCCAAGCAAGAACTCGTGCGCCACGCCGAAGAATGGAAGGCCGACCTGCTGGTGCTCGGCGCCCACGGACTGCATCACGGCCAGAAGCGCAACCTCGGCAGCGTGGCCAGCGCGGTCGCGGCGCGCGCCCATTGTTCAGTGGACGTTGTCCGGCCGGCCTAAAAACCCACCTCCCTGGGTCATCCGCAAAAGCTGGCGACCGTGGCCTGTTGTCAGGCCACGGCCGCGTCCCCGTCATTGACCGCCAACACGCGGCCAAATCACCGTCGACCAACCGTTCACCTCCTTGGGAACGGCCGGTCGTGTTGACCTCCTTGCCAACACCATCCAGACCTGCTGGTCCGAATGTTCCCCGGCAAGACCCTGAGAAAGCAGCTTTGTGCCCACTCTCAATCGTGCGAGCAGGGCTTCGCCTAGCGATTCATAATAATCTCATTGTCATCGGTTTATGCGCCGCGTCGACGACAGCGGATCCGCCCAACGGTTCTGCTCATATCTGAGCATGGTGTCCAACCTCGCAATTTGCCGGCGGCCAGTTGCAGCGGCCGAAAGATCCTTCATCTCTCCGGGATCACGGCGCAGATCAAACAGTTGCCGCCGCCCCACTTGGGGATACTCGATCAGCTTCCACCGCTCGTCCCGAACTGCGCGCTGTCCGTCCCGGTAAATGGTTAAGAGACTGCCATGGCCGCTCGCCCCTCGCGTTCCTGCCAAGACCGGACCCAAATCCAATCCCTCGCTGTGGGCCGGCGTCGGCACTCCCGCAAGTCCGCACAAGGTTGGCGCCAGATCGGCGAGATAGCACAAAGCATCGGTCTGCCGGCCGCGCGAGACTCCGGGTCCGCTGACGATTAACGGCACCCGCGTGGAGTGTTCGTAGAGATTCTGTTTGCCAAGCAGGCCATGCGAACCGAGCGCCAGACCGTTGTCTCCAGCCACCACCACGATCGTGTTTTCGGTCAGGCGCAGCCGGTCCAACTCCGCCAGCAGCCGGCCAATCTGAAAGTCGGTCGCACTGATGCTCGCGTAATAGTCGGCCAGCTCTCCGCGGATCGCCTCCGGAGTCCGCGGCCACGGAAGCAGCTTTTCGTCACGGATCTCCAGCTCGCCGTTGTCGAAGGGGTGGTGCGGCAAATAATTGGAGGGCAGGTGCAACTTGGCCGCTCGGTAGCGCTGACGGAATTCGGACGGCGCACTCCGTGGGTCATGTGGCGTCGTGAACGCGACGTAGAGACAGAACGGCTTGTCGGTTGTCTGCTGCCGGAGAAACCCCAGCGCCGCGTCGACAAAGACGCGGGCGGTGAAGTTGGTCTCGATCCGCGGATCCGTCAGCACACCCGCCCGGATGTCGGCAACCTTAACTGCAAACTGGTCTGTCATGCCGCCCAAGAACACCGCCGCGGCCTCCGGAAAGATTCGTCGGGCCGTCACCTCGCCATTGTGCCACTTGCCGGCCATGAAGGTGCGATAACCGGCCCGGCGCAACTGCTCCGGCCAAGTGTCAGTGTCCTGCAAATCCTCCCGCACGCGAAACACCGACCGGCCACTCAACAGCATGGCCCGCGAGGGCTGACACACCGCGCCGTGTTGCGGACTGCCCATGATGTGGGCCTCGCGAAAGCTCGTCCCCGCTCGCACCAATCGGTCGAGCGCGGGCGTGTGGATTTGCCGGTTGCCCAACGCCCGGATGGTGTCCGCCCGTTGGTCGTCGGTGAGGATGACCAGCAGATTGGGCCTGAGTGAACCCGCCCCCACGGAAACGCCTTGAGCATGCCACATCACCAGCCACGCCAGCAGCCACCGCATGCCCCGATCTGAGTTCATTTGCCTTCATCGCTTGGTGGCATACCGCCGGGGATCACCCGTCCTCTCCGTGTTCAACCGTTCAATCAAACGCAGACAACGGCAGCCATAGGATGTCTTTCGGAGGGAACCACTGATCGCTGGCCGAGGCCAGTCCCGAGCATTCGCTGGCCGCGCTTTGTCTCCCTCGCTAACTTCCGCACACCGCATGGGTGCCAAGAAACCGTCCCTGGCTGTTCGCACGCTCCGCCGGCTGGCTACATTGGTCATGACGCAGCCGGCCTGGGTGGTGTTGCCCCAGGTGGTCCTGTTCGGCCTCGCGCTGTGGTTCACGCTGACCCACCTCGAGTTCGACATGGACCGGAACAGCCTGGTGGACTCTAACCTCCAGTATCACCGGAACTTCCTCGAATTAAAGAAGCAGTTTCCCGGGGAAGATGATCTCGTCGCCGTCGCGGAATCCGAAGACCTCGAGAAGAACCGCCAGTTCGTCGAACGCCTCGCCGCCCGCCTTGAAGCACATTCAACCGACCGGAACCCGACAAACGTTTTCACCGACGTCTTCTACAAGGGCGACCTGAAGCTGATGGGCCCCAAGGCGCTGCTGTTCCTCTCGAAAACCAACCTGCATGATCTGCAGAACGCGCTGAACGATTATCGCCCGTTCCTCAACCAGTTCTCCTCGGCCTCCAATCTGGTCACGCTGTTCCAGCGCGTGAACACCGCGATCCGCACCAGCGGCCGCCAGGAGAACGCCCAGACCGAATCCTTCCTCAAGGCCCTGCCCGCTCTCGAGCGCATCGTCCGCCGCGCTGCCCAAAGCCTCGCCCGCCCCGGGGTTCCGCCGTCCCCCGGTGTCGACGCGTTGTTCGGGGCCGGCGATGACGCCGAGCGGGCGAAATATGTCACTTTCGCCGGCGGCCGAATCTATCTCGTCACCGCCCGGCCCCGACTGGTGCTCGACGAGGAACTGCCGCAGGAACAACGCGGTTCCAAGGCCGCCCGCGACGGCCTGCAGGCGAAGATCAATTCCCAGTCCGTCCGCCTCTTCCGCGAACTCGTGCAGGCGACGCGAACCGAAGTCGGGGGCGTGAACCTCGGCATCACCGGCGGCACGGTGCTCGAATACGACGAGATGCAGCAGAGCCAAGCCGACACCACCAAGGCCACGGTGCTGTCGCTGGTGCTCTGCGCGTTGATCTTCATCTTCGGCTACCGCGCCACCGGCCGGCCGCTCAAGGCCACGCTCTGCCTCGTCGTCGGCCTGGTTTACACGATGGGCTACACCACGCTCGTCATCGGCCACCTGAACATCCTCACGATCACCTTCGTGCCGATGCTCATCGGCTTGGCAATCGACTTCGGGGTCCATCTCATCACCCGTTACGAGGAGGAACTGCGCCGGGGACGTTCCGAGGCCGCCGCGATGGAGCTGGCCATGGTCAACACGGGCCAGGGCATTTTCACGGGCTGCTTCACCACCGCGGGCGCGTTCTTCGCAATGGCGCTCACCGACTTCCGCGGCATCGCCGAAATGGGCCTCATCGCCGGCGGCGGACTGCTCATCTGCCTGGTGCCGATGATGACGTTGCTGCCCGTGCTGCTGCTGCGCGGACGCCGCCAAAACGTCCTCGACGAGGCAGCCGGCGCGGAGTCGCTCCGCGAAGTGGCTTTGGAATCCTTCGAGGCCGGCGGCGAACCAGTCGAGGTCCGCGCCCGACTCGAACGGCTCTGGCTGGACCGGCCCTGGACCGTTATCGGCATAACCGCGGCACTGACGCTCCTGTGCATTCCCGGGCTGCTGCGGCTGCGCTTCGACTACAACTTGCTCAACCTCCAGAGCGCCAACCTGCCAGCGGTAGTCTTCGAGAAAAAGCTGCTGGAGACTTCCGACAAATCGGCCCTCTACGGGGCGGTGCTGGCGACCAACGCGCAGGAAGCGGTCGCCCTTGCCGCCAAGATCCGCGAGCTGCCCTCGGTGGGCTCCACGGAGACCATGGCGCGGTTCCTGACCGAAGACGCCCAGCCCAAGCTCGCCCTGATCCGCGCGGTCACGAACACCACCGCTCGCATCCGGTTCCCCGAACCCGACCGCCGGCCAGTGGATCTGACCGACCTCAACCAAACTCTCTTCAGCCTGCACGGTTATCTGGGCCTCGCAGCCGACGAAGTCGCCAAGACCGACCGCAGGGAGCTGCACGCCCAGCTCGTCTCACTGCGCGCCGCACTTCTGGACCTGACCCAGGCCATGTTCCGCGGTGACGAGCTCACCCGGAACAATTCCGCCGTCAAGCTGGGCACCTACCAGCAGGCGCTGTTCGACGACATCCGTGAAACCTTCGCCGCCCTGTCCGGACAGGATGCCAGTGGCGGCTTCCAGGTGAAGGATCTGCCCCCGGCCTTGCGCAACCGTTTCATCGGTCTCGACGGCAGCTTCCTCATCCAAGTCTATCCGAAGACAAACGTGTGGGACCGCGGCCCGCAGGAAATCTTCGTGAAGGAGCTGCAGTCCGCCGTGCCGAAAGCCACCGGCGAACCGGTGCAACTCTACTACTACACCGAATTGCTGCGCAGTTCCTACGTCGAGGCCGCCTGGTGGGCGTTGGGCGCGATCGTCATCCTGGTCTTTATCCACTTTCACCGGATCGGAGCGGTGTTGTTGTCGCTGTTGCCCGTGGCCTTGGGCGCCGTGTGGGTAACCGGCGCCATGGGCTGGCTCGACCGGCCGTTCAATCCTGCGAACATCATGATGCTCCCGCTGGTCATTGGCATCGGTGTGACAAACGGCATCCACATCCTCAACCGGTTCGCCGAGGAAAGGAACCCCGGCATCCTCGCCAAGAGCACCGGCAAGGCCGTGCTGGTGTCCGGCCTGACCACCATCTGCGGCTTTGGCAGTTTGGTCATCGCAGACCACCAGGGCATCAGCAGTCTCGGCTGGGTTCTCGGCGCGGGCACGACAACCTGCCTGCTCGCCGGGCTCACCGTGCTGCCCGCGATCCTCACCCTGACCGGCCGCGGCAAGTCCATCGCGGAAGAGGCGGAAAGCCGCTAACGGCGCAGGTTCCTCCACCACCCGGCGATGCGCTCGGGCCAATCCCGTCGCATGAAGGGCTTTTCAACCCAGACGAAGAACGCCGTGCAGACCGCGAAGACCGGCGGCACCACCAGCAGCGCAACCAACAGATAACGGCCGAGGTATCCGTCCGTTGGCCCCAACCTGGCCTGAATCCACGGAACGGCCCCGATGAGCAGCAACTGGTGCCACAGGTAAAAGCTGTAGCACATGCCACCAAACGTGAACACCCAGCGATTGCCCAACAGCCGCGCCAACCAGACACCTCCAAGTGATCCCACCATGGCGCCCAACAGGCAGACGCTCTGGAGCGCCGATCTCAACACCGGCTCCTCAATCCGGCTCAGGGCGAAGAACCCCAGCCATCCCGCCACACCCACCCCATCCAGCCAGACCTTCCGGGGTGGTCCCTGGGCCCATCTCGTCAGGTGGACGTCCACCACGGCCAAGCCCACCGCAAACGCCTCAAACTGCCCCAGCAGGGACAATTGCACCCGCCGCACCTCCAAATCCCGCAGGCAGGCCACCAGCCCGCAGACGCTCCCCAGAATCACCCACCGCAGCCACTGTCGCCGCACCGCGAACACCAGGGTCAGCAGGGGTGCCAGGAGGTAGAACTGGAACTCCACCTCCAGCGACCACGCCACCGAGTTGATGAAGCTGAACTCTCCGAAAATCTGATTGTGCTGGTAGAGCAGGCTGGCCCCCAGGCTCTTCAGGATGCCGCCCAAAGTCCACCAGCCGACCGCTGCGCCCAGCAGCCAGATGGCCAGCAAGTTGAAGATGTAGGGCGGCTCCAGTCGCGTGAGCCGCCGCAGGTAAAAGCGGCCCAAGCCAACCGACTTGCCCCCTCCCAGCCACCGTTGGGCAAACGGCAGCGCCACGATGAATGCGCTGATCGCAAAAAAGATCGGCACACCGAGGAACCCGCGGCGGACCACGGAGGTGAAGGCCCGGTCAACCACGCCGCTGACCTCCGGCTTTCCCAACTGGTCATCCAGATGGAAGAACACGACCGTGAGCACGGCCAAAGTGCGCAGCCCGTCGATCTGGGGAATGAACTTTCCCCCCGACGTCTCGCGGGAACACGCCGTCAACAGGCGTTCCGCCAAAGTGTGTTTTCCACCCTCTTCTCTGTTCGGCGCATCCACGCTGGACCAATCACTATCACTCTCCCCTGTCGGAGGAACACATTTCTCCGACCGGCCCCGGCCTTTGACAATCGCCGCCGGCGTGGCCGACTTCCGGGTGTGACCTACGCGGACGCGCTCGCCTACCTGCAATCGCTGCGGATGTTCGGTTTCCAGCCCGGCTTGGAAACCACCCGCCGCCTGGCCGCGGCTGTCGGCAACCCTCACGAGCGGCTCCGTTTCATCCATGTCGCCGGCACCAACGGCAAGGGCTCCGTCTGCGCCATGCTCGAAAGCGTCCATCGAGCCGCTGGCCGACGCGTGGGCCTTTACACTTCACCGCATCTCGTCCGATTTGGCGAACGCATCCAGATCAACCGCACTCCCATTGCCGACGTGGACCTCGCCCGCCATGTCGCAACCCTCAAGGACGCTGTCACCACGTTGCCCGGACTCGACCCAACGTTCTTCGAATTCACCACCGTGCTGGCTCTGATGCACTTCGCGGAGCAGCGCGTTGACCTCGTGGTTTGGGAAACCGGTCTCGGCGGCCGGCTCGACGCGACCAACATCGTCACGCCGCTCGCGAGCGTGATCACCAACATCGGCTGGGATCATCAGAAGGTCCTCGGCGCCACCCTGCCGGCCATCGCCACGGAGAAGGCCGGCATCATCAAGCCCGGCGTGCCGGTGCTCACCGCCACCGCCGATGCCGAGGCCCGCGCCGTCATCGAGTGGAAGGCCCGCGAACTCGATGCGCCCTGCCTGACCATCGGTCCGGCCGAGCTGGCCGCCTTCCGCCTCGAAGTCGGCCTGTTGGGCGCGCATCAGCGGATCAATGCCGCTCTCGCCGCCGCCACGGTGCGGCTTCTCCGGGTTTTCCTGCAGGTGACCGACGAACAGCTCGCAACCGGCCTCAGGGAGGTGAATTGGCCCGGCCGCCTGCAAGTGCTTCGCCGCGGTTCCCAGACCCTGCTGCTCGACGGCGCGCACAATCGTGATGGCGTGGCCACGCTCGCCGCGGCTCTGCGCGACCATTTTTCCGGTCAGCGGCCCACGCTGGTGCTCGGCGCGCTCGCGGACAAGGACTGGCGGGAAATGGCCCAGTCCCTCGTGCCATTGTCCGGCCGCGTCATCACCGCCCCGGTGGCCAGCGGCCGCACGGTCAGTGCGGAGGATCTCCGGGCCGCCTGTGTCGCCACCGGTGCCGGCCGGCCGGTAAAGGCTGCCGTCTCGGCCGCCGAAGCGCTCCGCCTGTGCACTGCGGACCCCTTCGTCCTCATCACCGGCTCGCTCTACTTCCTCGGCGAAATCCTGGAACTGCTCGGGCACAACCAGCCGGCCGGGGTCGAGGAGCGGTCGCTCAACGAATGGTCGCCACCGCGATAGAAGACTGGGACTTCCATCTTGGAGCGCCCGGGCTCCGACAACCAATTTGCGCGGATTACCCCGCGACTCGCGCGACCAGTCGGCCCAACTTCCGCCGTTGTCCATTGGCACATTCCCCTTTCCCGTCCTTGCCCCTCGGCATTTGCGCTTTGAGCTTCCGCATCCGCTCCTATCTTCTCCGCCATGTCCGCGCCCCTGCTGGAATTCCGCGATGTCTTCAAGGCCTATCCGGGTCCGGAACCCGTGCCCGTGCTGCTCGGCGCGTCGCTCTCGTTGGGACGCGGCGAAAGCGTCGCCATTGTGGGCCCGAGCGGCAGCGGCAAAAGCACCATCCTGAACCTGCTCGGCACGCTCGACCTGCCGGACCGCGGCACCATTACGTTCGACGGCCGTGACCTTACCCGCCTGACCGCCAAGGAACTCGCCACCCTCCGCAACCGGCAGATCGGCTTCATCTTCCAAAACCATCACCTGCTCCCGCAGTGCAGTGTGCTGGAGAACGTCCTTCTGCCCACGTTGGCCGAGGCCAAACAGACTCCGCCGGAGGCCGAACAACGCGCCCGGCAACTCCTCGACCGCGTCGGCCTCGGACATCGGCTCGACCACCTGCCCGGAAAGCTCAGCGGGGGCGAACGCCAGCGTGCCGCGGTCGTGCGCGCTCTGATCAACCGGCCAGCCCTGCTGCTCGCCGATGAACCGACCGGTGCCCTCGACCGCGCCAGCGCCACCAACCTCGGCCAACTGCTCGTCGAACTGAACCGCGAGGAAGGCGTCACGCTGGTTGTCGTCACCCACAGCGCCGAACTCGCCCAGCGCATGGGCCGCACCGTGGAACTGCGCGACGGACTTCTGCACGGCTGAACCATGAATCTCCGCACGCTCGCGCGGCACTCGTTGCGCCACTACTTCCGCCCGCATCTGGGCGTGCTCGCCGGCGTCGCGCTCGCCGCCGCCGTGCTCATCGGCGCGCTGGCCGTGGGGGATTCGGTGAAGGGGAGCTTGCGCAATCGCGCCCTGGAACGGCTCTCGGGTGCCAGATTCGCCCTCTTCACCCCGGACCGCTTTCACCCTGCCGACCTCGCAGACCGTCTTAAAACACCCCGCACCAGTGCGCTGCTGACAATCGCCGGCATGATCACGCGGCAGGATGGCGCCGCTCGGGCCAACCGCATTACAGTTCTTGGAGTTGATGAGAGCCGCTTCGGTGACGGCCACCTATCTACGGTCAAGGCGGACGAAGTATGGCTTGGCCCCAGCTTGGCAAAGCAGTTGAAGGCCACCCCGGGTGATGACGTCGTTCTCCGCTTCAACAAGCCCAGCGCGCTTTCCCGGGACGCGATCATCACTCCGCGCGATGATCTCAGCGTCGCCCTCCGACTCCGCGTAGGCGGAGTTCTCCCCGAACGCCACGGCGGAGGCTTTTCCCTGCTCGCGAATCAGGGACAGACCTTCAATGCCTTTGTCTCCCGCGACGTCCTCGGCAAGGCCGTCGGGCTCGAAGGCCTCGCAAATCTCGTGCTTGTCCCACCCGACGGAGAACGCCCTGGTGGCTGGCTTGAACTGCTGGAGGAGAAGTTGACTAGCGTGGCAAGTCTGGCGGACTTCGAACTCCACCTCCGCACCAACGGTCAATGTGCCGACCTGATGACCCGTCGCATCTTCCTCGAACCCGCCGTCGTCCGCGCCGCGCTGACCAACCAATCGGAAATCGGAAATCGGAAATCGGAAATTCCCGCGCCCACGCCGCTCCTCACCTACCTCGTCAACGGCCTCGCGCACGGTGACAAGCTGGCACCCTACTCGATGGTCACCGCCGCGGGCGCGCCCTACACGCCGGCCGACCTGAGGGACGACGAGATCGTGGTGAATCAGTGGCTGGCAGACGACCTGGGCGTGAAGCCGGGCGATTCGTTGGCGCTGACCTATTACCGCGTGGATGCCGGCACGCAGTTGCAGGAGCACACCAACACCTTCCGCATCCACAGCATCGTGCCGCTCGCCGGCCTGCACGCCGACCGCACGCTGATGCCCGAGTTTCCCGGCCTCGCAAAGGCCGAGAGCACACACGATTGGGATGCCGGCTTCGATCTGGTCCACACGATCCGTGACCAGGACGAAGCGTATTGGAAGCAGCACCGCGGCACGCCGAAGGCGTTCATCACGTTGGCTGCCGGCCAGAAGATGTGGTCGAACCGATTTGGTGAACTGACGGCGATTCGGTGGTTTGTCGGCCCGCCCTCACCCCGGCCCTCTCCCCCAGAGAGGGGGGGGAACGCAGTCAGCCCGTCCGGCAACGAATCACCCGTTTCCGCATCTGGCGTTTCGCTTTCGGCGAATGAACCAGCGCAGACTGCGGCTCCAGCACCGCCGGCAACCAGTCCGGCCACGAATGCTTCCCCCTCTCCCGGGGGAGAGGGCCGGGGTGAGGGCGGGCGACCTTCCAATCTTTCCCTCACCGAACTTCGCGACGCCATCACGGCCCGCATACGCGCCAACCTCAATCCCGCTGACGTCGGCCTCGTTTGGCGACCCGTGCGGGAGGAGGCATTGCGTGCGGCCGAGAGTGGCACCGGCAAGGACTTCGGTGGGCTGATGATCGGTTTCAGCTTCTTCCTCATCGCGTCCGCGCTGCTGCTCACGGCGATGCTGTTCCGCTTCTCGCTGGAGCAACGAACCACCGAGACCGGCATCCTGCTCGCCCTAGGCTGGCCGCCAAGTCGCGTCCGAGGTCTGCTGTTCCGGGAAGGCCTCGCGTTGTCGGTGCTGGGCACGCTGCTCGGTGCGGCGCTCGGAATCTACTACGCGAAAGGCGTGCTCTGGGGACTCACCACGATCTGGCGCGACGCCATCGCTGGAGCGGGACTGGAGTTCCACCTGACCCCCGTGACGCTGTTCACCGGAATCGCCCTCAGCATTTCGGTGGCGGCGGGAACGCTGTTCTTCGCCCTGCGCCAACAGGCCAACCTGCCCGCTCGGGAATTGCTGAACGAAGGCGCCAACGAAAGTTTTTCGGGTCTCGCCGGCGACGGCATCCGTCAGCCTCGGCTGCTGGCGCTCGTCGCCAGCGTGCTGGCGCTCGGAATGGTTAGCGTCGCCTGGGCCACGCGGGAGACCAAGCCGGAGCTGTTCTTCGGTGCCGGTGCGTTGTTGCTGGTCGCCGGGCTCCTCTGGGTGCGCGTTTGGACCCGAACCCTGGCTCCCGGGAAGAGCGGTCTGGGTAACACTGCCCTCCGCGCCCTGGCCCGACGGCCGTCCCGTTCTCTGGGCACCATCGCGTTGCTGGCCAGCGCTGCCTTCCTGATTGTGGCCATCGCCGCTATGAAGCTCGACGCCACGCGGAACGCCGACCGCCGGGAGTCCGGCACGGGCGGCTTTGCGCTATGGGGCGAAAGCAGCCTGCCGGTCATTCAGGATCTCAATACGGCGAAGGGTCAGGAATTCTACGGCCTGAATCCCGGCGACCTGAAAGACCTGTCCTTCGTCCAGCTCCGGGTGCGCGACGGCGATGACGCGAGTTGCCTGAACTTGAACGGCGCTCAACGCCCGCGCCTGCTCGGCTTGAAGCCCGGACAGCTCGCGGAACGCCGCGCGTTCACCTTCACAAAGGTGCTCAAGGGCCTGGACGTCACGAACGGATGGCAAGCCCTCTCGACGTCCCGTAACAGCCGAGGTAACGAGGCTCCATCTTCCACTTCCGCAATCCGCAGTCCGCAGTCCGCCGTTGATCAGAGCCTCCTTACGTCGGCAGCTACACCCGTGTTGGAAGTCCCAGCCATCGGCGATGCCGCCTCCATCCAGTGGGCGCTCAAATCGTCCGTCGGTGGCACGTTGGATTTCACCGATGAACGCGGTCAGCCCTTCAAGGTGCGGATCGTCGGCGCCGTGGCGAACTCGATCCTCCAGGGCAATCTGCTCATCGCGGAAGCGGACTTCGTTCGCCTGTTCCCCAGCGAGAGCGGCTACCGCGGTCTTCTGGTGGATGCTCCGGCTGCCGCCAGCGAACCCGTGTCCGCCGCACTGTCCCGCGCGTTGCAGGATGTCGGCCTCGAACTGACCCCCACGACCCGCCGGCTCGCACAGTTCAACGCGGTGCAGAACACCTACCTGAACACCTTCCAAATCCTCGGTGGGTTGGGCCTGCTGCTGGGCAGCGTTGGGCTAGGGGTGGTGGTGCTCCGCAATGTGCAGGAACGCAGGGGTGAACTCGGCCTGATGCTCGCGCTCGGCTTCGAAGCCGCAGCGCTCCGACGACTGGTGCTCATCGAACATGTTGCGCTGTTGCTGCTCGGCCTCGGGGTCGGCCTTATCACCGCGCTCGTGGCGGTGTTGCCGTCGTTGGGCGCACCCGGCTCGGAATTCCCTTGGCGGTCCCTGTCCCTGACCCTGGCCTTAGTTCTGGCGAACGGCCTTATCTGGACGGTCTGGGCGACCTCCAGATCCTTACGCGGCCGGCTCGTGGATTCGCTCCGCGAGCTGTAGCCCTATAGCCTACCGCGGACCTTGCCACCCCGCCGGGTTGCCTCGCTTTGTCTCATTCTTCGGAACCGGAGAATGAACGGCGTTCATTAATACAATTGCCACCACGGAACCCCGGCTGGCAGTTTCCGCAGCACCTCCTTCCTTCCCGATGAAGAAAATCGACGCCGTCATCAAACCGTTCCGCCTCGAAGACGTCAAAGACGCCCTGCAAGAAGCCGGCGTGGTCGGCATGACGGTCAGTGAGGTCAAGGGCTTCGGCCGGCAGAAGGGCCACACGGAGATCTATCGTGGCGCCGAATACACCGTGGATTTCCTGCCCAAGCTGAGGCTGGAACTGGTCGTCGCCGACCATCAGGTCCCCACCGCCGTCGCCGCCATCATCAAGGGGGCCAAGACCGGCAAGATCGGCGACGGGAAAATCTTCGTGTCCGCCGTTGAAGAGGTCATTCGCATCCGCACCGAGGAACGCGGCGAAGCCGCAGTGTAACCGCGCCAACACGTTACGCCTCTCCGTCCCTCCCCACCATGAAACGAATCTTCACGACCTTGTTCCTGCTGCTGGGCATGACCATTGCCCTACCGCTCTTCGCGGCCGAGCCCTCGGTGGAACAGCGCCTCGCCGATCTCGAAGCCTACTTCAAGAACAGCGTGCCGGCAGGTCCACTCGTCGGTGCGCCCGGACCCGGCCACAATGGTTGGATGATGGTCAGCGCCGGACTGGTGCTTTTCATGACTTTGCCGGGCCTAGCCCTGTTTTACGGCGGACTGGTGCGCAAAAAGAACGTTCTGTCGGTCCTGGCCCAGTGCCTCGGTCTGGCCGGCATCGTGACCGTGCTGTGGTGGTTATGCGGCTATTCCCTGAGCTTCAGCAAGGGTTCGCCGTTCCTTGGAGGAATGGGTTGGTCGCTGCTGCGGGGCGTCACCGCCGCGCCGAATCCCGACTACAGCGCGTGGGTTTCCCACAACATCTTCGCGATGTATCAGCTCATGTTCGCCATCATCACGCCGGGCCTCATCGTCGGCGCGATCGCGGAACGCATGCGCTACAAGGCGCTGATGGTCTTCTGCGTCGCGTGGATGTTCATCGTTTATTTCCCGTCCGCCCACATGATCTGGGGCGCCGATGGCTGGATGAACGGGCTCTGGAACGATTCGGCGAAGATCAAGGCCATCGATTTCGCAGGCGGAATCGTCGTTCACATGACCTCGGGGTGGAGCGCGCTGGTGCTGTGCCTCCTGCTCGGACCGCGCAAGGGCTACGGCCGCGAACCCATCGTGCCGCACAGCATGGTGCTCTGCATGGTCGGCACCGGCATGCTCTGGTTCGGTTGGTATGGCTTCAACGCCGGCTCCGCGGTGGCCGCCGACACCATTTCGGCGAACGCTTTCGTTTCGACGACCCTCAGCGCCGGCGTCGGACTGTGCGTGTGGGCGGTGATCGAACTCGTGTTGCGCGGCAAGCCGTCGATTTTGGGCATGTGCTCCGGCGCGGTCGCTGGACTCGCAACCATCACGCCCGCCTCGGGTTTCGTTTCCCCGGGCGGCGCAGTCCTCATCGGGCTTCTCGCCGGCATCTCGACCTACCTGGCTTGCGCCAAGCTGAAGCTTGCCTTCGGCTACGATGATTCGCTGGACACTTTCGGCGTGCACGCGGTCGGCGGCACGCTCGGCACTCTGTTGGCCGGTTTCCTCGCTAATCCTGAAATCAATCCCAACCTCGCCGCCGACCGCATCAAAGGCTTTGTGGGCAGCACGCTCTGGCTGGAACAACTCAAGGCCATCGGACTGGTGCTCCTCCTTTCCGTCGTCGCAACTTTGGTTCTCTACTTCCTGATCGACCGCACCCTCGGTTGCCGCGTGGCAGAGGAAGTCGAACATCAGGGTCTCGATCTCGCCGAACACGGCGAGGAAGGCTATACCCACTGAACGCCCGCGACTCCGGGTCGAAGGTGCTTACGCACCCCGGGGCCGAGCCACCTCTGGAACGCCAGACGGCAAACCCTCCCTAAATGCCATGGCGTTTGAACCTTCGGTGCCTGTGCTGTCCGGTTTTCTGGCGGCGCTCTCCGGCAGTCGTTCCGGTTCCTTTCCGGCCGCGGCGACGGCAGTCCGAAGAGTCAATCCTGGCATCAATGACGAGTTCCTTAAGCCGGACCTTAATCCGTGCAACTGGGTGGAAAGCTTTGAAAAGGAGGGCCACCAGGTTTTTGATCATCGACGGGAAATCGTTGCCGCCGCCGGGTTGAAATCCGGACATCGGTTGGCGGACCCCGGCGCCGGCACCGGCCTGTTCACCTATCTCTTCGCCGATGCGGTCGGCAGTCACCGCCAAGTCTATGCCGTGAACATCTCACCGCCACTGCTGGCCCACCTGAAGAGTCGGACCGCTGAAGCTCAGGGACAACTATGTTTCCCGCTTCCGTTAAGTCCCCCGCAGACCACTGGAAACTTTCGGCGGAAATTCCGGAAACTTGTCGCCCGGGAATCCAGTTCATAGTTTCGTGATCATGGATGCCTCGGAGATCTTGGGTCTGGTGCTTACCTTGCTGGTGATGCTCATCGGCCTCGCCGGTGCGGTCCTGCCCGCGTTGCCCGGCGAGCCGGTCGTCTTTGGGGCGGCTTTGGGGCACAAACTCTACTTCGGCGATCATGGCGCCTCGTGGTTCGTGATCATCCTGCTTGGACTGCTCGCCGCCTTCTCACTGCTGGTGGACTTCCTCGCCACCACCTACGGCGCCAAGAAATTGGGAGCAACCTGGCGCGGCATGGTTGGTGCCGGCATCGGCGCGGTGCTTGGCATCCTCTGGCCACCCTTCGGGCTGCTGCTGTTTCCGCTGCTCGGCGCCACGTTGGCCGAGATGATCGGCGGTCGGGAATGGCGCGAGGCCGGCAGGGCCGGCATCGGCGCAGCAATTGGGGTCGTAGCCGGCACCCTTGGGAAAGTCGCCTGCTGCCTCGGCATGATTGGGCTGTTCGTCCTGAACGTCCTCTGGACCCGGGTCGGCGCCGGCGCTACACCCTAGTTGGCCAGCGCCTGGTTCAGGGCGCCCAGCAGCGAACCCATTGAGAAGGGTTTCTGGATGAAGTTGGCCCCTTCCGGCGATACTCCATGAAACCTGAGTATGTCCTCGTTGTGCCCGCTGGTGAAGACCACCCGCACTTCAGGCTGTTCCGACCGCAGCCGCTCTGCCAATTCGATGCCTGACAGACCGCCCGGCATGACGACATCCGTCAGCATGACGTCAATTTGGCCAGAGTGTTGGCGCGACAAGTCGAGCGCGCTCGGACCATCCGCAGCTTCGAGCACGGAGTAGCCCTGACGCGTCAGCAACCCGCGGGCGAGCTGGCGCACTTCCGCCTCATCCTCCACCAGCAGGATGGTCCCCCGAAGGTTTCCGCCAACGCTTACAGGCCGTGCCTCGGTCACCTTTGCCAAAGTCCGACTGCTGACCGGTAGAAACACGCTGAAAGTCGAACCTTTGCCCAATTCGGAATCGACCTCGATCCAGCCCTTGTGCTGCCGGACGATGCCAAAGACCGAGGCGAGGCCCATGCCAGTGCCCTTGCCCGGTGGCTTCGTCGTGAAAAACGGCTCGAAGATGCGCTTCAACGTGGCTGCATCCATTCCACAGCCCTGATCCATCACCGCCAAGCAAACAAAGTCGCCTTCCCGGGCCTGCGGGTTTCTCGCAACCCACGTCGTATCCACCCGCACGGCGGTGCTTACCATCCGCAGCTTGCCGCCTTTGGGCATCGCATCGCGACTGTTGACCGCGAGATTAACCAGCACCTGCTCAATCTCGCCGGCGTTCGCCTCCACTGGCGGCAAATCATTGGGAGAGGTCACCTGGAGTTCGATGTTCTCGCCTAGTATTCGGGCAATCATCTGGGAGACGGAGTCCACCAACTGCTTCAGGTCCACCGCCCCGGTCGCCCCGGGTTCCCTCCGGCTGAACGCCAGCAACTGGCGAGTCAGACCCGCCGCCCGCTGCGCCGCCGCGTTTATCTGCTGGAGCGAGGCACCCAGATCGGCCGGCACGTCGCCGGTGGCCAGCTGCAGTTCCGCGTGGCCCATGATGATCGTCACGAGATTGTTGAAGTCATGGGCGATGCCGGCAGCCAGTTGACCGACGGCCTCCAGCTTCTGGGCCTGCCGCAGTTGGTTCTCCAGCGCCAGGCGCTCGGTAATGTCCTGCGACACCATCAGCACACAGGTCTCGTCGCCTAGGTCCAACAGATCGGCAGAGACCTCAGCCGTGCACCCTTGACCCTTCTGCTGAAGGAACTTCAATTGCCTCGCCTTGACGGTCTGACCCGCCAAGAGTGGCTCCAGGATCCGCTGTCGAAACTCCACTAGGCTGCAGAGCCCCAGATCCTCCGGAGTCCGACGCAAAACTTGATCGCGTTTCCTGCCCACCAGGTTCAGGAACCCCGCATTGACGTCGCGGAACTCCAGCGAATCAGTCGAAATCACCGACATCGGCAGGGGATTCGCTTCGAAGACCTTCAAGAAGCGTTTGGCCAGTTCCTGCAACTGGGCCTCCGCGTTGAGCCGCTCGGTCATTTCACGGGCCAGCTCCTCATTGGCCGAGCACAGTTCCGCGCTGCGCTCGCAGGCCTCGGTATCAAGCGACTCGATCCGACGGTTCACCATCCGCTTGAGCAGCCATTTCCTCGCCAGTGTCTGCGCCATCTGCTGCACCTCGACGTTGTCGAAGGGCTTTTTGATGATGACCAAGTTGTCGCTCCGACCCACCCGATCGAGGATCTCCTGCCACGAGTAGTCGGAATAGGCCGTGCAAAAAACGAACTGCAGGTCCGCCGAAACGCGCTGCATTCGCTCGATCGTCTCGAGACCGTCCCAGCCCGGCGGCATCCGTCCGTCTACAAACGCTACCGCGTAGGGCTGCGCCAACTCCTCAGCCCGGCGCACCATCGCCAGTCCCTCTTCGCCCTGCAGCGCCGTGTTGATCTCAAGCTCAAGCGCACCGCTCGGCGCTTCGTCCGGACCATCGCCAAACAGGTCGGCCTCGAGACTGTCCGCTTCACTCCGCAGTTGCTGGCCGCCGCCAAGGACCTTGCGGAAATCTTCGTGGATGCTCGGGGAATCATCCACGATCAGGATTCTGCAGGTGTTCTTCAAGTTCATGACTCAGGGTTGGTTGGGGAATCTGCGGATACGTCCGAATCACCGGCTGGCAATTCCAGGCTGAATGTCGCACCCAGCCCGGGGCCGGCGGACGTAACCGCCAAATTGCCGCCCATCTGCCGAGCGGCCAGCGCGCCACTGTGCAAGCCGAATCCGTGGCCGTCCTTTTTCGTCGTGAAACCGTGCTGGAATATCCGGACCAAGTTCTCAGCCGGGATGCCTACCCCATTGTCCTCGACCTCGACGCGCACGCGGCCGCATTCCTTCCGGCCCACCCGGACCCGGATCTTCCGGTCCCTGCATTCCGCCTCACAAACCGCTTGGCGCGCATTGGTCACCAGGTTGACAAGAATCTGCAGGACCTTGTGCCGGTCGACCCGCACCTTTGGGGCCGAGCCGTCATACTCGCGCTCGACTGTCACCCGGCTGCGGACCAACGCTTCCTCATTCAACCGCAGAGCGTCCTCCAGAAGCACCGCCGGGCTGACCGCCTCGCTGAGGCCGTCCACTTTGGCGTAGCTCTGCTGCATCGTCACGATCTCCTTGATGTGGTCGACGTTCCGCATCAGTCCGGCCAGCTCGGAAATCAGCTCATAGCGTTCGTTGTCGAGCTGCCAGTAGAGCTTGCCGAGGTAATCGGGGACCAGTTTGGCCTTCGGATCCTCTGAGAAGAACCGGCCCAGATCCCCGGCATGTGGTTCCAGCAGGCGCACGGTTTTCTGCAAACCGGTGATTCGTGACTGCCGCAGCCGGTCCATCACAACGTTGGCCGAAACATTCACACTGTTGAGCACGTTGCCGACGTTGTGCAGCACGCCGGTCGCTACTTCAGCCATGCCAGCGAGCCGAGATACCTCGATCAGGCGCGCTTGGCTCGTGGCAACTTCGGCAGCTGCAGCCTTGGCCGCCGTCAAATCCGTCAGGGAGATCACCGTGGCGACTGCTTCACCGTTCTCGCCGGCCAGCAGCGACGAAAGCACCAGCACGTTCCGCTTCGAACCATCTTCAAACGTCAGGTCCGTCTCATACTTCTCGGCTGCCTGTCCTGGCGTCGATTCCGGGCCACGCGGAATCAACTCTCGGACATTGGTGCCCGCCAGCTCGCCTTCTCCACGCCCCACAAGTTCTCGGAAACGGCGATTTGCATACAGCAGGCTACCTTCTGCATCCAGGAGCAGCAGCCCCTCGGACAGTTTTTCAAGCACCGCTCGTAAGCGCCGTTCACTGGCCTGCAATGCTTGCTCCGCCCTGTGTTTCTCAGTGATGTCCACCGCTTGGACCAAGATCGCCTTCCCTCCGGCGAATTCACTTATCTGGCTATTGAGTTCAACCATCAGCTCAGTGCCGTCCTTTCGTCGGTGAAGGCATTTGATAACCATTCCTGTTGGGAATTCCCTGGCCTGATGGTCACCAGGATCGGAGCAGCCTAACTCTCCAAGCGAGCGTAGGTTCAGCCCGCAGAACTCGGCTTCACTGAAGCCGTAAGTTTTGAGGGCTGCGTCGTTGACCTCCCGAATCGCGTAATCTTGGCCCGCTATTACAAACAACGGCTCCGGGCTATGCCGGAAAAGCCGCTGATATCGGTGCTGTTCTGCCCCGCGGGCGGCCTCCTGTCGCTGCACTTCCGCCAGCAGCGAGTTTATGGATTCCGCTAGCCTCCGCAGTTCGTCCCCGCCCGAACTCTTCGCCCTGATTCCTAAATCGCCGCTTCGAGTAATGGCGTCTACGGTGATTGCAAAATCGTTAAGTGGCTGGAGGATAAACCTTTTTGACGGAAGCAAAAACAGGAGTGTTACCCCTACGCTAAGGGCAATTGCCGCACTTAACGCTTGGCTTACCTTCAGGAGCTGGCGAAACGAAGGGTGCTGATAATCCGGGAACAGCACCAAGCGGCCTATCCTGCTCCCAGCCTTAAAAATCGGCGCTTCCACAGCGTTCTTTACTTCGGTTGCTTGGTGTTCGTTCGGATCGGGAATCCCTACGGTTCCTGACTTCCGGTAGGAGGCTTGGGTTTTGCCGCTTTTGTCTTCGATGACGCATGCCTTTACTGCACTGACCATCGACAGGGACGCTAGCTTGTCTGCGACCTTGGCCCATTCCTGCTCGCCCGCTTCAGCCGTTACCTGTTCCGCAAGCTGGCTGGCTGTAACGCGTAGGTCCCCTTCCGCCAAGCTGTTAGCATTGCTCGACTGGAGCAACAGGGCGACCGTAGCAAAGCTCGTCGTCGAAAAGAGCGCTACGCCGAGCACTACCGCGGCGATCTTCCGCTTGAGGGACCAGTCTTTAAGCGGCTGCATGTCCTAAACCTGTTTCGTTCCCTGCGTATCGGCGACCTGAAGCTTTAGGTTAAGGCATAGCCGCCGATAAAACGCCAACAACCCTTCCCTCTCGGCCAATAACCGTAGTCCTCCCGCTTCAGGAACGATTTCTCCTTGGTTCTTGGGCGCTTCTTCACAGCATCCTATCAACGGAATCGGCCGTTTTGCCCATATCCCGCCGGTAGTTGTTCGACTTGCTCACACCCCCTACTAATAGCTTTCTTCTGTTTCAAAGAACACAATACTAGCGCCGCCAATGAAACTGACGATTGCCAAAGAGCAGTTGGTCGCAGGATTGCAGGCAGTCCAAAACGTGGTCGGCAGCCGGACCACCCTGCCCATCCTGTCCAATGTGTTGCTTTCCGCCAACGAGGGTCGCCTCGAACTGACCGCCACGGATTTGGACGTCACCATCGCCTGTTCGGTCAATGCCACGGTGGAACGGTCCGGCAAGACCACGCTGCCGGTGAAGAAGTTCTTCGGCATCATCCGCGAACTGCCTGCGGCGGAAATCGAATTGGATGTGGATGAAAAATGCGCGTGCGCAATCCGAGCCGGAGCATCGTTCTTCAAGATCAACGGCCTAGCGGCCGAGGAGTTCCCTCCGCTCCCCAGCTTCAAGCAGTCCCGCGCAGTGTCGCTGCCCCAGGACAAGCTCAAGGCCATGCTCCGCAAGACCAGCTTCGCGGTGTCCACCGACGAGAGCCGCTACGTGCTCAACGGCATCTTCTTCAGCCTCAAAGACCATAAGGTAACGCTCGTAGCGACTGACGGGCGCCGGCTCGCGCTGACCGACGAGGAAACGGAGATCTCCGTAGAGGCCCAAGCCGATTTTATCGTTCCCACCAAGGCAATCAACGAAGTGAACCGCCTGCTGGGAACTGCCGGAACCGTGGAGCTGAAGTATTCGGAAAATCAGGTCGCCTTTACCACCGCGGCCGAAGGCCAGATGGGCGTGCTGATCATCAGCAAGCTCGTGGACGGAAACTATCCGAACTACCGGCAGGTGATCCCGGGCGAATGCCAGGAACGCATCGCCCTGCCCCGCGAGGAATTCCTTGGTGCGCTCCGCCGGGCGGAACTGATGACCAGCGACAAGAGCAATTCCGTGAAGCTCAGTTTCAGCCGGAACCAGCTCGCCATAACGGCGAACACGCCGGAAGTGGGCGAGGCCCGTGAAAATCTGGCGATCAACTACAAGGGCAAGGATTTCGCGATCGCGTTCAATCCGACCTACCTCATGGACCCGCTTAAGGCGCTGGAGACCGACGAGGTGGCGTTCGAGCTGATCGACGAACTGAGCCCGGGGGTAGTGAAGGCCAGCGTGCCGTTCCTTTACGTCATCATGCCCATGCGCATGAGCTGAACTGAGGGTGCACAACCCAAATGCGGCAGGCTTCCAACCCGCCCTGAGCGCAGCCGGAGCGAAACGGCCAACCGCTGTAATCTGAAGACTCGGTTTGGTTTCAGCAGCTGAGTTGTGAACAACCCGGCGAACAAGTAACGGATCAAGATGCCGACTCACCCCTCGACACCCGGCCGGCACTCCGGTTTCCTTCGCGGGATTTTAGCGCCGCATGAACGTTGAACTGCTCGCCAAGGCCAAGTCGCTCGGCTTCTCCGACCGGCAGATCGCCCATTTGACCGGCACCACCGAAGACGCCATCCGCGCCGAGCGGAAGGGGGCCGGGCTCGTGCCCAGCTACCGGCTGGTGGACACCTGCGCTGCGGAGTTTGAGGCCTACACGCCGTATTTTTATTCGACTTACGACCGTGGTGACGACGAGGTCACCGAGACGCCGAAGAAAAAGGTCATGATCCTCGGCGGCGGTCCGAACCGCATCGGCCAGGGCATCGAGTTCGACTACTGCTGCGTCCACGCGGCATTCGCGCTCAAGGAGGACGGTTTCGAGACCATCATGGTGAACTCGAATCCGGAGACCGTTTCGACCGACTATGACACTTCGGACAAGCTGTTCTTCGAGCCGTTGACGCTGGAGGACGTGCTGCACATTTACGAGCGCGAGGGCTGCTGGGGTGCGATCGCGCAGTTCGGCGGCCAGACGCCACTGAACCTCGCCCTAGGCCTGAAGAAAAACGGCGTGAACATCATCGGCACGTCGCCCGAGAGCATCGAGGTGGCCGAGGACCGCAAGCTGTTCGCGGCGATGCTCGACAAGCTGCAGATTCCGCAGCCGCCTAACGGCACCGCGACAACGGTGGAGGAGGCTGTCGCCGTGGCCACCCGCCTGGGCTATCCGGTGCTCGTGCGGCCCAGCTTCGTGCTGGGCGGCCGCGCGATGCAGATCGTCTTTTCCGAGGCCGAGCTGCGCGATTACTTCCACCGCAACGCCGCGCTAGAGATCTCCGCCGGCCGGCCGGTGCTCGTGGACAAGTTCCTCGAAGATGCCACCGAGGTGGACGTGGACTGCATTGCCGACGTCGGCCAATTCGACGACGCGTCCAAGGGCACGATTGTGGTGGGCGGAATGCTGGAACACATCGAGTTCGCCGGCGTGCATTCCGGTGACGCTGCGATGGTGCTGCCGCCGCACACGCTGTCCGAGGCGACCATCCAGACCATCCGCGAATACACCCACGCCATGGCGAAGGAACTTCGGGTCGTCGGCCTGATGAACGTGCAATACGCGGTGAAGGGCGACGTGGTGTATGTGCTCGAGGTGAATCCGCGGGCCTCCCGCACCGTGCCGTTCGTCAGCAAGGCCATCGGCCGGCCGCTCGCCAAGCTTGCGGCGAAGGTGATGGCCGGGAAGACGCTGATGGAACTCGGCTTTACCCAGGAGATCTGGACGAAGTATTGGGCGGTCAAGGAAGCGGTCTTTCCGTTCAACAAGTTCCAGGGCCAGGACATCCTGCTCTCGCCCGAGATGCGCTCGACCGGCGAGGTCATGGGCTTGGATGCCGATCTGGGCGTCGCCTACGCCAAGGCGCAGATGGCTGCCAATTCCCCGCTGCCGCAGAAGGGCAAGGTCTTCATCAGCGTGGCGAACGCACACAAGGGCGAGGTTGCGGCGGTGGCGAAGTCGTTCGCCGATCTGGGCTTTGAGCTGGTCGCCACGAATGGCACTGCGGCGGTGCTGGAAAAGGCGGGCCTAAAGGTCCAGCGCACCCTCAAGGTTCTCGAAGGCCGGCCGAACGTGGTGGACCTGCTGAAGAACAAGGAACTCCAGCTCGTGATCAACACCCCCAGCGGCGCGGCCCCGCGGGAAGACGAGGTGAAGATTCGCACCACGGCGGTGATCACTGGAACACCCATCATCACGACCCTCAGCGGCGCCAAGGCAGCGGCCATGGCCATCGCAGCGCTCCAGAAGAGCGGCTATGCGGTCCGGACGGTGCAGGAATATCACTGACCGACCCCCTCCCACCAGCCGACGAAGAAAAAGGCCCGCACGAATGCGGGCCTTTTGCTTTGGAAATATCCCGACTGAACCGGTCAGCGGCGACGGCGCCAGAGGGCAAAACCGATCAATCCAGCACCGGCGATAGCGGCCCATTCCTCGGGCTCGGGGACGGGAGTAGCCACGGCGGCGAAACTTGTTCCGACCAGGACATCGTCAATGGTCAGGATTCCAGGGAAACCAGCTGGCGATCCCGAGGTTCCTTGGCGAAGCGCAAATTGACCGATCAACGAACCAGCCGCGTAGCCAGGCGCATCGGTGGAAACCACGCTGGTGCTGCCCTCATTGACTGGGTTCACCCACATGGTGGCTCGGTCGGTGGACATGTCGTATTTGACGACTACGCGGTAGTCAGTGTCGAGCGACAGGTCTGCCGGTGATTCCGTTGTCGTGGCGGCGCTCCAACCTTCCGATGAAATAGCGAGACGAAAACTGCCCGCGCCCGCGCCTTCGGTGCTGGCTCCGAGACGGCCGTAAAACTCGTTGGCGGTCGTGGACGACTTGAAGTGAGCGAAATAGGAGCCGGTTGAGTTTGGCAGGGACGAGAAATTGACGGTAAGCCCGTAGTAGAGGGAATCGGAACTGGTGGTCGGATCGTAGGTTACTGCACCGGCGAAAGGAGCGTTGAGATCGGCCAATCCCGAGGTCGAGTCACCTTGGTTTATAAGGGCTTTGCCGCCGTCAATGTTGAGGGCGGTCGTGCCGCTGTGAATGGTCCAAGCACCGCTGGAGACGGTTTCCAGGGCGCCATTGGCATAGTTGAAGGACTCATTCAGGAGTTGGGCTTGAACGGAGCTGGCAGCAACCAGGGCCCCGGCCGAGAGGAGAAGGAATCGGGAGTTCATGGGAGATTTGGAATCAATGTTGGAAATCCAACGCAACGGGAGCATGGAAAGGGAAGAAGTGCCGGCAAGCCGATTTTGCCCCCGTTTTTCCCAATTCATGCGATGAAGCGGTGACCACCATGCGCCGGATTCATGGAGTGCACGACAGCCGGAAGACACCCGCGCCCGGTTGCCGGCTTTTCCTGTAACCTCCGTTGGGCAACGGTTCAGGAAAGCGCGTATGGAGAATTCCGCGATTTCGCCGAAATGCCCGGGGTGCCAGCAGCCGCTGGCGCCGGGCCGCGCGCATGGACTCTGTCCGCGCTGTTTGCTTGCCCGCGCCGCCCTGGCCACGGAGACCGCAGGGGATCGGCCCGCGGCCGAGGTGCCGGAGCTGTCGGCGGTGGCCGCCGCGTTTCCACAGCTGGATGTTCTGGAGCTGGTCGGCCGCGGCGGTATGGGCGTCGTTTACAAGGCGCGGCAGAAATCTCTGAACCGCCTGGTCGCGCTCAAGCTGCTCGCCCCCGAACGCGTCACCGAGCCGCAGTTCGCCAGCCGCTTCGAACGCGAAGCCCAGGCGCTGGCCCAACTCAGCCACCCGAACATCGTCACCATCCATGATTTCGGCGTCGCGTCGCCTCCTCCAACCCCTTCCGCGCCGACCCCCGCGCCGTTCTATTTCCTCCTCATGGAGTTCGTGGACGGCGTGAACCTGCGGCAGGCGTTGCAGGCGGGCCGGTTCACGCCGGAACAGGCGTTGGCCATTGTGCCGCCGGTGTGTGCGGCGCTGCAGTTCGCCCACGAACGCGGCATCGTTCACCGCGACATCAAGCCGGAGAACCTGCTGCTCGACAAAGACGGGCGCATCAAGATCGCCGACTTCGGCATAGCCAAGATGCTCGGCGCGGGCGGCGGAGCGGCGGCTTTCGAGCCGCCGGCCGAGCCCGGTCCGGCCGCGGATCCGGCCGCGGGAGCGCCGCCGCTTCCGGCCGCCACGGCCCTCACCGCCGCCGGCACGCCGCACTACATGGCGCCGGAACAATGCGGCACGCCGGCGCAGGCCGACCATCGGGCGGACATCTATTCGCTCGGCGTGGTGCTTTACGAATTGCTGACCGGCGAACTCCCCGGGGCCCGCCTCGAACCGCCGTCGCACAAGGTCCAGCTCGACGTGCGCCTGGATGCCATCGTGCTGCGGGCCCTCGCGGTGCAGCCGGAGCTGCGCTATGCGACCGCGGCGGAATTCCGCACCCAGCTTGATTCCGTGGCGAAGCCATCGGCTGCCCCGAAGCCACCGGAAATCCCGGCGATTCCGCGCCTGCTGAAATCTTCTCCGGGACTACTCTACCGGCCGGAGGAGCTGGACTCCGCCGAAGGCCAGTTCTGCGTCTGGAAACGGCGCGGCCAACTGCTGCTCGATGAACAGCGCCTGACGTTTGTCCGCGCAGGGATTCAGACGGCCATTCCCTTGGCCGCCATAAGCGACGTGAGCCTCGGTCAGTTCCCGCGCTCGATGAATCCGGTCGGAGTGGATCTGCTGAGCGTGACCTTCGAGGAAGCGGGGCAACTTCGCCGAGTGGTGCTGGCACCGATGGACGGCTGGTTTGCGTTGCCGGGAACATGGAACGGACGGGTGGCGGACTGGGCCGCGGCCCTGCGCAACGCCGTGGCCCGCGTGACCGGGCGGGAACCGGCCTGCACACCGCGTGAGGCGCTGCCTGAGGCAGGGAACCGTCCGGGCGTCATGGTGCTGATGTCGCTGTGCTATGTGATTCCGGCCATCGTGACGTTTTTGGTCCTGACGTCGGCCTCGCGGTCAACCAGTCCGGGTAACGAAGCGCTGCGCTGGGTCTTTGTGCTGACGATGGCGGTGGCGGGAACGCTGGTGCCGCTGCTGTTCTTTCGGCGGAAACCAGCGTTGCGTTTCGAGGGCGGAACCAGGCTGTTAGGTGGCGTGTTCATCCTAC
>Ga0169931_10000721_pt1 | contig 54953 bp, 52 predicted proteins | sample Kivu_15m_20L_FD_129675 | JGI IMG/M metagenome (GOLD analysis project Ga0169931, IMG submission 129675) | Freshwater microbial communities from Lake Kivu, Western Province, Rwanda to study Microbial Dark Matter (Phase II) - Kivu_15m_20L... | ecosystem: Environmental > Aquatic > Freshwater > Lake...
GAGACCTACGAGTACACCCAGATGTACCCGGGCTTCGCCAAGACCGCCCGCGAAGAGGGCTTCGCCGAGATCGCCGACTGGTTCGAGACTCTGGCTCGCGCCGAGAAGAGCCACGCCGGCCGCTTCCAGCAGGGCCTCGAGGCTCTCTGATCCTCGACGTGGCGTGAAATTCAGGGTCTTCGGCCCTGGGAGTGTTTGGGCTGAACGGCCCGCAATGATGACGTCGGGTGGTCGCCTCTTCGGAGGTGGCCACCCGAGTCGACAGAAAGATCCCCGATGACCATCACGTACGACCCCAAGCACCCGAAGTACCTCGACGAGAAGGACGTTCGCGACGAACTCACCCGCGTGTACGACCTCTGTCACGGTTGCCGCCTGTGCTTCAAGTTCTGCACCTCGTTCCCCACGTTGTTCGACTTCATCGACCAGCATGACGATCAGGACGCCGGCAAGCTGACCGTCGCTCAACAGGATCAGGTCATCGACGAGTGCTTCCAGTGCAAGTTGTGCTACATCAATTGCCCGTACATCCCGGGTCAGAGCGAGTGGGAACTGGATTTCCCCCGGCTCATGTTGCGCGCGGACGCCATGCGTCACGCCAACGATCAGGTCTCCCTGCGCGACCGCGTCACGACCAACGTGATGGGTCGCACCGATCTTCTCGGCAAGGTGGCCACTAAGACCGCGCCGGTCATGAACAAGATGATGGGGGCCAAGCCCGGATCGTTCGTCCGCAAGGCCATCGAGGTGACCACCGGCGTGTCCGGCGAACGCGTGCTGCCTCCGTTCGCCAAGCAACGCTTCACGACCTGGCTCAAGCGTCGACCCAAGTTGCGCATCGGCAAGCGCCAGGGCCGCGTCGCCGTGTTCCCGACCTGCCTCGTCGAGTACCAGGCGCCCGGGATCGGACAGGACCTCGTGAAGGTGTACGAGCGCAACGGTGTCGAGTGCACCCTGGCCGACACCACCCAGTGTTGCGGTGCGCCTTTCCTGCACAGCGGCGACATCGAGAGTTTCACCAAGATCGCCGAGAAGAACGTGGCGGCGTTGGCCAACACGGTCCGCAAGGGCAACGACATCGTCGTCCCGCAGCCCACCTGTGGCTACGTGCTGAAGAAGGACTATCTCGACTACGTCGGAGGTTCCGACGCGCAATTGGTCGCCGACCACACGTACGACGCCAGCGAGTACCTCATCAAGCTGCACAAGGCCGAGGGCACCGCGCTCGACACCGAGTTCGCCGGCGACATCCCCGAAACCATCACGTACCACACGCCGTGTCACCTGCGAGCTCAGAACATCGGCCTCAAGAGCCGCGACCTCATGAAGTTGACCGGCGCCAAGATCAAACTGGTGCAGCAGTGTTCCGGCATCGACGGAATGTGGGGTCTGCGGGCCGAGAACGCCGAGTTGTCCATTCCAATCGGACGCAAGCTCGGCGACGAGATCATCAAGGCCGGCGGCGACGTGGTCGTCGGCGACTGTCATCTGGCCAACGGAGCCATCAACGAGCAGACGGGGCAGATCTCGTTGCACCCGCTGCAAGTGGTGGCCCGCGCCTACGGAATCCCCGAAGAATGATAAGAGGAGGTAGCAAGACATGAACACCATCACCCCCCGCAAGCTCACCCTCGACGACATCGCCGACGTCCGCGCGTACGAGCGCGAACGCGAAGCCTTCAAGGCCAGGGTCATCGCGATGAAACAGCGTCGCCGTCTGGCCCTCGGACCGTTCGTGTCGGTCGTCTTCGAGAACCGTGATACGATCCGCCATCAGATCCAGGAGATGGCCCGCGTCGAGCGACTGGCGACCGACGAGGAGATCCAGACCGAGCTCGACATCTACAACCCGATGATCCCCGAGGCGGGTCAGCTCTGCGCCACCTTGTTCATCGAACTCACCTCCGACGAGCAGATGCGCGAATGGCTTCCGAAGTTGGTCGGCATCGAGTCGTCGTTGGTGTTCCGCCTCCCCAGTGGTCGCACGGTGCGCTCCATCACCGAGGCCCAACACGCCAGCCAACTCACCCGCGAAGCGATCACCGCCGCGGTTCACTACGTTCAATTCGAGTTCTCTCCGGAGGACGTCAACGCCTTGGATTCGGGCGAGGCGATGTTCGCCTGCGACCACCCCGCGTACCTCGAAGAGATCATGTTGACCGACGCGAATCGCGAGGAATTCCTGGGCGATCTGCTGCCCTGAGGGGCAGGTCAGGGGCACTTTTTCACCGGCCTCTTCACAAAGGAACGACCTCGTTCTATTGTCCGCCACGGGGAAGGTACGTGGGGACATGGTGAGCGACGTGATCTGGCGGGATTTGGGGGCGTGTCGGGGTTTGGACCCCGAGGTGTTCTTTCCGGAAACCGATGACGAGGCCGACGTGGCCAAGAACATCTGCGACGGTTGCGACGTGCGCATCGCGTGTCTGGAACACGCCTTGGCCAGTCGTGAGAAGGTGGGTGTGTGGGGTGGCACCACCGAACGCGAACGTCGTCGCATCGTGCGTCAACGCCGTCGCACTGCCTGACAATCGCCTCGGCTCGTTCCGTCGCGGCTCGCTAGCCTGACCGCGTGATGGACGAGACCCTCACTCTGGACGCCATCGGCGGTTGGCCCGCACTGTTGTCCGCGCTGCTCGACCGGCAGGATTTGCCGGCCAGCCACGCGCGAGCGGCCATGACGACGATTCTCGAAGGCGAAGCCACCGCGGCGCAACTGATCGGTTTCATCGTGGCCCTACGTGCCAAGGGCGAGACCCCGGAGGAGTTGTCCGGATTGCTCGACGCGGTCCTCGACGCCGCCACGCTCGTGCGGCTCGACGACTCGGTTCGGGATCGGGCCATCGACATCGTCGGCACCGGTGGTGATCGCAGTCATTCGGTGAACGTCAGCACGATGTCGGCCATCGTGGTGGCCGGTGCGGGCGTGCCGGTGTGCAAGCACGGGGCCCGCGCCGCGTCGTCGCAATGCGGCACCGCCGACGTTCTGGAGGCCCTCGGTGTGGTCGTCGAACTCTCGCCCGAGGGAGTGAAGCGTTGCGTCGAGAAGGTGGGTATGGGGTTCTGCCTCGCCGCTCGCTACCACCCGGCATTTCGATTCGCGGCTCCGGCGCGGCGTGAGATCGGGATCCCCACGGTGTTCAATCTTCTCGGTCCGATGGCGAATCCCGGTCGCGTGAAGCGTCAGCTCATCGGTGTGGCGAATCCACTGGTGGCCGAGCGGATGCTGGCCTCGTTGCGTCTTCACGGTTCGGTGTCGTCGTGGGTGGTGCACGGTGGTGGGCTCGACGAATTGACCACCACCGGAACCTCGACCGTGCTCGAGTTGCGCGGAGGAGCGGTGCGCAACTTCGTGGTCGACCCGGTTTCTCTCGGACTGGCTCCGGCGATCATGGACGAGTTGGTGGGGGGCACCCCTCGACACAACGCCGAGGTGGTGCGCCGACTCCTCGATGGCGAGCAGGGTCCGGTGCGCAACATCGTGTTGCTGAACGCCGCCGCCGGACTGGTGGTGGCCGACGCGGTCAGCAGCCTCGAGGAGGGTCTCGAGCGTGCCTCCGCGGCGATCGACTCGGGCGCGGCGCGGTCGGTTCTCGAGGGACTCGTGTCGGAGTCCCGAGCGGCTTTGGCCGACTGCGGTGCCTGATCGCATCGGGACGGCCGTGGTCGTCCCCGGGTCTTCGGCCAACTTGGGGCCGGGTTTCGACGTCCTCGCGATGGCGTTGGGCGCGCACGTGCGCATGGGATTCGGACGAGACGAACACGGATTGTCCGACCGACATCCGGCACGAGTCGCATTCTCCGCCGCCGGAGGACGCGGGGAGGTGTGGTTCGAGAGCTCGATTCCGTCGGGTCGGGGCCTCGGCTTCTCCGGAGCGGCGATCGTGGCCGGAACCATCATCGGACTGATGTCCCGCGAAGGCGTCGCGCCGACCGATGGCAACGGGTTCATCGAGGAGCGTCGTGACGAGATCCTCGATCGAGCCGCGACGATCGAGGGTCATCCAGACAACGTGGCCGCCAGTTTGGTCGGGGGCGTCGTCGCCGTCGCTGATCGTACGGTGGTGAACATCCCGGTCGGATTCGACGCGCGACTCGTGGTGTGGGTGCCCGCGTCGAGCACGTCCACGTCGAAGAGTCGGGGAACGTTGGGCGACGTGGTCACTCGCAGCGACGCGGTGTTCAACATGGGTCGAGTGTTGATGCTCGCGGAAGGTCTGCGGCTCGGCGATCGTCGACTGTTGGCCCTCGGAGTGCAGGATCGTCTTCATCAAGAGACGCGATTCGAAGCCGCACCGCGATCTCGGGCGGTACGCGACGCCTTCGTGCGCAACGGAGCCATCGTTTCGTGGTTGTCCGGGTCGGGCCCCAGCGTTGCCGCGTTGACCACCGTCGAGGCGTCCGCGGAACTCGTGCGCCGGATGCGGCCGATGGTGGAGGAGAACGACGGTCGAATATTGGACCTGAGTATCGACGTCGGCGGAGCCCGTCAGGCGACTTGACGCAGGGTCGTTCCACCCGGTTCCGGAATCGGGCACCGCGGCGAACTCAGGTTCCCCGTGCATTCGACGATGTCGATGGATCGCGCGTGGGCCTCCAGGAATCGGGAGACGCACATCAATTCGTCGTACAAGTCGCGGGACAAGGGTCCGCCCTGAGCCGTCGGTGGGGTCGCGGGAATGAGCAACGATTCGACGGTCGTGAGCACCGGACCCGGATTCGTGGTCAAGGGCGTGAACATCTGGTCGTCGAGTCGGGTGGCCACGAGGACGCCATGATCGAGTTCGAACACCACGCCGTTGTGTCGAACCATCAGTCGTTGGGCGCGGCGAAGCTGTTCGCAACGTCGTTGGCGGGAAAGCGCTTGCGACAGCGCCTGCATGCGGTCGCGTACGTTGGCGGCCTCTTCGTATCGCTGGGCCACGGCGAGTGCACGCATCTTCTCGTCGAGCATGCCGAAGAGCGGCGACGAGTCGGCGGTGAGGGCCGAGGCGATGAATCGCACGACCTCGGCGTACTTCTCGGGGTCGGCGGTACCCGAACAGGGACACATGGCCACGCCGAGTTGAGCCGCCGAGCAGACCGGTGCATCCGCGGGGGCGGCGTAGGTGCGGCCCATGCGAACCGTGCACCGTCGCAGGGGAACCACCGACTCGATCGCTTCCACCACCAGTCGCGCCGCGGTGCGGCTGGGCAGGGGCCCGATGTGGATGCCGGCCGCCGCTTTCCCGGTGCCGGGGTTCTTGACGATCACCAGTCGAGGCCATTCCTCCTCGAGAGTGAGTCGTACGTAGCAGTACTTGTTGCTGGTCGTCCCCGCACGGTTGTACTGCGGCATCACGCGTCGAATGAGCCGCATCTCGAGGATCTCGGCGGTGATCGGGTCCGGGGTTTCGATGTGATCGACACGATGCACGACGCGCAACATCGATCCGACCTTGCGCCGACTCTCTCCGGTGCTGAAATAGCTCCGCACCCGCTGACGCAGGTTCGTGGCCTTGCCGACGTAGAGGATGCGCCCGTTCACATCGGAGAAGATGTACACACCCGGAGCGCGGGGAAGGTCCTCGGTGAGTCGCAACTTGGCCGCTTGCGGATGGGTGTCGAGCCGCGGGAGTCCGATGAGATCGTCCAAGCCGAGCACGCCGTATCCGGCGGCGCGTTCGAGCAGGAGGTGCAACAGGTCGGCGGTCGCCAACGCGTCGTCCAGCGCCCGGTGGCTCGGTTGGTGCGCAAGACGCAGACGCGATGCGAGAGTGCCGAGTTTGCAGTCGGGCACCTCGCTGCCCACCAGTCGGCGGGCCAGAGGCACGGTGTCGACCACCTTGTTCGCGAGGGGATCGCGATCGTCTCGAAGCAACGCCGCGTTGAGGAAGCCCATGTCGAACCGGGAGTTGTGGGCGACGATCACGGCGTCACCGATGAAGTTCACGAGGGTGCCGAGGATCGACTCCATCCGTGGCGCGGGGAAGACCATGGACTCGGTGATGCCGGTCAGCATCGTGATGTACGGGGGGATCGGGACCCCGGGGTTGACGAGGGTCTGGAAGGTTCCCAGGCACTCGCCGCCGCGGTACTTGACCGCACCGATCTCGGTGATCCGATCGGTGTCGGAAGACCCGCCGGTGGTCTCGAAGTCGATGACGCAGAACGTGACCTCACTGAGCGGTGTTCCCATGTCGTCGAATGTGCGCTGAACGGCGCGTCGCTCACGTGACGAGGGAGGGGCAACGACCGATTCGGGCACCCGTCCAGTGTTCCCGAACAGATGTTCCCCGTCAAGCATCGGAAGAATCGGAGGGGGGCAATCTACGATCGGGTCATGGCCCCTCGATTGCGATGCACCTCCTGCGGAAACCTCACCCGCTTCGACGTCGTGCGACGCACCCGCACCGCGGCGTTCCACCACTACAGCACCGGCGGACACCTAGCGGTGGAGGACGTCGTGGTCCTCGAGGACGAGGTCGAGTCCGTGACGTGCCGTTGGTGCGGACCCGTCGGGCGGGTGCAGGAGTTCGATGACGCCGATGAGATGGCCGAGGGCTCGAACTCGGATGTCTGAGGTCGCCTACGAGCGAGGCGCCCACGAGTTGGGTGACGGCTGTCTGGCATTTTTGCAACCCGACGGCGGTTGGGGTTGGAGCAACGCCGGGTTGATCGTGGGCGACGGAGCCTCGCTGCTCGTCGACACCCTGTTCGATCTCGACCTGACCGCGGAGATGTTGAGCGCTTTCGCTCCGCACACCCGGACCGCTCCGATCGCGACGTTGTTGAACACTCACGCCAACGGCGACCACTGCTACGGGAATCAACTGGTCGAAGGTGCCGAGATCGTCGCCTCGACGTCCGCGGCCCGGGAGATGTCCGAGGTGCCGCCTTCTATCTTGGCGGCTTTGAACGCGGCTCCCGGCGAACTGGGCGAATTGTTCCGCTCGTTCTTCGGAGCCTTCCGTTTCGACGGCATCGAACAATGCCTGCCGACGCGAACCTTCGACGGTCGTCTCGACGTGGAGGTGGGCGGCCGTGTGGTCGAATTGATCGAGGTCGGGCCGGCGCACACCGGAGGTGACGTGATCGCCCACGTTCCCGATGCCCGCACGGTGTTCACCGGTGACATCTTGTTCGTCGGGGGGACACCCATCGTGTGGGCGGGCCCGTTGTCGAACTGGATCGCGGCCTGCGACCTGATGCTGGGCATGGACATCGAGACCGTGGTTCCGGGTCACGGTCCCGTGACCGACAAGACCGGAGTGGTCGCGGTGCGGGACTATCTGGCGTTCATCCAGATCGAGGCCACGGCTCGTCACGCCGCGGGAATCGACGCCTTCGAAGCGGCCCGCGACATCGCTCGCGAAATGGGGATCGCCGGTCGTTCGTTCGCCAGTTGGAGCGAGTTCGGTCGCGTGAGTGTCAACGTCGAAACCGTGTATCGATCCATGGACGCCGGGCACACCAGCCCCGACGTCGTGGAGCAGTTCAGGCGGATGGCGTCGATCGAGGCTCGCGGCGACGCAAACTGAATCTGATGGCGAGCACCCACCCGACGGCGACGGCGGTGGCGAAGATCAACCATTGGATCGCGTACGACAAGTGCGGTCCGTCGCCCAGTTCGGGTGACGCCACCGGGGTCAGCGTGGAACTCTCGGCGGGGTCGGAATTCTCGAGCGCCAGCACGATGTTCAGCAGATCGCCGTCGATCTGCTCGTCGAGGCGGTCGATGTCGAGACGGAGAAACTCGTCGAGGTCACCGTTCGCCTCGGCGGGTTGGCCCGTGCGACGCGTCTCTCCGGATCTGACGGTTCCGACCAGCCGAACTTCTCCTTCGGGTGCGACCGGAGCCTCGTCGCCGAGGGCGAGGAATCCACGGTTGACGAGAATCGTTCGACCGTCCTCGAGTCGAAGAGGTGTCACCACGTTGCTGCCGGCTCGGCCGTTCTGACTGCGGTTGGCGATGGTGACCTGTTCGTCGGTCAGATAGACGCCTTTGGCGCCGAGCGAGCGCCATTCGAGCGCGGCGGGATCCACGTCGGCGGAGTCCAGCTCGGCGATGTCGAGGAGGGGCATCGTCGCCCGATCACGAACCTCGTCGTTGAAGTCTCGTCGTTCACCCATGCGGTCGAATTGCCAGAGCGACAGGAACAACATCGCGACGATACCGGTCAGGCAGAGCAGATGGAAGAGGATCCACTTGGGTCGCAACAGGAACCGGAGCACGAGGACAAGGTAGCGGTGTGAAACGATGGAGGCATGGGTTCATCGCCGTCGGAGTTGCCGAACTTCCGCATTCCCCATGCCGAGAAGATCGAGTGGATGATCGAAACGAAGGGGTGGGCCCTCGAACCGGTGTCGGCCGAGCCGTCCGGTGACCCGCCGACACCGGGGTACTGCTACACGATCGGTCTCCCCGAATTGCACGGATTCCCCGAGATCGTGGTGTTCGGCCTCACACCGGTGGCCGTCAGCGGGTTGCTCGACATGGTCGTCGATCAGTTGGCCGCGGGAGTAGACATTCCAATCGACACCGAACTCGTCGGTTTGTTCGACAACGATCTTCGTTGCGTTTTCGCTAGCGTCGACGTCACGACACGAGTCGACATGTTCCGCACCGGAGTCGCCTGGCATCGAGGGGAGCCCTTCGCCATGGTTCAGTTGCTGTGGCCCGATCGCAACGGCTGGTTGCCGAACGAGTCCGGATTCGACCCCGCCGTGCGGCTCGCCCAACCGGTGATCGGACGAGTCGAAGGGGGTCACTGATGGCGCACCGTGTCACGGCCCCGGCGATGCAACGCGCGCAACGGCTTCTTTCGCAGCGGATCCGGCCGTGCGTGCTGTCGCGCGAGACCGCGATGACGATCGAAGCGATCGACGAGGCGTTCGACGCTCCACGATTCGAGGACGCGGTGGGGGCGCCCCGACGGCCCGTCGAGCCGGGCTCAGCGTGGGGGCGACCATGGCACACCACCTGGTTCCGACTCACGCACACCGTCGACGAACGGCACGCCGGACGTCGGTTGGTGGCCTGCGTCGACATCGGGTTCAACGGTCGATACGACGGGTTCCAGGCCGAGGCGATCGCCTGGATCGACGGCCGGATCGTTCACGCGATTCAGCCCGACCGACGCACGATCGACCTCGGAGAGCGCGCGATCGGAGATGTCGTCGAGATCTGGGTCGAGGCGGCCGCGACACCGGTCATCGCCGGACACGCCTCCGGGTACGGCCCGACGTCGCTCGGAGATCCGCAGACCGCACCGAACGTGCCTCTGTACGTGATGCGTCGAGCCGACATCGCGGTGTTCGACGCCGCCGTGGAGGAGCTGACGGTGCGCCTGCAGGCGGTCATCGATCTGACACTCGATTCGTCGGAGAACGAGCCCGGTCGCGCGCGTTTGTTCGACGCCCTCGAACGAGTCGGAAACGCCATCGACGTGAACGACGTGTCGGGCACGGCCACCGCGGCCATCGACGCGCTGTCGTCGGTGTTCGACGGATCCGGGCCGCGACCCCGCCATCGCGTCGTGGCGAGCGGTCACGCCCATCTCGACACGGCGTGGTTGTGGCCGATCCGCGAGACGCGTCGCAAGGCGGTACGCACCTTCGCGAACGCGGTGCATTTGTTGCGGCTCAATCCCGACGTGGTGTTCACGCACAGTCAGGCCCAGCACTACGAATGGGTGCGCGAGGACGCGCCGCAATTGTTCGACGAGGTGAGCCGCTTGGTCGCCGAGGGCCGTTGGGAACCGGTCGGTGGGATGTGGGTGGAGACCGACCTCAATTTGCCCTCGGGGGAGAGCCTGCTGCGCCAGATGATCCACGGCCAACGGGCCTTCCAGTCCTGGTTCGGTCGTCGATGCGACGGCGCGTTCCTGCCCGACGACTTCGGGTATCCCGGTTCTCTGCCCCAGATCGTTCGTCATGCTGGCGGTCGTTGGTTCTTCACGCAGAAGTTGAGTTGGAACGAAACGAACCGCATGCCCCATCACAGTTTCTGGTGGGAGGGAATCGATGGCTCGAGGTTGTTCGCGCACTTCAGCCCGGTGGACACCTACAACGCCATCCTCATGCCGTCGCAGTTGCGTTTCGCCGAGAGGAACTTCGCCGACCACGTCGGCGCGACCATGTCATTGGCCTTGTTCGGTCACGGCGATGGTGGCGGGGGTCCGACGCAACAGATGATCGACCGTGGGCGCATCGCCGGTTCCATGGATTCGGTCCCCTCGGTCACTTTCGGAACCGTGGAGGGATTCTTCGACGATGCCATCGAGGAATATGGCGCGCGTGCACCCGTCTGGGTGGGTGAGATGTACTTCGAGAAGCATCGTGGAACGTACAGCTCCCAGATCGGCACGAAGCAGGGCAACCGCAACAGTGAGCGACTGCTGCACGAGATCGAACTGTGGTCGGCGGTGACCGCGAGCAAAGTGGACGGTCTCGAGGGGTGGTGGCGACGCGTTCTGACGCAGCAGTTCCACGACATCATTCCCGGATCGTCCATCGCCTGGGTCCATCGCGACGCCGAGGCCGAGCACGCCGAGATCGCGCGTCGGATCGAGGAAGCGATCGACGAGGTGTTGTCGCCCCGCTTCGACGACTCGGTTTGGTTGGCGAATCCGGCGCCGGTCGACCTGGACGGTGTCGTCGACGTCGACGGGGTGCCCGAGCGCGTGAACGTTCCCGCCATGAGCATCGTCGAACTCGGTCGGGCTCGCCGGTCGCCGGCGAACCCGGTGCGATGCGGGGCCGGTGTCGACGGAACGTCTCTCACGGTCGAGAACGGCCTGGTTCGTGTGACCTTCGCCGACGACGGGGGAATCGTCTCGCTGGTCCACGTGGGCAGTGGCCGAGAGTTCGTGCGCCCCGGATCCCGTATCAGCCTGACGATCCGACGCGACACCCCGGCCGAGTACGACGCATGGGACATCGACATGGCCGACGCCGATGCGCCCGCCACATCGATCGGCGCGGAAAGCCCCCCGCGCATCGAGTCGGTCGACGAGCGACGAGTGGTCGTGGTCTGCGAGTTCGCGCACGGATCCTCGCGTTTCCGGATGCGTTGGTCCGTGGTCGCGGACTCGGCGCGAGTCGACGTGGCGATGGACGCCGACTGGCACGAAGTCGAGAAGCGCGTCCAGCTGATCGCGCCGATCGACGTGATGGCTCGCGAAGCGGTGTGTGGCACCCAGTTCGGGCACGTACGGCGCGCGCGACACGGCAACACGTCGTGGGACGTGGCGCGATTCGAGACCTGTGCGCATCGTTACGTCGTGGTCGGCGAGCCCGGAGCCAGCATGGCGATCGTCGCGGACGGCCCGCGGGGTTACGACAATCGTGGTGACGCCCTGCGACTCACGTTGCTCCGCGCGCCGCTGTTCCCCGACCCCGCGGCGGACCGCGGGGGACAACGCGTCGAGTGGTCCTATTTCGTGGCCGATCACGACGTGATCGCCAGTGGCCTCCTGGAGCGCGAGGCGGCGTTGATCGGGCACCCGACACGGGTGGTGCGAGGCACGCCCGAGATCGTCACGGTCGGTGTTCGCGTCGACTCCGAGGGCGTGTCGATCAGTTCCGTGAAGTCGGCCGATGACGGTTCGGGCGACCTCGTGATCCGCCTGTGGGAAACTCGGGGAGGTCGGGCGACGGGCCGCTTGACCTTCGACCGACCGGTCACGTCGGTGGTGGAGTGCAACGCCCTCGAGGAGCCGTCCGATGCCACGTCGATCACGGTGACGGGGAGTTCGGTCGAACTGACGCTGCGCCCCTTCGAAATACGGACGCTGCGCGCGAGACGTTGACACCCCGAGCCGTCCCTCCCGAAGTGCACGGACGAGGGAGGACTGGCACACTATGGACGTGAGCGTCTCGTCCACCCCTCCCACGGACCCCGTGTTGGTCTACGACGGCGATTGCGCGTTCTGTGCCCGTTCGGTGCGTTTCATCGAGCGGCGCATCGCGCGACACCCGCGTGTCGTGGCTTGGCAGCACACCGATCTCGAACCACTGGGGCTCACCGCCGAGATGTGCGAGACCGCGGTGCAGTGGGTCGATGTCGACGGGACGGTGGTTTCGGGACATCGTGCCGTTGCGCGCACCCTGGTCCACGGTGGGGGTTTCTGGAAGGTGCTCGGTCGTTTCATCGTGATGCCCGGGGTCGACCGGATCGCGGCCGCGGTGTATCGCTGGGTGGCCAAGAACCGACATCGGATGCCCGGGGGAACAGCCGAATGCGTCCTGCCCCAAGCGGAACGAACCGCCGAGACGGGGCCCGTCGACGGCTCGGGTGGAGCATCGGCCTGATTCCCCGCCACAATGGGGGTGTGAGCACTCCCCGACAACAGTGGCAGAAGGCGTTCGACGAGTCCCGACTGCGTGAAGGACCCTTCCAGACCATGTCGGGGATTCCGTTGGAACCCGTGTACGGCCCCGACGACGGCGAGTTCCCCGGGCAGTACCCGTACGCGCGCGGACCCTACGCATCGATGTACCGCAGCAAGCTCTGGACTATGCGCATGTTCGCGGGCTTCGGGACCGCGATCGACACCAACCAACGCTTCAAGGAGATCATCAAGGCCGGTGGTGACGGTTTGTCGACCGCGTTCGACATGCCCACCCTGTTGGGTCTCGACTCCGACGACCCCATGGCGTTGGGCGAGGTGGGTCGCTGTGGCGTGGCCATCGACACCCTGGCCGACATGCGCGATCTTTTCGCCGACATCGATCTCGGCGGAATCACCACGTCCATGACGATCAACTCGCCGGCCGCCGTGATGCTGGCCATGTTCGTGGCGCAGGCCGAGACCGCGGGCGTCCCCCGGGCCAAGCTGGGAGGAACGCTCCAGAACGACATCTTGAAGGAGTATCAGGCGCAAAAGGAGTTCGTCTTTCCGCCCCGTCAGTCGATGCGCCTCGTTCGCGACACCGTGGCCTTCACCGCCGCCGAGATGCCCCGTTGGCACTCCATCTCCATCTCCGGGTACCACATTCGTGAGGCCGGCTCCACCGCCGCCGAGGAGTTGGCGTTCACCCTGGCGAACGGTTTCGCCTACGTGGAACTGGCCCGACAGGCCGGTCTCCCGGTGGACTCCTTCGCGCCGCGGTTGTCGTTCTTCTTCAACGCTCACATCGACTTCTTCGAGGAGATCGCGAAGTACCGCGCCGCGCGGCGCATCTGGGCCCGCTGGTTGAAGGAGCGCTACGGAGCCACCAGCGAGCGCTCGATGCAATTGCGCTTCCACACCCAAACGGCCGGTGTGTCCCTCACCGCACAGCAGCCCGAGGTCAACATCGTTCGCACCGCGATCGAGGCCCTGGCCGGCGTGTTGGGCGGCACCCAGTCGTTGCACACCAACTCGATGGACGAAGCGCTCGCGTTGCCCACCGAGAAGGCCGCGCGCATCGCGTTGCGCACGCAGCAGGTGATCGCGTACGAGACGAATGTGGCTCATGTGGCCGATCCGTTGGGAGGATCGCATTTCGTCGAGGCCCTCACCGACGAGATGGAACGTCGCGCCGAGGAGATCTTCGCCAAGATCGACGAGATGGGCCGGGGTTCCATCCTCGAAGGGTGCATCTCTGGTATCGAGGAGAATTGGTTCCAAGGTCGCATCGCCGACAGCGCCTACGAGTTGGAGCGCAACTTCAACCGTGGTGAGCGCATCGTGGTCGGGGTGAACCGATTCCTCGAAGGTAACGATGACAACGATCTCGCCATCTTGAAGATCACCAACGAGGACGAGACCAAGCAGAAGCAACGGTTGTCGAAGGTGCGTGCCGATCGCAACGAAGCCGCGGTTCGCGACGCCCTCGACCGCCTGGCCAAGGACGCCGTCGACACCGAGGTGAACCTGATGCCCGCCTTGATCGACGCGTCGTTGGCCTACGCGACGGTGGGCGAGATGATGAACACCATGGCCGGGGTCTTCGGGCGTCACGTCGAAGTGCCGACGATCTGAGAGCGAGCGAAGGAACACCCATGTCACAGGATTCGTTGCGCGTGTTGGTGGCCAAGGTCGGCCTCGATGGTCATGACCGCGGTGTGAAGGTGGTCGCACGTCTGTTGCGCGACGCCGGAATCGAAGTGATCTACACCGGTTTGTTCCAGACCCCCGAGACCGTGGCCGCCGCGGCGGTCGACGAGGACGTCGACGTGGTCGGACTGTCGATGTTGTCGGGGGCGCACATGACCTTGGCCCCCCTCGTCGTGAAGGCGATTCGTGATCGTGGTTCGGACATCCCCGTGGTGTTGGGGGGTATCGTCCCCAATCAGGACGTCGAGGAACTCACGGCGGTGGGGATCGCCGCGGTGTTGGGACCGGGCGCGCCTGCTGATCAAGTGGTCGACGCCGTGCGTCGCGTGGCCGCGGCTCGCGCCTGACGTTCACTGCAACCCGCGCAACGCTCCTCCGTCGAGCGGAATCGACACGCCGGTCATGAAGCGCGCGTGTTCGGAGCACACGAAGGCTGCCACGCGGCCGAAGTCGTCGGGGTCGCCGACCATTCCGGCTGGGATGGTCGTCGCCAGTGCCTGTGGGTCGGGGTACAGCGCCGACAGGCGACCGGTCATGTGCAGGCCCGGTTGCAAGGTGTTCACCGTGATGCCGTGTCCGGCGATCTCGCGGGCCAACGTCTTGAGGAATCCGGTGACCCCCGCGCGCGCGGTGTTGGACAAGATGAGGTGTTCGATCGGTTCGCGCACCGAGGTGGAGGTGATGGCCACGATCCGGCCCCAGCCGGACTCCTTCATGATCGGCACGGCGGCTCGGCACATGGCCACCGTCGACAGCAGGTTCAACCTCAACGCCGATTCGTAGGCGTCGAACGACGTCGACGAGAAGGTTCCCGGCGGAGGTCCACCGGCGTTGGCCACGAGGATGTCGAGACCACCGAGGATCGATCGTGCCCGGTCGATCATGGTGGTCACTTGGTCCGGGTCGCTGACGTCGGCTACCAGCACGTCGACGTTGGAGCCATCCGGGAATTCGGACGTCGCTCGGGCGAGCTTGTCCGCGTCGCGGGACACGATCACGACGCGCACTCCTTCGGCGACCAAGGCCTTGGCGGTGGCCAGACCCAGTCCACTGGAGGCGCCGGTGACGACGGCGCGTCGTCCTTCGATTCCGAGTTGCATCAGCGGTCCTTTCTCAACGGGGAGACGACAAGAGCGTTCGTAGTCGTCCGTCGGGAGAAGGTCGCGCCCCGATGTGCTCGATCACCCAGGCCGAGACGCGAGTCGCGAAGCGCGCGGCGTCGATGGGGGAGTTCGAGGCGAGATGGTGGGAGAGGAATGCGCCGGCGAAGGAATCACCGGCGCCGGTGGCATCGACCAGATTGTTCGTCGCCGGCGGAATGTGGGTGCTGATCCGACCGTCGTGCACGAGAGCGCCATCGGCATCGAGTTTCAACACGACGAGGGCGCCTGGGAAGATCTTGGTGAGCCCCTCGACGATGGCGTCGGCGGAGGTCTCGCCCGTGAGCACCTGGCCCTCCTCCTTGTTGGGAAGGACGATGTCGAACTCGAGATCGGCACACGCCGCCAGGAAGGCGGGCACTCCCATCTCCATGATCATCTGGAACGAGCCGGGATCGAAAGAAACCGTCGCCCCACTCGCGCGGGCGGTACGAGCCGCCGCCCGGGCGGCCGAGCGTGGTGGGTCGGTGAAGAACGACCACGCGGTGAGGTGCAGGTGACGCGCCGACGAGATTGCGTCGACGGGCAATTCCGAGGGCATGAGGTAGAAGTCGGCTCCGTGACCCGAGACCATCGAGCGTTGCCCCGTGTGATCCACGAACACCGCGACCGAACCGGTGGAGTGCGCTTCGGTCTCCACGAGGTGCGCCACGACGTGCTCGCGCTCGAGGTCCTCCTGCGCCAATTGGCCGAAACGATCGCGACCGATCTTGCCGACGAATCGCGTCGGGGTTCCGCAACGGCTGGCCCACACGGCGACATTGGCCGCGCTCCCTCCTGGAGTCAGCATCACTTCTCCGAAGGTGTCGCCCCCGCGCAACAGTTCGCTGTTGGTGCGAATGAGCACGTCCCACGCGAAGTCGCCCAGCACGCACAGAGGTGGGGTCGTGACACCGTGATCGGACACGTCGGACACGGTATCGGCGGGGATTGTCCGACCGACATGGTCGTCGGCGAGAATCTCTCCATGTCCCGCTCGTTCGGCCGCCTCACCGTACTGTCGTTGGCCGCCGTGTGGGTGATCTGGGGCTCTACCTATCTCGCCATCAAGATCGGTCTCGAGACGATGCCGCCATTCTTCATGCAGGGTTGCCGATTCGTCGTGGCATCAATCGCCATGATCGCCCTCCTTCGCTCGCGCGGTGTCGCGTGGCCGAGTCGCCGACAGATTCGCAACGCCTCGGCGATCGGAGTTCTCCTGCTCATCGGTGGCCTCGGCATGGTGACGTTGGCCGAGGATCGCGGGGTCGACTCGGGCTTGGTGGCGACGATCATCGCCATTCAGCCGATGATGATGGCCCTGTGGGGTGGGCTGTGGCGGTCGTGGCCCAATCGGATGCAGTGGGTCGGGATGTTCATCGGTCTGGCCGGGGTGGCCGTGCTGGTGTCCGACGAGGGGCTGTCTGGTTCGTGGAGTGGTGTGTCGCTCGTCTTCGTGGCCTGCGTGTCCTGGAGTTTCGGATCGGCCCTCAGTCGCCGCGTCGACATGCCCGACGGACCGATGACGACGACCATCGAGATGGGGGCCGCCGCGGTGGCCTTCATGTTCCTGTCGCTGGTGTCGCGGGAGACAGTCGAAGCACCGAGCCTTCGCAGCGGGCTCGCGGTCGGCTACCTCGTGGTGTTCGGTTCGATCGTGGCGTTCTCGGCTTTCACGTACCTGATCGGAAACGTGAGTGGCCCATTGGCGATGAGTTACGCGTACGTGAATCCGGCCATTGCGGTTCTGCTCGGAGTCGTCTTCAGTGACGAGAGCGTGTCGACCAACATGGCCGTGGCACTGCCCGTGATCCTGTTGGGTGTAGCCATCGTCACCAATGCCTCGCGCCCTCCCGACGCGACGGCACGTTCGGGATCGTTTACCATGCGGTGATGCGATCCATGGTGAGGTTCCTGACGACGGTGGCGACGGTCGCCGTGATCGCCGCGGCCTGTGGTGGTGATTCGGCGGACATCGCCAACACGGTCGAGCCGACGGAAACCGTTGGGGCCGTGGTGCTTCCGAACAGTTCCTCGCCGGAGTCCGTGGTGCTTCCGAACAGTTCCTCGCCGGAGTCCGTGGGCGAGGATTTGCTCATCGATCCGACCACCGATGTCGAGTCATCGGGTCGTCCCGTGGTCTTGTGGTTTTGGGCGCCCGGTTGAACGCAATGCAACAACGAAGCCCCCTCGGTCGAGGAGGCCCACCTCACCTACGGTGACTCGGTCGACTTCTACGGTGTCGCGTGGAACGGTTCGGAGGAGTACATGCGCGACTTCATCGAACGTCACGAGATCTCATTCCCCAGCCTTCTCGATGACTCCGGGGTCGTCTTCGCCCGCTACGAGGTCCCGTATCAACCGGCCTGGGTCTTCATCGAGGCGAATGGTTCGGTGACCAAGGTGCAGGGGAGCCTGGATCGGGAATCGCTCGAGCCGTTGATCGCCGACCTGATCGCGAACTCCTGATCAGTCGAGCCGTGGCCGGATCGATCCGATGGCCCGCAGGGTCGCGGAGAATCGTGCGTCGAGCGTCGGATCCTCGGGAGGCTGGATCAACAGCCCGTCGACCAGACCGCCGTACCAGCCCTCGAGGATGTCGGGAAGTTGGTCCCAGGCTCCCGTGGGCAGAACGGTGTCGAGAACCTCGTCGGTCATGAGCGCGCCGAGCGACGCCCAGTCACCGTTGCGCGTCATGGTTCGCAGTCGCGGACCCAGCTCGGGCCACCCGAACAGCTCGAGCGTTCGCTGGTACGCGGGGGTGGAGTAGAGGAACGCCAGCACCGCGCGTTGAGTTTGGCGACTTCGGTCGACGGCGTCCACGTCGGGACCGGTGATGAGCGGAGAGGCGGTGATGATGCGTGGCCGGTCGGGACGTCGAGCCTGTTCGACACCGCTGTCGAGGGCCGGCATCGCCAACTCGCGCACGAATCGCGGATGCGAATTGGTCGGATGTGTCACGAACCAGTCGGCGCAGCGACCGGCCAACTCGATCGCGCCGCGGTTCACGCCGCCGAGGAGGATCGTCGGCGGGTCGTGTGCCAGTGGGCCGGGATCGAAAAAAGGTTGCAAACGATCGAGGGTGTACGACGCGGTGCTCACATTCAGGGGAGAACCTTCGGTGAACGATCTCCAGACGGCGCGCACGACCGTGACGTAATCCTCCATGCGTCGCAGCGGATCACTCCATGGAACGCCGAACCGACCCTCGATGTTCTGTCGAATTTGCGTGGCCAGACCCAGATCGAAGCGACCCGCGCCGGCGGCCGACGCGTCCCATGCTTGGAGGGCCAACAGCATCGGGCTTCGGGGGAAGGCCAAGGTGAGGCTGGTCTGGACCCGCAGCCGATCGGTGGCCATGAGCGCCAACAACGACACCGCCATCGAGTCGTGAACGGTCTCGGGTACGTGCAAGATGTCGAAGCCCATCGCCTCGACTCGCTTGGCGTACGCCCCCACCTCGGACATGGGAACGCGGTCGCTCATCCCCGAGATCAAAAGCATGGTGCAAGTCTGACCGACGCCATCCGCTAGACAGGTATCAGGCGCAGGAGGTGGACGATGACCGATCAGAAGATTGACCCCGCCGGTGGCTCTCCCGTCCACGTTCCGACGAGAGGCACCCTTCCTGCTCGCATCGGCGGCAGCGTGAAGAGCCTTCCCGAGTTCGGACCGAGCGTGATGGATGCCCGTGTGTACCGCGACCAGGTTCGTTACGAACTGGAACGCGAGCGGGTGCTGGGTCGCCATTGGATGATCGGCGGCCGCACCGAGCAGGTGGCCAAGCCCGGAGACTGGATCTCCTACGAGGGTCACGACGAGACCATCGTGATGGTGCGTCAGAGCGACGGAACGATGGCCGGTTTCCACAACGTGTGCAGCCATCGCGGCCCCTCGTTCGTCACCGAGAAGTCCGGCTGTGGTGCCCGGCGTTTCACCTGTCCGTATCACGGTTGGGTGTACGACACCCGGGGTCGCTTGGTCGGCGTTCCCGAGCGCGAGGACTTCGACCCGGTCGTGTTGGCCTCGGCGCACTCGCCGGCGGTGGCCGTGGAGGAGTGGGGTGGTTGGGTCTGGTTCAACCTCGCCGGACCCGAGCGCGCCGTTCCTTTGGCCGACTCCATCGGACCCGAGATCACCGCCGACCTCGGCGCCTACCACATGCAGGACATGGTCGTTCACGAGGTCGTCGAATGGGACGTGCCCGTGAACTACAAGGCCATCATCGACGGGTTCAACGAGGTGTACCACGTCACCGAACTTCATCACGTGCCCGCCGAGTTCACCAAGGCCGCTCGGTGTTCGTCGTTCCACGTGGTCGGCGACAACTTCATGTGTTTCGTGCCCCGTCCCGCCCACCTCGACAAGTTGCCCGACGAGGATTTCGACCACCACCGCAACGCGATCTGCCATTACGTGGTCTTCCCGAACACGGTCTTCAACTGCAATCCCGAGCACCTTCAGGTGTTCCAACCCATTCCGCTGAGTGTCGATCGCACGCGATTCTTGTGCTGGGAAATCGTGTATCCGGGCGATCATTCGGATCCTGCCTACGCGGAGTATTGGTCGCGCACCATGGCCCACTGGAACGAGTTGAAGCGGGTGGTGGGCGAGGACATCAGCATCTACACACAGATGGCACGGTCCAAGAAGTCGAGTGCCTTCTCGCGCCAGATCCTCTCCGAACGTGAGTTCAAGATCGCCTTGTATCACCAGAACATGGATCGCAAGATTCGCGATTGATCGAATCCCGATCATTCGTGAACATCGTGGTCACGAGGTGAAATCGACGTTCTCCGCGATTTTTTCGTAAAGGTCCGTTGATGGGGGGACGATACCCCTCTTCGTGAAACGGAGGATGACCAAACTCGGACGCACGGCCTTGATGTCGTTGTCGGCCGCGATCGCACTCGGTGTCGTCGGTGTGCCCGGCGCCCTCGCTCAGGGCAACAACGTGTCCTCGTCGTCCTCGTCATCGGCCTCCTCCTCGCTCGGTCTCAGCTACGTCGTGGTGAAGAAGGATTCGCTCAGTCGCATCGCTTCTCGGGTCAACGTTCCGATGTCCGATCTGCTGGTCGTCAACGGCTTCACCCGAACGAGCGTCATCGTCCCCGGTCAGGTCATCAAGCTGCCGGACACCGCCTCGGCCACGCCCGTTGCAACTCCCGTCGTTTCGAAGAATTCGAGTGTTTCGGTGACGAATTCGTCGAACGGGCCGACCTACGTGGTGCAACGCAACGACTCGTTGTCGAAGATCGCGTCCACGGCGAAGGTGTCGTTGAGTGCTCTGCTGACCGCGAACAACTTCACCCGCACGAGCGTCATCGTCCCCGGGCAGGTCATCAAACTGCCCGCCGGTGCCGCGACGTCCCCGAGTTCGGCGGTCGCATCCAGCTCGACGAATGTCCTGCCGGCGACACCGGCGCGAGTCGTGCCCGCTCCCACGAGCAAGTTGCAGTTGGTCCTGGACTTCGCTCACGCCCAGGTGGGAAAGCCGTACAAGTTCGCCACGGCCGGACCGTCCACGTACGACTGCTCGGGCCTCACCCTGGCCAGTTACGCCGTGGCCGGAGTGAAGCTGCCGCACCAGAGCCTCGCCCAATCCAAACTCGGCGTCGTCATCGACTGGAAGACGACGCCTATTCAGGCTGGCGATCTCATCTTCACCTACTCCAGCATCAACCCGACCCAGATCAGCCACGTGGGGATCGCCATCAGTGCCACCCATTGGATCGAGGCACCCAACACCGGTTCGGTCGTGAGAATCGCCAAGCTGCCGTCGGTCACCCGCATCCAGGCCGTTCGACGATTCCTCTGATTGACTCCGGGGAATGAGTTCGCCCGATTCCTCGCGACGGTCCACGCCCCCGAACCTCGAGTGCCTCACGTGGTCGGAGTCGGGTTCGGTGGGTCGCATCACCCTCGATCGCCCCGCGAAGCTGAACGCACTGTCGGCGATCCTTCTGTCCGAGATCATCGAGATCTGCGCGTGGTTGCATCAGCGATCCGACATTCGGGTCGTCATCGTCGATGGTGCCGGTCGGGCCTTCTCCGCCGGCTTCGATTTGGGTGATTTCGCCGCTCCGGCATCGGGGAACCCCCGTGACGGAGCCGACCTCGGGCGTCTGGCGACCAACGCTCTCACCGACGTTCCCCAGTTGACCATCGCGGCCGTGCACGGTCGTTGCGTCGGTGGCGGCGCAGTGCTGGTGGCGGCCTGCGACCTCCGGGTCGCGTCGGACGACGCATTGTTCTCGATTCCCGAGGTCGACCTCGGCATCCCCCTGGCGTGGGGAGGTATCCCGCGTCTCGTTCGTGAACTGGGCCCGGCCGTCACCAAGGAATTGGTGCTCACCTGCCGTCCCTTCACCGCCTCCGAGGCCCTGTCGCTTCGTTGGATCAACAGGGTGGTCACGCGAGAGGAATTGGCCGCTCACGTCGACGCCCTGGCGACGTCGCTGGCGGCCAAGCCGTCGTACGCGTTGCGCGCGACCAAGGCCCACGTCAACGCCGTCACCGAAGAGATGGCCGGTACCGGTCGATCGGTCCAGGACGCCGACTCGTTGGTGTACGCCATGCGGGACCCCGAGAGCCGGGAAGCCTCGATGAAGTATCTGGCGGCGCGCCGGAAATAGGGTGGGGTACGGTCGGGGGACCGCATTGTGAGGGGGAGCCATGCTCGATTACGTGATCACGGGTGGAACCATCGTCGACGGCACCGGTTCGACACCTCGTCGAGGTGACGTCGGGGTGCGCGACGGACTGATCGTGGCGGTGGGTGACGTCGACGAACCGGCGCGCGAGAAGATCGACGCCGACGGTGCCGTGGTGACGCCCGGTTGGGTCGACGTTCACACGCACTACGACGGGCAGGTCAGTTGGGACGAGGTCATGGACCCGTCGGCCGGCAATGGCGCGACCACCATCGTGATGGGCAACTGCGGCGTGGGTTTCGCGCCGGTGCGTCCCGGCAGCGAGAAGACCCTCATCGAATTGATGGAGGGTGTCGAGGACATTCCCGGCACGGCCCTGTACGAGGGCATCGAATGGGGACGGTGGGAGTCCTTCCCCGAATACATGGATTACATCGCCAGTCGAAGGTATTCGCTCGACATCGGTGCCCAAGTGGCTCACGGGGCGTTGCGTTACTACGTCATGGGAGAGCGGGGTGCGCGCAACGAGGACGCCAGCGCGGATGATCTTCGCGAGATGTCACGTTTGGTGGTGGACGCACTTCGCGCCGGAGCGGCCGGCTTCAGCACGTCGCGCACCATCGGCCATCGCGCCCTCGATGGATCGCCGGTGCCCGGCACCTTCGCTCCCGACGTCGAAATCGATGCGTTGTCGTCGGCGATGCGTGAAGCCGGTTGTGGTGTGTTCGAGATGATCCCGGCCGGCACGGTGGGCAAGCTCGAAGGATTGGGTGGTGAGCGCTTCACCCCCGAGAGCGAGTTGGCGTTGATGGCCGAGTTTTCGCGACGCAGCGGTCGACCGGTGACCTTCACGCTCGTGAAGTCGCCGGACTACGCCCCCGACACGTGGGAGCGTTTACTGGCCATGGTGGTCGACGCGAATCAGAGTGGTGCTCGCCTGTTCCCGCAGGTGTCGTCGCGACCGATCGGATTGGCCTCGGGTCTGTCGGGTTACCACGCGTTCCAGCGTCGTCCCACCTATATGGCATTGGCGCACCTTCCCTTGGCCGAGCGCGCGCGAGAGATGGCCCGCCCGGAGGTGAAGGCCGCGATCATGTCCGAGGCCGACGTCCCCGTGGATCAGCCGGGGTCCATGGCGAACATGTACAACCTGTTCCAGATGGCGGCTCCGATGCTGTATCCGTTGGCCGATCCGGTGGACTACGAACCGGACCCGTCCCAGATGCTCGGTGCCCGCGCGGCCGGTACGGGTGAACCGATCCTGAGCGTGCTGTACGACTTCCTACTTGAGCAGAACGGTGCGGCCATGTGCGCTCTCATGGGTGGTCCGGACGTGCACGAGAACCAGGAAGTGTTGCGCAAGATGTTGACGCACCCCGAGACCGTGACGGGTTTGAGCGACGCGGGGGCGCACGTCACCCTGATCTGCGATGCCACGATGCCCACGACACAACTGACGTTCTGGGCCCGTGATCGTCATCGGGGCGAGCGCATTCCCCTGGAGTATCTGGTGGCCAAGCAGACGTCGCGCAACGCCGATTTGTACGGCTACACCGATCGGGGTCGCTTGATGCCCGGCTTGCGCGCCGACATCAACGTCATCGACTTCGAGAATCTGACCGTGTCACCACCGAAAGCCTTCCACGATCTGCCCGCGGGTGGAACGCGCTTGATCCAGCCGGTGAAGGGGTATCTGGCCACCATGGTGCGCGGCGAGGTGACGCGACGTTTCGACGCCGACACCGGTGCACGACCGGGAACCTTGGCTCGTCCGGGGAGGTCGTGATGGAGCCCGCGATCACACCGGCGGTCGACGACTTCGCCAAGCGATTCTTGTCCGGCATCGTCGGCCAGGAGACGAGCCTCGACCGATTCGTCGACGCTCCGAGCGGTCTGAGTGTTCCTGAGATGTTGTCAGCCTTGGGTCATGCTTCCCTCGGTCGCTTGGGCATCCAGATGATGGCCGACTTCATGCACCCCACGAACTCGCGCTACTTCGACGCCATCTATGGGTCGTTCTTCGGGCAGAAGGACATCCGCAACTGGTTGGTGCCGACGATGGCGCAGATCGAGTTCATCGATTTCGTACCGACACAACCGCCGGCGTTCCTGGACGACGGTGAGGGCGTCACCTCGGTCGACGAGTGGCAGATGTTCGCGAACCTGGCCGCCATCGGAGCTGGCGAGGGAACGGTGCCCATGTCGAAGGGCGTGAGCGTGCGCCGATATCGCGACGGCTGGATCACCTGGGCCTGCGACGTGTACGACACCAGTTCGTTCCGCACCCCGCCGCCCGACGGGTCCGAGGCGGCGCCGATTCCGGATTCGCCGTCGCCCGCCGAGTGGGATCACCACGCGGCCACTCCGGTCACCGTGTGCTCGGAGATGGACTTCGAAGCCGATTGCCGCCAATTCCATCCCACCGACTCGGTGTACATCGATCCGATCTTCGGTGAGTTTCACGGTCGTGAGGAGATCACGGCCTGGATCATGGACATCATGCCGCGTGTCGGCAATATCGAGTTCGTTCCGGTCGGACCCGAACTGAACGACGGCTCGGTGTACCTGCAGGAGTGGGTGCAGACCGCGGTCACGTCCACGGGGGAGCGGGTGCCCATGACGCGTGGAACGAGCGTTCGTCGCTATCGCGACGGTTCCACGGTGTACGCCGCGGACTACTTCGACATCGCGACGTTGACGCGGCCGGAGGTGTTGGCCGCCAGCAACGATTGTGGGTCGTCGATCACCACCGACGACATCATGCGTTATCGCTTGCGGGGCCTCTGATCAGGGGAGTTCGCGGACACGCACCGACAAACAGGTGACGCAGCCCTCGAGTTTGATGAACTCGCCGATGTCGACCTCGATGGTGCGGTAACCGCGGCTGCGATACGACGCGGCCATTTCGGGTGCGTCGGCGGCCATGAGGATGAGGTCGGGCTCGAGCAGCACCACGTGCGCCCCGGACTCCTGGGAGACCGCTTCGAAACGAGGGAAGGCGGCGGTCGAATCCAGACCGGGCTCCCAACCGACGATGGTGCCGTCCGACAACGCGGTGGCGGCGGACTTCAGGTGCAGGACCTTCGAGAGAGGAACCCCGACGACACGGGCGCCCATGGGCTCGACGATGGCGGCGAACTGGCGCAGACCCTCGGGATTGGTGCGACCACCGAGCCCGACGTAGATGGTGTCGCCGTCGGGATGCGGAACCTTGAGCACGTCTCCGCCGTCCATGGTTCCCGGTGCCACGATGCGCTCGATGCGACAACCGAGTTCGGCAACGACCGGTTCCACTGCGACGGTTTCGGGCTTGCGCGCGTCGTCGCCGGGCCGGGTGATGATGGCGGTGCCGCGGTACATCACCACTGGATCCTCGACGAACACCGCGTCCGGGCAGACGTCAGCTGGCGGCACCTCGACGACTCTCCAACCGGCATCGCGAACGGCGTCCACGTAGTCGGACCATTGTTTCATCGCCAGTTCGAGGTCGATGGGGGAGCGATCGATGTGGGTCACGATGCCGTCACTGAGTCGAGGGCCGGGGCGACGTACGAGAGCGATACGGGTTGGGCGGGGCACGTCGAAAGACTAGGGGCTGCTCGGGAAGTGTGGTCGCGTGACTATGGTTGGGGCGACACGAGGGGGAGTCATGGCCGTCGATCCAGCCCAAGATCCGCGCATCGATCCGCGCATCAAAGCCCTGTTGGCGCTGATGCCCAGTTTCCAGGCACCGGACGTACCGGATCGTGCCACGTTGCTGGAGCGCAGCAACACGCCCGAGGGAATGGCGGCCGCCGAGATGTACCGATCGATGATGGCCATCTGCGACACCGAGGAAAATGCGCCCACCAAGGGGTTGCGCATCCATCTCGAGACGGTGACCTCGCAGCCGGACGGCAACTCCATCACGCTGCGCGTCATCCGTCCCGACACGAGTGACGTATTGCCGTGTGTCTATTACATCCATGGCGGTGGTATGGCCTCGCTGTCGTGTTTCGACGGCAACTACAGTGGGTGGGGCAAGTTGCTCGCGGCCAAGGGTGTGGTGGTCGTCATGGTCGAATTCCGCAACGCGGTCACTCCGTCGTCGTTGCCTGAAGTGGCCCCGTTCCCAGCCGGACTGAACGATTGCGTGTCCGGCGTCCGCTGGGTGGTGGCCAACACGTCCTCCTTGGGCGTCGATCCCGCTCGCATCGTGGTGGCCGGAGAGAGCGGAGGTGGCAACCTCACCCTGGCGACCGGGATGAAGCTGTCGAAAGATGGCGACATCGGAAAGATCGCCGGCTTGTACGCGTTCTGCCCGTACATCGCCGGTCAGTGGCCCACGCCGGAGTGTCCGTCGTCCACGGAGAACAACGGCATCTTCCTGAGTCTGCACAACAACAACGGACGGATGGGCTACGGCATCGAGGCCTTCGACCGTCGTGACCCGTTGGCGTGGCCCAGCTTCGCCACCGAGGACGACGTGCGAGGGTTACCGCGCACGGTGATCAGCGTGAACGAATGTGATCCCCTCCGCGACGAGGGCATCAACTTCTATCGGTTGCTGTTGTGCGCCGGCGTTCCTGCTCGTGCCAAGACGATCCTGGGCACCACGCACGGCATCGAATTGATGCCCATCGCCTGTCCCGAAATCACCGAGGCTGCTCAGATCGATCTGGTGGCCTTCGCCTCGGCGTAGAGCGCACGGCGTCAGCGCACGGTCGGTTCGCGTTCCAGCACCACGCGAATCCCGCCCATGTCGGGTCGGGTCCAGATCATGTGGCCCTCTTCGTCCAGCCACCGCCGTACCTCGATGCCCGGAAGGCCGACGGGCCTCAGCACGAAAGCTCCGTCCTCGTACGATGCGACGACGTGGATCGGTGTGGTGTAATCGAAGACCGACACGTCGTGAACGCCGTTCTCCTCGGTTCCGTCGGCGCGGGCGTCGGCGATGGTGCCCCCACCGCAGTCGACGATGCGATTTCCACATTGTTCGATGCGCTCGCGATACGTCAAAAGTCGGTCGTCGACTGAGACCGGCTCACCACCTCGTGTGGCGCTGATGGCCCGCCAGGTTCCGCGCAGATCCGGAGCACCATCGACGAGAGGCTCGTTGCAGTCGGCCAGCACCAGCGGCGGAAACACGGATCCGTATCCGCCCGCTGGCGTGTGAGCCACGGGGATCTCGTCGGCCTTCATACGGAGCACCGTAGACGACTTCGGCATGGGTGAGTGTCCCGGCGGTCTCGCCGGTCACGACCTCCGACCACTTTGAAGTCGGATGTGCGCCGATACAATCCCGCGCCGTGCGGGTGTAGCTCAATGGCTAGAGTTCCAGCCTTCCAAGCTGGCTATGCGGGTTCGATTCCCGTCACCCGCTCCAGTTCACTCACGATTCGATGACCGCTCCGAGGGGCGGTCATCGTCGTTTCGGGAGCGGTCGACTCAGTCGGCGACCATCGAGATCGAGCGTAAACGCAACACAAATTCGCCGACTTGTTTGTCGACCAGATACACGGCCACCTGGCGAACCGCTTCGGACACCAGTGGTGGTCGATCAGGAATCGGGCTGAGTCGCCAGTCCGTGGCCGTGAAATCGGAGAGTTTCAGGGCCGTCCCCGACCTTGTTTCGCCGGGCGTGAATCGCTGGATGTAACTGTCGGTGTCGGTTCTGATCTGCATCAGATACGTCCGCCCGTCTCCTTGGGCGACGACCGAGATCGCAGTCAGTCCGGAGGCGGGAATGAACGGCAGCACCGGACCGCGCATCGACGTGAATCCACCGTTGTTGTCGGTGGAGAGATTGCCCGAGAAGAGGAGATCTCCGTCATTCCAGGACAGTTCGCTGCTGGACACCCCGCCCATCACCGTGTCGTTCTGGACGTACCAAGCGTTCACGGAAACCTCGCTGCCGAACTCGGCCAGGACGAGGTTCACTTCGTCGGTCGGGGTGGTCGTGGTGACGGCGGGTCGCACGGTGTCGTCGGTGGTGGGGATCGAGGTCGACGTGACCACCGCGAGGTTCGACTCCGCTGATTCGTCGGACGAATCGCCGCAGGCGACCGAGATCATGAGGACGCTCATCGGAAGAAGGACACGACGCACGTCATTTTTGTATCACCGGTCTCGGCGAAACGTCCACGTGGACCCGCGGTCCGTTCTAGGGTGGACGAAACGACGAGGGGAGCAAGGGATGATCACTCGCAGAAGCGGTGTGGCCGTGGTGGTGGCGATGGTGTCGATGGGCGTCGCGGCCTGTGGTGGCGACGACGGTGGCTCGGGTGGCTCGACGGGTTCGCAGGAGAAGGCGTACTCCGAGGCCCTGGCCGTGGCACTGGCCGCCGAGAGTGACTTCCCCTTCGACGAGAAGGAAACCCTGTGCATCGCCGAGCGAGTCGTCGATGTGATGGGCGTTCAGATGTTCGTCGACGCGGGTGTCTCCGCCGAGGACGTGACCGCGGCGGCCGACTTCGACTTCCCCGAGCTCACCGAGGAGCAGACGGCTGGCCTGGCCGAGATCTTCGTCGACGGCGACTGCGTCGACATGGGCGCCCTGATGGCCGACCAGATGATGGAGCAATCGGGTGGTGCCCTCACCGAGGAGCAGGCCGCCTGCATCGGGGACGGCATGGCCAAGTCGGACGCGTTCAACGACGCGTTCGCCGCCGGCATCGCCGGTCAGGAGGACGCGGAGTCGGGTGCCGCGATCGAGTCCGAGATCCTCGAGCTGATCTTCGAGTGCGAGATTCCGCTTGACGCTCTCGGCTGATCAGGTTGCGACGCGGGGGCGCGGACGCATGGTCCGCGCCGCGTCAACATCGCGGATCCGGGTCCAACTCCAGACGGCCCCGAACAGGAAGATGATCGAGGCTCCGACGAAGCCCCAGTGATATCCACTCAGCAACGCGCTGGTGGGTTCACGACCGGTGTCGAGTCCGTGGTTCGTGCGACTGATGAACACCGTCGCCAGCACGGCGACGCCGAGGGCGGCCGACGTCTGACGTTGGGTGGAGAAGATGGCCGACGCGCGACCGGTGTCGGGTCCGTCGATGTTGGAGTAGGTGGCCGCCTGGATGGGCATGAAGCAAAAGGCCATGAAGCAACCGCGTAGGAACATCAGTCCGGCGACCACCAGCAGCGACGAACCCTGATCTAACAACGCGAAGGGCAGGGTGGCCATGGCGGCCATCGTCATTCCGAAGGTGACGAGCCGACGCGGTCCGACGGTGTGGTACCAACGGCCGACGAACTGGCTCATCGCGATGACGCCGATCGCCTGGGGAAACGTGGCCAACCCCGACTCGAAGGCGGTCGCGCCCAGCAAGCCTTGGAGGAACTGGGGCAACAGGAAGATGAAGCCGATGAAGCTTCCGTAGGAGAGGGTGCCGGCGATGTTGCCGTTGCGGAAGATGCGGTCGCGGTAGAGGCGAAGGGCCAGCATCGGCTCGGCGGTGGTCGTCTCGACTTTCACCATGATGGCCAGCAGCACCAGGCCGCCGAGTCCGGTGACGAGCACCGGTCCGGACAGCCAGCCGTGGGTGGGTGCGTGCGACAACGCGTACAAAAGCCCGGCCAATCCGGCGCCCGACAGCACGAAGCCCGCACCGTCGAATCGGGCCGACCGCAACTCGCGGTGTTCCTTCAGGAAGGTGGCCGCGAAGACGATCCCGAAGACCCCGACCGGGATGTTCACGTAGAAGATCCAGCGCCACGAGAAATGGGTGACGATGAATCCACCCACCAACGGTCCGAGGGCCGGGGCGATCACGGTGGGGACGATCAACACCGCCGAGGCGCGGGCCCGCTCCTCGGGCGGGAAGGCCCGATAGAGCATGGCGGTCCCGATGGGGGTGAGCATTCCGCCTCCGACGCCTTGCAGCAGGCGGAATCCGATCAACTGCTCCAGCGACTGAGCGAAGCCGCAGAGAATGGACGCCCCGGTGAACACCGTCAGGGCGAACAGGAACGTCTTCTTGGTGCCGAAGCGGTCACCAATCCAGCCCGAGGCCGGAATGAAGACGGCCAGTGCCAGCAAGTAGCCGAGGATCACCCACTCGATCCCGGCTGGGGTGGCGTCGAACTCCTCGGTGAGGGTGGGGATGGCGGTGTTGATGATCGTGGTGTCGAGGATCTCCATGAAGAGTCCGGTGACGAAACAGATCGCCACCAACCATTTGTATTCGATGCGTCCGAAGATTCGCTTCATCGTGCTGGCGTCCGTTCGTCGGGGGAGAGTCGAGGGGCGTTGGCATGGTAGACGTAAGGACGTGGAACGCTGGGTGATCGAGAAGAAGTTGAACGATGATCGGGCCTGGTTGCTCGGGACCTATTCCCGTTTGTCGGACGAGCAACTGTTCGGCGACCTCACTCCCAGCGAGCACGATCCCTCCAATCACTGGTCAGCGCTGGATCACCTGGCGCATCTGGCCCTGATCGAACGGAACTTCGCGGCCATGATCCGTCGACACGTCGAGGGTCACCCGAACCCCGTCGGTCTGCGCGAGGACGACCAAGGGCGGCCGCGAACCGTGGAGCAGATCATGGCCTCGGTGCACGCCATGACCGAGGAGTGGCAACGTGAGCACCACGGCAAGTCGTTCGACGAAGTGGTTGCTCTGGGGGCGGCCGCGCGCGCCGTGACCTTGCAGTTGCTGTCGGAGCTGACCGACGAACAGCTGAACGAACGGCTGCCAGGTGCGCCGTGGGCCGACGGAACCATCGGGGGCGTGCTGGCGGCCAATGCCGATCACGGACGCATGCATTGGAAGTGGGCCAAAGACGCGGGCGTCTTGGAGAAATGACGTTCAGTCCCCGAGATCGGGGGCCCAGGCGGAGCCGTTGATGTGGCTGCCACCATCGACGAACAACGTGTTGCCCGTCAGATAGCGACAGTCGTCGCTGGCCAGGAACGAGACCACCGGTGCGATGTCGGCGTACGGATCGCCGATTCGTCCCATGGGGTTGCTGGCATCGGCCGCGGCGATCAGTTCGGGGTGGGCGCCCATCACCTTGTGGAAGGCGGCGCTCTTGGCCGCCGGGCACACGGCGTTCACCACCACTCCGGTGGGCGCCCACTCCCGGGCCGCCGTGCGGGTGAGGGTGCGCAACGACTCCTTGGCGACGTTGTACTCGAGGGTGCCCATGTGGGCGTTGACGCCGTTGAGTGAACACATGTTGATGACTCGTCCCCAGCCGCGGGCTTTCATGTCGGGGAAGACTTCGCGCATGGCCCAGAAGGCCCCGAACAAAGCGATGTCCAGTCCGTGTTGCAACAAGGCGTTGGTCTTGTTCTCCACGCGTCCCATGCCACCGCCTCCCCAGGCGTTGTTCACGAGCACGTCCACGGGTCCGAAGGCGTCGCGGGCTCGGACGATCATGTTCACCACATCGGATTCCCGGGCCACGTCGGCGCGCACGAAGGTCGCCCGATCACCGTGTTCGATGATGGACGCGGGGCCCCGCTCGTCGTCGAGGTCGACGGCGACCACCAGAAGCCCGTCCTCGACCAAACGGCGAACTATGCCGGCTCCGATTCCATCGGCGGCGCCGGTGACGAGGGCGATCCGCGACTCTTTCACGGTCGAGATCCTCAGGCGTCGAGGAACTTCTCGATGGTGGCCACCAGGTTGGCGTCATCGGGCGCCACCATCGGGCTGAATCGGATGATGGTCCGGCCGCCATCAGCCACCACGAACTTCTCGAAGTTCCAACGTATGTCTCCGCTCGTTCCTTCGGCATCGGCGACCGCCGTGAGTTCGTCGTAGATGGCGTGACGACCGTCGCCGTTCACCTCGATCTTCTCCATCAACGGGAAGGTGACCCCATAGGTGGTGGAGCAAAAGGTGGCGATTTCGTCAGGGGTCCCGGGCTCTTGGGCGCCGAACTGGTTGCACGGGAATCCGACCACCGAGAAACCGCGGAACGAGAGGCTCTCGTGGAGTTGTTCGAGACCGGTGTACTGCGGCGTGAGGCCGCACTTGCTGGCCACGTTCACGACCAGCATGACCTTGGCCGGGATCTCCGACAGCGTGGTGGGTTGGCCGGACAACGTGTTGACGGGTTGCTTCAGGATGCTCATGCCCAAGCCTGACACATCCGCACGCCTCATCGGTACGCGATGAACCCGAGACGACCTTCGACTAATTGGTCGGGGAGGGGAGATTTGAACTCCCGACCGCCTGCACCCAAAGCAGGAACGCTACCACTGCGCCACTCCCCGGTCGGAACCCAAGCCTAGCGAGGTCGGCCCGCGAGCGCTTCGCGACATCCGGCTTGCGCGAGCGACGCGGACGTACGATTTGGTATCGCCACAGCCTTGGACTCCGAAGCGGTCGACGAAACCGGGACGACCAACGCCTATCACCGCGTGTCTCGGACGCGAATCGCCACTCTCCTCGCGTGGATCACCGTCGCGGCGGGCGCGGGTTTCACGGCTTCGCTCGGGTTCGACGTTCGCCTCGCCCTGGCGGTGGTGATCGTGGCGCGGGCCGTGCACGGCGTACCCGCTGGTGTCGCCACCTTGGTGTCGGCGGCCGTCGTCACCTTCGTCGCGCGCGGCTACGTCTCGTCGGCGGAGCCACATCTGGCCTCGGCGACGGTCGCCTCGCTTTTCCTCGTGGTCGAGTCCGTGGCGCTGTCGCATCTGGTGTTGGTGCTCACGGATCGAGTCAGTCGACGCTCGAACCCGATACGTCGATTCGCGTTTGTCTCGGTCGCGATGGCCACGACATCACTCGTTCTGGCGGCGTTCGAATCGGTGGTGGCCAATGTCGCGATCGACGAATCGGTGGCGTCGTTCTGGGAGCGAGGAGCGGCCGTGACCGTGGGATCGCTGCTCGGCTTGTGCGCGACAGTCCTCGTGCGAGGCCGTTGGTTCCGCTACCACGGGCTGTCGTTCGACGAGTTGTCCGCCCCCTTCGCGGCGCTCATGATCGTGGTGTTGGCTCTTCAGGCCACCGGTGAGATCTGGCGTTCCGCCGACGAGGACCGTCTTCGGGACGCGGCGCGGACGACCATGACCGCCTTTCTCGACGATGTGTCGGGCGAAGTGAACGACGTCATCGACGCGTTGGGTACCGACGACGACGCGCTCGCGACGAGTCCCGCCGTGATCGGTCTGATGTTGCGCTCCGAGACGGGCGACGACGAGTTGCTCCTCGGCGACAAGCAACTCTTCGAGGAACTGCTCGCCGTCGCGGACGCCACGGCTCGTGATGTCGAGAATCGCACCCGCTTGCTCGGCGACGGATTGATCGTCGTCGATCGCCGGAATCTTCTGCTCTTCGAGTTCATCGGCGATTCGACCGAGACGGAAACCGCCGTCACGTTTCTCATCGCGCTCGATGCGGATCGGTTGCTCGCCTCGGCGAGCGATTCCCTGGCCGGGGCCTTCGGTGACGTCGAGGTGTCCCTCGTGCCGTCCGTCGACGATGGTCGAGCGACGGGCACCATCGACGGCACCGTCGTGGTGATGAACGCTGAACCGGCGGCCGGATTCGGAGTGGACGGCCAACAGGCCACTCTCGTGCTGCTGTTCGAGGTCCTCCTCGGTGCGGCCGTGATCGCGGTCTTGTTGTTGGGGGCCTCGGCGCAGGTGCGGGTGGCGCTCGAACGTCGTCGCCGCGAGTCGTTGCTCGAAGTGGCGCTCGACGCGACCCCGGGTCTGTCGGTGGTTTTCGACCAGGACATGACGGTGTTGGCGGGCAATCGGGTCGTTCGTGACGCTTTCGCGGATCGAGTTCCGGGTATCCCGGTCATCGACGTTCTCGGTTTCGGTCCCGAAACGGTGCGAGCCCGGATCGTTGGTGAACTGCTCGCCAAGGTCCTCGGCGGAGAGGGCGGGCACGCCGAGGTGTCCGGGGGTGACGGGGACGAGATGCGTATTCTCGAACTCGAGGCGTACCCGGTGTCGGTACCCGGCGATGAACGCATCGGATTCCTGCAGGTCTCCGACGCCACCGAACGACGCAGCATGGCCATGCGCACGGCACAGTCCGAACGCATGGAGTCCTTGGGTGCCTTGGCCGGGGGACTGGCCCACGACTTCAACAACCTTCTCTTCGTCACGCTCGGCAATCTGCAGTTGATGGCCATGAACGAGACCGTCACCAAGGACGAGAAGTTGGCCAAGTTCCTCTCGCGTTCGATGGCCGCCGTGGAGCGCGGCGCCGAGATCACGAAGTCCTTGCTGGCGGTGGCGCGCAGCCAACCGCTCGAGGAGACCTCGGTGTCACTGGCCGACTTGATCAAGGGATTGCTCCCGTTGGTGAAGCAGGCCGTGGGCGCCGGGCGCACGGTGGAAGTCGACATCCCCGATCCGAATCTGCACCTCATGGTCGACGCCGGACGACTGCAGAGTTGCATTCTGAACCTGGCGTTCAACTCCCGCGACGCCATGGGGCCCAACGGCCGAGTGCGCATCTCCGCGCGACGACGCGACGACAACATCGAGTTGTCGGTGTCCGACGACGGTTCGGGTATGCCGGCTGATGTGGTGGCGCGGGCCTTCGAACCGTTCTTCACCACCAAGAAGGCTGGCAGTGGAACCGGACTGGGCCTGGCCACCGTGTACGCGTTCGCTCAGCAAAGCGGGGGCACGGCGACGCTCGACAGTCGGCCCGGTGTGGGCACCACCGTCACCCTGGTCCTTCCGTTGCACGTTCCCGGCGTCGCTTCCGAGCGGCTCACCTTCACTCGCCGCGCGGGTCGTCGCGTGGTGGTGGCCGACGACGAACAAGCCTTGGCCGAGATGGTGGCGGCGTGGTTGATCGACGTGGGCGTCGACGCGCGTTTCGCCCTCTCCCCGCGCGAAGCGTTGGAGTTGATCTCGGAGTTCCGTCCCGACGTGTTGGTGTCCGACGCCAACTTCGGCGTGGAGCAAGACGGGCTCGACCTCGCTCGTTTGGCGACGGCCGATCAACCCGATCTTGCCGTGATCTTCATGACGGGCTATTCGTCGAGCATGAAGCAGTTGCAAGAGTTGGGGGAGCGAACGCTCGCCAAGCCGTTCTCCCGCGAGGATCTCTATTCGGCGGTGTTTCCGTTGGTGGCCGAGTCCGGTTCGGCTGGGCCGACGCCGCGCGACGAACGACGAGGAGGCGAGGAGAATGGCTGACGCCGCGCGGGTTCTGGTGATCGACGACGAGGAGGCCATCTGTGAACTCATCGAGGCGGTCGCGGAGTCCGCAGGCTTCAGTGCGCGCTCGGCCAGCACCCCCGCCGACATCGAACGCGCCATCGAAGGTCGCTTCGATTTGGTCGTTCTCGATCTGTCGTTGGGAGAGGTGGACGGCATCGAGGTGATGAGTCGACTCGGCGCCCGGCATCGTGGGATGCCGGTCATCCTGGTGAGCGGGGCCGATCAGTCGCTGCTCGACACGGCCGGACGTATCGCCGAGATGCACAAGCTGCGGGTCATCGGGACGTTCGCGAAACCGTTCTCCCTGGACGTCCTGCGCACCGCGATGCTGGAGTGGTCGCAAGTGTCGGACCAGGCCCACGATCCCACCGGTCCGAAGATCATGGTCGGACCCGACCAGTTGCTCGATCCCGAGTTCCTGCATCTCGTCTACCAGCCGAAGGTGTCCACGATCTCGGGCGAGGTCACCGGCGTCGAAGCTCTCGTTCGCTGGCGACATCCCGCTCACGGTGACGTGTCGCCTTCGGTGTTCGTCGCCCTCATCGAGGAGGCCGGACGGACGTCGGAGTTGCTCGACTCGGTGATGAATATGGCGGCTCGTGATCGAGCGCGCTATCGGGCGCTCAAGTCCATGCCCGATGTGAGCGTCAACATCTCCGTACTTGATCTCGACGACGACGAGTTGCCACGACGCGCGCAACGCATGCTCACCGAAGCGGCACCGGCCGACGCGTGGACCTTCGAGGTCACCGAGACCGCCCCCTTCACCGATGCCGCGCCGGCGTTGTCGATCCTGACGCGTCTGCGACTGGCCGGATTCCGCCTCGCGGTGGACGACTTCGGGACGGGTACCAGCAACTACGAACGGGTGCTCGCGGCACCGTTCACCGAGCTGAAGATCGACCGCGCCATGGTGAGTCGGCTCGACATCGAAGCATCCGAGCCCGACCCCATGGTGAAGTCCGGTGTGGAGGTCGGACACTCGCTCGGCTTGCACGTGGTGGCCGAAGGGGTGGAGACACCCGATCAGTTCCGTATGGTTCGTGACATCGGGTGCGACGCGGCGCAGGGTTACCTGATCTCAGCCCCGGTGACCCCCGTGCAGATCGACGCGGCACTCGACGAGTGGCGTCGCAAATTCGAGTTTCTCGGGTGACGCCGCGACACGTCGTCGAGAAAGTGTCGCGTCAGGAGAGTGCGAGACGCAGGGCCGTCATCAAGGTTTCGCGAGTGCGGTTTCGCGAGAGACCCACGCAGGAGCGCAGATAATCGATGTTCTCGATGCTCAAGGTGTAGTCGATGATGCGCGCCACGGTGTCGGACTCCGCGTGGGCCGCGATCTCGGGCCCGAACTGTTCCACGGCCTGAGCGCGCAGAATCGCACGGCGTTGGTTCAAGGCGGTGGCCACGGTGGCCGACCGGGCCGACAAGACCGCCGAGGCTCGCCCGACACCGATGGTCTTGTCGAAGAGGCGCAAGCGGTGATCGATCATGTTCTCGAGACGTTGCTCGAAATCACCGGTGCCATCGAGGCCCTCGTAGAACTGGTGGATTCGCTCCCATTGGATGACGATGGCACTGGCCGCCAGATCCTCCATGTCGTCGAAGTAACGGAACACCGAACGCTCCGAGACACCGGCGATCTCGGCGATGCGGGCCGCCGAGGGCTGGATCTCCCCGGCCTCGTACAGGTGAAGCAGTGCTTGGACGACCGCGGCTTTGTTGCGCGCACCGCGCTCGCGGCGGCCATCGAGGGGAACGACGTCGTGTTGGGGCTGGGCGCTGGGGGGCACGGGCGAGAGTGTAGGGGGTGGAAGATGGCATCGGCTCCGGGCGGGGCGGAACGCGCCTCGGCGAGTCTGCTGACGCCGGCGCGTCGACGTCGGAAACGTACGAGGCGCCGTGCGAATGCGCCGACGTGCTCGGTGACTCAGCCGCGCTTGGCTTTTTTCGCCAAGCGCTTGGCGGTGCGACCGATCGGCGAGAGATGGCGGTGGTCGAGATCGCCCAATTCGACGCCGTTCGCGAACAGAACGCGGTACCGCTGCCAGTTGAAGCCGTTGGCGAGGATGACCTTGCCCTCGGTCCCGGGGGCCACGTCGGCCAGCTCCACCGTGGAGACCACCGTATCGCCCAGACGAAGATCGATCTGGTCGGAATGCGGTTTGGCGAGGGCATGCGGTTTCCACGTGGGCATACACCAATCATGCCTCACCGTGGGGCCACCATGCGACACCGCCGGTACACTCGGCTCCCTGTGAAGACGACATCTGAAACCCTCGAGGGCAACCGCGTCAAGCTCTCCGTCGAAGTCGACGAGGCTGACTTTGCCCGTGACATCGACGCCGCATTCGCCAAGATCGCCAAGGAAGTACGCCTGCCCGGCTTCCGAGCCGGCAAGGCTCCTCGTAAGGTGCTCGAGGCTCGGATCGGAATCGCGGCAGCCCGCGAACAGGCTCTGCGCGACGGAGTGCCCCGCCATCTGGCCTCGGCGGTGCGCGAATTGAACGTCGACATCATCGCCACCCCCGAGATCGAGATCACCGGTGGTCAGGACTCTGGTGCCGTCACCTTCGACGCAACCTGCGAGGTGCGTCCGGTCATCACCGTTCCCGGCTACGGCGGTCTGCGCGTCGAGTTGGCCGCCATCGACGTGACCGATGCCGAGGTCGACGAGGTCGTCGACGCCGAGCGTCGCCGTCTGGGCAAGCTCACCACCGTCGACCGCGTGGCCGCCGTGGGCGACTACGTGGTCGTCGATCTCGTCGGTCGTCGCGACGGCGAGCCGGTGGCCGGATTGGCCGTCGACGAGTGGTCGTACGAGATCGGCAAGAAGTGGGTGGCCCCGTCCTTCGACGATCAGCTCGTCGGCAGCACCGCGGGCACCACGTTGTCGTTCACCGACACCCCCTCGGGCACCGACACCCCGGCCGACTTCGATGTCACAGTCACCGCGGTTCAAGAACTGGTCATCGCCGAAGCCACCGACGCGTGGGTCGCCGAGAACATCGACGGTCACGACACCGTCGAGGCGTGGCGCGACTCGGTGCGCACTCGTCTGTCGAACAACCGCCTGAACCAGGTGCGCAACAGCGTGGTGGAGAAGGTCACCGACGCCCTGGCGGCATTGGTCGAGATCGACGCCCCCGAGTCGATGGTGGCCGCCGACCTTCAGCGTCGCGTCGAGAACACCATCCGCCAGTTCCAGATGCAGGGCATCAACATCGACCAGTGGCTGCAGGCCACCGGCCAGGACGCCGCGTCATTCGTCGAGGGCATCCGTCCGCAGAGCATCAAGGCGTGCAAGGTCGACATCGCGTTGCGCGCGGTGGTGTTGGCCGAGGGGCTCGAGGCCACCGAGGACGACATCGAGCGCGAGTTCGAGGGCATGGCGGACCGCAGCAACGAGGCCGCGATTCGTCAGGCCGAGATGCAAGGTGGCGGCAAGAACAAGAAGATCCGTCTGTATTCGGCCGAGCAGGTGCGCGCCGCGTACCAAGCCAACGACGCCATCGTCGACCTGGCCGCCGAGATCGCCAAGTCGAAGGCTCTCGATTGGTTGATCCACCGCGTGGAGTACGTCGACCCGAATGGCATGGTGCTCGACCGCGACACGGTCATCGGGTACTCCGAGGCCGATCACCAAGCGCACGACGATGCTGGGCACGATGACGACGGGCATGATCATGATGCCACCGACCACGCCGACCACGCCGACCACGCCGACCATGATCATTCCGACCATGATCATCCTAACCAGGACTGACAGGACCACCATGAATCTCGAGGCCTCCAATTACTACGTGCCCACCGTGGTCGAGCAGACCAATCGGGGCGAGCGCGCCTACGACCTGTACAGCCGTTTGTTGAAGGAGAACATCCTCTTCCTCGGCACGCCCATCGACGACACCATCGCGAACCTGGTGTGCGCCCAGTTGATCCATCTCGAGAGCGAGAACCCCGACAAGGACATCAACATCTACATCAACAGCCCCGGTGGCGACATCACGGCGTTGTTCGCGATCTACGACACGATGCAGTTCATCAAGAACGACATCGCCACCATCTGTCTCGGACAGGCGGCCAGTGCCGCGGCGGTGTTGTTGGCGGCGGGCACGAAAGGCAAGCGTCTCGCGCTGCCACACAGCCGCGTGTTGTTGCACCAGCCCTATGGCCAGGTGGGCTACGGCCAGGTCACCGACCTCGAGATCGCCGCCAAGGAGATCTTCCGTATGCGCGACATCCTCGAGGAGATCCTGGCCCAGCACACGGGCCAGCCGATCGAGCGCATTCACGCCGACACCGATCGTGACTTCGTGATGGAAGCCAGCGAGGCATTGGCCTACGGAATCATCGACGACGTCATCTCGTCGCGTACGGTCGTCGACCGCACCGGTCCCATCCGCTGACCAGCGGTTTCCTCGACTCTCCGGGAATCCTCAAGTCACATCGGTATCCAACCGAAGATCGGTCAGGATGTGTAAGGCTGTCGACCTGAAGGGAGGGCGATCGTGGCGAAATTCGGAGACACCGGAGAGATCCTGAAGTGCTCGTTCTGCGGAAAGTCGCAGAAGCAGGTCAAGAAGTTGATCGCCGGTCCCGGCGTCTACATCTGCGACGAGTGCATCGACCTGTGCAACGAGATCATCGAGGAGGAAGTCGGCGAGGCCGCCGATCTTCGTCTCGAGGAACTCCCGAAGCCGCGCGAGATCTGCTCGTTCCTCGACGAGTACGTGGTCGGACAAGGACAGGCCAAGAGGGTCCTGGCCGTCGCGGTGTACAACCACTATCGCCGTTTGCAGTATCAGAAGGAAACCGGTGTCTCTCGTCGCGACGAGGTGGAGCTGGCCAAGAGCAACATCCTCCTGCTCGGCCCCACCGGTTGTGGCAAGACGCACCTCGCCCAGACGCTCGCGCGCATGCTGAACGTTCCCTTCGCCATCGCCGACGCCACGGCCCTCACCGAAGCCGGTTACGTGGGCGAGGACGTCGAGAACATCCTGTTGAAGTTGATCCAAGCCGCCGATTTCGACGTGAAGAAGGCCGAGACCGGAATCATCTACATCGACGAGATCGACAAGATCGCCCGTAAGAGCGAGAACCCCTCCATCACCCGCGACGTGTCCGGTGAGGGCGTGCAGCAGGCCCTCCTCAAGATCCTCGAGGGCACCGTGGCCTCGGTGCCGCCGCAGGGTGGACGCAAGCATCCGCACCAAGAATTCATCCAGATCGACACCACGAACGTGTTGTTCATCTGTGGCGGTGCGTTCGCCGGCCTCGACAAGATCATCGAACAGCGCATCGGCCACAAGGGCGTCGGATTCCATGCCACGGTGCGCAGCAAGGCCGAAAAGGACGCCGGCGATCTCTTCGCTCAGGTTCTGCCCGAGGACTTGTTGGCCTTCGGCCTCATCCCCGAATTCGTGGGTCGCCTGCCCATGGTCGGGGCGGTGCACAATCTCGACAAGGAAGCCCTGGTGCAGATTCTCGTCGAACCCAAGAACGCGTTGGTGAAGCAGTTCCAGAAGTTCTTCGAGTTCGAAGACGTCGAATTGGAACTCTTACCGGCCGCCCTCGATGCCATCGCCGAGCAGGCGCTCGAGCGGGGGACCGGTGCGCGAGGCCTGCGCGCCATCCTCGAGGAGACCTTGCTGAACGTCATGTTCGACCTGCCCGGTCGCGCCGACGTGGCCAAGGTCGTCATCGACGAGGACACGGTTCGTCACAAGTCGGCGCCCGAGTTGGTGCAGCGCACCGCGACTCGCGCGTCGCGCCCGCGTCGCGCGGCCAGCTGATCCCTCGAGTCCGTCCCGATGTCGTACGAGCAGGCGCTGAGCTATCTCGACGATCGAGCGTCGTATCAAAAGACGGGTCGCATCGAGTCGCCGTCGCTCGACGTGATCACGCGCCTGTGCGAATTAATGGGTGATCCGCAGCATTGCGCACCGGTCGTTCACATCACCGGCACCAACGGCAAGGGCTCCACGGCGCAGATGATCACCCGTCTGTTGATGGCGAGCGGGTTGCGCGTGGGCACCTACACCAGTCCGCACCTCGAACGGGTGAACGAACGATTCACCATCGATGGTTCGCCCATTTCCGACGACGCGTTCGCCGAGCAGATCGCCGCGGTCTCCGATCTCGAGATGCTGTCGGGCATCCGACCCGGGTACTTCGACATCTGCACGGCCGCGGCTTTTCGTTGGTTCGCCGACGAGGCGGTGGATGTCATGGTGATCGAGGTCGGGCTGCTGGGTCGATGGGACGCGACGAACGTCGTGAACGCCCAGGTGGCCGTCATCACCAACATCGGACTCGATCACACCGAGTTCGCCGGGCCGACCAAGGTCGACATCGCTCGCGAAAAGGCCGGCATCATCAAGCTGGGCAGTGCGGTGGTGTGCGGTGAGACCGCGCCCGAGATCGTGGAGATCTTCGCCCACGCGGGCGGGGCGTCGCTGTTGGTTCGTGGCACCGATTTCGACGTCGACAACAACCAACTGGCACTCGGCGGACGACTGGTCGGGGTGCGCACACCGACGACGATTTATTCCGATGTCGTCGTTCCGCTCCATGGTCGTCATCAGGCCGACAACGCCGTGGTGGCCATCACCGCGGTGGAGACCTTTTTTGCCCGACCGCTCGCACAAAACGTGATCGACGAGGGAATGGCGGCGGTCGCCATGCCCGGACGCTTCGAGGTGATGGGGCACCAACCTTTGGTGATCATCGATGGCGCGCACAATCCGGCTGGCGCCGACGTGTGCGCCGCGGTGTTCTTCGAGGACTTCGATCCGGCCGGTCGGCGCGTGCTGGTGGTCGGCTGTCTGAAAGGTCGCGACCCTGATGACATGTTGTCGGCGTTGCGCGCCGACGAGTTCGATCTGGTGATCTGTTGCCCGGCACCGTCGCCGCGGGGGATGCCGGCGACGGATCTGGTGGAGGCCGCCCGGCGACTGGGTTGCGACACCGTCGAGTCGGCGACATCGGTGGAGCGAGCCATCGATCGGGCGTTGAGCGAGGCCGGACCCGATGACGCGATTCTGGTGACTGGATCGCTCTATGTCGTGGGTGCCGCCCGTCCGCACGTGGCCCGCCGGCTGCCCTGAGGACGCACCAGCACCCGCCGGTAACCTGACCCCATGGCTGATCGCACCCTCGTCCTGTTCAAACCCGACACCGTGGAGCGGGGCCTCGTCGGCTCGGTTCTGTCCCGTTTCGAGTCCAAGGGGCTCACGATCGTGGCCATGGAACTGCGGCGCCTCGACGCCGACACGCTGGCCCGCCACTACGAAGAGCACGTGGGCAAGGGCTTCTACGCCGACCTGGTGGCTTTCATGTCGCGCGGTCCGGTGGTCGCGCTCGTGCTCGAAGGTCCGGAGAACACCTGGGAGGTCGTGCGCACGATGATGGGCGCCACCAACCCGCGCACGGCCGCTCCGGGCACGATTCGTGGCGATCTGGGCATTCTTTTCACCGAGAACCTGGTTCATGGCAGCGATTCGTTGGAGTCGGCCGCCCGTGAGATCAGCATTTTCTTCCCCAATCTGTAACATTTCGGGGATACGACCGGCTCGCCGGCGCCGATCCGGTGCCGACCGTCGACCGGCTCTCGACCACGTAGGAGGCTCTGGCCATGGCCCGCAGTAACCCGCTGGCCCTCGGGCGCGACATAGCGATCGACCTCGGGACGGCCAACACCCTGATCTACGTGCGTGGTCAGGGCGTAGTTCTGAACGAGCCCTCGGTGGTGGCCCTCGACGTCGCCGATGGTCGTCCGGTCGCGGTGGGCGAGGAGGCCAAGCGCATGATGGGCCGCACCCCCGGGCACATTCGCGCGGTGCGACCCCTCAAAGACGGCGTCATCGCCGACTTCGAGGTCTGCGAGAAGATGCTGCGGTACTTCATCCAGCGGGTGCACAGCAGTCGATGGAGCAAGCCACGCATGGTCATCTGCGTGCCGTCCGGAATCACGGGTGTCGAGCAGCGCGCCGTGCAGGACGCCGCCGAGTACGCCGGTGCCCGCAAGCCGGTGCACATCATCGAAGAACCGATGGCGGCCGCCATCGGAGCCGATCTGCCGGTACACGAACCCAGCGGGAACATGATCGTCGACATCGGGGGCGGCACGACCGAAGTGGCCGTCATCTCCCTCGGCGGAATCGTGACGGCCCAGTCGTTGCGGGTCGCCGGCGACGAACTCGACGAAGCAGTGGTGGCGTTCCTGAAGAAGGAGTTCTCCCTGGCTGTCGGTGAGCGAACCGCCGAGGACATCAAGATCCAGATGGGATCGGCCTGGCCGTTCGCCGAGGAGATGAAGGCCGAGATCCGTGGTCGCGATCTCATCAGCGGTTTGCCCCGCACCATCACCCTGTCCACGGATCAGGTTCGCGAGGCGATCGCCGAACCGGTGGCCGCCATCGTCGATGCGGTTCGCACGACGCTCGACAAGACTCCGCCCGAATTGGCGGCCGACATCATGCACCAGGGAATCATGATCACCGGTGGTGGCGCCTTGCTGGCCGGCATCGATCGGCGATTGGCCCACGAAACGGGTATGCCCATCAACATCGCGCCCGATCCCTTGTACTCGGTGGTCATCGGTTCGGGGCGCGCGCTCGAGAACATCGAGATGATGGGTGGATTCCTCTCCCAGAGCGGCGACTAGGAGCGAACGGTCCGATGCCGATCTACTCGGTCAGTCGTCGCCGAGCCGTGGCTCTGCTGGCGCTGACGTCGATCCTGTTGATTACTCTCGATCAGCAGGGCAACGGCATCGTGGGCGGTGCCCGCAACGTGTTCGGCTTCGTCTTCCATCCGGTGGAGGAGGCGACCCGAGTGGTCACGCGCCCCGTTCAGAACGCCTGGCGCGGTGTGACGAACTACGGCGATCTCGAAGCCGAGAACGAGCGTTTGCGCGATCAGTTGGATCAGCAGGAAGGTGCGTTCATCGCGGCCTTGGCGATCGTGCGCGACGCACAGGAGTTGTTGGCCCTCAACGGAATCGACAACCTCGCCGATGTCTCCTCGGTGACCGCACAGGTGATCGGTGGGACGCCGTCCAACTTCTCGCAGACGGTCGAGATCAACCAGGGATCCGATCGCGGATTGAAGGTGGGCATGGTCGTGGTCAACGCCGCCGGTTTGGTGGGCAAGGTGACCCAGGTGTTCACGAATCGTTCGGTGGTGATGCTCTCGAGTGACGTGCAGTACGCCATCCCGGTGCAGATCGTGAACCAGGGCGAGGACCCCGCCACCACGACCACCTCGACATCGACGACCACCACGACATCGACGACCACCTCGACATCGACGACCACCACGACGTCGTCCACGGTGCCGACGGCGACTCCGGCCGGTGGAGTCGAGTCGACCACTCCGGTGTCGTCCACGACCACCACGAGCGTCGACCTCAGTGGTATCGATTTCGGGGCGTTGTCTCCGACCACCGTGGCCGTGTCCACCATCGCTCCGGGTGCATCGACCTCGGCGCCGACCACCACCATCGACATCAACAACTTGCCGTCGGTCGAGACGGGCATCTTCCGGGGTCGGGGCCCGGACAAGGCACCGGTGGTCGAGTTCATCGATCAGAACGCGCGCTTCGGCGAGGTTCGAGTGGGTGCACTCGTCATCACGTCGGGTGGGTCGAGCAGCTTGGCTCCCCGTGGAATCGTGGTCGGTCGGGTCATCAAGATCGTGGAGCGAACGGGCACCGCGGGTGCCGTACTGGAGGTGCGCCTCACGGCGCGACTCAGCACGTTGAACTTCGTTCGAGTGCTCCTGTACCAACCGGTGGTGTCGGGCGGATGATCGACCTCGTCAATCGTCCCGGTGTCCGCTTGTTGATGGTCGGCCTTCCCGCGCTCGCGTTGCAGACGACGTTGTTGGCCGAACTGACCCCATTCGGGGTCGTTATGCAACTGATCCTGTGCATGTCGATCGGTGCCGGCGTGGCGTCGGGACCCGAAGGCGGTGCCTTCGCGGGATTCGTGCTCGGACTGATGTTCGATCTCGTGTTGACGTCACCATTGGGTCTGTCAGCACTGGTGTACGGATTGGCGGGTTACGTCGGCGGCTTCGCGTTCTCGGCGTCCCTGGCCAATCCACGTTGGTTGAACGCCGTGACGTGCGCCGGATTGTCGGCGGCCGCCATGTTCGTCCAGCCGGTGGTGGCCAACTGGATCGGAGTCGAAGGCTGGATCTCGTCGCGCCTCGTGAAGGTGATGATCGTGGTCGCATTGTTCAACGGAGTCGCCAGTTACGCGGTGGTTCCCGCGATGCGCTGGTGTCTCGCCGTGCGTCGACTGCAACGATTGGCTCCACCGTCGGAGGTCTTCTTGTGAGCGAGCATCGGGTGAAGCCCGCGCGGGTCACGAGGATGGCAGGCTGTTCCCATGGCAACTGATCGACGGTCCTCGCGCCTGGTGGCCCTGGGTGTGGTGGCCACCGTGATCTTCACGGCTCTCGGCCTGCGTATGTGGTTCTTGCAAGTCGTCGACTCGACATCTCTCGAGCTGAAGGTGCAATCGAACAAGACGCGAACGGTGAAGTTGTTGCCCGAGCGCGGTCGTATCTTCGATCGCGAAGGTCGGATCCTGGCCGACAACGAACGCATCGTCACGGTGACCGTCGCGTGGGAGGCGATGCGGAACGACGACGATCGTTCGGAGCTGTTCGCGCGTTTGGCGCCCGTCGTCGACATGGAGGTCGAGGACATGGAGACGCGCTATGCCGGTCCGGTCGGATCCGATGGTGAACGCACGGGCTCGCGTTACAGCCCGTTGTTGCCGATGCCACTGAGGGAGAGCGTCAGCGAGGAGACCGTCGCTTACCTGCTCGAACGTTCCGAGGATTTCCCCGGGGTCGATGCCACGATCCAATGGAAGCGCGAGTATCCCTACGCCCCGTTGGCCGCGCACGTGGTCGGTTACCTCGGTGCCATCACCAAGAGCGACGCGGCACAGTACAAGGACCTCGGGTACGACCTGAACGAACGCGTCGGTCAGTTCGGTGTGGAGAAGATCTTCGAGCCATACCTGCGAGGGACACCGGGTTTCGTCCGCTACGAGGTCGATTCGCGTGGTGCGATCTTGCGCGTGGTCGAACGCGTCGAGCCCGTTCCGGGCAACGATCTGCAACTCGCGATCGATCTGGATTATCAGCAGTTCGCGGAACAGGCCCTGGAGACGCAGTTGCGCTTGAACCGCTTCATCGTCGCGTGCCAGGCCAAGGACGACAAGAAGCAGTTGATCAAGCCGCAGTTCCCGGAGTGCTCGAACCTGAAGGCCCCGGCCGGCTCGGTCGTCATGATGGACTACTCCAATGGCGAAGTTCTGGCACTGGCCAGTTATCCGACGTTCGACAACCGCTGGTTCAACTCGGGCATCTCGGGGGACAAGTTCGCTCAGATCTTCCCCAACACCAAGGACCCGGACCAGTCGTTGCTCGTGAACCGGGCCATCTCCGGTCAATACAACCTGGGCTCCAGTTTCAAGCCCTTCGTGGCGTACGCCGCATTGGCCACCGGCCAGTTGCCCGGTGGGGCGAGTTACCGATACGTCGATCAGGGCTCCTACACGCTGGTCAGCATCGACCGCGAGACGTGCCAAGTGGTGAAGTGCATTTATCGAAACGCCCTGTGCGGCGGTGGAAACTACGCCTGTCGCTACGGCGTGGTGACGGTCGAGGACGCACTCGCGGTGTCGACGGACACGTTCTTCTACAAGATCGGTGAGGAGATCTTCTCCGAACGAGGTGGGCAGCCGATTCTTCAGGAAGAGGTGCGCAAGTTCGGTTTCGGTTCGCGCACCGGCATCGATCTTCCCTACGAGTCCGCGGGTCGAGTGCCCGACAAGGAGAGCAAGCGCCAACTCGTCGAGGACGGTGTGTTGATGGAAGGCGAGAGTCCGAACTATCTCGTCGGAGACAACGTCCAGTTGTCGGTGGGTCAGGGACTGCTGGCGGCATCCCCGTTGCAATTGGCCCAGGCGTACGGAGCCTTGGGTAACGGAGGTGACGTCAACCGACCGCTGATCGCTTTGGCGCTCTTGTCACCCAGCACCCCGAACTCCGAGCAGGTGGGCATGGCGGATCTGTCGCAGTCGACGGTGGTGCTGAACCTCGGATTGAAGAACACCATTCGCTCGCTGAACATTCCGCCCGACGTCCTCGATCCCATCGTGAAGGGTCTCACGCGGGTGATCACCGGTCCGGGAACCGACAACGGTTCGTACCGCGCCACCACCGGTGAGCGATTGTTCAAGAGCTATCCGTACGAGGATCTACCCATCGCCGGCAAGACCGGAACGGCGCAAGGCGCGGCCAGCCTTCCGTGGAACGACTCGTCGGCCTTCGGCGCCTTCAGCCTCGATCCGACGCGCCCCATCGTGGTGTCGGCGTATCTCGAAAAAGCCGGCTACGGCGCCAAGGCCGCGGCCCCCGTGGTGAAGTGCATGTTCATGGCCGTCGCTGGCGCGGCCTCGATGAGTCCGGTCCTTCCGTCCAATCCGTTGAACACCGAGTCACTGGTGGCCGCGCCCGAACGTCGACTCCCCAGCACCCGTTGTCTTGGCGGTGCAGCCTACGGCGGACGCGACTGATGTCGCTTCCGGTCATGAAGCGACGTCCAGATCGAGGGCTCGGCAACATACGTTCCAGTTTGGGATCCCCACAACGCAACATCGACTGGGTGTTGATCTCGACGGTGGTGATTTTGGCCGTCGTGGGGGCTTTCTCGATCTACAGCGCGACCTTCTGGAAGATCGACAGCGACCCGTACTGGTTCGCCACTCGGCAGGTGGTCTTCCTCATCGTCTCGGCGGTGATTCTTGCGGTCGTGATGTCGTTCGACTACACCTTGCTCAACGATCGGGCCTATTTCCTGTACGGCGTCTCGATCATCGCGTTGCTCCTCGTCTTGTCCGCTGGTGCGTTGCGTGGTGGGGCGCGACTGTCGTTCGATCTCGGGCCGATCTCCTTCCAGCCCGCCGAATTCGCCAAACCGGCGGTCCTCGTCGCACTGGCCGCCTTTTACAGCGAGTCGCGAGAGTCGGTCATGAGCTACTCGCAGTTCATCACGGGTCTGCTGTTGGTCGGCGTGCCGGTGGCGCTCATCATCGTTCAGCCCGACCTGGGCTCGGCCTTCGTGATGATCGTCGGTGCCATCTGTGTCATGGTCATGGCCGGTGCGAAGCTGCGGTATCTCGCTCTGATCTCGATGCTCACGGTTTCGACGATCGCAGCGGCCATCGTCGCCGGCATCGTCGACCGGTACCAGTTGCGCCGTATCGAGGCGTTCATCAACCAGAACTCCACGGAGGAGAGCCTGCAGCAATACGTGTTCCAGGTGCGCTTCGCCAAGCGCGCCGTGGCCACGGGCGGTTGGTTCGGTAAGGGATATCTGCAAGGGCCGTTGACGAACGGAAAGTTCATTCCCGTGCAGCAGAGCGATTTCATCTTCTCGGCCGTGGCCGAGCAGTTCGGTCTGCTCGGCGGGGGACTGGTGGTGGGCTTGTTCGGACTGATGTTGTTCCGGATCTGGCGTGTCGCCAATCTGGCCCGCGACGCATTCGGTTCCTACCTCTGCGCGGGCATCTTCGGCGTCACCCTCTGGCACGTCTTCCAGAACATCGGCATGACCATGGGCATCATGCCCGTGACCGGGGTTCCCCTGCCCTTCGTCAGTTACGGGGGGTCGTCGCTGATCGCCTTCGCCCTCATGATCGGACTGGTCGAAAGCGTGCACATGCGGCGCCTCCGGTAGGCGGTTATCCACAGGCCGGGGGTCTCGCGAGCCGGGGTCGCCGGTACACTTCAGGGGTCATGTCATCCCTCTGGTCGCGGCTCGAACCGCTCCTTGCGAGGGTGCGCAAACCAGCCCGCTACATCGGCTGCGAGGACGGGGCAGCGTCGCCCCAGCACGGTCACGGCAAAGTGGCCTGGCTCCTCGCTTACCCCGATGTGTACGAGGTCGGCCTGCCCAATCAGGGCTTGCAGATCCTGTACGAGATCCTGAATGAGCGCCCCGACGCCGTCGCCGAGCGTACATACGCGCCCTGGGTCGACCTCGAAGCGCTCATGCGCGAGCGAGGCATTCCGTTGTTCTCGGTCGACACGCACCGCTCCGCCGACGAGTTCGACATCCTGGCCTTCAACCTGTCCGCCGAGCTCGTGTACACGAACGTGCTGAACATGATCGATCTGGCCGGAAGTCCGGTGCGGGCCGCGGATCGTCGCCCCAGTGACCCCCTCGTCATCATCGGAGGCCACGCCGCGTTCAATCCCGAGCCCATGGCGGACTTCATCGACTGCGCCGTTCTCGGCGAGGGCGAAGAGGTCATCGGGGAGATCACCGAGATCGTGCGCGAGTGGAAGGCCTCGGGGCGCACCGAGGGCTCACGGCAAGCGGTGTTGCGCGAACTGTCCAAGGTTCCCGGCGTGTACGTGCCCTCGATGTACGAGGTGGCCTACGACGGCGATCGATTGGTCGGTATCACACCGGCATTCTCCGACGTGCCCGAACTGGTCACCAAGCGCACCGTCTCCGATCTCGGCCAATGGCAGTACCCCAAGCGCCCCCTGGCACCGCTCACCGAGGTGGTCCACGATCGTTTGGCCGTCGAGGTCTTCCGGGGGTGCACGCGCGGCTGCCGTTTCTGTCAGGCCGGCATGATCACCCGACCGGTTCGCGAGCGCCCGGCCGAACAGGTGCGCACCATGATCACCGAGGGATTGAAGCGCACCGGTTACAACGAAGTCAGCCTGACGTCGTTGTCCACCGCCGACTTCAGCGGCATCGAATCCGTGGTCACGTCCGTGGTTCCCGACCCGACCGCCTGCGGTGCACCCACGGTCAGCCTTCCATCTCTTCGCGTGGACGCGTTCACCGTTGGCTTGGCGGCCAAAGTGGCCAGCGGACGGCGCAGTGGCCTCACCTTCGCGCCCGAGGCGGGCACCTGGCGCCTGCGCACCGTGATCAACAAGCTCATCACCGAAGAGGATCTGTACGGCGCCGTCGAGTCGGCGTTCTCGGCGGGTTGGTCGCGCATGAAGTTGTACTTCCTCACCGGCCTCCCCACCGAGACCGACGTCGACACCGAGGGCATCGTCGAACTGGCGGCCGGATGCGTGTCGATCGGCAAGAAGTACACGAACCGCGCCAGCGTGACGGTGAGCGTCGGCGGATTCGTTCCCAAGGCGCACACACCGTTCCAATGGTTCGGGCAGAACGGTGTTCCCGAATTGCGGCGCAAGATCGGTCTCGTGCGCGAGGCGGCCGGACGCGCCAAGGGCGTGCACGTGAAGTGGCACGACCCAGCGGCGACGTTGGCCGAGGGCATCGCCAGCCGCGGTGATCGTCGCGTCGGCGCGGTCATCGAACGCGTGTGGCGCGAGGGTGGGGTTTTCCAGGAGTGGTCCGAGTTCTTCGTGCTCGACCGTTGGCTCGATGCCATGGCCGCCGAGGGACTCTCGTCCGATTGGTTCGTCACGCGGCATCGCGACGAGAACGAGGTGTTCCCGTGGCACCATCTGTCGGCTGGTTTGCACCACGATTTTTTGTGGCAGGACTGGCGTTCGGCACTGGCCGAGGCCGGCCTCGAGGACTGCCGTTGGACCCCGTGTTACGACTGCGGTGTGTGCACCGGCGACGGCCTCGAGCACATCGTCGCCTCTCCCGTGGCACCCGCGGGTGGCAGTCAAGGAACGGGCCAGAACCTGGCTCTCGGTGGGTCGGTCCCCATCAGTCTGCGACCCAAGATGGTGGTGACGTCGTGAAGGCCCGCATCAGCTACTCCAAGTTGGGCAAGATCCGTTTCACGGGTCACCGCGACGTGGCGCGCATCTGGGAGCGCAGCTTGCGCAAAGCCGAGGTTCCCGTCGCCATGTCGACGGGGTTCACGCCACGTCTCAAGATGGCCTTCGGTCTCGCTCTTCCCACCGGAGCCGAGTCATTGGTCGAGTTGTTGGACGTCACTTTCGCGGACGATTCGGGCGTGGGGACCGACGAGTTCGACGAGATCGCTCGGCGCATCGACACGAGTTTGCCCGTCGGCATGGCGGTCACCGGGATTCGCGAGTGCGCCCCCTCGGAGGCCTCGTTGCAAGAGGACGTGGTGGCCACGACCTGGGTGATGGCCATCGATGCGTCGGACGTCGGCGATCGGATCGATCGGATCAACCAGTCGAACGAGGTGTGGCTCGAACGCGAGCGCAAGGGCGAAACCCGTCGCGACGACATTCGGGCCGGCATTTTGCACCTCGGGCTCCTCGCACCGGAGCACTCCGACGTTCTCCCGTCACGGTGGCTGGGTGAGTCCCGTGGCGTCGTCATCGAAGCAGTTCTCACCACCGCCGGCCGCGGAATTCGGCCGACCGAGTTAGTCGAAGCCCTGGTGCCCGGATGTGAGCCGTGGAACCACCTCACCCGGGTGCTCCGAATCAACCAATGGATTGAGCGGGACGGAGAGCGCGTGGACGTGCTCTCGGCCCGCCCTGCGCACCCTCAGGTGTGCGCATGAGAAAGGAACAGCAACATGTCCGACAGCCCCGAGACCCCCGACACCCACGATTCACCCGACAGGTTCGACGCGCCTGAGCCGTCCGTCTCGGCGGCCGCTGAGAACGGCGACACCACCAGCGGCACCACCGAGGGCACGCCTGCGGCGGCACGCAAGAAGCGCCGTCGTGGTTCGCGTGGCGGACGCAATCGTCCTCGTCCGCAAGGTGCTTCGGCGTCCACGAGCGATCATGACGATGAACACGACGATGAACATGACGATGGACACGAAGACGATGACAATGACGACGATGACAATGACGACGACGCCGTCGCCGTCGTGGCGAGTGCGGAGAATCCCGGGGGCGGCGCCAATCCCTCGGAGTTGCCCGAGCGCCTGAGCGAGGGTCGTCCCTCGCCCGAGGCGGCCGCGCGGGCGGTGGTTCAGCGACCCAAGATCGGCGACACTCGCCCGGCTCCGCCGTCGGGTCCCGCGGTGACCATGCCCGGAGGAACCCGCGCCGGTGCTCCCCATCCCGGCCACGCCAAGAGCACGAAGGGCCCCAAAGCCTCATCGGGCAACGCGGCGAACCCGGCCCCGTCGACGACACCGGCCCCGGGGTCGAGCGACTCGGCGGGCTCAGAAGGCGGGGCACGCAAGAAGCGTCGTCGCAACGGCCGGGGTCGTGGGACGGGATCCGAGGAGCGTGGCACCGCTCGCTCGACCGATGCCGACGTGGTGGAGCGACGTCGGGGTCGCGAACGCAACGGACGTCCCATCGGCCGCCACTTCATGTGCGTTCAGGTGCGACCCAATCTCACCCAGGTCGCGGTGCTGGAGGGTCGTAGCCTCATCGAGCACTACGTCAGTCGTCCGGCCGACGACGTGGCCCAGATTCACGGGAACATCTACGTCGGCAAGGTGCAGAACGTGTTGCCGGGAATGGAAGCGGCTTTCGTCGACATCGGAACCCCCAAGAACGCGGTTCTGTATCGCGGTGACGTGCAGTACGACGCCGAGGACATCGTCGACAGTCAGCCGCGTATCGAACAGATCCTCCGGGGCAAGCAGCTGATCGTGTGTCAGGTCACGAAGAACCCCATCGGGGTGAAGGGGGCGCGTCTGACCCAGGAGGTGTCGTTGCCCGGTCGTTTCGTGGTGTTGATCCCGAACTCCAAGACCTACGGCATCTCCAAGCGTCTGCCCGATGCCGAACGCAAGCGCCTGCGCAGCATCCTCGATCGGGTGAAGCCCGCCGAACACGGTTTGATCGTTCGTACCGCGGCCGAAACGGCCACCGAGCACGAACTGCGCGCCGACATGACTCGTTTGGTCGAACAATGGAACGCCATCGAAGCCAAGGCTCAGAAGGCCAACGGCCCGACGTTGCTGTATCGCGAACCTCCGTTGGCGGTGCGTGTCATCCGCGAAGAGTTCAACAGCGACTATCGAGGGGTCGTCATCGACGATCGCCAATTGTTCGAGGACGTACGCGACTACGTGCAGGCGTTCAACCCGGAATTGGCCGATCGTGTGGAGTATTTCGACGCGGCCGCCGAAGGTCTGCCGATCTTCGAGAAGCATCATGTCCACGAGCAGATTCACAAGGCTCTCGATCGCAAGGTGTGGTTGCCCTCGGGCGGGTCGTTGATCATCGAGCACACCGAGGCCCTCACGGTCATCGACGTCAACACGGGCCGCAACGTGGGCACCTCCAACCTGGAGGCCACCGTCTTCCAGAACAACCTGGAGGCGGCCGAGGAGGTGGCCCACCAATTGCGACTGCGTGACATCGGTGGAATCATCGTGATCGACTTCATCGACATGGAGATCAAGGAGAACCGCCGCAGGGTGGTGGACGCGTTCCGTTCGGCCTTGTCCCGAGACAAGACCCGAACCCAGGTGTTCGACATCTCCGAATTGGGTCTGGTCGAGATGACGCGCAAGCGGATCGGGGAGGGCCTGCTCACGAGCTTCGCCGGACAATGCCCGGATTGCCAAGGGCGCGGTGTGCAGGTGAATCACGATCTCTTGCTCTGATCGGGCAAGAGATCCGGAACGGGCGTTGGATGCCCGTATTCCGGCAGGTAGAGTCGCCATTCGCTATGTACGCAGTGATCGCAACCGGTGGCAAGCAGGTCCGTGTGACCGAGGGCCAGCAAGTGCATGTTGAACTCCTCGGCGCCGAACAAGGCTCGACGGTGAACTTCACGCCCGTGCTGGTCGTCGACGGCGACACTGTTCTGGCCACACCCACCCAACTCGCCGGCACCAAGGTCTCGGGGCGCATCGTCGGCTCGGCCGCGGGTCCCAAGATCGACGGCTTCACCTACAAGCGTCGTACCAATCAGCGTCGCCGTTACGGTCACCGTCAGCACTATCAGGTGGTCGAGATCACCTCCATCGCGAAAGGCTGAGACATGTCGAAGACAAAGGGCGGCGGCTCAACCCGCAACGGTCGTGACTCCAACGCACAGCGCCTCGGCGTGAAGGCTTTCGCCGGCACCAGCATCACCGCCGGCACCATCGTGATCCGCCAGCGCGGCACCAAGTTCCATCCCGGCAAGAACGTCGGTCGCGGTGGCGACGACACGCTCTTCGCCTTGGTCGATGGTGTGGTGAAGTTCGGTGAGCGCAAGGGACGTCGCGTGATCGACGTCATTCCCGCCGACTGACGATTTTCGCGACGCTCAGACGTCGATACCGCGCGGCAAGCGGCTGGCGTCCCATCCGAGTACCGCAATTCCCTGACGACAGGCGAATCGATCGGTCATGCCCGCGACGTAACTGACGGCAGCGAAGCGCGCCGCGTCGGATCCGGCGTCCAGGTTCTCGCCCGCGGGTAGCAACGTCGGCGTGGTGGTGTAGCGCTCGACCAGGGCCCGCAACAGATCGATGACGGCGCGGGCTTGTGCTTTGCTCTCGGGCCGCAGATACACCTGCTCGTAGTTGAAGCGACGGAACTCGGTCAAGGCTTCGGCGATGGCGGGCTCCATTCCGATCCGTCCGGTGTTCATGGCGGCACGGATCATGGAGGTGATGAAGGCGCTCAATTGGGAGCCGCGCGTCGCGCCGCACCGAGACGTCACGAGGGCGGGCAAGTGCTCCGCGCTGACGATGCCGGTGTCGACGGCGTCCTCGAAGTCGTGGCACACGTAGGCGATGCGGTCGGCCCAACTGACGACCTCGCCCTCGGGGGTGCCCGGTGCGGGGCGACTCCACGAATGATTCCGGATGCCGTCCAATGTCTGGCGACACAAGTTGAGATGACTCAACGTGACGTCGGCGCCCCAAACCGCGTGATCGAAACCTTCGGCGACGTACGGGGCCAACGCGTCCTCGGATGCGTGACCTCCCGGGCCGTGCCCACAATCGTGACCGAGTGCGATGGCCTCGGTGAGAGCCACGTTGAGTCCCAACGGCCGCGCGACCGCCACGGCGACCTGGGCGACCTCGAGAGCGTGCGTCAACCGCGTTCGTTGGTGATCGTCGGGGAACACGAACACCTGGGTTTTCCC
>Ga0169931_10000722_pt1 | contig 54949 bp, 41 predicted proteins | sample Kivu_15m_20L_FD_129675 | JGI IMG/M metagenome (GOLD analysis project Ga0169931, IMG submission 129675) | Freshwater microbial communities from Lake Kivu, Western Province, Rwanda to study Microbial Dark Matter (Phase II) - Kivu_15m_20L... | ecosystem: Environmental > Aquatic > Freshwater > Lake...
GCATCCGGGGGGAAACTGGTACTCGACTGGAAACGGCTGCATTCGCAGTTTTCCAGCGAATAGCATCTAACCAATTGGCGAAGAGGCCAAAGCCTGAGCCACTGATTGCCAGTTGCGGATTTTTCAGCGATAACGACTCCAGCCGGGAAACGGGAACCGAATCTTCGGCTCCCGTTTTCCTGTTTTGGTCCGTTTCTTTGCTTGGGCCGGTCGAGTTTGGATTTGCTGAATTGCGCTCAATCTGCATCGTTAGGGAGTCTGTTGGTGTCTGAGTCCGCTCGCCGTCCCGATAAACAGGTTCAGTACGGAGAGTACCTGCGGCTGGAACAGTTGCTGGATTGTCAGCATTTGGAAAGCGCTCTCGTTGGGCGACCGGCACACGATGAGATGCTTTTCATCATCGTGCACCAAGCTTACGAACTCTGGTTCAAGCAGATCTTGCATGAACTGCGTTCGGTGATCGACGTCTTCGACGACCCGCTCGTGGAAGACAAGAAAATGGGGCTGGTGATTCATCGGCTCAGCCGCATTCGCGAAATTCAGCCCTTGCTTCTTCAGCAGATCGACGTGATTGAGACGATGACGCCTCTCGATTTCCTCGAGTTCCGCGACTTGCTCGTTCCCGCTTCCGGCTTTCAAAGCGTGCAGTTCAAGCAAATCGAAATCCTGATGGGGATCAAACAGGAAAATAGGATTCCGGCAGACCGAGACTTCTATCGAACGCGTCTGACCGAGCAGCAACAGGCGGAACTGAACTCGCTGGAGTCTCAGCCAAGTCTGTTGGAATTGACCGATCGCTGGCTGCAGCGAATGCCGTTTCTGAAGTTCGGCGCATTTGATTTTTGGAAGCATTATGGTGCAGCGGTCGACCGGATGCTGCAATCAGACCGAGTGATTGTCGAGTCCAATCCGGCTCTCTCCAGTGGGAACCGCGAAGTCCAATTGGCGGCACTCGAGGCAACTCGAAAGACACTGAATTCGGTTCTCGACGCTGAAGCCTTTGAGCAGTTAAGGGCTTCCGGAGAGTTTCGCTTTTCACACCGCGGCTTTCTGGCGGCTCTGTTCATCAATCTCTACCGAGATGAGCCGATCATGTACCTGCCGTTTCGGTACCTGACGTTGTTGCTGGAGATCGACTCGGGCTTCACAACTTGGCGTGCAAGGCACGCGCTGATGGTCCAGCGGATGCTGGGGACGAAGATTGGAACAGGCGGCTCATCGGGACACGATTACCTGAACCGCACGACCCAACGCAATCGAGTTTTTCTCGACTTGTTTAACGTCTCAACGTTTTTGGTCCCAAGAAGTGCGCTGCCGCAGTTGCCCTCCGATTTGACCAAGGCACTTGGGTTTCGCTTTGGGAATGGCTAATCGGCCGGCACTGGAGTGACACGCGCCGAGTTGTCACTTTAGAAAGTTGGTTCAGCGGCGATTGGGGCGAGTTCTTTTTTCGTAACTGTCTCGGCAGCCTGTAAGTCGATCTCAGTCAATTTTCCGGCGCGACCGATCAAGCGTTCCAGCAGGACGTCCTGCTGCTCGCCGCGACGCTTCACGACGTGATAGGGAATATTTCGGAACATCACCATCGAATACTTCGGCACGAATACCTCGGGAATACGTCTTTCCAGCTCGAAGCCGAGGAGTTTTTTCAGCTGGAACCTCGGGTCGAGCACCGAGTCGCGCATCGTGATGTAGTTCTCCAGTGCGAGGTCGGCGATCGCGTCGCCGTTTGGACGTCGAATCGACTCGAACTCCGGCAATACGGCTGCCCAATTTTCGCCGTGCTTGTCGAGCAGACGGAGCAACTCGCCGCAGTCCTCAAAGCCTGCATTCATTCCTTGACCGTGGAAAGGAACGATCGCATGCGCGGCATCGCCGAGGAGAAGAGTGTTGCCGTCCGGGCTGGCCCAGCGGGTCGCTCGCACGGTTCCCAGGACGCCCGTCGGATTGCCGAAGAACTCGTCTTCAAGTGTCGGAATTAACCGAGTGACATCGGGAAACTGAGCGCTGAAAAACTCTTGCACAGCCGACCGGTCGGTCAGGCTGGCGAAACTCGGTTGGCCTTCCTTGTTGAGGAAAAGAGTCACCGTAAAACTGCCGTCGAGGTTCGGTAACGCGATGAGCATGTAGCCTTTGCGAGGCCAGATGTGTAACGAATTCTTGTCCAGTTGGTACTCGCCGTTGGGGCCGGCTGGCAAGCAGAGCTCTTTGTAGTCGTGGTCAAGCCAATCGGTTTTCCAGGTCCCGCCCGCGCTTCGCACAATCGCATCACGGACTACGGAATTCGCGCCATCGGTCGCTAGGAGCAAGTCGAATTGATGCGTCCGCTGTGAACCATCGGCAAGATTCCGCAGCTCAATCGATTTGCCTTGCAGGTCGACCGCAGTGCATTCGTGTTCGAAATAGAGCGTCGTGTGCGGTGAGGTATCAGCCGCTGTCAGCATCACTTGATTCAGCAGCGGTCGCGATACCGAATAGATAACCTCCTCAGGCCGTTGTCCGTAGGGAGAAAATTCTTCAGGGCGGCCGAGGTCGTGGAGCATGCGGCCAGCCATCGGGATCAGCAGCGGCTGAACTTGCGGCATCAGTCCGGCTGTCTTGAGTGCGTGAATGCCGCGCTGAGCCAAAGCGAGGTTGATCGAACGCCCCGCTGGAATTTTTACCTTCCGCATATCGGGGCGTTTCTCGAAAACGGTTACCTCATACCCGCGGCGCGAGAGCATGACTGAGAGCATCGCTCCGACTAGTCCACCACCGACGATCGTAATCTTCCGAGCTTGCATCTTTTCGTTCTCGACTGCCAAATAAACAGGGCTCAATTTTCCCCCGGAGGAGTGAAACCGTTAATTGTGACCGCAAGCAACGCTCTCAGGGGCCGCTTTAAGGCCCTTGGCTCGAGCGGATTTGGACGAGTTCACTCACAAATTCGGCCACATCTCGAAAGCGGTTGTAAAGCGGGACCGGAGCCGCGCGAATCACGTCGGGCTCGCGCCAATCGGTCTCAAATCCGGCTTCGTCCAGTCTCTGCTTGACCAGCTTTCCGGGCAACCTCGGGTCGCGGGATCGCAGAGAAAGCTGACACCCGCGTTCGGCTGGAGTCAAAATCTCGACCGAGTCACCTAATTCACTTTGGACAAGTTCGGCGAACCACCCGGTCAGTTGCTGCGATTTTTCAACAAGTGGTGTCATCCCCCCTGCCCTGTCGAAGATTTCCAACGAGGCGCGAATCGCTGCGAGGCTGAGGATTGGCGGATTGCTCAGTTGCCAACCTTCGGCCGTGGGAATGGCTCGAAATTCGGGTCGCATCAAAAAGCGAGTCGATTTGTCGTGTCCCCACCAACCGGCCAACCGCACGCGATCGATATCAGTAGCATGTCGTTCGTGCACGAAGCATCCGCCAACACTGCCGGGGCCGCTGTTGAGGTATTTGTAAGTGCACCAGACGGCGAAATCGACATCCCAGTCGTGCAGTTGCAGCGGGAGATTGCCCGCCGCGTGCGCGAGATCAAAACCGATCGTAATTCCAAATGAGTGGGCGAGTTTCGTGAGGCGTTGGATATCGAAGACCTGTCCGGTGTAATACTGGACGCCGGGCAACATCACGAGCGCCAATTCATTGCGATGTCGTTCGATTAATTCGCACCACTGGTCCATCGTCAGGTAGTCGCGCCCCGGGTCGGGACGCCCCAGCAAAAGATGCTCGCGCGGGTCGAAGCCGCTCCAGCGGAGGTGGGATTCAACCGCGATGTGGTCAGAGGGGAATGCGCCGGCTTCGATCAGAATCTTGGTGCGTCGTCCCGCTGGGGCAAAGAAACTCGCCATCATGAGGTGCAAGTTAGCCGTCAATGAGTTCATCACCACGACTTCCGTCGAACGGCCGCCGACAATTCGAGCCATCGGTTCGGTCAAAAACTCGTGGTACGGCATCCAAGGATGTGAACCGGAAAAATGGCCTCGGACCGCCAGCGTCCGCCATTTTTCCAGCTCTTCGTTGACGTATTCAGCCGTCAGTTTGGGCTGTAAACCGAGCGAGTTGCCGACCAAATAAACCTGGTCGCGACCATTCTCCGTTTGCGGAATATGAAACTGATCGCGGAAGGGCGCCAGCCGATCAGCGGCATCGAGTTGCTTGGCTTTTTGGAGAAGGTCCGTGGACATGCAATGCGTCTTGAGTTTTCACTATGCCATGGGATGGAGCGGATAAACAATCGGATTACATGGCGCAGCATCCGTTTGCCAAGCGGCAACTTGCAAAGAGAGCAAATAGAGCCCGTCTTGCAAGCGGTCCGGAACGAAAATCATCTCGGTAATGCTCGCTGAGCGCCGTGAGGAGGGACCGGCGACTCGGCTGAGCGGTGCGACTTGCCAGAACTCGTGATGCGATACCAATTGTCCGCCGTCTTCGCTCCGGTCGAGGGACGGGATATCAAGCAGCAAGTGATTCACTCCCGACTCGATCAGGAGGCGGACTGCGTCGAGCGTCAGGTAAGGTGCGGCTGGAGGCGAACTCCAGTCGCGTGAGCGCTTTGCGGAAACGTTTGGCTGCGTCCGCAGAATGAGAGCTTGCACCCCCTGCTGCAGCACGCCGCGCAAAGAGCTCGCGGTAATCACACTGTCTTCGGGCTGGGCCAGCTCGCTGTAGCTCTCCCCTGAGTCCTTCCACAGAGTTGGAGTTACACTGGCAATTTGACTTAGGAGCAGTCCACTGGGGGCGATCTCGGAAATCCAGATTGATTCGTTGGTGATGTGAGCAATCGATTCGGTGTGACTGCCGTTGCAATGCGGAATTAGCTGTACGAAGTCAACGTTGCAGCTGCCGCCCTGATGCGTGCTGCCGACAAAGCCGCCACTGCGCCACGGTTCGCGGCGGGCCGGCAGTGTTCCAAAGCAATTCGGCTGGGGCTGCTCGAAGTCGAGCGGAATGGCGAGGCTAGTTCCCTTGCTCAGATCGGCCGTCCAAGACTTTCCGGCGAATCGGAGGCTGGTGGCAAGTTCCATCGACGATCCAGGGGCTTAGGCGAGCAGGCGGAACAGACAGTGAGAGGAAGCGAAACCGGTCCCGAGCTTAGAAATCGCCTGTGAATTCGGGCGGCTCCTTTAACGTCGGCTCTAGATGCGGGATAATCAGAGACGACCATCTTTGCACTCCCTTGCGATGCGTTCAAGTGTTCGTCATGGCAACTTTTTCAATTGAGGCCGGCTGGGATCGCCGGCGGTTGACGCCGGTGGTCTTTGTTGGATTTCAGGATCGCTAATATGGATTTATCACTTAACGGCCGACGGGCTTTGGTTTGCGGAAGTTCGCAGGGGATCGGGCTCGCCGCAGCTGTTAGTCTTGCTGAATTGGGGGCCAGCGTCACGCTGCTCGCTCGCGACCCACAGCGGCTCGAAGCGGCGCTCGCGCAACTGCCAAAAACCTCCAGCCAGTCGCATCAGGTACTTGTTGCCGATTTCACCCGAGCCGAGGAAGTTGCCGCACGAATTTCGCATTGGGTCAGCGAAACGGGTGGTGCCGAGATTTTAATCAATAACACGGGTGGGCCCTCTCCCGGTCCGGCAATCGCCGCGACACCTGAACAGTTTACCGCGGCCTTTGCCGCTCACCTGCTCGTCAACCAGATGCTAGTCCAAGCTTTGGTTCCGCGAATGAAGGAGCAGGGATTTGGGCGCATCGTGAATGTGATTTCCACGAGCGTCAAACAACCGATCCACGGTTTGGGAGTTTCCAATACGGTACGTGGCGCCGTTGCCAATTGGGCCAAGACGCTGGCTGGAGAGCTCGCTCCATTTGGCATCACGGTCAACAATGTTTTGCCAGGTGCGACGCGGACCGCGCGGCTCGATCAGATTCTGGTTGACTCTGCTACTCGAACTGGTGGAACGATCGGGGATGCAGAAAAGAAAATGCTCGCGCCGATTCCCGCAGGGCGTTTTGCAGAGCCGAGCGAAATCGGAGCGGCGATTGCCTTCCTAGCCAGCCCCGCAGCGGGCTATATCACCGGGATTAATTTGCCTGTCGATGGAGGACGAACGCAATGTCTATAAAAGAGGCCTCGCCGGGGTCTGTGAAAGAGGCATCACTGGAAAAGATCCTCAACTACATCGGCGGCCAGCTTGTCGCTCCAGTGGAAAACGGCTGGCTGGATAACTTCGAGCCGGCGACCGGCAAGGTTTATTCGCACGTCCCCGATTCGTCAGCGGCAGATGTGGAGCAAGCCGTCGCGGCGGCTCGTGCGGCCTTTCCGGCTTGGAGTCAAATGGCGGTTGATGCCCGAGCCCACTATCTCTTCAAGATCGCCGACTTGATTGACCGCGATATGGCGAAGTTGGTTGAGGCCGAGTCGCGGGATAATGGCAAGCCGCTGAAGTTAGCCGCTGAAGTCGACATCCCGCGTTCCAGCAAAAATTTTCGCTTTTATGCCGGCGCGGTGCTGAACTCGCAGACCGAAGCGTTCACTTCGCCGAATGTACTGAACGTCACCTTGCGGCAACCGCTCGGTCCAGTTGTCTGCATTTCGCCCTGGAACTTGCCGCTTTATTTGCTGACTTGGAAAGTTGCTCCGGCCTTGCTGATGGGAAATTGCGTGATCGCCAAGCCATCGGAAGTCACGCCGATGACCGCTTACCTGCTGTCGCAGCTTTGTATCCAAGCGGGACTGCCGGCGGGCGTTTTTAACGTTCTGCATGGCAGCGGTGGTCAAACGGGCAACGCCTTGATCAGTCACTCCGCGATTCGAGCGGTCTCCTTTACCGGCGGGACTAAGACGGGGCGTCACATCGCCAGCGTCGTGGCGCCGCAATTCAAAAAGCTCTCTCTAGAGATGGGTGGCAAGAATCCGAATCTGATCTTCGCCGACTGCGACTATGAGAAGATGCTCGCTACGACGGTCCGAAGTTCGTTCGCCAATCAAGGCCAGATTTGCCTTTGCGGATCGCGGATTTACGTTGAGAAGTCGATTTACACAAAATTTCGGGACGACTTTGTCCAGCGAGCCAGTCGCTTGAAGGTTGGCGATCCATTCGCTTCGGACTCTGATCTCGGCGCCGTGGTCTCGCAGCCTCATCAAGAAAAAATTCTCGGAGCAATCGAACGGGCTCGTGCCGAGGGTGGAAAGATTCTTTGCGGCGGCAGTCGGGCTGAAGTCGGCGGCCGATGCGCGGGTGGTTATTTCGTCCAGCCCACGATCATTGAGGGCCTCGATGAGCAGTGTGCGACGAATCAGGAAGAAATTTTTGGACCTGTCGTGACGCTTCAGCCATTTGAGAGCGATTACCATGCTGTGGCGCTGGCAAATGCGACGCAATATGGATTGTCATCGAGTCTTTGGACCAGCGATCTGAACCGGGCGCTGCGTGTTGCCGAGCGGATTGAGGCAGGGGTTGTTTGGGTCAACGGCTGGATGGTGCGCGACCTGCGCACGCCGTTCGGGGGCGTCAAACAATCTGGCGTTGGACGCGAAGGTGGCGATGATGCGTTGACATTTTGGGTTGAAAAGAAAAACGTTTGCATCAGCTATTGAGAGTGAGAATGCGAGTAGCGGAGTGCGGCTTTAGCGGCCGGGCGAGGTCGGGAGACCATCGCCCAGCGGCATCGGAGTGCGAACAGCGGAGTGCGGCTTTGGTTGCCGGGCGAGGTCGGGAGACCTTCGCCCAGCGCCGTTGGAATGCAGAGTGACCGCGCTCGGCGCGGGTCTCCCGCCCCCGCCCGGCGCTCGGCGCGGGTCTCCCGACCCCGCCGAACGCGCGAGTGCGGCCCGCATCTCGGCTGTTTTTCACTATGCCTAACTTTGAGTCTTAACTGCCTATCCATTCAAACCTTTCAATTTCATCAGTCGGAGTATGTCATGTTGGAAGGGATCAATTCCCAGCGGGCACCCGAGCCGGTCGGCCCTTACCCGCACGCGAAGCGCGTCGGTAATCTGTTGTTCCTCTCGGGGGTTGGTCCGCGGAAACGGGGCTCGAAAGAGATTCCCGGCGTGACGCTGAACGATCGGGGCGAGATCACGGCTTACGATATCGAGGCCCAGTGCCACAGCTGTTTCTCGAATGTTCGAGCCATCGTCGAGGAGGCGGGGGCAAAGTGGGAGAACGTCGTGGATGTCACGGTCTTCCTGACGAACATGAAAGCCGACTTCGCGACATTTAATCGTGTTTACGCAGAGTACTTTGGACAAACTCGCCCCTGCCGGACAACGGTCGAGGTGGGCGCGTTGCCAACGCCGATCGCTGTCGAGCTGAAGTGTATTGCAGTGATGGACTAAGTAAGGCTGGGAGCCGCATTCGTTATGGCAAACGATTTTCTCGTCGACATCCACACTCATATTCTTCCGCGGGAGTGGCCTGATCTTGCCGACCGCTACGGTTACGGCGGGTTCGTGAAGATGCATCACGAGACACCGGGCTGTGCGCGGATGATGATCGATGGCAAGTTCTTCCGGACCGTCGAGGAGAATTGCTGGTCTCCGCGGCACCGCATTGACGATTGCGAACGGCAAGGGGTGGCGGTCCAAGTACTTTCCACGGTTCCCGTGATGTTCAGCTACTGGGCGCGTCCGGCGGATGGAGCTGATCTTTCGCGTTTGCTCAATGACCACATTGCCGATGTCGTGCGGGAACATCCCAAAAGGTTTGTTGGTTTGGGGACGGTTCCACTGCAGGATCCGGTTCTGGCGATTGAAGAGCTTCGCCGTTGTATGGGCGAGTTGGGACTGGCGGGTGTTCAGATTGGCTCGCACGTCAATGATTGGAATTTGAGTGCCCCCGAACTGTTTCCTTTTTTTGCTGCGTGCGAGGAGTTGGGAGCGGCTCTGTTCGTGCATCCTTGGGACATGGTTGGCAAGGAGCGGATGGAGAAGTACTGGCTACCGTGGCTCGTCGGAATGCCGGCGGAAACGAGTTTGGCGATTTGCAGCTTGATTCTCAGTGGCGTCTTGGAACGGTTGCCGCGATTGCGAGTTGCGTTTGCACATGGCGGCGGAGCTTTCCCGGCGACGATTGGCCGAATTGATCACGCGCTCAAGGTGCGTCCCGACTTGGTCGCGGTTGACAATGCGAAAAGCCCCCGCGAATACCTGAATCGGATCGTGCTGGATACGCTGGTGCACGACCCGGACGTGCTGCGGTATTTGATCCAGTTGATGGGCGTGAAGCAGTTAGCGCTGGGGACAGACTATCCTTTTCCGCTCGGCGAGCTAGAGCCGGGGCGTGTGGTTCGTCAGCTTCCGGAACTTAGTCGGGAAGAGCAGGCTTGGCTGTTTCACCGGACGGCCGAGCGATGGTTGGGACGGGAGTTAGTCCGATGAGCGGCGTGGAGTTACCGCTATTTGCCGATCGCCACAATCATCCCTATTTGTACGCCACGCTGCGAGCGGGGCTGGACTTTTCCACGGCGGGGAGTATCGACGAAGCGGTTTGCCTGATTCGAGCGCGGCTGCAAAGCCAACCCCCGGCTGCGAATGACTTCCTGCTCTGTTACGGCTGGAGCAGCGCGCTTGGGGAATTGCCGCTGGATGAACTGCTGCTTGCCGCGCCGGTGGTTATTTTTCATCGCTCGCTTCACCAATTGCAACTTAACGAGGCGGCCGCTGGCAAACTCTCGGTGAGTTTCCCTGCAGAGGTGCAGAAACTCAGCGACCGGAATTGGTTTGAGCTGAATTTCCAGCGGGTGCTGAATTGGTTCGCTGGGGCTGGTTTAACTGTTTCTGGTTTGCAGGATTTTTTTGCCTGGCAGCGCTCGATCGGGATCGGGTACGTCGAGGAGCTGCTGTGCTGCGGCAGTCGAGAGTTAGAACTGTTTGCTGAGGCTGGTCTGCTGGAGCGAACGCGGTTTTGGGCGAGCCCGGACACGTATCGCGCTTTGAGCTCGGATGAGCAACGACAAATTCGGGGCTTCAAGCTGTTTCTCGATGGAGCCTTGGGGTCGTGGACTGCGGCACTGCGCGAGCCTTATGCGGATCGGCCCGACTGCAAGGGCTTATTGCTGTATGAAGATTATGATTTGGCCGAATTGATTTATCGGCTTGCGCCGCTAGGCAAGGGACTTGCGATCCACGCCATCGGCGATGCAGCTACGGAGCAAGCAGTGAGGATTTGCCGGCAGCTGGGGACGAGGCTTAACGGATTCAGCGAGATTCGGATCGAGCACGCGCAGCTAATTACTCCCGGCGATGCGATGTTGGCTAGAAAAATGGGGATCGCGCTCTGTCTTCAGCCAAACTTTTCGATTGATTCAGTCAGTTATCGGCAGCGATTGGGTGGTGAACGAGCTGAGCACAACAATCCGCTGAGAATGTTGATTGATGATGTTGGCTACGAGCCGGGAATTGATTTGCTGTTTGGTACAGACGGAATGCCACACGGCGCAGAGTTTGCGATTGAGCAGGGGCTAGTACCTCCCCATTCGGGGCAGCAGTTAACGCTGAATGAATTGGCTGCTGGGTTTTCGGGGGTGGGCGTCTCCGCCGGAAAAATCGTTTGTCGTTTTCTTGAGGACCGTCCCGAAATCGAAATTGTGTGCGAAAAATGAGGGTTTTACCTCAAACCTGCCGCAATAATCGGGAGAATTGAATCGGAAATCCGTCAGTTCGTTTCGCTGTGATGTAAATTATCGAGAAGTCCAACCCCCGCGATTTGGGGAGCGGAATTTTGTTCCGGCTCGCGCGATGTTTGCCGCGAGCGTTTCTGCTGCACACCATTTATCAGACAGCGTTGCGCCATGCCCAAGGTAAGGTTAAAGCAAGATGAAGAGGCGTCGCGAGAAGATCAGCGACGCGCCAAAGCATTTAAGAAGTTCAAGATTAACTGGCCTTGGACCATCTTCGGTCTGATTGTTGTCGGTGCAATCGCTTCCGCGGCGGTCTGGCAAAAATCGAAGGATCCTAACAATTCCGGTGGGCCGACGGTCACAGCAGCGCTAGATAAGCCGATTGAGGATATTCAATCGATCGCCGACTTGGAAAAATTGGCTGATGAGGCTGAGCAACGATTGACCGATCAGTCGGCGACTTATGTTGGCAAAGTTGGCACGCTCGATAAACTGGCTGCCGCTTGCAAGCGGATGGCTGACTTGGCAAAAGAGCCAGAAAAAGTTTCGCTCTACAAAAGCAAAGAGCTCCTCGCTCGGTATTTCAAGTTGGTGACCTTTGCCCAAGAGGGGCTCGACGATCCGATGGAGAGGGAGAAAGTTAAAACGCTGGTCAAGGAACTGGAATCGAATCAATCTCCGGATGTGGTCTATCAGGTCAATCTGGCAAAAATTGTGTTGGACGGCACTACGCTTATGTTGCGTCCCGATTCGCAAGCTGATTTTCAGTCTTACCTGAAAGCCGTGGGGCCGATTGTGATCGCAAATCCGTCGGATGCGCGCTTGGCCGCATTGAACAAGCAGTTCATTGAATTTTTCAAAAAAGAGAAGCGGTTTCCCTCGGAGCGGTTCTCGGAATTGGCACGCGCCATCATTTCGGCCTACTCCGGCACGAGCAATCTCGCGATCCAGGTTTGGATTCGCGAACTTAGTGACGAACTGTTGTTCGAGAGATTCAATTACCGCGATTTGTTGATGAAGTGTGAAGTGGGAACGCCGGGTGCCTATGAAGCCTACCTTGTAAGCTTGCCCCAAATCTTGGCGGGAAAGCCGACGCCGCTCGGGTACGCTCGGCTAGTGAGTGCTGGAAATTCGTTCGAGCGAGTCAATCGGACGACAGAGGCAGGCGAAGTTTACCGCCTTGTCGCGGAGAGTATTCCGCTGCCCGCATCGGAGGAATTAGCTGAAGTGATTCGGGGTTGCGAGTCAGGGAAAAACCGAATCGCTTCAATTGGGCAGCGATTTCAATTTGAAGGGACCGATGTCTCTGGCAGAAAAATACAACTTGCTGAAATCTTGGGTAAGCCCGCAGTGGTTGCTTTTCTAAGTGGAGCGGACCCGGATTTTGAGCCTCAGTTCAAAAAGTTACAGGCGGACCTGCGACCGTTGCTCAAACGCGGCTTAAGTCTGGTGATTGTCTGCGTCGACATCTCAGCCGACGCCTTAGGGCCCGACGTGGTGAAGAACGATTCCAAGCAGGTTTGGGTGATCGCCGACCCGGACCGCAGCAGCATTGCTTGGAAACAGTCGCAGGCGGAAGTCTTGCCATTGGTCGTTTTGATTGACACGGTTGGCGTGGTCCAGCGATTTGCGAACCTCGACATTCATCTGGTCACGACGATCGAAGGTGAACTGAGTCAGAAGTCCCAATAGGGACTCAATGAAGCAAGCGATAATCTTGGCAATGAGGCTGGCCGGGAATTTCGCCTGGCATTTATAACGCTGCGGCTGGAGTGTCTGCTCTCAATTGGGCAATCGAGGCATGCGTTGCGGCTTCGACGGCGCTTTGCCAATCTGAATTTCCGAGGTGCGCGAACTGTTTTGATTCGTGGGCGAAGATGATCGCCCGGCTGCTATTTACGATCGCACCCAATCCTTGGCAGTCAAAACCGCCAGCGACATCGGCGGCCGTTCCGCCTTGAGCGCCGAAACCAGGAATGAGGAACAGTGTGTGCGGCATGGCCAGACGGAGTTCGGAAAGTTGTTCGGGATAGGTAGCTCCAATCACTGCGCCAACCGAGCCATAACCGCAATTGCCGAGCGTTTGTACGGCTAGATTTTCAACGTCAGCTGCAACCCGACGATAGAGCGGTTGGTCTTTGATCGTTAAGCCTTGATAGTCCTCGCTTCCCGGATTGGATGTCTTGACGAGCACGAAGAGACCTGAGTCGACAGCCGCACAGCGTGAGACAAATGGCGCAAGGCTGTCTCGTCCCATCCAAGGATTAATCGTCAAGGCATCCCCGCCCCAGGGGCTTCTTGGCTTTCTGCCGAGATAGGCGGATGCATAAGCTTCGCCGGTCGATCCGATGTCGTTCCGCTTGCCGTCGAGAATCACCAGCAGGCCTTTTGCGGTAGCGTGATCTACTACCGCTGCGAGCGCGTGCATGCCAGCCGGGCCGTACTGCTCGAAGAAGGCGAGTTGCGGTTTGATGGCCGGTACTAAATTTGCAACGACGTCGATGATCCCGAAAGAGAATTTGCGAAAGCCTTCAGCTGTTTGTGTCCAGTACTCAGCCGAATGGGGCGGCGCGGTCAATTCACTTCGAATCGCGGGTGGCAACTGTTCGCGACGGGGGTCAAGGCCGACCATCAAGGGTGTGCGGGTTGTGCGAATCCGTTCAATTAGGCGATCAGCAAAATTCACGTTGGCACCTGAGAGCGTGTTTGCGGTGGGGAGCCGCGTTGGGAATGACTTCCGGAATTGCAGGGTAGCGACGGAAAGCGAACTTACTCTTTCGGGTTGCGTTTGAAAATCGGGCGAGGCAAACGGCTGGAGCCACTGACTGAGCCCGGTAGAGTGACTGTCGAAAAGAGGGGTTCTGGGGCGGGCGTCGAGATAAGCCAGAAGGAGAACGGCTATGGGTTGGTATCGGCTGCGACCGACGTTTGAAATTCCTCTATCCGCGTGGGCGGGCAAGGCTCGGGTTAGCTTGTTCAGGGAGCATTGAACTGGCCTCTGCCAGCGAGGAATCGAGCCGTTTTTTGCAGAGCCATTGGGCGGTGCCATCTCTCGACCGCGAGAGAAAATTTGCTACATTACTAGACTTCGCTGGACCACTTTAGCCGATTGTTTCTTCATCGCTTGTGAGGCTGGACCTGCGTTTGGATATCAACGACGGCGTGTAGCGCAGCCTGGATTAGCGCGCTTGCTTGGGGTGCAAGAGGTCGTGGGTTCGAATCCCGCCACGCCGACTTTTTTAAGAGCCGACTTTTTTAAGAGCCGACTTTTTTAAGAGCCAACTTTTTTAAACGCCGACTTTTCTAAGAGCCGACTTTCAACAATGCCGACTGATTAAGTCGAAGCAAGTTGACGGAAATCTTGTAGTAAGCAAACAAAAAAGCCCTGAGGCATTTTCGTCTCAGGGCTTTTCGTTTTTCTGTTATCGCTTGGCTTGCTATGAGCGCGGTTTTTTTCACGCTTTAGCCTGTTGTTTACCAAGGCGTCCAGTAGATGCCGTTTCCGCGGAATCCCTTGTCTCCATTGGGGATCCCCAAGTCATAGTAGTGGCTGGAGTGGAAGCCGCCAAAGTAGCGGGGGTAGTTGGGATAGCCCGGGTTGTAAGCCGGATCGCGTCGCCAGTCTCCGCGGTAATAATGTTCGGGAACGGGAGTTCCGGCGACTGGGCGGGCGGGCTGGATTTCATTTTCGACTGGTAATTGCCCTGGTGCATCTGAACGGATAAGGTCGCCCAGACCAGAATTGCTCGGCTCGTCCAACGGAGCTGTTTCGGTGAGCATTGTCCCGCCACTGCGAGTGCTTGTTTGAGCGGGTCGCCAACCGCTGCTGTTTGGCTGGTTGCTGAGCGTGCTCGGCTGGCGGGAGGCTCGGCCCCGGAAAAGTTGAGCTTCGGACTCGGAGCACCAGACAAAGCTCAATGCGAAAATCGCCAGCGGGAGTCCGCAGCGGGCAAGAGGCTGAAGAAACTGAAACATGCTGCTCATACGCTGACCCCGGAGAGATAGCCCGAAGCGTTACCGCCTACATCAAGTGTATCGACGGATTGGGTTGGGGGAATCCATTTCGGGTGCGCGCGTCGCGCTGATGCCGATGGCCGTACTGGGCAGCGTAATCGTCAAGCTTTAACAGGGCCGGAAAAAGCGGGGCAAAATCGCCTTGATTACGCGGTGCGAGTTCCCACTGCCCTGCCTGTGGCTGCTGTCCTGGAGGGGATGCGGTTTTGCGCGGCTCGCTTTTGCAATTTTGTGATCGCTCAACCGCAGCAGCCTCGGATGATAGGCGGGCGGCGCAGTGGTGAGCGGGGCGTATCGCCGCGGCTTATTCGTTTATCAATCGCAGCAGGTCTCCGATCGTGCGTTGGGCTTCGATCGGGTGTCGCAGCGGCTGGTCGGCGAGAACTTCATACTGATTCTGGCGGCCGATCTTTTGGCGGCGGATGAAGCCGGCAGTTTCCAAGTCTTGGATGATTCTTTGTACGGCTCGCTCGGTGATCCCGACTTGGTGGGCGACTTCGCGGAGGATCATCTCCGGCTGGGCGTTGAGCACGATCAGCACGTGGGCGTGATTGGTGAGAAACGTCCAGCGATGAGGCTGTTTTGCTGAAGGCTCCATGCTGACTCGGGAGTTTGGCTTTACATCCGGTTGCTTGGTTTTTCTCCCGGGTTTTGCCGATTGCGAGCGGCGAGCTATCGGTTCGGCGGATGCGACGGCCTTTTTTCTGGATTTAGGGGGGCGGGGCATTCGAGACTCTCCAGCGACCAAGTGCCAGGAAGGATTTGAAAATCTCAGCGGGATTGTTTGATTATTTAAAAGTGGGCTTGAGGTAGCCAGCATTCCGTCCGCGGATTCTTGCTATCTTTCGAAAAATTCGTCGCGACTTCAATTTCATACATGGTACAAGGCCGCGAGGACTCGATTGCATTATCGAAACAGCGATTGAAGGCAGAAATGTCGAGTAATAGACTTCGTAAACTTGAATCCGAAACGGGGAGTGGGATGTATTCAAGTTGGATGGGTTTGGCTTCGGTCGCCGGGGCGATCTCAGGGTGCTGGGCGGTTGGCATTATTTGTACCGGAGTAGTAGCGATGATTTTAGAAATGGCGCGAGGTGAGGTTCAGGGTCGCGAGGAGTTGAAGCAGGGCATTGAAACGGCGATTCGCGACTGGAAGTGTTTGGTGATTTTTCAAGATGAGCCTAATTTTCGAGGGCGTCTGGAGGAGGTGCTCGGCAAAGAGGTGGTACTGGTTCCGTTTGGTGAGCGGCTCTCCGGAATCCTCAGTGGTGCTTTGCGCGACGAGTTGCATCGGCTGAGCAGGATGACTTTGCCACTGTCGTTGATTTTTGTAGGGCATTTGGGAATTGTTGATGAGGTGACTCAAGCCTCTGGAAGTCTGGAGCCTGGGTACGACCGTTGGGTGGATGGGGTAAAACGAGTCGAGCGGCAACTCCAGGAAGCGAAGGCCCTGCTCGCCAAGCATGTTCAATCGCTGCTGGGCCAGATTTCCCTAAGTGGAAATGAAATTGGAGGAAGGGTTCAGTTCCAGGCAGTTTTCTATCATGCCGCAGCTGGATTGTTCTTGGATTACGATTGGGAGTTGAACGAGTTTCGTCCGTTGCTGGAAAGCTGAGATTGAGTCCGTCGACCGGATGCGGTGATGGATGATGTTGCGGTCGAAGCAGAGTGGGCTTTTACCTCCTCCCAAGGTTGTGGCCCAAATGCTGAGCTTGGGACTTGTTTTTCCCTTTGAAATGAACGGTATTTCAGCTGCTTGTGTTCGCGCGGTTAGCACCAATAGGCAAGCCGTGTCGATTGAGTCTGGCTGGCAAACAGCTATAATCAGATCTTCCTTTTACAGATAGCGGATGAGGTAGTTGCCTCAACCGTTTTCGTGTCTTTTGGCATGCGGTGCCAGAATCGGTCGTGTGGGGGGATTGGTCTGAGGGGAAGCTGAGAGAACCGAATGGGGCGAAACAAGCCAAAAAAGAAGGCGTCGGCCCAAAATACATCGGCTCAAAATACAGTGGGCTCTGGTGCGAAGGCGGGCGCGCGGTCGGCTGGCGGTAAACGTGTCCGCGAGTCAAACGGAAATACTGCTCCACCCCGCTCGGACTCTGGGTTGGCGAGTATGCTGCTGTACCTCGCCGTTGTAGGCATCTCCGGTGTGCTCGTTTGGGGGTTCATGACGCTGTTGTCTGGCGGATTTCAGCAGCCAAAAAAGTCAGCTTCGAATGGTAACAACACGTCACTGAAGGCGGATATAGAAGACAGGAAGAGCGATGTGGCTCAGGAGACCGCTGAGTCAGCCAGAGAAACTAAGGCTCCGAATGATCCGGTTCAAGTTGCTCAGGTTTCAGAAAAGTCCGCAGAGCAAGCTGTGGAATTCGAACCCGACAAGTTTGCTCCAACGTCTGTCAATTCCAGTGCGGCGCCGGGGTCTGAGCCCGAGGGGATGGTTTGGATTCCGGGTGGTGAATACTCGATGGGATGTTTAGACCCTCGTCCGCTTCCTGGCGGTGGGCCGGATGCGATGAACGACGCGCGGCCGCTGTTACGGGTGCGAGTTGATGGTTTCTGGATGGACAAGACCGAAGTCACCAACGCTCAGTTCGCCAAGTTTGTTGAAGCGACCAAGTATGTCACCGTCGCCGAGCGAGTTCCCAAGGCGGAGGACTTTCCCGACGCGCCACCCGAGAACCTCGTTGCCGGCGGTGTGGTGTTTACGCCACCAGAAGCCGCTGTACTGCTAAACGATCATTCCCAATGGTGGGCTTATTTGCCGGGTGCAAATTGGCGGCATCCGCTGGGGCCCGAGAGCAATCTGGAAGGGAAGGATAATTTTCCAGTCGTGCACGTTGCTTTTGAGGATGCGGAGGCCTACTGCAAATGGGCTGGTAAACGTCTGCCGACCGAAGCCGAGTGGGAGTTCGCGGCTCGCGGCGGCAAGGCGGGCGAGGTTTATGCTTGGGGCGACCAATTCCGGCCTGAGAGCAAATGGATGGCAAACACGTTTCAGGGGCAGTTTCCTATTCGCGATACGGCTCAGGATGGTTTCGCGGGAATTTCCCCGGTCGGACAATTCCCCGGGAATCCGTACGGCTTGCAAGATATCGCCGGAAATGTCTGGGAGTGGTGTGCCGACTGGTACCGTGCCGATTACTATGAGCAGTTGTCTCGGCAGCGAACAATAATTGTGAATCCTCGCGGTCCCGCCGATTCATGGGACCCGAGTGAACCGAATGCAGCGAAACGTGTCCATCGTGGCGGGTCGTTCCTCTGTACTGACCAGTACTGCACGCGTTACATGATTGGAACGCGGGGGAAGGGTGAACACTCGACAGGGACTAACCACATCGGGTTCCGCTGCGTGCAAGACCCGAATCCTGCCGAAGCGAAGTAATAGTGTCCTGAACCAGAACCCGTTGATTGTTGTCTGTTAATTTTTTTGATGAGTCGAGAGATGAAACGAAACGGCTGGTTAGTTTGTCTTCTGTTGGGTGCCCTGTGCGGTGTCAGTGGAGTCGCTTGGTCGCGCTCACACGGAGAACAGGGGCAAGGCAAGCCAGTAGAAGTGGCGGCCGATGGAGAAGTTTGCGCGACGGGCTCAGGCGAAGCGTGCAACTGCAGCACGGGATTGAATCGGGCGAGTTTAATGAAGTCCGCCGGTAGCAAAGCCGCTGAGCAGAAGTAGCGGGCACGCCACATTCCAGATGACACGCCTTGAGGCTTTCAGAATACCCTAAGCAGACCGGCGAGGGGGTTGGTCTTGTTGAGCTTGTTTTCAGCTCAAAAGCTGAACTGGAGCTGAGTCCGCCAGAGCCAGCCAGTTGCGCCGGGAGTCATATCGAGTGCGAACGAATTGATTGGGGCGCTGTCGATGTAAGTCCCGTCAAAAGTGAGTTTGGCTGAGTGGCGGCGGAAGTACCAGACCAAGCCGCCCGCTCGCTCGTCGGAGCTTTGGTCGGCTCCGCCCAGAGTTCCTGAGTTTCCCACGACGCGCGACCAGCGGGCGAGCGCTTCGAGTTTTCGCGGAATCAGAAAGTAGCCTGACTGCAGCCAGAATCCATGGTCGAACAGGTCGGGCAGGTTGCCACCCTCAAAGCTGTTGATGTTGCGAAAGTAATATTCGCTGGTGAACGAGAATCCACGGTACTTGGCTGACCAGTCGACGCAGTAAGTTGAGACGAGATACTGGTCGATCGCAGCGGGGAGGATTGAGGCCAGAGTCAGGCCGGAATCGACGACGCGAATTTCACCGAATTCGGTTTCCCCCTCTCGATTGATGGTGCTGGTTGCGAACGCGGTTCCGACTCGGGTTGCGAGTTGTTCGTGGAAGTCCCAGTCACAAAGGTCGTCGACTCCCCATTCGCCGCGGGGATGTCCAGTCAGGCGAGCCGATACGGCGAAGTTGTTATCCAGTTGGCCGGCAGTACCCGTTTCGGCACCGCCGGTGATCAGCCCGTTAAAGACAGCCGTTTCCCAAGTGACGAGTTGTCCCCAGGGACGTCGCTCGCCGTAGAGGCCAACTGCGAGACTGCGGTTGGCATCAAAATACATGCTGGCCATCGAACGGTCCGTAAATTGAAATCGCTGACCAGAGATGAATCGGGCCAGAGTAAACGGAATTTTATACTGGCCGGCTTTGACTACCAATGCTCTCTTTTGAAAGCCAAGATCGTGATGCCCCAGATCGTAGCTCAGGTAATAATCGAGTAACCGAATGTTGTCGTTCGATGCGCTGCGCGCATCGAGGGCGATGAAGTAAGAGAAATCGGGTGTAAATGCATGGCCTGAAAAAATCAGCCGCGCTCGCTTAAGCTGGAATTGGTTGAAATCTCGAGACGGGCCGTCTGAGATGAAATTGGTCATGCGAAAGTGCCCCCAGCCGTTGAACTTCAGACGGAATGGGAAGTCTTCGTCTTTTAAGTCCTTGATCTCCCGGCCGGAAATAACGAACCCTTGGTCGTAGCCAACTCGTAAGTTGCGGTTCAGAAAGTCGAGGGTCTCTTTCTCGCGTGAGTCGAGGGAGTTGGCTGGCGTCTGATTGAATTCCTGAGCAGCAAAAAAGCTTGAACCCGAATTCTGGGCTGGGGAGATAGTAGGCGCGTAGGTTTCAGTCGAGGAGAACTCTTTGGGGAGGCTTGATGATGTTTGCGTCGGAGAGCCGTCACTGAAGTTAGGCGAACTCGGCGAGGCGGGGCTGGGTTGATTCCACCCTGGTGACTCTTGCCCAAACGAGAGTGCCGGCCAGAGCGTGAAGATAAGCAGCCAGCAGTGGGCGCGCACTTTCCCCTGTAAATCGCCGGTAATGAGTCGCTGAAATTTGGTGGCGAGCAACATGAGGCCAATTGGAGACGGAGACGGGCCGCTGAAATGCTGGCGCGCAGGAGTGCCTGATTGCGGCCGGATAATTTACGTAATCGGCAAAGTTTTACAGTCGGCTGAACTCAATCGTTTGATATCAGGCATTCCAGAGGCCTCCCTTTGGGGCATTGTCTCGATGAGCACGCTAACCAAGGCATGCGACTTGACCGATTAAAGGTAGTGCGACTGGTTTTTCCGGCTTCTTTTGGTCGAGACTAAAGTTGGCTTCGCCCAGCTTGTGGAGTTTGACTATGTTGACTGCCTTCGCCCGCGTTCCTCTGAGCCGCGCCGCAGTGATTCTGTTGGCCTGTTTGCTATCAAGCCAATTGCTGGCTCAGACTCCAAGCGTGACCGGTTCAAATACCATTCGCCTCAGCGACGGTTCGGTTTACCGCCCGGTGCTCTGGTCCCAGGAAGGCGAAGGAGGGGGTGCCGAGGGCTCTGAAGAAAGAGCGAGCGAGGCAGAGCGCGAGTTTGAAGAAGAGGATGAAGAAGAGGAACTCGAAACCGATCGGGATTCATTCACACCAGCGACTTCGACCGTGGCTCGCGGACGGTTGCTGGTTGAGTCAGCCTACTCATATATCGACAACCGAAGAGTCGCCGAGACGCATAGCTATCCTGAGTTGTTGTTGCGTTACGGCTGGAGTGACATTGTCGAGTTGCGATTCGGAGCCAATTACGAGATCGGCGGCGCCGGGAATCCGGTTTCCGGCAACGTGTCTGACTTTGAGGAGGAAGAGAGCGAACTGGAGGAAGAGTCGAAGATCCTCTACGGGGCAAAATTCTTTCTCAGTAAACAGCGAGGCTGGACTCCCAAAAGCAGTTTTATTCTGCAGGGCTTCACGCCGACTTACGGCGTATCGAATTTGACAACGATGTCGGCAAACACAGTATTTGGTTGGAAGCTCCGAAATGGCTGGGTTTGGGACAACGCGATGCGTTTTGCAACCAGCGGTTTTGAGGACGACCACTTCAATGTTTGGTCACCTTCGACAGTCATAAAAATCCCGCTGACCGAGCGGCTGAAAGTTCATGCCGAGTATTTTGGGGCGATGACCAGCGGCCGTGAGAAGGAGACGACTCAGCATTTCTTCAGCCCGGGTGCCAGTTACCTGCTGAGTCGCAATTTCGAGGTCGGTTCGCGACTCGGTTGGGGACTCAATGAGCAGTCGCCGAACTTCTTCTTGAACGTCGGTCTTGGCTGGCTGTATTAATCGCCGCAAGATGAGACGTTTTGCTTATCGCAACCGCTCTTAGCACCGGCGGTTATTCGTCGGTTTCAGAGACTGTCTCCAGGACTTGGCCGTTATTCGGCTCGCTCACGTCTGACTTCTTACTTGGCGCCGAACTCGGCGCGCAGGCTCCCGCCATTCACGTCGAGATTCCGAACTTGGGCAGAATCCAAGCCTGCAGCGCGAACCAAGCGATGATGAAGGCAACAAAAATCCAGAGTTCGTTCATCTTGGTGCTCTTTATCAAGGTTTAGCAGTGTGGGCTGGCGAGCGGCCCTTAGAGTTGCGGATGGTTTGGCCAATTGGATTTCAGACTGAATTCGCTTTAACCGCGGCCATATTGGAAAGCTGTCTCAACGCGTACCGTTTTTCGGTCGACCACTTAACGCCAAATTATTCGCTGGAAACGACCGAGTCGCAGCGGAATCGGCATGATTCAGACCGATTTTTCGGCATGCTCTTGGGAGCCGATTGAGTGGCGGTAGAAAGGGACCTAAAATCCGGTCCTGCGGGAGAAGTGAATTCCTTGTTACTCGATGGACAAATTTGGGGACCCAATCATGAAATTGAATTGGATGGTTTGCCTCGCTCTGTTTGCCGGCGGTGTTTGGGCTCAGCCCAATTCCGTGTTACTGGCACAAGCAGATGCGGGGGGCAAAGCCACTGTGGAGCGGAAGGCTCCTGAAAAAGTGACTACGGTTGAAGGTGTCACGGAGTATCGCCTGGGCAACGGAGCTCGAGTGCTGCTTTTTCCAGAAAACTCTCGACCGACGATCACCGTCAACATGACCGTGATGGTCGGCTCGCGTCATGAGGGCTATGGCGAAGCCGGCATGGCTCATTTGCTGGAGCATATGGTTTTTAAGGGGACTCCGACATTCGCAGATGTTCCCAAGGCGCTCCGCGACCACGGGGCTAGTTTCAACGGGACGACCAACGTCGACCGTACGAATTACTTCGAAACCCTCCCTGCGACCGACGAGAATCTCGATTTCGCGATTCATCTCGAGTCCGACCGCTTGGTCAACAGTTACGTGCGCCGCGAGGATTTGGTCTCTGAGTTCACTGTGGTTCGCAACGAATTCGAGCGCGGAGAGAACAGCCCTGAGGCCGTGCTCTCGCAGCGAGTGCAAGCTGCTGCCTTTGAATGGCATAACTATGGCAAGACGACGATCGGCAATCGCTCGGATATCGAACGCGTGCCGATCGACAACCTGCAAGACTTTTATCGCAAGTATTACCAGCCCGACAACGTGGTGCTGATTGTCACCGGCGCGTTTGAAGAAAAGCGGGCTCTGGAACTGGCTGATAAGTATCTGGGCAGTATCCCGCGACCCACTCGACGGCTCGGGGCGACTTACACGGAAGAGCCTCCCCAAGACGGCGAGCGAAATGTCATCCTGCGTCGCGTTGGTGGACTTCCCTATGTGATGTCCGTCTACCACATGCCAGCCGCTTCGCATCCCGATTGGGCTCCGCTGAGCATCTTGGGCAGCGTGCTTTCGGAATCGAAAGTTGGTCTGCTGGAAAAAGTTTTGGTTGAATCGAAACTGGCGACAAGTGCTTCGGCTCGCGCTGACAACTCGCACGACCCGGGCCTCTTTACGGTTGCAGCTCAACCGGCCGAAGGCAAGCTGGACGAAGTCCGCGGCTTGTTGATTTCGACGATGGAGAGCCTTTCAAGTTCGCCCGTCACTTCGGAGCAGGTAGAGCGGGCCAAACTCCGCAACAAGAACAGCGTGGAGAACTTGATGTCGAGCGCGTCGAGCGTCTCTCAGGCGCTCAGCAGCGCCTCGGCCCTGGGCGATTGGCGATTGCTCTTCTGGCAACGCGATCGGATTCAGGAAGTCACCGCTGACGATGTCAATCGCGTCGCAAAGACTTACTTCCAGTCCTACAACCGCACGCTTGGCGTCTTCCTCCCTTCGGAGACTCCACAACGGATGCAAATTCCGAGCGTCCCGTCGATCGTTGATGTCGTGAAGGATTACAAGGGTGGCGAAGCAATGTCGGCTGGAGAGGCGTTTGATCCTTCTCCCGAAAATATCGACGCCCGCGCGGTGATCATGAATGTCGATGGCGTTGAGGTCGCGGTTCTGCCAAAGAAGAATCGTGGTGAGACCGTCTCGCTGGCGTTGACCTTGCGATACGGCAACGAGGAATCGTTGAACGACGCTGGCCCAGCGGCAAGCATGATCCCTGCCATGCTGATGGCCGGAACCAAGCGATTGGATCGCCAAGCTCTCCAGTCTGAAATGGAGAAGCTCGGTGTTCGGATTTCGTCGGGAGCCGGCGGAGGCGGACGGCGCGGTGGTCGTGGCGGAGGTGGAGGCGGTGGCGGATCCCCTGGATCGGTCACTTTCTCGATCGAAGCCAAACGCAGCTCGCTGGTCGGTGCGATTAACCTGCTCGGTGAGATTCTTCGCGAGCCTGCTTTCCCCGAAGATGAGTTCGAGCAAATGAAAATGCGCACGATTGCCGGTCTGAAGTCGATGGGCAATGAACCGCAGATGCTCGCCGCCAATGAAATGGCGCGGGCTCTTTCTAGTTACCCCAAGGGCGACGTGCGTTATGCACGGACGATGGAGGAAACGATGGAGGAACTCGAGTCGCTCAAGTTGGATGACATTAAAAAGGTCTACCAAGAACAACTCTCTTCTGCCGTCGGTCAGATCGCGATTGTCGGTGACTTCGAGACCAAAGATGCTCTGCCAGCCATCTCGGGAATCCTCAAAGACTGGAAGTCGAACGTGAAGTTCAGCCCAATGGAGCGGGAAGCCAAGACTGACGTTACGGGGAGCAAGAACGACATCGTTACGCCAGACAAGGCTAACGCTGTGTTCATGGCTGGATTGGCTTTCCCGTTGACGGATGAAAGCGCCGATACGCCAGCCTTGCAACTGGGTAATTTCATTCTCGGCGGCGGCACGCTTTCGTCTCGGCTCGGAGATCGAATTCGCCAAAAGGAAGGTTTGTCCTACGGCGTGACTTCGAGCGTAGCCATTCCTTCGCGCGGCAATGATGCCCGGTTCTCGATCAATGCGATTACCAATCCGGACAACATGGACGCGGTCGAGAAGGCTGCGATGGAAGAGTTGAATCGGTTCATCAAAGCCGGTCCGACCGAGAAAGAACTGGAAGACGCCAAGAAGGCTTGGCTCGAAGCCCAGAAGGTTTCGCGCACTGGCGATGGTTCTATTGCTGGACTGTTGGCATCTAACCTGTACCTCGACCGCAACTGCGAATTCATCAAGGAACGTGAAAAGGCGATTGAAGCCTTGACGATTGCTGACATTCAGGAAGCGTTCAAGAAGTACATTGACCCAGCCAAGCTGGTCATCATTCGCGCGGGTGACTTCAAGAAGTAACCAAGCGATCGTTTTCAATTTGAATTGAGAAGGTCCCGTCTGGGCTGCTGCTCAAACGGGATTTTTTTGTTTTCTCATCTCAGCCGGGTTTTCTTGCCTGAATTCGGCTTTGATTTACCAATGCCTGGTCTATCGTTTAACTCGTAGCCGGAGCCCAAAGCCATCCGGCTTTGGCGCAGGCGAGGTGCGGTGCAGAGCCGGCCGCCGTCAAAAGCCGTGCGGTTGAGAGCGAGACCGCTCCACCGTCGCGAGGTGGGTGCGCACCGCGTCGTCGTTACTTCTGATGGCAACGCTTTGCGCGCGGTAGCGACCCACCCTACCAATTAAAATACACGCCAAGCCCGTAGGCTTGATTTTCGTTTAGCCCGTAGCCGGAGCCCAAAGCCTTCCGGCTTTGGCGCAGGCGAGGCTAAACGAGAACCGACGCCGCAATAAAGTTCCCGCCAGAGGCACTTGCACCGCACTTCGCCCTTCCCAACGCATCAACGCCTGCCAACCAAAAATTTGCCTTGTCAGCCCGAATAATGATTACAACCGGGAGCTTTTCTCACGCTTGAAAGCAGCCGAATAGTCGCTGCCGATATCTGAAAAGATGGAGTGAGTGGCTTCGGGAGAGACCACGCGTGCGGGGAATGCGATGAAACGAATTGGAACCTCGATCGGATTAAGCCTGCTGCTGTTGGCCGGCGGTTTGCTGATTGGCTGGTTTGTTCCCAACCCATGGAGTCAGGGTACCAGAGCGAAACCTGAATCCAATTCGGCCGAGCAGCCACCAGCTTTGGCCAAGGTCGTCGCTCAAGGAAGAATCCAGCCGCTCGGCGGATTCCAAAACATCTTTGGCCCGCCCGGCAGCCGTGTGTCACAACTGATGGTCGCCGAGGGAGCGAAGGTCGATCCGGGAAGCGAACTGGTTCGTTATACCGGTCAGCGGGCTTTAGAGAAGCAACTCGAGTTGGCCACTTCGCGGACGGCTGATCTGCAGCGCGAGTTGCAGCAGAAACAAGTACTCGCGGAGACGAACCTGCAAGCGGCAGAGCTTGCGCTGAAGAATGCCAGGCTGAATTTGGCACAAGCCGAGGCTGAGCAAGACCTTACTCCCGAGCGAGAGCGACTTGCTTTGGCTCAAACGAAACTCGCCGGTTTGAAACGGTTGGCGGAAGATGATGACACGGCGAAACTTGTCTCGCCTTGGGCCGTAGCTGAAAAAGAGTTCGATATTCGTGTCGCTGAAAGCGAGCTGGCTCGAGCCGGTCGCAAGCTCAACTCCGCGCGGGATTCGATTGAGTTGGCTGTCGAGACGGCTGAGCAAAATCGAAAGGCCGCCGAGCGGACTTTGGAACTCGCAAGGGCGGCAGTCGAGTCCAATCTCTCGGCGCGGCTGGGAGAGGAAATTGCCAAATTGCAAGTCGAGGAAAGCCGGCTCGTTGCCCCAGCGGGAGGAACCGTTTACCGGCTCACAGTTCGGCAAGGCGATTCGATTGGCACGACGCCGTTGATGCAACTGGGTGATTCGGAGCGGCTGGAATGTGTCGCCGAGGTCAATGATACGCTGGCCGGAAAAGTGAAATTGGGTCAACGAGCCAAGCTCAAAAGCGAAGCGCTTTCCCGGGAGCTTTCTGGCAAAGTGGTCAGGATTGGACGTTTTGTGGGCCTGCCAACCCTGCGGGACCCAGATCCCCTGTCGCTGGTTGACCGTCGGGCGGTAGAAATACAAATTGAATTGGAACCGGAAGACGCCAAGCTGGCTCAGGCTTGGTTGAATTTACAGGTGACCGTCGAGATTGAACTCGAGTCGAAGTGATTGCGACTCGACGCGGGCTAGGTCACCCGGATCGGCAGCATGCGAACCAACTTGGCATTTTTGAATATCCAGCACAATCTTCCGCGAACGCTTGTGGCGCTCGCCGGAATCGGTGTGGCGATCCTGCTGATGTTCATGCAACTGGGGTTCCGCGGGGCAGTCGAGAATACCGCGACGACGCTCTACGACCGGATGGATTTTGATCTCCTTGTCCGCTCACCCGGCTATCTGCATTTCGTCGAACCCGATGGAATTGAAGTGACTGTCCTTGACCAGTTGCGCAGTCACTCTTCTGTTCGCGAAGTGAAGCCGCTGCAAGTCGGACTGGCGGGTTGGTTGAACTCCGACCAAAAACAGCTTCGCGGCTTAATGGTGCTCGGCATCGAGCCACATCAACCCCCGTTTCTGTCCGAGCAGGTTCCTGCCGACTGGCGGCAACTGGAGACGGAGGGAACGCTGTTGATTGACACTCGCTCCAGTCCGCAATTCGGACCGGTCGATGGAAAGCGATTTGGAGCCGACGATTTAGGGCGCAGTGCAGAAGTTAACAGCCAGAAGTTTCGGATCGCGGGAACGTTTACGCTGGGGGCTGGGTTAACCGCAGATGGCTCGTTAGTGACCAACCTGAATGGCTTTCAGCGGATCAGTCAAGGGATGTCGCGTGGACAGGTTTCACTCGCCTTAGTCAGCCTCAATCCGGGGGCCGATCTCAACAAGGCGAGGCAAGAGTTGCAGCTGATGTTGGCGGGACCGGGCGGAAGCAAGCGGGCGGAAGTACTCAGCCGTTCCCAGGTCGTTAGGAGAGAACTGGAACGCTGGATTAATGAGACACCGATCGGATTCATCTTCACGCTTGGTGTTCTGCTTTCATTGATCGTGGGCGGGGCGATCTTCTATATGATTCTGGCGACAGATGTGGCGAAGCGTCTGCCTGAATATGCAACGCTGCGAGCGATGGGGTATCCCGATCGACGATTAGCTGGTTTCGTCCTGATGCAGGCATTTTATTTGGGGATGTTTGCGTTTTTCCCTGCCCTGCTAGTTTCGCTAGGCGGTTACTTCCTGACCGAGTGGTTGGCAAACATTCCAATCGCGATGAACACAGGTCGGATCGTACTCGTATTTTGTCTGACACTAGTGATGTGTGTTTCTTCGGGTTTGCTGGCGTTGAGAAAACTATTTCAAGCGGAACCGGCTTCGTTGTTTTAGTTACACGTCGAACACGGGGCGTTTGTTGCTAAGTGATTCAATTGGAAAGTGGAATGCGAGTTCCTTTAGCTTGGAAAAATCTGACGCACGACTGGCGCAAGCTCGCCTTGGCTTTGGCCGGGGTTGCGTTTGCCGTCATGCTGATGTTCCAGCAGCGGGGCTTTAACCATGCGCTTTTTGACAGCACGGTCGAACTGGTCCGTCGGCTCGATGCTGATATCTTAGTATTCAATCGAGCCCGATTTGCCCTAACCAGCGAACTGCGGTTTCCTTACGAAATGCTGGAGCGGCTGGAGAGCCAGCCCGAAGTGGCTTCCGCGATTCCGCTCTATCTCGAGAACAAGTTGGCGACGGCTCACCGAGATGGGTTACCCGCACGGCCGATTCGCGTCATCGGGATCGACTTGAAGAAAGCGGGCTTTGAGGACGCGACGGGCGCACTCGCGGCTCAAGAGGCAGTGCTACAGCGTCCCGATACCGCGCTGCTCGATCGCTTGAGCAAGCAGTACTACGGCTTTGACCTCAGCCCGCTACAAGGTGAAGTTCAAACCGGCGAGTTAGCAGGGAGAAAACTGAATATCGCTGGACTCTTTACCTTGGGGCGCGACTTTGCCCACGAGGGTAACTTGGTGATGTCGAGCGACAACTTCCGTAAGTACTTCGGTTACCGTTCGGCCGAGCCTCTGAGCGTTGTTGATTTGGGGCTGGTGAAACTCAAGCCGAGCGTCTCGGCCAAGGAAGTGGTTAGCGAGCTACAGTCTCGCTTACCCAGTGGCGTCATGCTGATGACCAAGCAGGCGTTCATCGAACGGGAAATTGGTTTTTGGGCTCGGAGTACTCCAATCGGGATTATCTTTGCGATTGGGGCTGCGATTGGCTTCGCTGTCGGCGTGATTATTTGCTACCAGATTTTGGCGACTGACATCGCAGACCATTATCGCGAATTTGCCACGCTGATGGCGATGGGCTATCAGGGAGGCTACTTTATGCGAATCGTCTTGCAGCAAGCTTGGCTGCTGGCGATTTTCGGATACATCCCAGGACTGTTGCTCTCGTGGCTGCTGTTTCAATTCAACTCTAAATGGACGGGGCTGTTGATGAATTTGAGTTGGGACCGGGCTCTTTTGATTCTGGTACTGACCTTGGTGATGTGCTCGCTCTCTGCTCTGCTGGCGATTCGAAAATTGTTTGCGGCCGATCCGGCTAGCCTGTTTTAAACACGAGGACGCGATGGCGACAATCGAAGCACCGTTCGGGGACCTCGATCATCTGATTCGCAAGTGGCTCCCTTCGCCGGAAGAACTCAGTATCGCCATCCGCGACTTGAACCACTTTTACGGTGACGGGGACGCTCGCAAGCAAGTGCTGTTCAACAACCAGTTGGAAGTTCGTGCGGGCGAAATTGTGATTATGACCGGTCCGTCCGGCTCCGGTAAAACGACGCTTCTGACGTTGATTGGCACACTTCGCCGTGTTCAGGAAGGAAGCCTGCGGATCTTGGGAACTGAGTTGCTCGGACTCGACCCGCACGAGTTGATTGAGCTGCGCAAGAAGATTGGCTTTATTTTTCAAGCTCACAACTTGTTTGAGTCGTTAACGGCGACCCAGAACGTTCGGATGGCGACGGAACTTCTGGGGATCCCAACCGGGACAGCCGAACCGCGAATCGAGTCGATCCTCAAGCGACTGGGGCTCGGGCATCGGCTGCATTACAAGCCGAAGTCGCTCTCGGGCGGTCAGAAACAGCGAGTCGCAATCGCCCGCGGGATCGTACACGAGCCACGCCTGATTTTGGCTGACGAACCGACTGCTGCGCTCGATGCCGAGTCGGGGCGCGAAGTCGTGACGATTTTTAAGGAGCTCGCCGAGCAGCAAGGTTGTACGATCATCATCGTCACCCACGACAATCGGATTCTCGATGTGGCCGACCGGATCGTGAACATGGTCGACGGCCGAATCAAATCGAACGTTCTAGTCCAGAAGACGGCCATTCTCTGTCAGATTCTGCAGCAGTACCCGCTATTCAAGGACTTGACCCCGAGTGTGCTGGCCAGTGTCGCCGATAAGATGAGCTTGAGGCGTTTTGCCGATGGCACGGATATCGTGCAGCAGGGAGAAGTCGGCACCGATTTCTACGTCATCGCGCAAGGCGTTGTCGAAGTCAGCAGCTCCGGAAAAGTCCTCTCCCACCTGGGGGCAGGGCAATTCTTTGGTGAAGTCTCATTGCTGACGGAACAGCCTCGAAACGCCAATGTGCGAGCAGTTGGCGACGTCGCTTGCTTCCTCTTGAATAAAGAAGATTTTCAAGCCGTGGTCTCGGCCAGCGAATCCTTCGAACAGCAATTGCGCCGTGTGCTTTTCGACAGGCAGTAAACGCTCACGGTCTAGAGATGGACTTGAAGGCTCGGTTAGTCACGAGCTATCGCTGAACTGGGAGGCTGCCGATTACGCGAGCCAGTTCGAGTTCGGCTTTCGCCTTGTTAATTACAGCTGAGACCAGCTTCGACTTCGCGGCGGCGATTCGCTGCTCCAGTTGAAAATACTCCTTCACGTCGAGTTGCTCGACGTCTTGAAGCGACTCCTGATCAGCCAGCGACGCCTTGAGGCTCTGCAGGACCTCGGCCTGCAAATTGAGTTGTTCTCTGGCCTCCCAGCGGCGAGCGAAGGCGAGATTTACGTCCAGCTGGATCTGCTTTTCGTTTTCAGCGATCAGCTCGCAGAGTTGTTGTCGAAACTTCTCGCGAATGGTTTTCTCCTCTTCTTCACTATCGCAGCCGAGCAAGGTCTTCACAGGGAGCGGGAGCATTAACCCGGCCCAAGGCGAAAATGAGCTCGCCAGGAAATTGATTTTCTCCAGCGGTACTGTCTCGACGCAGCAGGAAAGCGTCAGAAGAGCTTGACGATCGGCTCGATTTTTAAGAGCGGAGTCGAGGCAAAGCGGCAGGTCATCGCAAAGCGATAGTTCCGGTTGCATCGTCGTGGGCCAAAGCGGGACGGTCGGTTGGTGCTCGATGTTCAAGAGCAGCTCAAGTCCGGTTGTGGCCGTTTGATATTCCTTTGCAAGGCGAGCAAACTGGCTGTTGAGTTCCAACTCCTGTCGCTTTAGCTCGCGGGAATCGAGCGGGATATCAACTCCATTTTCGCGGAACTTGTCCAGCATGCGGCCCTGCTTTTCGCTCCCTGTTCGAGCCTCCAGCAGTAGTTGATTCTGCAGATAGCATTCATGTAGACCAAGGTAGGCTTCTCCCGCTCGAGCGATGGAAGCTTGAGCGGAGTGCTTTGCTTGCCAAGCGAGGGACTGTTGGATGCAGTTGTCGGCTGGCTCTGCGCAATTGGAAGAGACGGGGTTGCTCAGCAGGCGGTTGGTGGCGTCTGCCCTCGGGGCGAGCGCGAGAATTTCGTCCCAGGAAAGCAAGCGGACCGTAGTCGCTTCGGCAATTTCCAGTGGTCGGCCTTGGAGTTCGGGCAACTCCTCCCACGAAAGGTCTGGGCGCTCGGCCAGCTCAGAGACGGGGATAGCTACTTTGGGCTGGACCGTGCAAGCAGGAGCCGAACACTCGTTGCTGCGGTGACGAGCCCGATGCGACGCGCAGCCTGACAGCGGCAGCACCAGCAGAGCCAGGGCGGCGAGCATGCTCAGGAGCGGATGTGGGTAAGTCGCAGGACGCATCGAACCGAGACCGATGGAGTGATAGCACGCTGGGTGAAGCCGCGGAGTCTGGGCCCCACGACTCGAACTCGCGGGTCATCTCCCGACACTTGCACACACGCGAGGCACCCAGATTCGGGGGCATGAGCTACGAAAGCCCCCGCAGACTGGCTGCACTCATCGGTAATATCGACTCGATCCGACTGACCGTCAGACTTTTCCCCTGTTGTACCGGTGAGGTAAACCTTGCCGGTTAGGCAAAGAGGAAATTCGCTAAATTGAAGCCCTTGGGCCTACTGAACTTCGTCCAGCAAGTGCTGGCGCACGAACATCACGGTCGCGAAGAACTGGAAATCGGCGTTTCCTTTCTTGCGGAAGCCGTGCCCTTCGTCCTTGGCGTTCAGGTACCAAACTGGACCCCCATTGCCCCGGACCTTGGCGACCATCTGTTCGGCTTCACTCATCGGGACGCGTGGGTCATTGGCTCCCTGCACGACGAACAGAGGTTTGGTGATTTTGCTTGCATTGTTCAGCGGAGCAATCTTTTCAAAGAACTCGGCAATGACCGGGTCGCGTTCATCGCCATACTCAACTCGCCGCAAATCGCGGCGATAGCTTTCCGTGTTTTTCAGGAAGGTGGCGAAGTGCGAGATCCCGACGACATCGAGCGAGCAGCGGACTCGGTCGTTGTAGTTTGTCGCGACAGCCAGCGTCATGTAACCGCCATAACTACCGCCGGTGACCATCACGCGAGTCGGATCGAGTTCTGGTTGAGTGGCAACCCAGTCGAGCAGAGCCCCGATATCCTTGACTGAGTCTTCTCGCAGAATGCCGTTGTCGAGTTTGACGAACGTCTTTCCGTAACCAGTTGAGCCGCGAACATTGGGGTAGATCATCGCCACGCCAAGTTCATTCATGTAGAAGTTGTTCCGTCCTTGGAAGGTTGGGCGGGACTGGCCCTCGGGACCGCCATGGATGTTGATGATGACTGGTCGGCGTCCGGTGAATTTTTTTGCTGCGGGGTAATAGAAACCAGAAATCTCGAGCCCGTCGAATGACTTCCAGCGAATCAATTCCGGCTCGACCAAGCTTTCGGGGTTCAGCCCGCCGAGTTCGCTTTCGGTCCAGCGTTTGACTTCGCCGGACGTCGCGTCCCAAGAGTAAATGTCTGAAGTGGAGCGGGCTGAGCTGACGGAGAATGCAATCAGTCGATTGTTCTCGTGCCAGCTGCCGCCCCCGATCACGCCTTGGGGTAGTCCTTCGATGCTGCGAATCTTTTTCGTAGCGGTGTCCATCAAGTAGGCTTTGGAGATGCCAGCCTCATTGGTCAAAAAGCAGATTTGCTTGCCGTCCTTGGAGAGGTCGAATCCTTCGACATCCCACTTGATCGAGTCAGTCAGCACTTCGAGCTTGCCACTCTCTAGGTTCCAGTAGGCGAGTCGCTTGAATTCGTTGTCTTTGTCGGTCGTAACATAAAAGCCGCGGCCATCGGGGCTGAACTTTCCGCCGCCCCAAGAGACTTCTTCTGCGGCATCGTTTAGTTGGCGTTTCTCCCCGGAAGCGGCATTGACGATCCAAAGGTTGCTGCGGGTGACGGAGAGATACTCGCCCATGAGGATTTGAGCGTCATCGGGTGACCAATCGAGAGCGGCCCAGCCGCCACCAGCGAGTTCAGCCAAAAGTTTATTTGACTCGGCCGATGTCGGATCGAGCAGCCAGAGGTCGCGGTCAGCGCCGTTGCGGCGGGTCGAGGAATAGGCAACGCGATTCTTGGCATGATTCCAGACCCAGCCGCCATTTTGAGATCGCCCGCCGTCGCTGAGCAAACTCACGTTGCCCGACTCAATGTCGTAGCGATAAAGTTGGCCGAATTCATTTCCTCCAGTATCGCGGGTGAACAGGAAGTACTTGCCATCGCGAGGCTCCCATTCGGCTCCTGCAATCGGCTCATTGAAAAATGTCAGCTGCCGTCGAGCGCCGCCCGGGAAACGAACTTCATGAATCTGATTAGTGTTGCCAAAGCGAGTTGAGATCAGCATCTCCTCGCGTTCAGGGTGCCAGCTGACGAATGACGCGCTGCGTGCTTCTGTGTAGCGACGAACCTCGTCGGCCAGCGTCGCCGGAATGTCCGGAATCCCCTCGGCAATCAGGTTGTCCGTTGGGCGGAGAACTGGGGCTTGGGCGAAAACAGGCCCAACCGACAAAACAGCCATCGCAAAGGTGAGCAGAGCGTTAGAGCGAAGCATTGGTGAACTCGCACAAAGGGATTCTCGGGATTGCCGCATCGGTAGCGGCAGACGTCGAGGTCCTATTTTGAGCGGTAGGCCGATTGATTACCAGCCATGAGCAGGGTCATTCCGGCGAGAGAAGTTCGGGCTCGATTACCCGCTTGGTTTTCCAGCTTCCTTGAGCGAATCTAGCCCAGTAAATCAGGCCCAGAAGGCAGACCCAAATTGTGACCCAGGTCCAGCACGCGTGCAGCCCAAATCCGAACCATTGGATGCCGAACCAAGTGACGACGGCGAGAAGGCCGCCCATTAGAAGACTTGCGGCCATGACAAAACGCGTGTCCCCTGCCCCTTTGATGGCCGAGACGAAAATCATGTTCAAGGCATCGAAAACGTTGTAGGCAGCCACGTAGCGGAGCAAAATAATTGCCAATTCCCGCGCTTCGAGTCGGCTGGAATTCGGATCTTCTGTGCGAATGCCGAGAAGGAACAGGTCGGGAACGAAGAGATAGCCCAGCGAGATCAGGACCATGTAGAGCAGCGTAATGAACAGTGAGTTCCAAACGGCACGCGAGGCGAGCGAGACTTCGTTTGAGCCGAGCCGGTTGCCGACCAGAATCGAAACGGCTGCTCCAAAACCGAAGACCGGCATAAAGGCAAATGAGCTGATGTTAAAGGCAAGGTTGGTCGCTGCAAGTTCGGTTTGACCGAGCCGGCCGACGAGAAAGACGAAAGCGGTGAAGCCGCCAGCCTCAAGCAGGTACTGTACGCCACCCGGCCCGCCGTAGCTGAGCAGTCTCGTCATTTGCGGCATACGAAACCGCCAGTCGTCCGTTCGAAACTCACGCCGATTGACTGGACGGAGAAAGAGCCAGCCGTAAACCAACAGCTTGGCGTAAAACGCGACGACGGTCGCCAGTGCTGCGCCGGCAACGCCGTAAGCAGGAAGCCCGAGCCCGCCGAAAATCCACCAGTAATCCAGCACGATATTCACAACAGCCGCGCCGGCATCGACGAGCATCACAATCCAGGTTTGACCACGGCCCGAGAAAAAGCTGGAGAGCGCGTTTGAAATCAGAAGTGCGGGAGTGCCAAGAGTTAGGTAACAGAAGTAGGTTACCTCTTCGGATGTAATCTCGGGAGCATGGCCCGCCATCCCGAAAATCGAGGGAGCAAGTGGTATGAGCAGCAACATCAAGGGGGAGATGAGGAGGGCCAGCCAGATCCCCTGCCAGACAATGGGGCCGATTCGTTCGTTATGCTTTGCACCCGAGTACTGAGCAACAAAGGTTTGCACGTAGACGCAAGTTCCAATCGCAATGCTGATCGATGTCCACCAGAAGAGAGAGGCCGGAAAGACGGCAGCCAAAGCCTGCTCGGACCAGTGGAACAGAAAGATTCGATCGATAAACGAAAGCACTGTCCAAGAGAGGCTGGATATGACCATCGGAAAGGCCAGCCAGAGAATCTCTCGTCCGCCGGAAGGTCCTGACCACCAGCCAGTCGCTGCAGGGCTTTGGTCACTTGCTGACTCGCCATTGGTGTTCGCAGAATCGCGGTTCATGGCGAGGGGGTTTCTTTGAAAGACAGGAGATAAATCAGAGGGCGAGTCATAGAGCCAAAGAAATTTGCCTCCAAGGGAACTCGCTCCAACTCTCTAGAATGTGAACCATTGGTCTCGGTTCAGAGGTTCGAAAAAAAAGCAACTGCTGCCCAGAGAGCAGCAGTTGCCTTGTATGTTATCAGCCATCTCAGGGGCCGTGTTCGCCAGCCCCTGACAACCTAAGATTTCGCCGTCGCAGTCTGTTCTACAGTGTTCGGGTCGAAACCGAGCTTGTTGATCATCCAAACCGCGACGGGGGCTGCGATGAAGACCGAGCTGTAAGTTCCGACAATCACACCGACACACATTGCAAAAGCGAAGCCGTGTACCGTTTCGCCGCCGAGCAGATAGAGGATGAAGACCACTGCAAACGTGGTGCCTGCCGTGAGGAAGGTACGGCTGAGCGTCTGCGACACGGCCGTGTTCACCATATCTGGTGTCAGTTCTTGTCGCTTGCCGCGAATCTCTCGTAGCCGGTCGAAAATCACGATCGTGTCGTTGATTGAGTAACCGATGATGGTCAGCAAGGCAGCGATCATCGACAGGTTGATTTTGAACGGCTCAATCAAGGCAAAACCGAGGTAGCCGGCAACGTAATGCGTGAGAGCAATCACGGCGAGAGTCACAAGCACGTCGTGAATCAAGGCGACCACACCCGCCACACCGAAGGCGACATTCTGGAACCGAATCCAGACGTAGAGAATGATGCCGATACAAGAAGCGATGATTGCCGCGAAGGCTTGCCACTGTGCATCCTTGGCAACCTGTCCACCAACGTCACTGTTGGTCGGGAAGAGAGCCTTTTGATTGAAGCCTTCCGACCACTTCTCGAGAATAACTTTGGCATCGTCCGGCTGGTTCGTCTCCAGTTCCACGGTCCAGCGCTGCAGCGGGGTCGCGAGCACAGAGCCTTCAGTCGGAAGGTCTGGGGATGAAAGCCGAATTTGGTCTTCTTCGACTGGCCGGTCGAGTTTGGCAGAGCTCTCGACGAGCATCGTGCGAATCGATTTGCCGGTGATCTTGTCCTTGAAATTGAGGTCGACTTTGCTGCGATAACGTTCATTCGTCGGAGCGGCCGAAAGTTGAGACCCGTTGCCTCCGATGGTTGCCCCTGGTGTCTGGGGATTCGCCGTTGCCGGCGTTTCCGTTTGAGGAGCTTCCAGAGTCGGGAGCGTTTGCTGGCCAGCAACAGGCGCTACCGGTTCCGCTGGAGCAGTCGGAGGAGTCGCCGGTTGAGTCCCCGGTTCCTGCATACTCGCCAAGGCCATGGTCATAGGCAGGTTGGCAGCGGTTTGGAGGAGAGGCGTTACCCAGTTCGGTTGAGTCCAGCCGACTTTGGGAGGATTGAGCGTGCTGCCAGTTGCTGGAGCTGTCGAAGGAGTCTGACTCGATTTTTCCGTCTTGATGTTTGCCGCATCGAACTTCACTTCGTGCAGTTCGAGCTTGCCCTTGAATACCTCTTCCAAGATTTCATCCAGCCGCTTCCAAGAGTCACCCTTGGCGACATCCGGCGAAGGGACATTGCTGTCAATCTTGAAGACGCGGTTGGGGAGGTCCTTGTCATCCAAAGCAGTCGCGGCAAACGTCACCTTTTCGTCGCGGAACTTGTAGTCTTGCGATTCAAGGGTCTTCTTTACCTCATCTGGGGTCATTGCATCGCGGAAAACGATTTGAGCTGTCGATCCACCTCGGAGGTCGATGTCCAGCAGCTTGCTTCCCAACGAAAACATCCCGAAGATTCCCAAGAGAATCGTAATGATGGACAGCGCGAAACAGAGCCGTTGTTTGCTGAGGAAGTTGAAGACTTTATTCGACGGGAAGATCTGCATCATCTTCAATTTGGTGACCCAGCCTTGTCGTTCGGCGATATTGAAAATCGTCCAGGAGACGAAAATCGCCGTGAACATGCTGCTGGCGATGCCGAGGATCAGGGTAATCGCAAAGCCCTTGAGTTGCTCGGTACCGATCACGTAAAGAATCAGGGCGGCGAGCACGGTTGTCAGGTTGGAGTCAACAATGGTTACCGTTGCCCGCTCGAAGCCGGTTCGGAAGGCAGCTCGCAAGCTCGCTCCCTTCTCCAGTTCTTCCCGAATCCGTTCGTAAATCAAAACGTTTGAGTCAACCGCCATACCAATCGTCAAAATCATACCGGCCAGCCCCGTGAGCGTGAGCGGCTGGTTGATCGCCATCACTACGGCCAGAGTCAACACGAGGTTGAGGAACAAGGCGATGTTGGCAACGGTGCCAGCAAACAATTGGTAGTAAACCATCACAAACAGGAAAATCGCAGCATAGGAGACGATCAGGGCATAAATTCCTTTTCGCTTTAGTTCTTCTCCCAAAGTTGATTGAACGAACTGCTTGCTGATCGGCACAGGATTGAGAGCGACGTCGATCTTGCCGCTCTGCAGAGTGATGATCAGGTCCCGGATTTCCTTTTCACTGAAGCGGCCTTCAATCACGCCGCTGCTGGAAATCGTCGAGTTGATCGAGGGAGCCGAGTGAACTTGGTCATCGATGACGATCCCGAGGAAGCTTTTGTCTTCTCCGTTAGGTCCAGTCGGGGAGTATTTGGTTGTGAGCTTTCGCATCCGCGATACGCCCGGACCACGCAAGGAAAACGCGACGCTTGGCATGCCGCGGTTGTCCATGCTTTGGTTGATGTTGTACAAGTCCTTGCCCTCGACGTTCATGTCTTCTTTGGGCTCGATCATCAGGACTTGAGGGCTGCGGATTCCTTTTTCCTTCAGCCAAACAGCGAAGTCACGCCCGGGTTCGTTGGTGGTAAAAGGAACTTCGTTGAGATTGATCAACCTACCTGTTTGACGGTCTCGTACGAGCGCCCCAGCAGAGTCAGGCAAGTATTTGACCGGCACGATCGTGTCAGGAGTAATTTCGCCCGTAACGTCTTCTCGGGCTAGAGAGTACCAGCGAGCCGCAACGTAGGGCTGCCCTTCAGCGTTCTTCAGCATCACGCTGCGACTGGTGTCGCCTCGGGCTGCCATCGCTTCGGCTTCGACAATTTCCTTGTTGTGCATGCCACCCCGAGTCGCGACGATGCGGAACATCAGGTGACCGGTGCGAACCAGGCGTTGCCAGATTTCGTCGGCTGCCGATTCATCGACTTCGGGAACGATCACTTCAATCTTGTCGGCACCCAAGGCGCGAATCACGATTTCGCTGACTCCACCCGGGTTAATTCGCTTTGACAGCACACCGATGATGTCGGCCAGTTTGTTATTGTTCATGTTGGTCGTCTGTTCGCCATCGAAGGCGTCGAGGTTCAACTGGCCGACGAAGTTGATCCCACCACGCAGGTCGACACCGAACTTCGGTGGCCATTTAGTGGCGATCATCAAGGCAGCGAGAGCCACCACCAGCAGAATCGTCCAAATGCGCCCGGTTTGCTCGGGCATCCGAATCGACTTGGAGAAGCTGCTCGCAATGAACCAGGTCAGCACAACGGCTAGGACCACCAGCCCAAGCAGGCCGGGTCCAGACTTCCACCAAGGGAGGGCCGCGTTGGCAGCGCCGGTCTGAGCGAGGACGTGAGTAAAACAATCGAGCGAGTGGACCAGCATTGTTTAACTTCCAGAAAACAATAGTAGCTGTTCGGTAGTCAATCGTCCGCATCAGCGGACAACGCAAATTTCAGTGAATCAAAGCAAGTAGGAAGCTGAACCCTCGAGGGGGAGTCAGCTGAGTGGCTCAGCGGCTGTTTCTTAGTGCCCGGGAGGCGACAGCCATTATCAACCGCTCTAGGCGGCTCCATCTTTCGTGCCGTCGCCTTCTTTGACGACCCGGACGATCGATTGTTTGAGAACTTGAAGCTTGGTGTTGTTGTTCTCGTCAATTTTCAGCGTCACGAACTCAGAGTCGCCGCTGATGTTGACAACCGTTCCGAGAATACCTCCGGCCGTGATGACCCGATCGTTTTTCTTCAAATCGTCGAGAAATTTCTTTTGCCGTTGCTGTTCTTTTTGCTGAGGCTTTTGAGTCAGCATAATGAACAGAAAAATCATCGGCAGCATCATCAGGAGAAAGGTCCACATTCCGCCGCCGCCAAGCCCATCGGCTGGGGCAGCTGCACCGCCACCGGCGGGCGGTTGACCCGCTCCCGGGGGCGTCGAAACTTGGGCCATCCACAGAAACAAACAGTACACTTCGCTCATTCTTTCCCATTCAATAAGGGAGCCATCATTTCCAGGGCCGACTTGGTAGCCGTTTTCCCCCGGAAATAACCCGCTATCTTAAAACTTTCGACGCCCACTCACAAGGGCGAATGGCGGCCCCTAAAGGTCTCAGAGGCCCAGAAAATGGGCGAATACAGGCGAGTTGAGACGCTAAACGGTACTCGGCTGCTCTCAGAGTCAATCGGCTCGTTGTTTCGAAGAGGCTTGAAGACTGAGTGCTACTCCAGCGCTAACCAAGTTCTACAGCAGAGCTGAACGCCCCCCGGTAGTCCGAATGCCTGAGCTTTTTTAACCCAAGAGAACCTCGAGAGTCGGCTGAGCCGATGCTTCCGTGCTCTGCGGAGAACGACCCGTGACCGTTCCCTCACTAATCAACGTCACTGTTTCGATTTTTCATCGTCAGGCATTAACGCCCGAAGTTTGGACTTTTGTTCGTCACTCAAAAGACTATCAATCTCCTTTTGCGCCTTATTTCGAATCTGAGCCGTCTTCTTCTCAAACTCCTCCCGCGCCTCTTTTATTTCCTTTGATACCGACTCATTCAAAGCGGTCAACTTATCTCGCTGCTCCTTCGTAATCGAAAAGTCCCTAGAAAATTGCAGGCAAGCCATTACTGCATTCCCGCCACTGAATCGGACATACCCTTTAAATACCTCTTTCTTCAAAAGGTCAGCTTGGTGCGGCAGCAGTATCTCGTCCGTCAAGCGACCATAAAGTGACCGATTTTTTTCCAGTAATAACGACAAAGATTCAGCCGAAAGGCCGCCTTCCTCTCCCGCAAGCGAACCGCTCAAATCTGCCATCTCTCTCATGTCAGCTCGGAATTTCTCGAGTTGCGTTTTTTGACTTTCAACCAAATCTATTTTGCTTTTCACAGCGTCAAGATAGGCCATCGTTTGGCTGAGGTGGTTGAACTCATTAATCAACTCACTTTCTGACGTTTCTTGGGCAATTGCCACTGGTGAAAGCCCGAGAAAAGCAATCAACGCAAAGATCCGCAATAAGCCGTACACGAACGGGTACTTTTGAAAGCAAGCAGCATCTAATTGATTCCTTTAGAAAATGACAATTGGCTTTTTGAAGCTTGGCGTTAACCAGCTTTGCTCAGGCTACCATTTCGCTTGTTTTCTAAATCTTTTTGCCGCCAGACGGCTCTCTCTAAGCATCGCTGATCTTAAGGCGATTTCTGAGTATTCTCGATCGCATTTTTTACCATTTCAAGCACCTTCGGCCCCACGCCTTTAATTTTCATAAGCTCGGCTTGCTCTATTCCCCGGAAGTCCGCCAAATACAAAAACCCTTCGCGTTCGAGAAGCGAGGCGACTCGCTGCGGGAGGACGCGGGAGAGCGGACTCAACCGGTTTGCTCGGGAACCCACCCAGCCAACCGCTGGCGATAGAAGTCGAGGAAGCAGTCGGCGGCGATCGCCTCGCGGGCCTGCCGCATCAGTCGCTGGTAATAAGCCACATTGTGCAGCGAAAGCAAAATCGGCCCGAGCATTTCGCCTGCCATAAACAGGTGCCGCAGATAAGCCCGACTCAAGTGGGACTGCGGAGTTACGACATCGGCTTGTACCGGGCGCGGATCATCGCGGTAGCAGCTGTTTCGCAGTTTCAATTGGCCGGAGTCGGTGAACGCGCAGGCGTTGCGGCCATTGCGGGTCGGCATCACGCAGTCAAACATGTCGATGCCGCGCAGGACGCCTTCCAGCAAATCGCGAGGCGTTCCGACTCCCATCAAGTAACGCGGGCGATCAGGCGGCAAATGCGGACAGGTCGCAGCGATGGTCTCGTACATCAAAGCCGGCTCTTCGCCGACGCTCAAGCCACCGACCGCGTAGCCGGGAAAGTCGAGGGCCACAAGTTGCTCAGCTGATCTTCGCCGCAAGCCGGCGTCGAGCCCACCCTGCACAATCGCGAACTGAATTTGTTCGTCGCGCGTATGGGCTTTGCGGCAGCGTTCCGCCCAGCGACTGCTCCGCTCCATCGCCTCCTCAACCAAGCTGTAAGTCGCCGGCAGTCCAACAACATGGTCCAGCACCATGGCGATGTCGGATCCGAGCAGTTCCTGGATCTTCACAGCACGCTCAGGTGAAAGCTCCAGAGGTGAGCCATCGATGTGCGAACGAAAGACTGCCTGCTCTTCCGAGATTTTTGTCATCTGCGCGAGGCTGAAAATTTGAAAGCCGCCACTGTCGGTCAGGATCGGCCTGTTCCAGCCGATAAAGTGATGCAGTCCGCCCAGGTTGGCGACCAGTTCGGCCCCGGGACGTAAAGCCAAATGGTAGGTGTTACCCAGAATAATTTGCGCGCCTGTCGACTCGACTTGGTCGAACGTCAGCCCTTTCACGGTGCCGCAGGTTCCCACGGGCATGAAGGTCGGCAAGTCAATCGCCCCGCGTGGCGTCGTCAGGCGGCCGAGCCTCGCACCGCAGTGCCGGTCGACGTGCAGCAGTTCGAAAGCAAAGCCAGCCGGGTAAGACATAGGATTGTGTAACTCCGATTTGCTTTCATAGACCAAGATCAGATCAACCGTCTATTTGTCTGAGAATAAACGTGGTGCGTTGTTGCTTGAGACGCGAATTCTTTTGATCGCAAGGGGAACGGTGCCGCAAAATGGCCCAACTCGCTTCGGTCTTTTGGCATCAATACTTGCGGGGCGGCAGCGATGGGTCTTTTACGCGCCGCGCGACTTCAACGCCACCGACCGGGAGACCCTTGGGGTCGAGTAATCCGATTTGCACGAGCACACTCGCTTGGTCCCAGTAAATGTGTTCGTGAGATACACGTCCGTCCTGAAAGCCAACCACAACGGCAACCACCAGTTCAACGGGGCGACCGGTTGGAGCTACACCCGGTAGCAACCAATCGATCTCCGAGGTGTGAGTGAAGCTAATGTAAATCTCTTCCACGATGCTCGACTCACCGACCGTTCGTGAGAGACCTTCCATCTTCACGTCTGGAGGAAAAAAGCGGCCCACCAAATGGTTCTGGTAAAACTCCCTCACTCCATCCCTGCCGTAACCACCAGCTAAAGTCGGTACATGATTGAGATGGGGACGGTCGCTCATCGTGGCCATCGTTGTTTCTAAATCACCCTGAAGCTCGGCTCCAACGTGCCGTTCAAAGGTCTCCACCATCTTGTTTTGCAAAGCAGTAAGCATGTGAAACCGTTACCTTGTTCTTCTGAATTGGAGGGGAGGCACTTGGCGAGATGCGCCGACCTCGATCTGCACAACGCAGTAGCCTGTTTTTAACAAACCCAGCAGAGTCCTGAAATCAGATTGGCAATCCAGGCGAACCGAAACGGATGGTCGGCCAGAGCGAAACAAGCCCTTTCGGGCCAAGATTGGGTGTTGGCTTTGACTAGGAAAGCAGCCCCCCTGTTCACTCACACGCCGGGGTTGGCCAGATGAAATTTGGAGCGGTGTCCGTCAACTGGCGGCTTTCGGCGAAGGATCAAATCCTCCACCGGCCCGAAAACTCGGGGCCTGAAATGCAAATCCCTCGGTCATCGACCGAGGGATCTGGTGTTCGCCTTGAAATTAAGCGTCGGAATTACTCGCCGTAGTTACTCGCCACGGAGTTTCATGCCGAGTTGAGTCAGCTTTTCCCGAACTTCGTTCAAGCTGGTCACGCCGAAGTTCTTGCATTCCAACAAGTCGTCGCCGGATTTTCGCAGCAGTTCGCCGATTGAGGTCAAGCCGAGTCGGGTCATGCACTTCCGAGCCCGAACCGAGAGGTTGAGGTCGGAAATTGGGCGGTCGAGAACCATCGACTCTTCCGGCGAGAGTGTCGCCGTGTCGAACGTTTCCTGTTCCGGACCCTTTTGATTGGCGAACTGGCCAATCGCGAGTCCCTTGTTCTTCATCATCTCGCGGATTTCGTGCAGCGAGGTTTCACCAAAGTTCTTGCTGTTGAGCAATTCGACTTCGCTGACTTTGGTCAAGTCGCCGAGGGTCATAATGCCCATCTTCTGCAGGCAGTTGCGACTGCGGACGCTCAGTTCGAACTGAGCGATTGGAATCGTCATCACTGTCTGCATCTTGCGTTGCAAGCGATCGCGATCGTCGTCCCAGCGGTCGCCACCGTTGACCGACTCAATCGCATCTCGGCGGAACAGGCGAGCCCGCTCATGGCCGGGATGGGATTCGAGGATCCGGTCGTAGCAGCGGACGGCGCGTTGGAATTGGTTGTGATCCTCGTACATGATGCCGAGGTTCAGCAGCGCGCCAATGTTGGTCGGGAAAACGGCACAGGCTCGTTGGTAAAGCTCGATCGCTTTGTCATCGTTGCCGTGCCGGTCGTTTTCGAGAGCCAGGCCGAACAATGCACCAGAGTGCTTTTCGTCGGAATCGACAGCGCGTGTGTACAGCCGAATGACTTCTTCCGGATTGGTGCCGAGAATCGAAATCGTCGCGGCTCGTTGGTAGAGGTATTCAGCCGTTTGCTCGATTGGGCCAAACAGGTTGTCGAGAATCGACATGGCAGCTTGGGGATCGCCACCCAGTCGTTTGGCTTCGGCAATCAGCACGGCGCAGTAGGCGGGATCGTACCCAGCTTTTTTAGCGTTTTCGTAGCAGTCGATTGCTCGTTCGTAGTTTTCAATCGCCGCGTGAGCCCGGCCTTGATACAGGTAAGCGAGAGCCCCGCCATCGGCATTTTCAAGGGTGTGAATCGCCGAGCGATAACGGCCCAGCAAAAACTGGCAAACACCCAAGCGAACGGACGAAGCTGGCGAGCGAGAAGTCTGCGACTCGAGTTCGTTTGTCAGGTCGCGCAAGACCGGAAACTGTGAATAGTCATCGCTGATGCGACGAGACAAAATCTTGATTTCGTTTGGACCAAACGAATTGTTGGACAAAACGATTTCTTTCAGTTCCGTGTCGACAGATGGAATCATTTCTCGTTTCCTCGTGCCAGTAAAAACTCTGCTCACCTCAGCTGGCAAGCAGCGGGACCGCGGGAAGGTTAGCCGGCTTCCTGCGGAGGGTCGCTGGTGGATGAAACCACGCGACCAAAAAAATTGTTTTCAGCTCAGCTTTCCCAATTATGTGTTCAGCGCGGGCTTTGCTTGTCCAGCCCAACGCCTCTTCAGCCCAACACAATCGTGAAGTTAACCATCCTGACGTTAGTGGATTTAGTCCAAATCGGGGAAGACTCCCGATAGGGGAACCGGCCATTAACGCTGGTTACTCCAGTTTTGGCCTCAGGGAGCGTCAACCGAAGGAGAGACGGTCCTGCCCAAGGTTGACCATCAACTCCGATTCGATCCGCGTATTTTGCCAGATTTTCGTTCGTTCTTCAATCGGTACGCCGAGGCAGACGCTCGGAATAGAAGTCAAAACAAACGGGTCCAAGCGGTGTGGGGCTGGAAATAGCCCTGATTCCTGAGCTGAACCCCAGGTGGATAAGCAGAAAAAGCCAGCGATGGGAGTCGAACCCATAACCCCCGCATTACGAATGCGGTGCTCTGCCAATTGAAGCTACGCTGGCAAGACCCTGAAATTTACCATTTCGACGAATTGACGCCAATACCTTGCTTTTTTGTCTGGTTTTGAGATGTTTTTCCAGCGGTTGGGGTCAGCTCTGCGAAGGGCTCCGTTTTTGCGGTTCCCATCGAAAAAAGCGGGGGCTACGCCGCCTCGCCTCTGGTATGCCAGGCCGGGCTTGGCAAATTGCTCGCTTCCCCCGACCGCCCCTGGCCACTTGGTCTAATTAGTCATTTCGCGAGTGGCACTCGTTTTAATGGAGCCCGCTTGGCATGAACGATATGGAAACCCTTACTTCCAAACGCGCAGTCGTCTGTCTCAGCGGCGGGATGGATTCGACCAGCTTGCTCCTTCACTTGCTGGAGCGCGGCGTGCAGGTCCATGGTCTGAGTTTTAACTACGGCCAGCGGCATGCGATTGAACTGCAGCGACTGGCGACCAACATTGATTACCTGCATCGCTCCGCACAGGCGTTCGATTGGCAGACGATCGACTTGCGCACGTTGCAGCCGCTGCTGAATTCAGCTCTGACCGATCCAAATCGTCCAATGCCGCTGGGACATTACGCGGCCGATAATATGCGTGAGACGGTTGTCCCAAATCGGAACGCAATCTTTGCATCGATCGCTTACGCGTGGGCACTCTCCTTAGCCGAAAGGACGGGCGAGGCCGTTGCGTTTGCCTTGGCAGTGCACAGTGGCGACCACGCGATTTATCCTGACTGCCGGCCGGCCTTTTACGAAGCACTGCTGGAAGCCTTCGCCAGAGGAAACTGGGATGCTGAAAAGGTTCAAGCTTACCTTCCTTACTTGAACTGGGATAAACCACAAATCCTTGCTGACGGTCGGCATGCGGTCGCGCGGCTGCGACTCGATTTCAACCAAGTCTATGGCAATACTTGCACTAGTTACTTGCCTGATTCCAGCGGTCGCTCACATGGTCTTACCGGTTCAGACGTCGAACGGATTCTGGCTTTTCATCAGCTTGGGCTGGTTGACCCGCTCGAATATCAGAAACCGTGGGCAGAGGTGGTCGCCGAAGCGCTGAGCTTGGCAGCCCAGCATGAGAGTCAGTAGTCAAAGCGAGCCGTCTCGCCGCCCTGCGTGAATCAGAAGTTTCAGTCGAACGAGAAAGCGGAGTAGAGCGATGCGGGGAGTCGGATTCCAAGCTGTCGAGCAAGTGGAGTGGATTGAGCTGCCGGACCCGCGGTTGGAGTCGCCGCGAGATGCGATCGTCGCAGTCGAACTCGCGGGGCTTTGTGGCTCGGACTTGCATCCCTACTTTGGTCGAGAGGAGGGGCTCGACCCGGGCACCGTGATGGGGCATGAGTTTGTCGGCCGCGTTTTGGAAGTCGGCTCCGAAGTGAAGTCGGTCCGACCTGGCGATCGAGTCTTCGCCCCGTTCTCGACCAGTTGCGGCGAGTGCTTCTACTGTCGCAGCGGGTTGACCAGTCGCTGTGTTGAAAACCAGCTCTTCGGTTGGCGGCAAGCGGGTCGCGGCTTGCACGGTGGACAAGCACAATTGGTCCGAGTTCCATGTGCCGATGGAACACTGATGAAAGTCCCCGCGGGCTTGTCCGATCGCGCGGCCCTGCTCTTGGGAGACAATTACAGCACGGGCTATTTTTGCGCCGAGTTGGCTGGCGTTCGCCCCGACGGAGTTTACGCGGTGATTGGTTGCGGCACCGTTGGTCTGTTGGCGATTCTCGCCGCACGACAAATGGGAGCCGAACAGATCGTCGCGATTGATCCGGTCGCCGCGCGGCGCCAGCAGGCTGAATCACTCGGCGCAATTGCGGCGGCTGATGAAGCGACGGCGCTCGATTGGGTTCGCAGTCGCACCGCTGGGCGCGGAGCGGACGCGGTGCTTGAGTTGGTCGGCTTGCCCGCTGCTCAGCGCACGGCGTATCAACTCGCTCGGCCGGGAGGGATTCTCTCCGTAATTGGCTGCCACTGCACACCGCACTTCGCCTTCTCCCCCGTGGAGGCCTATGACAAGAATCTGACTTACCGCACGGGCCGCTGTCCGGCTCGGCACTATATGGACAAGCTCACCGGTTTAGTTGTTTCGCAGCGACTCGATCTGGACCGCTTCATCACTCACGAGTTTTCGCCCCGTGATTGTCAGGACGCCTATCGGTTTTTCTCCGAGCGACAGGGTGGCTGCTTGAAGGCCGCATTTGTCTTTAATTAAACCAAGCAGCGGTACTTGCTGCGGATTTTTGGGTGAGTTTAAAGCCCAATTTTTTGCGCGATCCTGTCGAGCGCATCTGCGGCCCTGAGTGGTACGTGCACGGTCACCAGTTTCGAGATATCCGTCTTATTTGCCGGATTGATTTCAATCGTGGGTAGACCAACCATCTGAGCGTAAAGGATTGGCTGGACGATGTACGGGAAGACGCTGGATGTTCCGATGCTGACGTATAGCTCGAATCCTTGTCTCAGTTCTCGCTCTAAAGTCTGAGTTGCTTTCTCGGGGAGCATCTCATCGAACAGGACCACGTCCGGCCGCATCATGCCGCTGCACGACTCGCACTGCGGCGGAATCTGCATGCCTTCGTAGGTCGGAACTTCCTTGACCTTTCCGCATTGGGTACACCGAATCCTGCGCATTGTTCCGTGGATTTCGATCACGTTCTGAGAGCCCGCAGCCAGATGGAAGCCGTCGATATTCTGCGTCAGCACCCAAACTCGCGGCTTGTTCTGCTCAAGCTCAGCGATCACCTCATGACCGCGATTGTAGGTCTTTGACCGGGCGCTCGCCTCGATTTCACCCATGTATTTCCAGGTGATTTCTGGACGCGAGCGAAACATCCCCGCCGAAAGAGCTTCTTCGATCGAGACGCCGTCGACCGTTTTGCGACCGTCATACAGTCCGCCAACGCCGCGATAGGTGGGCAACCCGGAATCGGCCGAGATGCCGGCTCCGGTGATGAAGAAAATACTGTCGGCCGAACTGATTAGCTCAGCTGCCTCATTCAGACGTTGTTCAGCGGTGCTCGACATAGTTTGCTGCTTGGGGCGCCGCGACGGTTCACTCGTCGCGTGTTGCACTGCCTCGATTGAGTTGCACAGCCTCGAAGAAGCGGTGTCACAATTCTAGGCAGCGTTCCTAGCGAATTAGGCCCATATAGAAGCTGAAGATTTGCTCTTCGTCACCGTCAGCACTGGCGACGGGGAAGGCAAAGTCGAACGCGAGTGGTGCTCCCATACCGGCGGCCGGCATATGGATTCGGAATCCAAAACCAGGCGCAACGCGGAAGTTGTCCCAGTTGATATCGATTTCCCGCTCAACGGTACCGAAATCACAGAACACGACCGCTTTGATCATATCATCAGCCGTGACGGGGAACATGTATTCCAGCGTATTGAGCCATTGGAACTCGCCACCGACTCTTACGCCGCCTTCCAGCGGACTGGCGCCGCGGAATTCAAAGCCACGCATCGTTGAGAAACCACCAGCAAAGTAGTTCTCGAAGATCGGCGTTCCCGATCCGGAGAAACCAGCTCGCGTTCCAAAACTGACCGTGTGTCTTCCCGATCCGTCAGGACGTTGGTACATCAAGCGATAGCGGCGGATTTCGATGTCGCCTCGAGGAAAGTCGACTTCGCCGAATCCCTGACTGTAGGTCAACGAAAGGAATTGACCATCAGTCGGCAGGAACGGATGGTCGCGCGTGTCGCTGGTCAAACCAAATTGGGCCATGTAAAGGTCGGTGTTGCCGAGCGAAGCATTCAGTTCAGGCGAGGTATTTACCCGCGGGTCGGAAAGGTTGACGTTTTCCATTCGCAAGCCGGCGCTGACACTGACGTCAGGTGTCAAGCGATAGCCGAGCGACACGCGTCCGCCGAGTCGTTCTTCATTCCAGTCGAAATAGTTTCGATTGAAGAAGAAGCCGCTGACCGAGAGGCTCACTGCAGTGTCGAAGAGATAGGGCTCGGTGAAGCTTACGAGGTAGCGTTGGACTTGATTTCCAGGGACCAGTTCCAAGCGAAAGCCCTGCCCTGCCCCGCGAAACGCCGTTCCATCGGTGATGTCGCGGAAGGACCGAGGAAAACGGAACAGGTCGAAGTTCCGCTCGTCAATGATGAATTGTCCAACCAGACCGTTATCCGAATTGTAAGCACCGCCGAGATTGATTTTGCCGGTCATCGTCTCGGTGACGTAGACATCGAGGTCTGCATAGTTTTGTGGGAACGACTGATTGCCGGCTGGGCCGTATGACTGGGTGATTCCCGATTGCGGAAAAGCTGGTGTCCCGATTTGCGCTCCGGGCAGTTGGCCGGGAGGCAGAGGCGGAGTGTCTGGATACTGGTAAGTGGTCGGCCGTAGATTCGGATCGACAATCGTTTGGCCGCTGGTCTGCACCGGTTGCTGTGGACTTTGACCGCGGATGACAGGCGCGGAACTCGATTGCGATGACGGTTCCGAAGTTGGAGTGCTGTAAGCGCCCACTTGGAATGAATTCGTTACTGCCGAAGTGTTATCCGAGACCGGATTCGAGGTGTTACCAGTTGGGGTGATCGTTGCCGCCAGAGACTGTGCCGCCGGATTGGCAGCGGGCGTCAAGCTTGGCGTAGTCGAGGGCGCGATTGGTTTGACATCGCTCACGACGACCGGTTGCTGCCAGAGCCTTGATTGAGGCTGCGCTTTGCCCGCGAGTTGATGGGGGACTCCACCGGCACAGCCCGCTGTCAGCAGGATGGTCGCAGTGAGCAGACCGCTGAAGATTAAGCACAAAGGCGATTTCATGGATTGGTCAGGGAGAGTAGTTGGGTCGGGTCTGGGCGGACTAGCGGCGAACGCTTGCGGAAGAGTTTTTGCGGGCCATTGCCTCAAGCTCCTTCGTTTCGGGAGGACGAACGACGATTTGAGGTGGAGCACCGGGCATCGAGGGATCGCCCCCAGCAAAGATCTGAGCAGCGCCGAGTCGACGCTCTGATTTCCGCAACTCCCGCACATCGATCACGTCTCCAGGGTTCATGCCAAGGCGATTGAGCACCACCTCTCGCTTCGTAACCCCATAGTCACCATCGATATGCACATTGATTTTCCCCACGCGGTACTGCTCGCCTTCGCTGATCTTGTAGACCAAGTCGATCAGTCCCGGTTCCTCTAAAAAGCGAGGCTCAGCGTCGACTTCAGCGAAGACATGTCCCTCTGAACCGTAAAGGTCGCGGAGGTTGACGACGTCCTGTTCCATCTTGGCCGAATTGAATTCAGGCATCTCGCCATCGGCAGGCTTGAGTTTCAGGACACCGGTCAATTGTTCCTGCGTGTATTTCGAGTGGCCGATGAAGGCGACGTTGCGAACGCGGTACCGCGGGCCCTCGTCGATGATGAACCGTAGTGTCATCCAGCGACCATCGTTGCTCTCAGTGAATTCACGTCCAATTCGGGCGTTGAAAAAGCCCAGACTGCGGTAGTAGCTCATCAACCGAGAGATGTCCTGATCGATTTCCTCTCGCTTTACTAACCCGCCGAAGACTTTCAGGATTCCCGGTTTGCTCTTGATGAAGGTTTTCAGCCGATCGTCAGTCGCAATCGTATTTCCCTCAAAGCGGACATCCCAAATTCTTTGCTTTTCGTCTTCATGGATCAGAAAGACAACTTTGCTGTCGTTGGGCTGGTCGCCATCGAGAATTTCGACCTGAGTCTTGGGATAACCTTTTTCATGATAGAAGTCCTCGATTCGCGACTTCAGCATGCGGACTTCATAAACATCGAGCGGCTCGCCATCTTCCAGGCCAGTTTGCTTCTTCAGCATCTGGTCGGAAATCCCTCGGTTGCCGATGAATTCAACTGAAGTGATCAAGTCTTTCTCAACGACCTCAACCGTAATCACCAGCCCTTCCGTTGTTCGTTCAAGATAGGGGCCGTTGATTCGCTTGATCTCTTTCATCCGCCAGAGTTGATCGACGTCTTGCTGGAGTTGGTCGGGATCGAAGTAACGACCCGGACGGGTTCGGATGTTTCGCGTGATGTAGTGCTCGGGTAAGGTCTTGTTGCCCTTGATCACGACCTTGGAAACGACCTCTCCAGAACCAGCCCCCGCGACGCGTTGATTGGCTGGGGTGAGCAGGTCGTCTTGCAGAGCCTCACTCAGACTGCGGTCAAAGCTGGGCGGAGACTTGATGTCAGGGCTCTGGAATCGCATCATCCCAGCGGGGGTTTCCAGCGTATGAGGTTCGAGCAAGGAACAGCCGCTTAATAAACAAGCCGCCCCTGCGACGAGCCATAGCTTCACAAGCGTTAGCCAAAGCCAACTCAGTGAATGCTCGCCTTTGCTGAACGAACCAGCACCCAGCGTGTTCGCCGGTGCGCTATTAAGTCCTGTTCCAGCAGACTGGAATACGTGGCCTGATGACATTTCGCGGTCCTTCCATTGACCTAAAACTTGAGCGGATTTTCGCTCGAGCGGTTAATTACAGAATGATTTCCAAACTCACAAGGTGAATTCAGAGCCCCTGCCCAAAGGTAACTGCAGTACCCCCCTGAACCGGCCCTCGCGAGGAATTCTGGGGAAGCGATACGCGGAAATCACCCGTCCGGTTCGGAATTACCTAAAAAGAGCTCACTCGCTCGCTAGCAGCGGCAGCGTTGATCACGGTCAATGCGGACTATACACCGCAGCTTTGAGACAACTAGGAGCTTTGCGGCAACTGGGGCCCTTGGGAAGCAGCCAGCACCAACAGCAAAGCACCCCAACCCACTTCCTCCGCATTCCCACTCCTCTTCACCTTTGACCTCTTATCTCTTCACTCCTCTTCACTCAGCGTCCTCTGTGTCTCTGTGTTTTCCTGCTTCTTCCCCACGCAACTCCAACCGAAACTGATACTCGTCGAACGGTTGATAGGTATCCGTAATCGTTCTGACTCCGCCCGTCATCTGGCAACCAAACTTTTGATAGAAGTTGTGGGCCCGCGAGAAACGGGTATCCGACCAGAATTCCAGGCGGCGAAATCCTTGATGGTGGGCCCAATCGACGGCCGTTTGCATCAGCTCCCGCCCCCAATTGCCCCCGCGCAATGATTGGTGAAGGTAAAGCCGTTTAAGCAGGCAGATGCTGACCGGATCGTTGAGGACATCGTCCGAAGGTGAAACCGCAACCGTCCCGAAGATCCGCCCCGACTCTTCCAGCACCCAGAAGGCTCCGCCTTGGGCCGTGAAATTTTTTTCGAGGTCTAGCAGGTCGCTGTCGCAATTGTCGAGACAAATCGTGTCGCCATACTCGCGCAGGATATCGGCAATCAACCGCACGATTTGCGGCTGGTCCTTTCTCTGGGCGAGTCGAATTTGCATGGAAAATCTCGGATAGTTCAAAAGGGCCGAATCGCCCAAAAAGTGAAGCAGCGCCAAATAAAAAAAGGCGGTCTGACTGACCGCCTTTCAAATCGATTACCCGGGGATTTCCGCGGGCTCCTACAGGCTGGTTCGCCTGCAGACTAAACGCTGAACGAACTGCCGCAACCGCAGGTCCGCTTTGCGTTCGGGTTGAGGAACTGGAAGCCACGTCGCTCGAGGTCGTCGTAGTAATCGACCGAGGTGCCATCGAGAAACAATGCACTTTTGCGGTCAACGACGATCTTCACGCCGTGCTGCTCGCTGACCGTGTCGTTCTCTTCGTCGTACTGCGTGTCGATGTTGAGGCTGTAGTTGAAGCCGCTGCAACCACCACCAGTCACAGCAACCCGCAGCATGGCTTCGCCACCATGTTGGCCGTCGACAATAAACTTCTTGACTTCGGCAGCAGCCTTTTCCGTCAGGGTTACACTCATTCGAAACAACTCCAAAGCAGTTGAAAAAAAGACTCGGGCACCAGGCTTAGCCGCAAAACCTGCGGAGCATTCACCTGCTCTTTCATTTTTCGTCATCTGGTCGAATCTGTCCAGAGCCGAACCAAGGCTGGGCGTTGTAACCGCTAGAATTTGACTGGAATTCGTGCAGTCAAACGCTGGCCTGAAGGATTATTGACCCGCACCGCCCAGTTTTCTCAGCTGCCGAGCTGATTCGGAGAGCAGCCCGACAGCGGTCGCGATTTCTTCCGAAGTCGTCCAGCGACTCAGCCCAAACCTCAGGCTCGACCGGACTTGGTCTCGATCCAGCCCCAAAGCTGTGAGCACGTGGCTCGGCTCAGTGCTGGTCGCCGTGCACGCGCTGCCGCTGGACATCGCCAGCCGAGGACTGCCGACCATCAGCGAATGCCCGTCCAAACCCGGGAATTGGCAATTCAAATTGTTGGGTAGCCGTCTGGACTGGTCTGCCAGCGGCGGCCCATTGACCGGCAATTCCCCAAGCTCAGTTTTCAGAAGCCGGTAAAACTCATCGCGCAGTTGGCCCATGCGTCGGCAATCCGCTTCGCGACTTGCCAAAGCCAATTCCATAGCTCGGGCGAAACCGACGATCCCGGAAACGTTCAGTGTCCCGCCTCGCCTTCCCGCCTCCTGGCCGCCGCCGTCGATTTGGCTCTGAAGTCGTACACGTCGCCCGCGGCTGCGCACATACAAGGCGCCGATCCCTTTTGGACCGTGCAGCTTGTGCGAGGTAAAGCTCAGCAGGTCGACACCTAGTTGCTCGACGTCAACCGGCAACTTTCCAACTGCTTGAGTTGCATCGCAGTGGACAACGATTCCTCGCTCGGTACAAATTCGACAAATCGCAGCGAGCGGTTGAACTGCGCCAATTTCATTGTTGGCCAGCATGACGCTGACCAAGATTGTCTCGGGCCGCAAGGCTGCCGCGAATTGCTCGAGATCGATCACGCCGGCGAGCGGAGAGTGATATGGGTGGACGCCAAGGCGGGTTACTTGGAATCCGGACTGCTCTAGCCGATTCACGGGCGCGAGGACAGCCTGATGTTCCGTGAGTGCAGTGACGATGTGGCCGGAGCCAACTCGCTGGCAATAGCCACGAATGGCCAGGTTGTTACTCTCGGTCGCGCCGCTGGTGAAAACGATCTCAGAGGGATTACCCGCTCCGATGAGCGAGGCGATCTTGGCTCGCGATTGTTCGACCAACTCGTGAGCGGCTTGACCCAACCGATGCGTGACGCTGCCTGCATTGGCATAGTCACGATCGAAAGTCGGCAGCATCGCCTCGATCACTCGCGGGTCGACGCGCGTGGTGGCGTGATTGTCGAGATAGATGATCTCTTCCGAAGTCATCGGGGACCGGCTTGGGTTGTTCTGCGACGGCGGGCGCCCGGCAAGCTTTCGCTCGCCGGGAAAAACTCGCATCACTTAGTTGCCACCACCGCCACCGCCACCCGGTTGGGTTCCGGCGGGCGGCTGGCCGTTGCCCTCTTCCGCCTTCGCCTTTTCCGCTTCTTCCTGCTGCTTCTTCAGTTCAGCCTCGCGTTTGCGTTCAATCTCGCGAGCCCGCTGCATCGGGTTGCCTCCGCCGCCACCGCCGCGGCGAGCAGCCGCCTCGTCGGCGGCCGGTTCGTTCAGGTTCGGGCTTTCAATCCGCCGCGGATACCAGTTATTGGTATCGTCGACATCCGCCGTCTCGAACCGGGGGTCCAGTCGCAGGTATTTCACAGGCTTTTCGACGAGCAGCAACTTCGTGATTGTCTGATTGTTCCGTCGCCAAACCTCAGCCGGAATCCGCTGGACTTCCGACTCTCCATCCTCGTACTGGATTTCAATGATCAGCGGCATCACCAAGCCGCCGACGTTTTTGAAATTGACCATGTAGATGTAAGGCGTATCAGCCAGCAGTTCCTTTTGCTCATCGTTCAGCGCGTTAACCATTCGGTCGTAAGCTTCGCGGTCCTCTTCGGTTACTTCCAGTGAATCGTACTGGTTGTAAAAGTCCTTCAGTTCGGGGAACTTTTCGGTTCGCTTGGGCAGCGTTCCGTTCCGCTCTTCACTCAGCGAAGGCGTGGTTGAGTTCCGCTGGGCAAGTTGCTTGGGCTTCTCAAGGTACGGCGTGTTGGTGTTGAAGTTGGCCTGTCGAACAGAGTCGATCGCCAAATCGACGTGGTCAGTCGTGTAGAACCAGCCGCGCCAGAACCAGTCGAGGTCGATCCCCGAGGCATCTTCCATCGTGCGGAAGAAGTCGGCCGGCATTGGTCGCTTGAACTTCCAGCGATTGGCGTATTCTTTGAACGCAAAGTCGAACAGTTCGCGGCCAAGAATCGTCTCGCGCAGAATGTTCAGAGCCGTTGCCGGTTTGGCGTAAGCGTTCTCGCCGACTCGAATCACGGAGTCGCCCGCGGTCATGATCGGGACTTGGCTGGCAGACTTCATGTAAGCCGCAATGTTA